>Ga0209174_10000361_pt1 | contig 35312 bp, 28 predicted proteins | sample JI91814BDNA_FD_187505 | JGI IMG/M metagenome (GOLD analysis project Ga0209174, IMG submission 187505) | Wastewater effluent complex algal communities from Wisconsin, to seasonally profile nutrient transformation and Carbon sequestration -... | ecosystem: Engineered > WWTP > Effluent > Algae...
TACATATTCAAGGACCATATAGGCTCTTGTATCTTCGATAAAGTGTTCTTCCAGTCTGGCAATCCGTGGATGGTTAATCCGTTCCAATAGTTTACATTCACGCTCAAAGGCAATCATGGCTCTCTCTCCTGAGCGTGAGCTAGCGGCCAGAGGCAAAATTACTTCTTTTAGGACTTTGAGTGGATTGTCTTTGTCTTCTTCATTTTCGACCAGATAAGTGACACCCTGACCGCCTGCTGCCAGCATTGATTTGACTTTGTAAGGACGGGTTTTGAGCGTTGTCTCAACAGTAAGAGGGGTGAGCGCTTCAAGCCCGGGTACTTGACTGAGACTGGATAGCCAGAGTTCGGTGTAGCTGCTTTCTTGTCTTGGTCTTATAGCAGCCAATACTGTCTGGTCCACAGGGTCTTTGAGCCAAAACTTAAAAGCTTCCTGGAGTTTTTCGCGGTCGCTTGATTTGGCCAGAGCACGTAGTGGGATGGCCACTTTACCCTTGCCATTTTGTAGCGGCGAGACCGTGAGATAGGCACTGCCATTTTCACTTTTGACTGCAATTGAGCCCACTGCTTTCCAGCTGACAAAGGCTGCCGTGGATACGCCTGAAGGCAGTACCATCTGTGAGGTCACACCAAGGTAGTCGATTACGATGCGGTCGATGCGGCTCATTTTTTTGAGAAGGGTGCGCACTACATAAGTACTTAACAGTACAAAGCCTATGGTGCCAGGTATGGTCAACCAGAGGTTGGAGGCATAAAAGATACTTTGAAAAACAGCAAGTGGGGCGAGCATGTTATTGATCCACTCAAAAATCACATCGAAGCCATCCCCATCGAAGCTTTTACCGCCAAGAGAAATGCCCATCACACCTAAGAGCGATTTGATTAATGTGACCACTGACAAAAAGATCCAGAAGAGCGGCCAGCTGCGGCTCAAGGCAAAGTTAAACTGGTTGGTATAGTCAAGCATGGTGATTTCGTTATTGAGATGTTTTAAATCCAATACGATGGAAAGTTCACGCTTGTCTTTGGGCTGTAGGTAGATATCTTTTGTTGCTACTTCAGGATTCCAGCGGCTCAGTCTTTCTCTTACTTCAAACTCGATACGGGCGTTTTTACAGCGGTGAGCGAGATTACTCCAGAGAGTGCGAGCACCTTCGATGGTGAGACCATGGACATTTATTGTGTGTTTTTTAATCGCTTCGCTCTTGTCTGTGACTTCTAGCTCCAACACTGGCTCTTCGCCTGGTACAAAAGCAATACTCTGGACATCTTTGTAGCTAAGTACAGGTGAAGTAACGCCAGGTAAGACCAGGCTGTCTTTTTGGAAGACAAAACTGTTATTGAGTACACGCAGATAACAACAAAGAAAAAGTATAAAAATGCCAAGGGGAAAGACAAAAAACACCTGTCCGTGCCAGATTGAAGCCAGCACTACAGAAGGGACAAAGTAGGCCCAGAAAGGAAAGAGAATCAACAAGCAGCGCATTTCGTAGAGGTCGGTCTTGGTGCCAAGCTCGATTACGACCTCGTCTTTGTTGGCTATGGACAAAACTTTTTTGAGTAGTTTTATAGCTTGCATTGCAATTAGTTTAGGTTGGGAAGGCAAAAAAGAGCGCGCGCATTGGCTGAAGCTTGCTCACCGATAGTCTCTATCGTGGTAGCTCTTAACTCGGCAAGTTTTTGCGCTGTCCACCAGACAAAGGATGGCTCATTGCGCAGTCCCCGTACTTTTTGAGGGGACAAAAAGGGACAGTCGGTCTCCACCAAAAAGCGGTTGGCATTGACCAGTGGTGCCGCTTGTTGGATAGACTCAGCTTTTTTGTAAGTGACAATACCGCTAAAAGAGACATAAAAATCCAGTCTGGCAATTGCCTCTAAATGCTCTGGTCCACCTGTAAAGCAGTGGAATACGCCGCGCACTTTACCCTGACCGTGTCTGGTCAAAAGATCAAAAGCGTCATCCCAGGCGTCGCGACAGTGCACAATTACTGGCTTATTGAGAGCTACTGCCAGTTCAATTTGATCAGCAAAGCACTTGAGCTGTTCTTCTCTTGAGCTATTGTTGTAGTGATAATCAAGACCACATTCGCCCACCGCCACAAATTTGGCGTGCTGCATTGCTGCTTCGACCTTTTGACCACTGCTTTTGTCCCAGTGTTTGGCCTCATGGGGGTGTTGACCGGCAGCCGCATAGATAAAATCGTGTGTATCGATGATTTCGGTTAGTTCTTTGATGCCATCGAGGGTGACGGCTGGATTGACCATTTGCTTGACGCCAGAGCTTTTGGCTCGCTCAATTATCAGTCCGGTTTCGCCGCTAAAATATTCTTCCACCACATGGGCATGACTGTCGATGATGCCCCCAGGTGTTGATGGCGGCTCTGGTATGGTCCGTTCTTTTTTCTCTTTACTTGCTGCTTGGTCGCTGGACATGCTTATCGCCTGACTATGGGAAAAACGCGAATTTACTCTTTTGCTATATTGGAGTAGATTGGAAGCAGGCAAAATAGGATAAATCTGGTTTTTGCCTGGTTTTACCGGTATCTTTAAATTACGGCCTCATTATTAGAGCTCTTTTCATTACAGCAAGCACTTCCTTGCACCAGAAGAAAAATTTATGCGCTTAAAACACTTTACTACCATTTCACTTTCCCTACTGAGTATGCTCTCAAGCAATTTTGTAAATGAGCCGGCACACGCTGAGGGAGTTTTGAAAGGCATTATCAACGAAGATACTATCCGCCAAAATGAGTCGCTCAAACGCAATGACATGCTCAAAGGCGTGGACCCATTTGGTAGTGCCCCTGAAGATCAGCCAGTAGATCAGTTTTTAGAGCCGCCACCTGGCAGTTTTGATGTTAATTCGGGGCGCCCTGCTCCCCCTCAAAAAGAGTTTAAATTTGAGGTCAACGAGCAGGGTCAAGGCAGCGGCAATTTTGTCAGCCAGCCCGCTCAGCAGGACGAGGCGCCGCGTCAGCCACCACCGCAAAGGCAAAAACCGTTGATTTCCAGTGCTCAAACCAATAATGAGCCGGACAATTCTGCCGAGATGCAGCTTTTGTGGGATGCCTGGCACAAACGTGTAGCCGAGGCTATATACGTCAGATTTAACAGTCTGGCCCAGATGGCATTTAAGAGTAGCCCGCCTCTGGCCTGTCAAATTAGCTACGCTGTATCGCGCGATGGTCGCATCGGCAACGTCAAAATTTTGCAGCAAAGCCCTAATCCCATGTACAACGCTATGTTGCTTGGTGTGGTCAACTCCATGACTTCCAATCCGCTTTTGCAGTTTCCGCCCAACAGTCAGCGCCATTTTGTCGAAAAAACCGGTACTTTTACCTGGAACTATGGCAACCAGGGCTTTAAATACACAACTAACGATAGAGAAGTGGTCAAAGAGCAAAGACAGCCTCAAGGCATGATGCAACAGCGTCCGATGCAGCAGATGCAGCAGCAACCAAATCAGATGCAGCAAATGCAACAAATGCTGCAACAAATGTCGGGGCAAAACCGTTAATCAGTGCTGACTGCTAAGACCATATCTGACCTCAAAAAAATAGTTGGCGAGCAAAATGTGCTCACCGATAGTGTTGACTTGAGTCTCTATGAGCTAGATGCCGAGAGTCTCGACGTGGCTTTGCCTGACGTAGTGGTCTTGCCTGGGAGCGAGAGCGAAGTTGTGGCTGTGATGGAACTAGTGGGTTCAAAAGGCTTGAAGCTGCCAGTTACTCCCCGGGGCGCTGGTACTGGACTATCTGGCGGTGCCACATGTGTGCGCGGCGGAGTCTCTTTGTCGATGACCAGGATGAATAAAGTCTTGCATATCGATGAAGTGGAATGCACTGCCCTGGTACAAGTCGGTGCCACCAATGTCTCACTCTCGCAAAAGTCCGCTAAATACAACCTCTATTTTGCGCCAGATCCCAGCAGTCAAATTGCCTCCACTATAGGTGGCAATATCGCCGAAAACGCCGGCGGACCGCATACGCTCAAATACGGCATGACTACGCACCATGTACTGGCAGTCAATGTGGTGCTAGCTGATGGCAGTTTAATTACTCTGGGCGGTGCTGGTCGTACCAGTGCCACAACTGATCTAGTCGGCATCATGGTCGGCTCAGAGGGGACGCTCGGGATAGTGACACAAGCCTTAGTCAGGCTTACACCAGTAGCGCAAAAGGTCGAGACTTTGCTGGCTTATTTTAGCTCTCTGGGAGCGGGTGGTCAGGCGGTATCAGATATAGTGGCACACGGTGTAGTACCGGCAGCAATGGAAATGATCGATAGTCTTACTCTTAATGCTGTAGAAGATTATCTGTCCATGGGGCTCAGGCGCGATGCTGGAGCATTACTAATTATCGAATTAGACGGTCCACTAGCTGGTATTGATGCCGCCCGCAAAATCGTAGAAGAGTGTCTATCTAATAACGGTGTTATTGAGAGTCACTGGGCTGCCAGTGCTGAGCAGCGCGCCAAAATCTGGAAGGCACGCAAGACAAGTTTTGGTGCTCTTGGCCGAATCGCTCCCCATGGCTATGTGCTGGATGGTGTTATTCCGCGCTCCAGGCTCAGTGAAGCCATCAGTGGTATCGCCCAAATTGGACAAAAATACGACTTGCCTATAGCCAATGTTTATCATGCTGGTGATGGCAACTTGCATCCTTGTATGCTTTATCACCGCGATAACAAAAAAGAAGTGGAAAGAGTGCTTTTGGCTGCGCGCGATATCTTGCATCTATGTGTTGATTTAGGTGGCACCTTATCGGGCGAGCATGGCATTGGCGTCGAAAAACTGATGGAGATGGACTCCGTCTATAGTGAGCAGGATCTCCGCTATATGGCAGCGCTTAAGTCTGTTTTTGATCCTTTGGGCATTCTCAATCCAGGCAAATTGATTCCCCGCCTCAAAGGTTGTGGTGAGTCTGGCCAGCGCCCGCTTTTGCGTCATAGTCTGATGGCTGGTTGCTGAATCTTTCTAATAAAGGCGCTGCTCAGTGTACAGAGCTGCTAAACTTTTACTTTAGGTAATGAGATGACAGAAGCAGTCGCCAAAAACGAATCGCCTTCATCTTGGATTAAATTCCGAGCTGATTTGCTTGCTTCGGTGGTGGTTTTTTTAGTGGCCTTGCCGCTTTGTATGGGTATTGCCATCGCCTCTGGCTTAGATCCTGCCCATGGCATTGTCACGGGGATAGTAGGCGGCATCGTAGTTGGATTTTTAGGAGGCAGTCCGTTGCAGGTCAGTGGACCAGCTGCCGGTCTGGCTGTCGTTGTACTGGAGCTAATCAAGGAGCACGGTACTGAGCGACTGGGTGTGATTTTTTGTCTGGCTGGTTTGGTCCAAGTCATTGCTGGGCTAGCCAGGCTTGCTCCCTGGTTTAGAGCTGTGCCTCCCTCTGTTATCAATGGCATGTTGTCTGGCATTGGTGTTCTCATTTTGGCGGCACAGTTTCATGTCATGGTGGATGACTCGCCTAAAGGCAGTGGTATCAATAATATCCTTTCGATACCGATGGCTATCTACAAAGGCGTGACCGTGCCAGATCCGAGTGCCGGTAGTACTACACACCATCTGGCTGCCATGATTGGTCTTGTTACTATCACTATTTTGATACTCTGGCAAAAGTTTGCTAAAGGTCGCCTCAAGATATTACCTGGATCTCTGGTGGCAGTATTTCTGGCTACTGTTTTTTCGGCCTTATTAAATTTGCAAGTGCGTTATGTCGACATCCCAGCTAACATATTTGGCTCTTTGACACTGACTACGTTTTCTGACTTTCAGCACTATCTCAACCGCGAAGTCATCTTTGATGCTGTCGCTATTGCATTTATAGCAACAGCTGAGACTCTTTTGACTTGTAGTGCTCTGGATAAGTTGCACAGTGGTGCGCGCTCTAACTTTGATCGAGAACTAATTGCTCAGGGTGTCGGTAATACTCTTTGTGGCATGGTGGGCTGTCTACCTATGACTGGTGTGATGGTGCGCAGTGGTGTCAATCTGGCTGCTGGTGCTAAAACTCGGATGTCATCTATTTTGCACGGCTTATGGATCTTGCTTTTTGTTTGTCTTTTGCCCCATGTCCTCGAGCTTATCCCCACATCAGCACTGGCGGCCTTGCTAGTCTTTACTGGCTATAAGATGATCAACTGGAAAGTATTTAAAGAGATAGGGCGCTACGGCCGCTCTGAGTCGTTTATATATGTTGGTACTGTACTTTTGATTGTCTGCCAGGACTTGCTTACTGGTGTGGTTGTTGGTGTGGTCTTTTCCGCTCTCAAGCTGCTCTATATCTTTTCGCATTTGGATATTAAGGTCAGAGAAGATGTGGACCACAATCGCACTCATGTCTCCTTGAGTGGTGCCGCCACGTTTTTGAGCTTACCCAAACTTGCCGACCTGGTCGCTCAAGTTAAACCAGATACTGAGCTACATGTCCACCTGGAGCAGCTTGACTATATCGATCATGCCTGTCTTGATATGCTCATGAGCTGGGACAGTCAGCACCGGGCCACCGGTGGCACACTGGTGATTGACTGGGGTGCTCTTGGTACTGTTTTTAGAGAGAGACGCAAAAGCCCCAGGGGAGGCTCTATAGAGTTTCGCGCCAATCCTGATAGCAGTGCTGGAAGCTGAGCTATAGCGGCTGTACACCATATAGATAGATTAAATTAGGGTGTAATTCGGCTGATAAACGGGTAAGATTGGTCTATGAAGGTCAATCTACTTACCACTTGTTTTATTTCTCACTGTCCGACTCAGTCGGCTCAGACGTTTTAGCTTCTGGAGGATACGATTTGCACGGCAAACTTGATTTAGGAAAATCCAAAGGACTTAAACAGTCTGAGATAAAAAAGCTGAATCGGTTGTTGCAAAAACGTATACCTAAGGACAAAATCCTCACTTTAGAATTAGCTGACAGCGTTGCTGAAATTTCCCAGGAGACGGGCTATCCACTCTCTGTTGTGGTTAATCGTCGTGGTCATGTGGTCAATGTCACTGTTGGTCATCCTTTTGAAGTCAAAATGCCCGAGCTAAAGGGCGTGAGAGTGGGACCTGGTCGGCTTTGTGGTCATCGCATAATTCATACTACTTTTCCTTTGCCAGTCAAAGCTGTAGAAGAAAAAGTACAAACTGATAAACCCAGTGGACGGGCAGGCAAGAGCCCCAGCCCAGAAGTCAGCTATGCCAAAGAGACTCTGCATTTTTTGGCTAAAAATCGTCTTGATTTATTAGCTCAAATTGTAGTTGACCCATCCGGTAGTTTTTCTCGCACCAGAGGGGAGCATGGCAAACTTGCTGACCAGGTGCAAATTGCTCATTTGCTGCCCGGCCGCGATGCCGATGGCAAGCTCTGGAAAATTTTGCCACCACTAACAGCCAGGCGTGCTGAGGACGATAATTTCGAAGAATTGATGAGTGCTCTTGAAGAAGAATTCCGCACTCAGGCTCCAGATCTGGCTGTGGCAGAGGGAGAAGAAAGAGCATTTTTGATTGGTCTTATTTGTGATGGTAGTAATAGCTGGCAAGTAGAAGACGATCTTGATGAATTGGCCAGACTGGCCCGCACCGCCGGTGCTACCGTTTGTGGTCGGCTGACTCAGACTCGTCAGGGACCAGATCCTAAGTTTTTTCTTGGCTCTGGCAAAATGCAAGAAGTAGCACTACTGGTGGAAGAACTTGGTGCTACTTTGCTGGTGGTTGACCAGGAGTTAACCCCCAACCAGCAGCGCAATGTGGAAGATACTGTCGGCGTTAAAGTAATCGATCGTACTGAGCTTATCCTGGATATTTTTGCTCAAAGAGCACAAACAAAAGAGGGTAAATTACAAGTTGAGCTGGCTCAGCTCAAATATCTCTATCCCAGATTGATTGGTAAAGGTGAGACTTTATCCAGACTGGGTGGTGGTATCGGTACTAGAGGTCCGGGTGAAACCAAGCTAGAAATCGATAGACGTCGTATCCGCGAAAAAATCACATTTTTAGAAGAAGACGCAAAACGCATCAAAAATCACCGCGATGTGCAAAGACAAAGACGGGTTGCCGAGCATCTACCGGTGGTGGCACTGACTGGCTATACCAATAGTGGCAAATCGACACTACTCAATGCTTTGACCAAGTCAGATGTGGTTACTGGTGACAAATTATTTGCTACTCTTGACCCGACCACTAGACGTACTTCATTGCCCGACCACAGTCCTGTGCTCATATCAGATACTGTGGGCTTTATCAAAAAGCTGCCGACATCTCTGGTTACAGCTTTTAGAGCCACTCTCGAAGAAGTGGCTGTGGCTGATGTGCTGGTCCACGTAGTTGATGCCGCACATCCCAATGTACTTGAACACATTAGCTCTGTGCATGATGTATTGAGTGATCTCGGTGCTGTAGATAAGCCCATGATTACAGTGCTCAATAAGGCTGATAAAGTGCGCAAAGAAGATTTAGCCTGGCTTGTGGCGCAGGTGCCTAATCCTGTAGTGAGTTCTGCCACTATGCGCTTTGGACTGGGCAGTATTCTCAACAAAATACAGGAAGTAATATCTGAAGTCTGTCCTGAAAGACAAAAATACACTGCCTGATGATAAGTGAAGATAAAGGAATAAAGCATGGCTACTTCTGTAACTGGTGATCTTGAGCTGGCTTTATTGCAATTTCAAAGAGGGCAACTGCGAGAAGTGATAGTCTCTTTGCGCCCTCTTTTAATAGAGATGCGCCTCAAGCGACAGGACAAAAATGGTCGCGGAGCTACCTCGCCAGAATTGCGCGCTGGTCTGTTTTTGATATACGGACGGGTGCACCATTTGATGGAAGACCGGGAGGAAGCCAGTGATGCTTTTGAGAGTGCAAGAGAGTACAACGGCTCAGATCTCAGGCTAGTTGATGAAATTGCTCTGGAGAGCGCCTATCTGACCTATGACTTTGACCAGAGCGCTGAGCACTTACATTCTTTAGTGGAGGTCTGTGCCAGAATCAAGAGCAAACAAAGTGACCAGACGCTTATTGTTCTTGCTCACTGTTACTTGGGGCAGGCCTATCTTGCTAAAGGTGATTTATTCCAGGCAGGCAAAGAGTTGCGCACTGCCTTTGGTATCAGTAGAGTACTGCCGGCTGCTCAGGTCTATGCCAGTTATTTGCCCCTCGCTCTCCTGGCTCTCTTGCACCTTAACGAAGGTCGGATGACTCTGGCTGCGGCCATGGCTCGTGATGCTCTTAACGCTGTCGACGACGGAGCAGCAGCCCGCTTGGCTAAGGGCGAAGCGCTCATTAGTAGTGCTTACAATGTCTTGCCATTGATAGTTTTGACTAGAGCATTGACTCAGCAGGGGCTGCCTACGAGAGCCTTGATAGCTGCCAGCGTTGGGTATGATCAATCTCTTGAAACATTTGGCGATGAACACAGTTTATTTAGACAGGCTCTGGCAGCAAGAGCAAGAGCACTAATGAACAGTCATGATTATGGTACGGCCTCGCAGGACTACGAGCAGCTTTTGCAAATTATCGAACAGCGTGCCAGAGAGCATAAGATGGATACTAATGTCCAGACATTGCTCAGTTATATACTGCGTACCGAGCTGTCTCTCTGTCTGGCTCGCAGTGGCGAGAGCGCTAAAGCACAAAAGTATCTGGAGCAAAATCTCAAAATGATGACTAGCTCTGGTATGGACTCAGTTGATATTAGCAATGTCGCCAATGTCGATGCCGTTGAACGCGACATCCTCAAACGTAGTGCTGCCAGTTGCTATATGGAACAACAGCTGATTGAGGAGTTATCGGTGGCATATTTGAGGCAGGGTAAGGTCGGCGATATGGTACGACTGATGCCTGCATCTATGAGGGCAGATTATAATTGTCGCCTGGAGCGAGCTGTCAGTCTACTCAATTTTGTCATCAAAAAAGGTCAGGACTTACTTGAGCCTAAGCCCTAAAAGCGCATTGAATTAAGACCTCTGTAGAGCATCTGGTTGACACTGCGGTTAACTGCACGGTTGACGGTGCGTCCTACTTGTCTGCTTACACCGCGCACCATGGGCGGTGTAGTAAAGCCTCGCTGTGGTGCGGCCATGCGCTGTCCACCAGTAGCAGCACCGCCATTCTGTTTTTGCATATTCATCAGCATATTCATCATGCCTGGCATGACAGCAGCATCTGGACTGACTGTAAAGCCACCGGCAGGCATATCGGGCGGATTGGCGGCACTCATATTGCCGGTGTTGGCACCGGCGCCCTGGAAGTTGCCACTGCCTGCGCCTTGCTCTTGCTGCAGTACCTGACCAAAGAGCGGAGCTTGATTATTTGCTTGTGTATTTGCTTGAGGCTGGCTCCACTGCTGCGATTGAGTCGGTTGTGTCTGCATATTGCCTTGCGGTTGACTCCACTGTTGCGACTGAGTAGGCATAGGCTGATTGTTAAACTGAGGTTGTTGTGCTGGCTTAGCCATTTTGATTGGTTTTGAGCTGCCCTTGCCTTTGCCACCACCAGGAGTGATCCAGCCTGAGCTAGAGACACTATTGTCTTGCATTGGCACTGGCTGGCTTACCATGTTATTGCCACCATTATTATTGCCAGGATTGACCCAGCCAGAGCTGGATAGTCCGCTACCCTGATTGCCCATGGGTTGGCTAAAGTTGCCGCCACCATTATTACCACTACTATTGCTTGTGCTGCCAGGATTGACCCAGCCAGAAGTTGACAGACCGCCGCCATTATTTTGATTTGCGAATTCTTGTTGCAGCTCAGCATCGCCATCAAAGGGAGTCTGGGTTTGCGGCTGTGGATAAGAATTGTCGACTTGATTGCCCAGTGTGTCTGGTGTCACCCAGCCAGAAGTGGAAGTCTGGTCCTGACCAGCACCACCGCCACCGCCTGAGGGTTGAATGAAATCTGATTGGCCAAGCTGGTTTTGTGCTGGGTAGTTAAAACTATTGCCTGGCACCATTTGTCCGCTATTGTAGACGCCACTTTGGGGGGCTACTGGTTGTTGTGTTGGTTTAGCGACAGTCTTGCCTTTGACTGGTGCTTTGGCCGAAGACTTGGCTGGTGACGCCTGTGGTTTTACTTTGTTGTTTAAGAAGCTGCCGGGGGGTGCGTTTTGGAAATTGTCATAGCTATAGGCGTCCTGAGCTAAAGCATGTTGAATGCTCCCTGCCAGGGCAAGACTCAGAGCCAGAGCACTTATTGCTAGCACTGATTTTCTAGACATCACAATTTTACCTTTCATTTCTTTAGCGGCGCATCATATTCATCAGGTTCATCATACCGCCACCATATGGGTTGCCGTAACCTCCCATCATGGGACTACCATAGCCACCCATCATAGGCGAGCCATATCCTCCCATCATAGATCCTCCACCGGTAAACATGCGCAAAGCAGTGTTTGCCAGTCCACCGCCCATCGGACTGCCATAGCCATATGGGCTCATGCCACCCATACCGTAACCGCCCATACCATAGGGGCTGCCGTAACCGCCCATGCCGGACATACTGCGCGCTGCCATCACCGATCCTACAGTGCCAAGCAGGGCTTTGCCTATGCCTGCTGCCATACTGGCACCACCGCCACCACTAGGCTGGCTAGTGTTATCCATCGGTTGAACGGTGTTATCTACTGTGGTTTGACCACTAGGTGAGACTGAATCGGGAAAGTCTGCCGGCCATCCGTCTGGTTTGGCTGCCTGACTCTGGGCAAAGGGCTGGATGGCGCCAGTGGGTTGACTTTGATTGAGGTAGTTTTGTTGTACCGAGCCTTGCTGTGCTTGCTCGTAAGGCTGACCGCCCTGCACTGGTTGACCATATCCACTGGGCTGGGCGTACTGCCCGTAGTTAACAGGCTGACCGCCTTGATTGGGGAAGCCATAATTATTAACTGGTGCCGGCGCTGGAGTAGTGAAGTTTTGCGGTGGATAGTAATTACTTACTGGGGCAACACTATTTTGGAAGTTAGGGTTGCTTGCAGGCGGGGCCGTATTTTGTCCGGGATTTATAAACTGGTCGTTTTGGGTGGCGCCAACAAAACTGCCAGGCGGTGCTCCGTATGGTATCGGGTCGGCACTGGCTGGACTGGGCACTGCCATGATTATCAGTCCATAGCAAAGTAGCAAAGCCACCGATTTTAAGATCGATGGCTTGCTGGTTATTTTTGTTTGGTTATTTTCAGCTCTCATAATTCCGGCTCATTTCAGTTCTTCATTTGGTCAATGTCAAACTGCTTGTGCGTACAGGCTTTAAGCTAGCGATTTTTTCTCTGATGCATTCTTTGGCAACACGTTCTTGCTCTTTTTTGTCAGCTACAGTGATGTCTGGGATAACACCGACTTTGTTGATATCCGAACCGCTGGGAGTGAGATAGCGCGAGACTGTGATGTGTACAGCTGCTCCACCGGGGAGGCGATTGATTTCCTGGACGAGTCCTTTGCCGTAGGTCTTTTCGCCGATAACAACTGCTCTGCCATTATCTTTGAGGGCACTGGCGAGGATTTCGCTGGCGCTAGCACTCTCATTATCAACGAGGAGCACTATTGGTTGATGAGACAGAGGCTCGCCAGAGGCGATGTCGGTGTGACGTCCATGACGGCTGATGGTGCTGACGATAGCGCCACCTTCAAGGAGCATGTCGGCGATTTCGAGTGCGTTTGAGAGCAGTCCGCCTGGATTGTCTCTCAAGTCGATGATCAAGCCATCGGCTTTAGAGAGTTTTTGTAGGGCAGCCTTAAACTCATCAGCAGCGTCGTTGGAGATAAAAGTAGAGAGATTGATGTAGCCGATGTTGGTGGCTTTATCAAGTCTGGATGAGACTGCGTGGATAACAATCTCTTGTCTGACAATGTTGACAGAGTGACTAGAGTTACCGTGGCGCAGACCGAGTACAACTGCAGTATTGGCTTTACCGCGGATATGATCAGCAGCTTGCTCCGGAGTCATACCGATAGCATTGATACCGTCGATGGAGGCAATTTCATCACCGGATTGGACGCCGCTTTGTTCAGCAGGACCGCCTTCAATTACGCGGTTGATTATAAGTCTTTGTTGATCTTTGCTTTGCATCAAGTTGATGCCGATACCAACAATGCGAGCATCGATGGCGTCGTTTTCATCCTGGAAGGCTCTGGGATCGAGAAATCTAGTGTAAGGGTCGCTCAAAGATTCGAGCATCACTTTGACATATTTGTGAGCGTCAGCGGTGGTCTTAATTTGCGAGTCAAACTTGTGCTCCAGCTCGAGCCAGTTGCGACCGTTGTAGTTGGAGTCGTAGTAGTTGTCTCTAACTAGCTGCCATGCACGGTGATAAACGTCGGTAGGCAGAGTCTTATGACCCATTGCCGGTACATTTACCGAGCTTCCCGCCATCAAGGCGAGCATGCAAATACAGACTATGCGCTTCCACTGGCTCATAGAAAACACCAAAATGAGTTAGGTAAAAATCGACCTGGTAGCGACAGCTTTAAGCAGAGCTCAAATCCATCGTCTTACGGGTTCGTACATCTTTTATTCCCGTGCCTACCGATTTTCAACATGGTGAAGATTAAAAAGAGCGCTTGGCAACCTATCTTTTCAAGCCAAACAGCGAGGCTCCTTTTGATACTTCGGCAAAGCCATATTCGCTCCAGCGGCTGTCTACCAGGCTTGACACTGCTTCGGACATGACAATGGGGGCTGGCCAGGAGCGATCAAAGCCCTCTGATTTCCATTTCTTTGTGGCGTCAATGCCGACTTTTGAGCCATAGCCCATCAGTGGTGAAGCGTGATCAAGGATATCCAGCGGTCCATCAGCAAACATCATGTCGCGCCTGGGGTCGGTGTTGCCAAAGACATGGAGCGCTACTTCGGAGAGATTATGGACATTAACTTCTTTGTCCACGATGATGGCAAACTTAGTAAACATCAGCTGTCCCAGTCCCCAGAGTGCACTCATTACCTTTTTGGCATGACCGGGAAAACGCTTATCAATAGCCACTATCACACAGTTATGGAAGACTCCTTCCCAGGGCAAGTTCATGTCTACAATCTCGGGCACTAACATCTGCACCATAGGCATAAAGATGCGTTCGGTGGCTTTGCCCAGATAGCAGTCTTCTTGCGGTGGTTTACCAACAATTGTGGTTTGATAAATTGGCTCTTTGCGGTGCGTCACAGCGGTTACGTGAAAGACTGGGAACAGTCCAGCCAGACTGTAAAAACCAGTGTGGTCGCCAAATGGACCTTCTTCTTTGAGATCCTTCTGGTCGACATAACCTTCGATTACTATTTCGGCATTGGCGGGTACTTCCAGGTCTATAGTCTGACATTTTGTCAGTCTGACCGGGCTCTGTCTCAAAAATCCAGCAAAAATAAGCTCATCTATTTCGGGCGGTAGCGGTGCTGTAGCGCTATAAGTGACGGCCGGATCTGCTCCCAGCACAACAGCTACTTCCAGGCGATTGCCTGGCTTTTCGTATTCTTCTTTATCAAAGTAGGTGCCATAGTTTGGTGGTTCAGAGGGCTGTCCATTGCCATTTTGAGCCAGGGCACCGCTTGCTTTGATGCCACTTTCGTTCATGGCTTTGCGTCTGTTTTCTTCAAAATTGCGCGCGCCATCATGGTGTTTGTGCCAGTGCATGCCGGTTGTAACATTGTCAAACTTTTGCAGTCTGTACATGCCGACATTGCGGTTACCATGTTTAGGGTCTTTGGTAATGATGGCGCCCATCGTGACAAAGGGTCCGCCGTCTTCTGGCCAGCATTTGAGTATTGGAATTTTGTCGAGCATGGGAGAGTTTGGATCTGTGATCACAACTTCCTGGCAGGGAGCTGCACCACCGGTCACTTTGGGCGGAAATTTCGCCACTTCCATGAGCATCGGCAAAAATGCCAGCTTTTCCATAAAGCTCTCAGGTACTTTGGGCTTGATAAAGCCTCTGATGCGGTCAGCTATTGAGTTTAAGTCTGCTACCTCAAGCGAAAGACACATGCGCTTATACGAGCCAAAGGTATTAATAAGCACAGGCATGTCATAGCCTTTGACATTGGTAAATAGCAGAGCTTTGTTATTGGCACCGCTTTTGCTGATACGGTCAGTTATTTCGGCTATTTCCAGATCGGCTGAGACCGGCGCAGTGATGCGCGTAAGCTCTCCCTGTCTGGACAAAACATCGATAAAGTCTCTCAGATCGTTATAAGCCATGGCTGCCTTTCTCTAAATCCCACAATATTATTGGCACATCGAGCGCCACTTGCTCAATTTTATATATAGATGTATCAGGGATTGCCAAGGGTTAGGTATAATCATATTTGAGGTGACTATGACTTACAAACGTTCAAATATAGTCTGTGTGCTCTGTTTACTCGCTGCCGCCTGCTTTGGCTTTCAGATTTTGGTGCAATCCATATCGGTTATCAATAGCTAACCTGACTTTAATTTACCTGCAAGTATAATTTATGGTGTCGACGCAGGTACTGGTTGCATGTTTGATATTGGCTTTAGGGCTTTAGTCGCGCGTATCACAGCAATTGCCCTTGGGCTCAGCTTTTTGGCTGTATTTGGCAGTGCAGTATTTGCCGCAAACAACGCACAGCTTGGGTTTCAGTATTATCAAGCTAAGCAATTTAGCAAAGCCATTCCGCTGCTCAAAAAGGCCAATGCCCAAAATCCTCGCGACCTGGCTATTCTCTTTTACTTAGGCTCGGCCGCTGCTTTTAGCGGTGATACTGCTCTGGCTATAGATGCCTTCAGTCGGCTTTATGTTGTAAGTGGCGGTATTGATAAATACACTTGTGCAGTAGATCCTCTCTATGCCAGATTGCGTAGCGTCAATCATCCTTACTCTTGTAGATCTGGTAGTTCGCTGATTCGCTGGCATCCTAAGTGTGTGCCTGTGCGCATCTTCATCACTGATGGTAAAGAGATACCAGCTGAGTTTGCCGGTAAAACTATTTCGTCAGACGCACTACTTAAGCTTTCGCCTTATTTTCATTCACCGGCCTATTTAAATTCTCTTGCTTTTGCTCAGGGTTACAATCCTGCTCAAAAATCAGCTGTACTTGCTGGTTTGTCGCAGTGGAGCTTTCTCAACAAAGAAAAATATCTCAGCTACACAGTGGTTAATGACCCCAGTCATGCTGATGTCATTGTCTTCTGGACCAATCGAATGGTGGCACGTAGTGGTTATACCTCTTATCCCCCCTCCCAGGGTGTCAGTTATCCACTGGCGTCAGTGCGGGGTTGTCCAGTTGTAGTGCAGTTTAATTCGCTTGATAGTCCCACCACAATGGCCCGTGCAGCCTGTCATGAGTTTGGGCACTGCTTTGGTTTGCAACACTCTCCTAACAAGTCAGACATCATGTATGAGACCTTAAATGGGGCCCAAAACCCTTCTTACAATATCTCTGACTGTGATCAGTTGACTATAAGAGCACTGTATAGAGTGCCGGCAGATATCTATTTGATGTCTAACTGATCGCATGTAATTGTCAGGTTGTGCATAAGTGTATATGCATACGGTGCGGTCTTTTGTCAGGTTGTGGTTCACGCGCTTGACTGCTTGTGTGTATATGCATTGTGGCTCTGTATGCCGCTTTTGGTATGTCTAAAATACTTGCTTAAATGAGATCTGGGGGACTTCTATTTGCTATTTGAGTCGCTATACTAATTACATAACCGGTGAGCAACCACTCGATGAGTTGATTGCTTTGAGCCGAGGGGCATTGTGGCAACGTCAGGTCTGCGCAGACCAGTAACAGTAGCAAGTAGCCCGCTGACCGCCAAAACTGACTATAGGCGGCAGAAATATCGAGTCCTACGCAAGTGGACAGCCAGACGATAGCATTAGCACCACCGCAGTTTATTCTGGGTGGTGTTTTTGTTTAGTGGCTCTGGGGGCTATTTTCTAGACGCTCAAGTTCTTGATTGGTGATTTCTCTCCAGTGGGCCGCAACTGTCGGTAGCAATATTGGCACCATTGTCAGAGCCTGGTCTTTGAGATCGACCATTTCCTTTAGACGTTCGTCAAGCTCACTAGCAGTCAGTTCATGGCGCATGACATCAACATAGTCTTTGATTGACTGATTATCTGAGCCAACAAATACATAGGCAGGCGCATTGGTTATTCTAAAGTGTTGCTGCAAGGGCAGCGTTTCTTGCTCTTGCAAAGCAACCGAAATTAGCGCGATGAGCGGCTCTCCTTCGTCCCTGAGATTGTTGTTGATGGCTTTTAGGCGCTCATTGAGTAGGTGCGAGGGACCTTTTGAGCGTTGATAAAACTCCAGTACCAGCGGGCTTTCGCTGGCTTGTTGACGCAAAAAACTGGGCAAATCTATAGTGTAAAAGCCCGATTTTAAAGGTTGTGTTTTAATCGGATAGTAAGGTTTGGTGCTGACCAATTCAGAGGCCAGTGCGCTGTCTGCTATCTGATTTGCTTTGACTGGATAAAAGCTAATACTGAGCTGTTCACCTTTTTGGCCCCGTTCAATTTCGAGATTGATTTTGCTGCGTGTCTTAAAACTCAGGCTGGCTCTCAATTGATCTGCTCCCATAAAAGCAGCAATTTGATTGTTGATACTGATTACCCGGTCGCCTAGATTTAGTCCGGCTAACAGTGCTTCGCTGTTCTGGTCGATGACGCTCACCACTGGATACTGGTTGTGGTTGTAAGTCAAAACCAGACCAGCTGTGTAACTATCCAGATCAATTGTCTCTGCCTTTGTATCTGGTCTAAAAGCCAGAGCCTGAGGCAGGCTCAGTGTCCACAACAGGACCATAAGAGACTGTTTGATACACATTCGGCGATAGTTCATTTTGCTTTTCACTGTATCTATTATGACCTATTGCCGACGTTGTTAGTTGTCATAGTGTGCATAAGTGTATATGCAATCGATGATGCACCATGCTAGGTTATGGTTCACGCGCTTGACTATCGGGGCGTATATGCATAGTGGCTCTATGGGCTGTTTTTGATATGTCCAAAATACTTGCTTAAATGAGTTCTGGGGGACTTCTATTTGCTATTTGAGTCGCTATACTAATTACATAACCGGTGAGCAACCACTCGATGAGTTGATTGCTTTGAGCCGAGGGGCATTGTGGCAACGTCAGGTCTGCGCAGACCAGCAACAGTAGCAAGTAGCCCGCTGACCGCCAAAACTGACTATAGGCGGCAGAAATATCGAGTCCTACGCAAGTGGACAGCCAGACGATAGCATTAACACCACCGCAGTTTATTCTGGGTGGTGTTTTTGTTTGGCACTATAGGTGGTGACTTATGCAGTATATTTATTGAGCCAATTACCATGAGGGTGTCATGCCAAATTTTGCCAAAATGCCAGTTATTGTAGTTTTTGCCATAGCTCTGGGACTTGGGGTTACTTTTAGCAGCAGCTTGACTTTGCCAGCTGAGGCAGATGGCAGCAATAATAGTTTGCTCAAAAGGACAACATTTACTATCGAGCAAGCCGAAAATCTCGCTATGTCCAAGTTTCCCGATGCCCGTGTAGAAGAAATTGAGCTAGATATCGATGACAGTCCGCTGGTCTGGAAAATTGATATGAAAATGAAACCACGTACCAAAATCGAGTTTGAAATCGACGCCCGCACAGGCGAAGTGCTTAAGCAAGAACAGCACAAGTGGTAGTGCACAGCGCTTTTGTAAGTTAAATCTCTTTTTTTGCCTCCTCTTATCAAGCCCGGCCTGGCTTTTGCTATGCTGGTCGCCGGAAGGTAAGTATGGCCAAATGTAGAATAATCAATGTTTTGCTTTGCTCCATCTTGCTCTGGGGCGCTTCACCGCTCTTGGCTAACGAGGACGGCGGTGGTGTGCAGTGGCATCGGCTGACAGAAGCCGGTCGTACAAAAATGCTCAAAGGCGACTTGCCAGAAGCAGAAAAAAGCTTTGAAGAGGCTCTCAAGCTTTCTGAGAGCTTCACGCCACTGGATACTAGAAGGATTGTTAGTTTAAGCAATATGTCTCTTTTGCTTAAGGATAAGCAGCAGTTGGACTTAGCCGAGCAGTATTCGCGCAAAGCTCTGGCTCTCATTCGCGAAGATGGCATTAAAGATGGCGCTATGTTTGGTGTTGAACTGAGCAATCTGGCTGGCATCCTGGCTGATCAAGCCAAATTTGAAGAAGCCATGCAACTATACGAAAGCGCCATGCTAATACTGAGCAAGGCGCGCGGCGAAGACTCGCTGGAAGTGGCCACTGTGGCCGATAATTATGCTGTGCTCCACCAAAAGCTCAGACAATATGATCAAGCTATTGAGCTTGAGAAAAAATCAGTAGATATCTACGAAAAGCGCTTGGGCCGCGATAAAAAAGACCTGGCAGTGGCTTTTGGTAACCTCGCTGAGAGTTACTCAGCATCCGGGGACAACGAAAATGCCAGGCTTTATTCAGAAAAGTCACTGTCGGTGATGCGCAAAACTTATGGCGATAAGCATCCGGCGGTGGCCAGTGCCATGGACAATCTTGCTGGTATTTATATAAAAGAAGGACGTCTGGCTGAAGCCGAATCATTGCAGTTAAGAGCACTGGATATCTTTAAAGAAACACTCGGCGATGAACATCCTGATGTGGCCATCTGTCTAGATAATCTAGCCGACTTTTACACCTCTCAAAAGCGCTACAAACAAGCTTTGAGGCGCTCTGAGGACGCCATGGACATGGTCGAAAAATCACTGGGAAAAGACCATCCACTCTACAAAAGCATCAAGGGTCGCTATGAGACCCTGAAAGAAAAGAACGCTAAAAAAGAGGATGACAAAAAAAACTAGGCGAGGTTTTTCGCTTCTTCTAAGTTATCTGGACCGAAGTGGTAAGGCAATAGTGTAGTCCAGCTCTTTAGCTCAAGGGTATCCTCTGGACCAGGAACAACCAAACTTAAGTCGATGCCAAACTCGGCATAAAACTGTCTTACTACACCAGAAGGATAGCTAAAAGGTTGAATACACAGGGCTACGATTTTTTTGTCGCCGTGATTGATTGCTTTAATGAGGCAGGCCACATCCGCTGATACAGAGCCTCCATAGGTGGCAAACTCCACTGATGCGCCGCTATAAATAGCACCACTGGCAGTGAGCAGGGCTGCGCCCTCTGGCTTGTTGCTATAGGGTGCGTAAGCCATTGTCGCCGCTTGTTGAGCTGTGTGGACAAGCTCCTGGAGCTGTTCCTGACTTAGCTCAACTGGTGTTAGCTCTTTGCTCATAAATATTATTTGTTGCCGTAAGGAGGCAATCTCAATTCAAGATTCATGAGCCAGAGAAGCAGCTCTATATGTCTGTCTGCAAAAAACTTTTCGGCATCATTCTCCTGAGAGATCATGTCGACCTCCACCGGAGTTACTGGTGAGGCTGTTGGAGCAACATATTGACCTGTCGATGATGAGACAACAGCAGTTGTCTTTGCCACGGCGGTAAAATCGGCCATTTCTCTCCTCAGATAATGATACTGACAGCTTATCTCTTGTCTTCCCTATTTACCTGTAGCTCCTCTAATGGCAGCATGAAGTTTTTTTATGCTTCCGGAGCTCAGGTCAAAAGCCCCACAGAGCTGGGCTTTTGCTCCGGGCTGCAAATCACAGGACTGTAGCAAAGGTAACTAGTTAGATTAGCCCGGGCTTAACTATTGCTCTCTAGGTACTTTAGGACGTTGTTAAAGGCCATACTGCGATGCGAAATAGCATTTTTTTTGAGTGCCGGCATTTCAGCCGCTGTAATTTGGTATCCGTCCGGTATAAACACCGGATCAAAGCCAAATCCCCCGTCCCCGCGCTCGCTCAGGGCAATTTGACCGGTCCATCTTACTTCGGTTGTGTAGACAGTCTGACCGGACTTATCGACAAGTGCCAGGGCGCAGACAAAGGCTGCCTGTCTTTTGCCTTGAGGCACGTCTTTGAGCTCGTCAAGCAGTTTGAGGCGGCGGTCGCGGTCAGTGCCAGCACAATAGCGCGCACTGTAAATACCAGGTCTGCCGTCCATGGCATCCACAGTCAGTCCTGAGTCATCAGCTAAAGAGAGTCGTCCTGTCATCTCGGCTGCACATGCTGCCTTGATTACGGCGTTAGCTGTAAAAGTGTCGCCAGTTTCTTCGGGATCAAAATCGTCTGGAGCCATATGCCACAATAAATTGAGCGGTTGCTCAGTAGCCAGATTGCTCGCCATTGCTTCAAATTCTTTGAGCTTACCTGGATTTTTGGTGGCTAGAGTGAGTTCGATACTTCTCGTCAATTGCTTGGTCATAATCTACTGTTGCTTATTTCTTTTCCTGGCCACGACCTGAGTCGCGCGATTTTTTTGCATTGGTACTGCTGGCGTCTTTGGATTTGCCCCAAATATTGCCATCAGATTTACTTGTGTCTTTGTCAGATTTGGTGCTCTTAGAGCTTTTGGATGTAGCACCTTTTGATTGACTGCTTCTAGCATTGCCGCTGTTGCCATTGCCGTTACCCTTGGGCTTGGCTGTGGCAACCGACACTAGAGCTGGCGTACCGCGTTTGCGGTGGTCACGTCTGTGTACTCTAATAACATCCGAAATCTGCGAAATCGCCTGAGATACACGGGCTAGCTGGTCGATATCCAGTACATCCAGGATTAAAAAGATGGTGGCCGTCTTTTTGTCTCTGTGGGTCTCGACCCTGAGGTCGCGCAAGTTGACTTTGTGATCTGAGACTTTTTTGAGGATATCACCGGCAATACCGACTCTATCGAGGCACTCTACCTGGAGACCGGCTGGATAATTGGCATTGCGGTCCTTAGACCAGTCCACTGCCATGCGTCTGTTTTCTTCGATGATGAGGAGATTGTTGCAGTCGATGCGGTGTACAGCGATGCCACTGCCTCTGGTGACTACGCCCACAATAGGCTCACCGGGTACAGGCTGACAACATTTGGCCAGGTGGTGCAAAAGCCCACCTAGACTGGATATGTTGCTGGGCTTTTCTTGTACCTGACTGGGCAGAGCGTATCCTTTTTTCTGGATTTTTTCTGCCTGGTCTACTTCGCGGATGCGATTGACCACTTGTGAGATTGACAGGTCGCCATATCCCACCGCCGCCAGGATATCGCTGGGCTCGACGATGTTGAGTCTCTTACCGACTTCTTTGAGCTTATCTGATTTGAGAAACTCTTCCAGAGTTGCTCTACCCAGTTCAGCTTCCAGCATTTGTCGTCCTTGCTGGATGTGTTCTTCGCGATGGTGCTTTTTAAACCACTGTCTGATACGGTTTTTAGCCCCATGGGTATTGGCAAAATTGAGCCAGTCCATCTTGGGCATGCCGTTTTTACTGGTGATGATTTCGACTATATCGCCGTTTTTCATCACTGAGTTGAGCGGCACAATGCGGTCATTGATACGAGCCCCGACACATCGGTGACCGATATCGGTGTGGATGCGATAGGCAAAGTCGATAGGTGTAGATCCTGTGGGCAAGTCAATTACATCGCCCCTGGGACTAAAGACAAAGACTTCATCAGCAAAGAGGTCCATTTTGACTTCTTCGAGATATTCAGAGGCGTCTTTGAGGTCCTGTTGCCAGTCGACCAGTTGTCTCAACCAGGCTAGTTTTTTGTCCGCATTGCCATCAGCTTTGACTGCTTCGCCCGCTTCTTTGTAGGCCCAGTGTGCAGCAATACCATACTCAGCGATATGGTGCATGCGTCTTGTTCTGATTTGGATTTCGACTGGTTTGCCTTTTGGTCCAATTACAGCTGTGTGCAATGACTGGTAGCTATTAAATTTAGGCATAGCGATATAGTCTTTAAAACGCCCTGGTATCGGGCGAAATATCGAGTGCACACTACCCATAACTTCGTAGCATTTTTGCGTGTCGGGATCTGCTTCCAGCTCGCAAAAGTTTTTGTCTTCTGAGCTATCGATGATAACGCGCACGGCCAGGACATCGTATAGCTCAGCAAAAGTCTTTTGCTGCTTTTTCATTTTGCGCCAGATACCAAACAAGTGCTTTGGTCTGCCAAAAATGTCTGCCTGGATATTGCGATTTTCCAGTTCTACTCTCAGTTTTTCCACGACTTCGTTGAGCAACTGTTCGCGGTCGGCTCTGGTATCAGCTACCAGTCTTTCAATTTCTTCGTATTCATCTGGATGGAGATAGCGCAGACCTAAGTCTTCTAACTCCCATTTCATGCGACCTAAACCAAAGCGATTGGCTAGAGGGGCGTAGATTTCCAGGGTTTCTTTGGCTTTTTCGGCTTGCTTATGGGGCAGCATGTGCTCCATCGTGCGCATATTGTGGAGACGGTCGGCCAGTTTTACCAGTACCACCCGCACGTCTTCGGCCATCGCCACCATCAGTTTGCGGAAGTTCTCTGCCTGTCTTTCTTCTTTAGAGCTAAAGCTAAACTTACCTAGCTTGGTCACACCCTCGACAATGCGGCGGATGTCGGCGCCAAACTTTTCTTCCATTTCTTTTGGCTTGACGTCACAGTCTTCCAGCACGTCATGGAGCAAACAGGAGCAAATCGTTTCGGTATCGGCATTGAGTTCGGCTAAGATGCAGGCAACTTCCACTGGATGGATGATGTATGGATCTTCTGACTTGCGCATTTGACCGTCATGCGACTGATAAGCAAAGTCATATGCCCGGCTGATAAGCTCTACGGCCTCTTTGGGACGACCCTGACGCTCGACTATTTCAAATAACGGCTGGCCTATCTCTGACTTGGTCTTCATTGCTACTACAATTATGGGTACAGTGATTATACCCACTGGCGCCAATTCTCAGAGTCTTTATAAAGCAATACCTTGACTATTTATCTATCTATTTGGATGACCAGGGCGTGCTATTGAGATCCTTTGGAAAAGGATTACCGCTGGCCCCCCAGTTTGTCTCACTGGAGTTGTTGAGAGAGCGCCTGCTGCTATAGACGCCACTGTTATAGATGCTGGTATTGCCAAAGTAAGAGTTGTTATGTGAGCCGGCATAATAGCTGCCTGAAGCTGAGGAGTCAGTAGTGGGCGCACTGTAATAATTGCCCGAAGCCTTGGACGGGGCTGTCTGGATTACTTGGACACTGGATAAGCGGCCTGAGCTAGGGATGCCGCCTCTATTTAGACCGTAACTATTACCCCAATAGCGTCCACCCATATACTGATAGGGTGTAAAAGCTCTGCCAAACCCATAGGAAGGCACAAAGCTATTAAGGCTGGAGATGCCTGGGATACCGGGTATTCCGGGGATAGACGGGACAAATGAAGGCAGATGGCTGTAGGGCACGCTAAAAGGCGCAGCCACAGTGCCTATATATGGTGCCGATAGGCTCATGCCGGTGGAGGGCAGACTGTGTCTGAGCCATTGACCCTGGCTATAAGCCATGGCGGGATTAAAAAATGACCTGCCATTATTAAAAGTAGGGTCTGGCAAAACTATCTGGGCTGGCAAACTGGACTCGACTGGTTGATCCTGGGCGAGGACTGGCAGATTGGTCAAAAACAAAAGGGTGGCGAGGACCAAATTGATTTGTAGTTTGCGCCTCAAAAAAATCATGATTGCCTCTATTTGTGTGCTGGACTGCAATAGAGTACTGCAAATGCCTTGATTTTTAGGATGAAAGATTGAACTCGCTTGGCCCGTTTACAAATCCATTACAAAAAAATTGTTCAATAAGAGCACCTCGAATTTACACCTCTTTTACCAACCCCACTTTTCTTATATACAGGTGCTGCAATGGCCAACCACTTAGAGGGGCAAGACGCCCCGGTAAATCCTGCTGCCGGTTCAGATCGCGTAACACCACAACAAGCTGGTTCTGATGCTGGTTTTAATCCCAATGATTTTCAAAGAGGATCAAGCGGCAATCCTACTGATGCCAATCCCTCTCAAAACGTAGGTAATCTGCGCCCAGGCAACGATAATGCACTGCCACCTGAGACTCAGGTCAACTTTAACGATCATCCACTTAATAACTTTGACAGTCAAAAGCCTTCCAACTCTAAGCCTGAAGCGCCAGAAGCACCAAAACCATCAAATCAGGAAAAAAACGAGAGTCCTGCCCAAAACTCAGGAGGTGATAGTTCGCCTCAGTCTTCTAACGCTGAACAAGCCGCTCAGGGCGATGCCAGACCACCTCAGCCTAGTGAAGCACCAACTTCAACTACTCCCTCTGATGCCAATAATAGTCAAGCCGCTGGTAGAGATGGCACTCAAGCCACTAGTGCTGATGCTCCTCCAAGTAATCAGTCACCCAAAAACGAATCAGATAGTGGTAACTCAGCCAAAACACAGGATTCACCTGAGGCTGATTCGGTAAAAGACAGTGCTTCAAGTGCTAAAGAAGCTGAATCAGATAAAAAGCCCAGCGACGCAAATAGCCCTAATCCGCCTCAATCGCCAGAAGGTAGCAGTCCAAGTGGCAGGAATGAATCAACGCCAGCGAAAGACTCAAACAATACTCCGCCCACCGATGCACCTCCATCACCTGGTAATACCAATCAATCTCGTCCAGAAAGCAACGCCAACCCACCTGAAGCTAGTCAACCAAGCAATCAAAATCCTAATCAGTCAAATCCAGAGAACAGCGCTCAACCAAGTGAAGCAACGCAGTCAAGCAATCAAAATCCCAATCAATCTCGTCCAGAAGCTAATACACAAGCAACTGACAAAAACCCAGCGCCCAGAGATTCTCAGGGCAATGAAGCAAGGGATAAAAATGATTCAGCCGCAGCTGCTAACGACGCTAATACAAGCCCTAACAGCCCCAATAGTGCGCGCAACAGTGGCAACTCAGCGCAAAGCGGACAGGCTCTCAGACCTGTGGCAACAACTGCCCCTAATTGGTAGCAATTACTGGATGATGGTGGCTGACCAGACATAGTACTGGATGCGCCAGCTGCCATCTTCGTGATACATGATCACGTCTAGTTTGCACGGAAAAGTCCGACCAAGATCGCTGGCTGTGCCAGTGCCTTTCATCAGGCATCTTTGCCCTTGCATCACTTGAGAGTTGATGCGAGGGTTAAAGACGTAGCCGGTTTTGAGCTTTTGTAGCTCGTAGGCTGCTGCTTGTCCCTTGAGATTGATAAAAGGGATGCGTGTTGTAGAGATCCAGTATTTTGCTACCTGAGTGATGTTCTTAGCGTAATAGAGCTCTCTTATGTACTGATAAAAGACCGCTGCGGGCTGACTTTCGCAATCGGCAGCAGGCGCATGCATGGTTGCTGTGATGATAAGTGCGCTTATGGTCAGTAGTTTTACGAGTGCTTTCATTACTTTCTCAGGCAGGGGATTTGACTTTGGTGTTTTTATAAACTGGAGTGAGCCAGTGGTGATATTTGGGGATTTCGCCACGGCAGACCTGGATGTACTTGTCTTTAATCATAGTCGATATGGGACCGGCGCTGCCACTTCCTATCGGTCTGCGATCAATTTCAATGACTGGAGCTATCTGAGCACCAGTTCCGCAAAAGAAAACTTCATCAGCGATATAAAGCTCGGAACGGTCGATGGTACGACATTCGGCTTTGATACCAAATTCTTCCTCAGCCATGGTCATGATGGTACTACGGGTGACGCCTTCCAAAATATTTTCAGTGGATGGTGTGGTGATAAGTCTGCCGTTTTTGACAATAAATACGTTCATGGCAGATCCTTCCGAGACGTGACCGTTTTCGGAAAGTACTATGCACTCGTCAAAACCAGCCATGATGGCGTCAGTTTTGGCAAGAGCGGTGTTGGCATAAGCGCCGACAATCTTAGCCCGGGCTGGTATGGCGTTGTCTTCCACTCTTCTCCAGCTTGAGACCTGTACTTTGAGACCAGGGGCGCCGTGGAAGTAGTCACCAAAAGGAACACTGAAAATGCACATATCCGAAGGGTTGTTTTCGAGGCTGGGACCAACTCTATGGACTGTTTTGTAAGCGCAAGGACGGACATAAGTGTCAGTCTTTGGTGCGTTTTTTTGCAAAAGCTGAATGACGATATCGCAGAGTTCGTCAACTGAATATTTGACACCGAGATACATTATTTTCATGCTGTCAGCCATGCGCTCAAAATGTTCGCGCAGTCTAAAGACATAGATTTCTTGATCCTGAGGATTCCAGTAGCCGCGTATACCTTCAAAGACTGCCGTACCATACATGAACGAATGGTTCATGATGCTTAGCTTCGCGTCTTGTAGAGGGACAAAACCGCCTTCAAAAAAGGCATAGTTAATTTCGTCAGCCATGGATTATTCCTTATTGTTGACCCTTGCAGTATCTAATTCGATCTTCGATGGTGCGTCTTTGAGAATTGTCTGGTTTGAGGGCCAGATATTTTTCAAAAGCGTTAGCAGCATCAGACCATTCTTTGTCGCTTTCCTGAAGTACTCCCAGCTCGTAAAAGCCGTCAGCATAATCAGGTTCGACTTCGGTTGAAACTTTGAATTCTTGTTTGGCTGGGTCCAGTTTGCCCAGTCGTTTGTAAGCGCGTCCCAGAGCCGTATGACAGGCTCCTGAGTTAGGATACTTTTTGATTTTGGTGGCAAAGAAGGCAGCTGCGCGTTCTGATTCACCTTGAGCCAAAAGAGTATTGCCGTTTTTGAGTAGTTCATCCCAGTTTTGTGTTTTGGCTTGTACTGCCAGTTGAGTTGACAGTGCAAGCAGTAGCAGTGCACTACTGATCAGATGAGTGTTTGTTTTACGGCTCCGGGGCGATGCTTTCATTTTGTTTTTGATTACCTGGTCTTACTTGGTTTGTTGAGTAGCTTGGTGGCTTGATCAACACCTTTGTTTACGGCATTGTTGATGACACGCTTGGCACCATCACCGACGATGCTACCAGTAGCACTCATCGAGCGCATGGGCTCTCCGCCCATACCAGGTACAGGAGCTACAACTACTGCTGAGACATCCATAGAGACCTTTTTGACAGCGTCTCCGACACGCACGCCCGAACCTTTGACGACATTGCCTGAGCTACTGTCTTTGTCAACGCTATCGAGAGTGATGACGGCGATGGTGTTGGTCAATTGCTTAATAACTTTGCCGGTGTCTGGGTCGGTAATAGTTTTATAGGGTCTTTGGACAGCGAGATTGTCGCCGACTGCAAGACCGTTTGTTTTGCCTACGTTAAGGGTGATATTTGTACCAGTAACGTCAGCTACTTTGCCCTCTACGTTGGCAGCGGCAATTGATTGGTTGTCTGGAATTTTGTTTGCAGCAGCGATAAGTTGGCCGCCCATTTCTTCTACTGATTGCAAGGTGGCTTCACCAGCGATGGATGAAGCAAAGTCTGAGCTATCTACGTCAAAGCCAAAGGCTCCGGTGGATGAGCGTTTGCTCTCTCCTGTACCATGCACAGCGGCCAGGATTTCGGTGGTGTTAACGTCGATGATGCGAGCATCAACTGCTACTTTGACTTTGCTCTTGGAGCTGCGGACTGAGCCTAAAAAGCCGCCGATACCACCTACATAAGGGATACCAGGGATATAACCTGTAGGCAGGTTGGCGCTGGATGTCTTGGTCTCATAACCAAATTGTGTGACAGTGCCAACTATGATCGCATCTACGCTTAAAATTTTACCGATTTTGCAGGCGGTGGCTGGGTCGGCGCGATCTGAGACTGAGAGGTTTTGCTCTTTGAGGATGCTGTCTAGCATCTGTCTGTCTACCACACTGTAGGTACCATCGTTTACTAGCTTGGTGATAAGCAGACCGACTATGCCCTTGCCCACGTCATAGGTACCGACTGAGCTGGATACTGCTCCATACTCAAAAGGCAAAATAGCAATGCGTCTTTTGGTGGCAGCCATTGCTTGCAATGGCAAGAGCGCTCCCATCAAAAACAGCAGCGCAGATGTTAGCGCCAAAGTTTTCCGTAACCTCATATTCAACTCCTTAGTTCCTCTCAGATATTTATCGAGTGCTGATTTAAATGCTCTATTGCCGGTAATTTGCTGCCTGCCAAGCTATAGATTACTGGATTAACCAGTCCGGGCTTAAAGATAGGGATGGAAAGCCGATTTATTTTTGACTAATCTAACTTATGTCAAATGCGGCTTACCCCTCAGTGGTGTTTCTTTCGGGCGAGAATCGCGTTCCAGCTGCCAATTTTGGCTCTGGCCTGACGATATCTCTTGGACTTGGACGGGATTCCTTTAGCTGTGGCGATTGCTTCACCTAGACGTCCAGCTTTAGCTTTTGATTCCGCCGAGTTTAACCGCTCCATGGCATCTTCTTCCATTTCCATCTCATCTATGAGATCACGCACATCTTTAAAATGTGGTGTGTCAGGAGTAATCGGTCTCAGTAAGCTTAGAGCGTCCTCATATTTGTCCTGGTCGCCAAGAGTTTGTGCTTTGATGATGCGATCTCTAGTTTCCATTTCGATGATGACAGCCGTTTGTATTGGCTGAATGATGCGACTTGAGGCACTATTTACTACTTCGCGAGCAGCATTGTCGACCAGTCTCTTATTGAGTTGGGCACCACCGGAGACACTGAAGTCCTGGTTGTATTTTTGCACCGCCACTGTATTTAGCACCTGACCGCCGGCTGTCTTAAAAATAATGGAGCCGTTATATCTAATCGAACCTGAGACCTGATCTAGGTTTTCGTTGATATTGCAAAGTACATACCAGTCTGGATTGACAGTGGATACTACGACATCGGACATATTGCCAATTTGACCGACGATACGGTCGACGATTTCTTGTTCGATACCATTAGCGTTACCACTCACTACGGCAATACGCACTGGTGGAGCAGCAAAACATGCCTGACCCCATAAACAAGTAGCAGTAAGCGCCAGGGTCAAACTCAGTCTTTTTAAACCATGCCATGCCATCAGCAATTATCTCTCCTATAAAATCTCTTCTAACGTTGCTACTTCGAATATTAGGCGGTCAATTGTTTGGAGATAAGAGCATTGAAGTGATTCAGTGCTTCATTTATCCTGCCCGGCTCTTTGCCGCCAGCTTGTGCGATATCTGGTCTACCGCCGCCTTTGCCACCAACAATTTGGGCCACTTCGCCAGCTACCTTACCGGCATTAAAACCACGTTTGACCATTGCGGCACTAAAGGCAGTGACAATCGAAACAGAGCTATCTGGTTGAGTGGCGATAAGCATTACAGCAAGATCACCGGAACGGTTCTTGAGCTGCTCGGCAATACTTTTAAGCGAAGCTGCTGAGATGTCCGGCACTACCTGCGCCACCACGGTCATTTCGCCAGTTTGAGTGGCTTTAGCCAGCAGATCTGGGATTCTTGCCAAGGCTACCTTTTCTTCCATTAATTGCAGTTGCTTTTCTTTGGCTTTGAGGTTGTCCTGGAGCCGCTCAATTTGAGCCACCATGTCTGCTGGTTTGACTTTGAGTTTGTCTGTGGCGTCACCGAGGTGAGTCAATTGATCGGTTATATACTGCCAGGCTTTTTGACCTGACAGAGCTTCTACACGGCGCACACCTTGAGAGATGCTGCCTTCTGAGATGATTTTGATTTGACCGATTTCGGCAGTGTTGTTTACGTGTGTGCCACCGCAAAACTCAAGCGAGAAGTCTCCCATTTTGACGACTCTCACTGTGTCTCCGTATTTTTCGCCAAACATAGCTATTGCACCAGTTTGTTTGGCTTCGTCGATAGACATCACCTGCGTGTTGACTGGGCTTGCTGTGCGCACCCATTCGTTCATCAGGTTTTCGACTTGAGCGAGCTCTTGTTTGCTTGGTTGTTTGCTCAAACTAAAGTCAAAACGCATGGCATTAGGACCGACTTGTGAGCCAGCCTGAGTCACTTCTTTGCCAAAAATCTGTCTCACTGCTGAGTGGAAGACGTGAGCCGATGAGTGGTGCAAAATTGTGTCTTTGCGTCTTGCTGCGTCTACTTCTGCTTTCACTTCTTCGCCACTGGCTATGGTGCCAGACACGGCACGCACTCTGTGGATATGCAGACCTTCGTGCTTTTTAGTGTCGAGTACTTGCAAGCTACCATTATCGTTTGTGAGATAGCCGGCATCACCAAGTTGACCGCCAGACTCGCCATAAAAAGGAGTACGACTCAAAATAACATCGGCTTCATCGCCTTCGGTCATTTCGTTAAGCAGACGTCCGTCTTTTGTGATCATGGCAAGGATGGTGGCTTTATCCACCAGGTTTTGATAGCCACTAAAGACAGTGGTGCCGTGTTGCTTGAGCACATTGCCGAGTGCTTCTTCACCAGTGAGGATGACGTTAAACTTGCCTACCGATGAGACTTCTTCGTGTTTTGTGCGGGCTTTGACAAAGCCTTCCATGTCTACAGTCTTGCCGCGCTCCAGAGCGATTTCGCTAGTTAGCTCGATGGGAAAACCAAAAGTAGCATAGAGGTTGAATGCTTCTTCCCCGGGGATGACACTATCTGGTTTGTCGAGCAAGTCGTTTAGCAGAGTGAGTCCGCGCTCAATTGTTTTAGCAAAGCGCTCTTCTTCTTCGCGAATAACTCTTATAGTGCTTTCTTTTTGAGCGACTAGCTCGGGATAAAAATGGCCGTAACCTTCTACCACTTTATCTACCAAAGTATGGATAAAGGGTTCGGTGATACCAAGCAGGCGACCAAATCTGGCAGCGCGGCGGATGATAAAGCGCAGTACATAGCCGCGTCCGACATTACTTGTGCGCACACCATCAGCCACCAAAAAAGTAACAGCGCGAGCATGGTCGGCGATGATTTTAAGGAAGCTGTCTTGTTTGGTCTGTTGGGTTTCATCCCATTTGCCCAGATGGATACCACCCTGATACTTGACACCACTTATAGTGGCGACTTGTGCGAGGATGGGGAAGAACAAATCGGTCTCAAATGTATTGTTTTTCTTTTGCAAGATAAGCGCCACACGCTCTAGACCAGAGCCTGTGTCTACGTTTTTCTTTTCGAGCTGGCTAAAATTGCCGTTTTCGTCTTTGTAGAGTTCCATAAAGACGAGGTTCCAAAATTCCATGTAGCGGTCGCCATCAGCGCCGCCATAGCAATAATCGTCAAAGGATTCGGGACCATACTCTGGACCACGGTCGTAGTACATCTCGGAGCAAGGACCACAAGGTCCTGTAGGACCTGGCGGTCCCCAGAAGTTATCTTTACGACTCATTTTATAAATGCGGTTTTCGGGCACACCGACAACTTTGTGCCAGATATCGTAGGCTTCATCGTCAGGTGGATTTTGTTCGTCCCCCTTGAAAACAGTAACGTAGAGACGATCTTTTTCCAGTCCCAATTCTTTTGTGACAAATTCCCAGGCCCACGGGATTATCTCTTTTTTGAAATAATCGCCAAAGCTGAAATTGCCAAGCATCTCAAAGAAGCTGTGGTGACGTGATGTGCGACCGATGTTTTCGATGTCAGAATCTTTACCACCAGCTCTAGCGCACTTTTGTACGGTGACAGCACGGGGCGGCTCTGTGGGCTTTGCTTGACCCAAAAAAATAGGGACAAATTGGACCATGCCCGCTGATGTCAAAAGCAAAGTTGGATTGTCAGGTATCAAGCTCGAGCTGGGCAAATGCAAATGCCCGCGCTTCTCCTGGAAGTACTGTACAAACTTGGCTCTGATTTCGTTTCCCGTGAGCATAAGCCCCTCCCTGAGGGTTCGCCCTCTCTTTGGGAGAGCGACTAATGTGATGGATACTGATTATATCCGATTTTATGTATGGTAAATGTGATGCAGCTCAGCTATACAAAGCTTGTAAATGCGGGTTTATATCTGCTAATCTGGTCTGTTTTGTCGACTAATTTTGGTGTAACCGGCATTGCAGCTTGCTAAAGTTCTTGTCGTCCACAAGAAATCAACCTACCAGATCCAGGCGCAAGAGCACAAAGAAGCACGTTTCCTCAAACTAATGGAAACAGGCTCGGATGTAGTCAGGCGCGTTAAATTAGCCCATGAAGAACACATGGAAACCCTCAGTCTGGTTGAGTCTGAGTTGTCTAAGAGAAACATAGAATTTCAATCACTCTGGCGCTCTCAGGTGCCCGGCCTGGTCCAGGATGTGGACTTGCTAATATCGGTGGGTGGCGACGGTACATTTCTTGATGCCTCACATGCTCTGCGCAATGTGCCAATTCTCGGCGTTAATTCAGCTACATCCTCCAGTTTTGGTCACTTTTGCATGGCCAGTAAAAGCAATTTTGTCGATGTGCTGGAGTCCATACTCAGTGGTGCTATCGAGCCCATCGATGTTTTGCGGCTGGAACTGGCTATTGATGGTATTGCCGTAGAGGAGCTGGTTTTAAATGAGGCATTGATTGCCCACAGCTCACCTGCTGCCACCAGTCGTTACTTTTTAGAAGTTAATGGCAAAAAAGAAGAACATCGCTCTTCTGGTCTTTGGGTCAGTACGCCAGCTGGCTCTACAGGCTCGATACGCTCAGCAGGTGGACGTGTCGCTAAAATCGACAGTCGCAATTATGAGTTTATGGTGCGTGAACCTTATATGCGGCCCCACGAAAAGTTTGAAGTTTTAAATGGTCTTGTTGATGACAAACAAGAAATGAAGATTACTTCGCAGATGCGTACTGGTGAAATATATATAGACGGACCACATATTATATATCCACTAGGATTGGGCGAGGAATTAACGATAAAAGCCAGTGAAAATAACCTGAGAGCTTTTATAGATGCTAACGTCAATGATATCTTTGCCCATAGCAATTGATTTGAGGAACTATGACAGTCGACGATAAGAAAGATACTTTGACTGTGTCCGACAAGGCCGCTGTCCTTGTCGCCAAACTAACAGCTACGACTATCCGCAGACTGGGACTGGGTCTTGGTAGTAATTTGCCCGGTCGCATCGCGCGCAAACTATCACCTTCTGTTTTAAGTCATTTGTCTGCTCAAACTGCCCGCGGTGTGCTGGCTGTTACCGGTACCAATGGTAAGAGCACTACCAGTGGTATTTTATCCTCGATTTTGCGTATGGCTGGTTTTACTTTTGCCCACAATCGTCAGGGGGCCAATCTAGTCACAGGTATTACTGCCTCTCTGGTAGAGTCTGCTGACTGGCTCGATGGTATCAAATCAGATCTATGTCTATTTGAAATCGACGAAGCTGCACTGCCAGTGGTAGCAAAGGAAGTCAAAATTGGTGTGGTGCTTGTCACCAACCTGTTTAGAGACCAGTTAGATCGCTTTGGCGAGCTTGATACCACAGCCCGTCTCATTTCAAATGGCATTATGATCAATCACAGTCAGGCTATTTTAAATGCTGATGATCCCAATGTCAGCCAGCTTGTGCCTGATACATCGCGTTTGTTTTATGGTATCGAGACACTCAAAGATGTGGCTGTTACTTCCAAAAATATGGAGCTAGCTTATTGCAGTAAGTGCAATGCCGAAGTCTCATATCATCAGATATTTTACGGACAGCTCGGTCACTGGTATTGTGCCCAATGCAGCAATTCCAGACCGGTACCACATATAGTCGCTCGTGATGTCGAAGTCTTTGGCACAAGCTCACGCTTTAAACTTGGTATTGGTCACACAGAAGAAGACTGTGTTATTCCTTTGCCGGGACTTTTTAATGTCTACAATGCTCTGGCTGCCGCCGCCGCCGCCCATCAGCTAGGGGTGAGCAATCAAGCGATTCGCTCCGGTCTAAAAGAATACTCCACACTCTTTGGCCGCTCCGAAAAGCTCATTATTGAAGGCAAATCAGTAATTGTACAGCTGATAAAAAATCCTGCTGGTGCCACACAAGCAATAAGCTCCTGCGTACTGGATAAAAAGGCGCGTTTGCTCATTGCTATCAATGACAATCTGGCCGATGGACGCGACGTATCCTGGCTCTGGGACGCCGACTTTGAGCTTTTAGCCGCCTCTGGTCTGACTGGTGAAGTGACAGTTAGTGGGCTCAGAGCCGAAGACATGGCTGTGAGAATGAAATACGCTGGCTATCCCGAAGCCAAAATCACTTGCATACCAAAGCTGGCAAGTGCTCTCAGGCACTGTCTTAGTGAGCTCAAAGACGACGAGACATTGTGGCTTATGCCTACCTATACTAATTTGCTCGATTTGCAAAAATTGCTCAAATCAATGGGCGTCTCAATGTCCTGCACATAAGTCAAAAATCAGGGCGGGGGAGCACCCATCATGATTTCCATCTCGTCTCTGGCAGATTTAAAACCAGTGGGCTCTATAAACATCTGGTCATCGATTTTGCCTGGATCGGCTTTATTGGTATTGAGCATTTGTTGCAGGCGGTAGCCACTTGTTTTTGTGGCTTTGTCAGTGATGCTCTCACATATCTGTAAACGCACCGGAAAGCCTAAACCTGGCGGACAATCGGTCAGTTTGGCGCAGGCGATTTCCATTGATTTGGGCAAAGCCAGTCCTTTGGTGGCATAAATCAAGACCCTTGGTCTTTTAGCGCCTTTATTATTGATGTGATAG
>Ga0209174_10000363_pt1 | contig 35244 bp, 26 predicted proteins | sample JI91814BDNA_FD_187505 | JGI IMG/M metagenome (GOLD analysis project Ga0209174, IMG submission 187505) | Wastewater effluent complex algal communities from Wisconsin, to seasonally profile nutrient transformation and Carbon sequestration -... | ecosystem: Engineered > WWTP > Effluent > Algae...
GTGATTCTCCTTTTGCTGCGAGGTCGGCTATCGTTGGTACATTCATTGAATAAGCTTTTAAGATTCTTTAGACCAGTTGAAGCGATCGCTCGGAGAAAATTTCCAGGGCGCAAAGCTGGTTTCAATGTTCTGGAACATGGCATTCCACGAAGCAGGTGAGCCGGACTCTTCCATGGCAACATACCGTCTTAATTCCAGAATAATTTCAAGCGGATTAATTAACACCGGACAAGCCTCCACACACGCGTTGCAGCTTGTGCAGGCGTTGATTTCTTCTTTGGTTATATAATCATTGAGTAGCGTCTTACCGTCATTCAGGCCCGGGCCGCCTGTTTGTAAACTTTTACCAATATCTTCCATGCGATCACGTGTATCCATCATGATCTTACGCGGAGAAAGTTTTTTACCCGTAATGTTGGCTGGACATTGCTCTGTACAGCGTCCGCACTCGGTACAGGAATAAGCAGCCATTAAATTATTCCAGGTAAGATCATTTACATCTTTTGCACCAAAGCGTCCAGGTTCCGTAACCGTTGCTGGCGCGTTTGCATCTGCAAGGCCCAGCATAGATTTCACTTCGTTGGTAACAACTGGCATGTTTGTCATTTCCCCTCTCGGATCAAGCTTGGCGAAATAGGTATTCGGAAATGCCAGGAAAATGTGAAGATGCTTTGAATACGTTACATAAACCGAAAACGCTAAAATGCCAATGATGTGAAACCACCAGGCAATGCGCTCTATCAGAATGAGTGTTGCCGTTTCAATATTTTGAAATATAGGCAACAAAAAGCTGCTGAAGAATAGTGATCCGGTCGGTGTATAGTGATCGTCTCTTGTTTGTAAGATCTGATCAGCCGCATTCATGCTCAGAATAGCAATCATTAAAATAACTTCTGTGAACAGGATAATGTTCGCATCCATGCGCGGCCACTTGGTAAGGTCCGGCAGGTTTAGTCTTCTTGTCTTGAGAATATTTCTTCGCACCAAAAAGATAACGCATGCGGTGAGTACAGCTACTGCCAGGAACTCGAAGGTGTTCATCAGCACCGTGTAAAAGCTTCCCAGATACGGAGCGAAGATTCGATGTGTCCCGGCAAGGCCATCAATCACAAACTCAAGCACCTCCAGGTTGATCACTAGAAAGCCTACGTAAATAAAGAGATGAAGAAATGCAGGGATAAACTTCTTGAACATCTTCTTCTGACCAAAAGCAACTAAAAGCACATTCTTCATGCGCTCATCCTTACGGTCATCGATATCGACCTTCTTCCCCAGTCTGATTGTGCTTCGGATAAACCCAATCCTTTTTGTGATAAAATAACCGGCAGTTGCCAGTACCATGAAAAAGAGAATTTGCTGAATCATTCCACTATCGGGGATATGTTTTGCATACAATATAAAAATATATAGTTTTGTGCCCCTGTTCGGCCACCGTAGGCCAAATAATCCCGGTGACGTAGCTCAGTTGGTAGAGCAAAGGACTGAAAATCCTTGTGTCGGGGGTTCAATTCCCTCCGTCACCACTTCAAAACCTTCCTTTGGGAAGGTTTTTTTGTTTCAGCCCCAATTAGTTCACACAACCTTATGCTTCAAAAAAAGGAAAAATAGCAGAAAGAATGATTCTTTATTGAGATTGGCATAAAAAACATAGGGACGCATGCTTCGACTACGCTCAGCATTGCGTCCCAACAAATACCTTCTGAATAATAGGATTATTTATAATGCTTCAGACGCACAACCTCCTCGCGGGTAAGGTGACGCCAATGTCCACGGCTCAGGTCTTTTTTATCAAGTCCTGCATAGACCGAACGGTCAAGCTTGACAACTTCATAGCCTAACGACTCAAATATTCTCCGGACAACCCGATTCCAACCGATGTGCAGTTCTATGCCGATCGTCTTGCCATCGTCTGAAACCATCGCCAGATCATCCACCATAGCTTTACCTTCTTCCAACCGAACTCCACCTTTGATTTTTTCGAAGTCAGCTTTTGTTAATGGCTTGTCAAGATCAACCTTGTAGATTTTCTTAACATTATACGAAGGATGTGAAAGCTTATCGGTTAACTCGCCATCGTTGGTAAGCAACAATAATCCCGTTGTATTTCTATCAAGGCGGCCTACCGGATAAACTCTTTCTTTCACTGATTCCGCGATGATCTGCATTACCGTATTTCTATCCTGCGGATCTTTGGTTGTTGTCAAAAATCCTTTCGGCTTGTTCATCAATATGTAGACAGGTTTTTCAGCACGAAGCGTTTTGCCATCGTACTTGATAACATCTTTGCGATCAACTTTATGGCCCATCTCTGTAACAACAGTTCCGTTCACGGTAACGAGGCCCATCTTGATCAGCTCATCTGCTTCCCGTCTTGAACAAACTCCGCTATTCGAGATGTAGCGGTTCAATCTGATTTTCTCTGTGGTTCCAAAATCTTCTTTTCCCTTCTCAATTGTTTTTCCATAGTCCGGTGCCGGAGCAGCGGTTCTTGTGAAGGATTTACCTCCACGACTTAACTTCGAGAAGAAGCCCTTTTTATCGCCACGTTCTTCTTTATCAGAAAATTTAGAACGCTTTGATTCACCTTCCTCTGAAAATTTAGAAGGAGGCTTTGTATCATCTTTATCAGAAAATCTAGAGGTGCGTTTTGTGTCGTCACGATCATCGCGTGAGCGTGAGAATGATTTTTGTTCGCGTGGAGTGTCTCCTCCTTCTGAACGTCTCTTGAAATTTCCCCCGCGGGACGGTCTTTCGCTTGAATCATCTTTAGAACGACCAAACGGTTTATCTCCGCGTGAAGGTCTTTCTGATGAATCGTCTTTACGATCGTATGATCTGCGCGGTTTTGAAAAATCTTTTGAGTCGCCTTTGTCAGAAAATCTTGAAGGGCGCTTTGTATCGTCACGGTCATCGCGCGAACGCGTAAATGGTTTTTCACTTCTGGCTGAAAAGCCTGCTCCTGAAGAACGCTTTCTGAAGTTGCCTGCAGGCTTATCAGATGACTCGTCTTTGGAACGACCATACGGCTTGCCACCACGTGTTGGCTTTGAAAAAGATTTCGAACCGCTCCGTGTGGATTTGAAAGGTCTTTTGGAATCACCGCCAGATGATGAGCGTTCACCGCGTGGCGAATCGGAACGTGATGATTTTGTGCGCGCTCCGCTACGGCCGGCAGGCTTTCTTTTGCTTCCTTCGCCTGATTGATCACGCCTCGGCATCTGGTTCTTTTAAGTCTGTGCTTTCTCCAATGATGTTAATTTCTCCGGCAAAATCTTTCGGTACCGGGAGCTCCCCGATGTCGTTGATGCCAAAGTACTCCATGAACTTCGGTGTTGTTCCGTAAAGCATTGGGCGGCCAACGGTCTCGGCTTTGCCCGTGATCTCTACCAGCTGTTTATCCAGCAGCTTTTGAACTGCATAGTCGCAATTCACTCCACGAATGTTTTCAATTTCTGTTTTTGAAATCGGCTGGCGGTACGCAATGATGGAAAGTGTTTCCATTGCTGAGGTTGACAATCTTTTTTTCGACTGCTGCTTCAGCATAATGCCAATGCTTGCCTGGTACGCGGGCTTCGTTAAAAACTGATAGCCCCCGTTGGAACGATTCAGTTGAAATGAAAATTCATCCTGACGAAATTTTTCGTCCAGTCTTGAAATCGCGTTAGTGATATCTTCTTCCGGAACATCGGCATTAAACATTTCCGAAAGGCAGGATTGAATTTCGCCAACCCGGATAGGCGTGGGTGAACAGAAAATTAATGCTTCAATATGATTTTGTAAAAAATCCATTTTGGTATCGCCTCCGCTTAATCTTTCTTCATCATTTTAGCTTCGATTGATTGTGTTGTGTGCGGAACAGCAATCAAACGTTCTTTCGAAATTAGTTTTCCGGTTACGGTGCAAATGCCATACGTACCATTTTTAATACGCACGAGTGCATTTTCAAGGTTAGCAATAAATTTTTGCTGACGTGCCGCAAGCTGGCTGAGGTTTTCTTTTTCAGCTGTTTCAGCTCCGTCTTCCAGAACTTTTGTGTTTCCGCCTGACGTTGCATCTGTGCCTGAATCATTATCGCGACTGAGCGTATCTTTTAAAATTTTGTATTCGCCTCTTGCCTTCTCAAGCTTCTCATTAATCAATACTTCAAACTCTTTTAACTCGTTATCCGAATACCGTGTTCTGTCATCTTTTGCGGAAGATGATTTTGCGGGTTTGTGTGCGATCGGGCGTTGGGTTAAAACCGGGAAGTTAACGAGTTGCGGGGGTGCTGGTTTTGCAGGTGAAGTAGTAACTTTAGCTGGAACTGCTTTTTTTGCGGCTGTCTCTTTCTTCACAATTATCTTTTTAGGTGCCACCTTTTTTACGGGCGCTTTCTTCTTGGGAGCTGTTTTCTTAGCTGCTTTTGCTGGTTTTGCTTTAGCGGCCTTCTTGGCAGCCTTAGCTGGTTTCTTTGTCTTCGCCATGTCTTAAAAAAGTTGCGCAAAATTAATCCCTTAGGGCAAACAAAAAAAGTTATCCCGTTAATTCCAGGCTAGTTAAAAGCCTGAAATTCACCCGCATTGCCCATTTGCATAATTCCGGCAGCAAAAATGAAAACGTTTGCAGAGATTAGGGTCTTTTAAGCTTAACCTGATCGTTATGAGGATTCTCCTTACACTATTTTGTATTCTGCTCATTTCAGCCTGCTCTTATAAAAATGATGAACAAAGGCGGTGGGAAGAACACAAATCCAACGTTACCATTATCCGTGATGATTTTGGGGTACCCCACATTTATGGAAAAACGGATGCTGATGCGGTTTTCGGGTTGCTGTATGCACAATGCGAAGATGACTTTAACCGTGTTGAGCGCAATTATATGTGGGCGACTGGCCGGCTAGCCGAAGTTGAAGGGAAGGATCAGCTTTACAGCGATTTGCGGGCGAACCTGTTCATGACTCAGGATGAAGCGGAATATTATTATAAAACCAGTCCGGAATGGCTACGGAAATTATGCGATGCCTTTGCGGATGGAATAAATTATTACCTGGCCACGCATCCTGAAGTAAAACCCAAATTGCTAACGCACTTCGAGCCCTGGATGCCGATGTATTTTTTTGAAGGGTCTATTGGTGGCGATATCGAATCGATCTCAACGCACGGGATTCAAAAAGTTTATGATTCGGTAAGCATGGTTGCCCTCACAGAGCCCTCTGTTCCTTCAATAGTCGAAGAGCCGCAAGGCTCAAATGGTTTTGCGATCTCCGGCAAGCTTACTGAATCCGGTAAAGCCATGCTGCTGATCAATCCGCACACATCCTTCTTTTTCAGAGGTGAGGTTCACGTGGTTAGTGAAGAAGGATTAAATGTTTATGGCGCAGTGACATGGGGGCAGTTTTTTGTTTACCAGGGCTTCAACGAAAAGAATGGTTGGATGCACACCTCATCGTACACCGATGTGATGGATGAGTTTGTTGAAACAGTGACCGAAAAAGACGGACAGAAATTTTATAAATACGGTGAAGAGCTTCGGCCCGTAATTCAAAAACATATTACCCTCAACTACGCTGAGGGCGATTCTCTGAAAGAAAAAACATTTACATTTTACAGAACGCATCACGGCCCGGTTACGCATTTAACAAACGGCAAATGGACAGCCACTGGCATGAACTGGAGTCCTTCGAAAGCATTAGAGCAATCATTCCTGCGTACAAAAACAACATCACATGAAGGGTTCGTGAAGGTCATGGATTTGAGAACCAATTCGTCTAATAATACTGTCTATGCCGATGCTGATGGAAACATTGCGCTTTATCAAGGGAATTTTATTCCCAAGCGTGATGTCCAATTTGACTATGCCAACCCGGTTGACGGAAGCAATGCTGCTACGGATTGGAAAGGTCTGCATGAGGTAAAAGATGAGATTCAAGTTTTGAATCCGCCTAACGGCTGGATTCAGAATTGTAATTCGACACCCTTTACTTCAGCGTTGGAGTTCAGCCCGAAGAAAGAAGACTATCCTTACTACATGGCTACCGAACCCGAGAACTTCAGGGGCATACATGCTCAGCGTGTATTAACAGGAAGAAGTGGCTATACATTAGATAAACTTATTCAAACGGCATATGATCCTTATTTGCCAGCGTTTGAAAAATTAATTCCCGGACTTGTCGATGCGTTTGATAAAAAGGGCAAAAATTATCCAACCTTAAAACCTGCGATTGATACCCTGCGCAACTGGAATAAAAAGGTTTCAAAAGAATCCGTGAGCATGTCGCTCGCACATTTTTACATCTCTATCTATATGCAAAAAGGGGAACGTGATCCTGAATTAGAATTGATAGATGTGATTAATTATTTCGGAACGGGAAGTCCGTTGGAAGAACGGCTCGAAATATTTTCATTAGCCGTTCAAAAACTCAACGAAGATTTTGGAACCTGGAACACACCCTGGGGTGAGATTAATCGCTTCCAGCGTTTAACCGGTGACGTCAAGCAAACGTTTGACGATTCCAAGCCGAGCATTCCGGTTGGCATGGCTTCCGGTAACTGGGGCGCGCTTGCTTCCTTTGGTACACGCGGATCAAACACAAAACGCATCTATGGCGGGTATGGCAACAGCTTTGTTGCTGTGGTTGAGTTTGGTGATAAAGTAAGAGCAAAAAGCATTTTAGCGGGCGGACAAAACAGCGATCCGGCTTCAACGCATTTTTATGATCAGGCGCAACGATATGCCGATGTTCAGTTTAAAGACGTTGCATATTATAGGGAAGAAGTTGAAGCAAGAGCTAAGCGAACATATCATCCCGGAGATCAATGAAAACTGTGGTTTGCTAGCCTTTTTGCTATTGACGGCAAGCAGTTCGCGTCCACTGGCGGATTGGGACAAAAAATCTGGCTGTCATTTCCATAAGCGTAAGATCAGGCCGAACCAAATCCGAGCAAGCCGGTTTAGGTATATTCAAAATCGTGAAGCAACAATTACCCGCTTTCTGAATGTCTCAACCGTTCCATTCGCATTAAATACTTCCATCCAAACTACATAGTAGCCGGTTCTTGCTTTGCTGCCGTCATTGGTGTCCCCATCCCACCGAAAAAAGCCCGTTGTACCTAACGTAGAGTTATTAACAAGTTGTTTGATTTCCCGACCTTGTGCATCCAAAATCTTAACGTTTGCCACATACCCTCCTGCATCAAAATTATAATGAATCTGCGTGAACGATGGCTGACCAACAACCGGATCAAAGATTTCCGGATCTACGCTTACTTTATTCGCCAGGATTTCGCCTCGTGCATTTGAGTTTAGATAACCGGGAGACGCAAAACCCACCGTAGCGCTGGCGGATTGCCAGTTGGCTGCATCATTGGTTAACGCGGTTGGTGAAATTCGCTCAAGTGAAACCCCCTCATCATCTTTTAGGAACACAGCATGGTAATCATCTGTGTAGGAAAAGAAATCCAGTACGGCATTATCTTGATTTAGTAATGCTACTGTTCCCTCGTCATCATTAAAGGATGGCAGATCAGCGACAACAAAAATTCTATCCTCTTGCGCCTGCGTGTACTCACTTTTAATGATGCTTTTATTTTCCGTAAAGACCAGATATTCGCGCGGAGCAATCAAAATGTCTTCTGCGGAAATTAGCTTGGCATTAAGAATCTCATCGTTAACATAGTTTGCGAGCGACCAATCTTTAAGGGTAATGTATTTATCAGAATTGTTGTAAACCTCAACAAAATCAACTCCGGTGGGGTGAGGATTAAATAAGATTTCGTTAATAATAAGATCACTCTGAACAGCCTGCTCAGGTAACGCAAAGTTTGCCGTTGCAAATTCGGCCTGAATTCTATTTCCGTTACAGTCAAATACATTCTGTACAGTAATTGAATAAAGTTTTCCGACCTGAAGATTGCCGCTCAACGCCAGGGTAAGGGATTTCAATGTAGCATCTGAAAATGAAATGCCATTTATAGCCACATCAGGTATACTTGTAAACGCACTACTTGAAGGTTCTTCTGTTTGCAGCTTTTCATCAAACTTCACTAGCAACGATGTTTCAGAAACCGGAAACGCTGAAATGAGTTTAGGTCCGGTAAGGTCCGGTTTGTTTTCAAATACGGAGTTTTGTGTTCCGGGAGTTCCACCAGCCGCAGCTTCTGAGGCTATCCAATTATCACCTTCTCCGCAGGGGTTTGCCGGATCAATAAGTTCTAACGTATAACCGCCTTGCTTTTTGTCTTCATCCAAATACCATATATCAGAATAGGACACTTTGTCAATCAAGAGATCATCATTTCGTTTTAGTTCGAGATTGTCACCGCTGTTGTTGAGTGTCGGAAAATTGGCAACCCCTAACACAGAACCAAAGGATATAAATAATGAAGCAGATGTTGTTGCGCTGATAATTCGGTACTCGCCCGGTTCCATGAATCCGGAAAGAGTTGCGGTTGATCCGCCATCGGTAAATTTCCAGCCGGCAAGGTTAATAATCTTTTCGCTGCGATTATATAGTTCGATAAACTCGGCTTCGGGTAAGCCAATCACCGGTGAAGGATCGGGAAAGATTTCCGTTATGATTATGTCTTTATAAACGGCTGGCTGCGATGGATCAACATAGGGATTGCCCGTTACCACAAAATCATCGAAGGAATAATCCAGTGACCGCGTAGCCGTGTAAACACATACAATTCCTGCATATGCTGAGCTTACATGTGTTGCATTTGTTACTGAGCCCTCAACGATATAACCTGTTAACGTTGGATCAACTGAAAGTTGCCAAAGCCCGTTGGCATCGCGGGTTACTTTGATTCTAAGGGTTGCTGCCGATTGATTAATGCGTGCATCAAGCCCGTCAATAATTTCTGTTTTTGTACCTCCGGTTTGGACATACAGGCTCACCTCATCCGCGGTATTTCCTATTCTTACAAAATATCCGTTCAGTGTTCCTGTCAGGACTGCAACATCCGAAACAAGGTATACATCTGCATAGTTGGATGAAGATGTACCATTGTTGATGGTTACCATGAACTCCCAGCTGGCATTATTAATGCTCGCGCTTGGCGTTGCCAGGTGTGCGGTTTCACTCACTGCGGGCGCATTAAGTTGAAGAGCGCCAGTTAGGGCAGTAAACTTTGTATCGGTACCTGACCAGGTAGGATTGGCACTAAAGTTTCCATCCGAAAAGTTATCGACAAACTGAGCTGTGCAAACGTGAGCATAAACAAGCGTTAGGCTATTGAAGATAATCCAACACAATATTTGCGCTCGGTTGAATCGTGGCATAACCAAATATACTATTTTTGCACCTTTAAAAGATTGCTAAAAAGAATGAAATGGTCACAAAATGATCTTCTTGTAAAGAGAAAATTGAGGCTGACCATTCCATGTGACCATCTTAAATATTAGTAAACACATGAAACTTGCTGTGGTTGGTGCCACTGGCCTGGTAGGTCAGGAGGTTTTGAGGGTTCTCGAAGAAAGAAAATTTCAGTTTGACGAACTATACCTGGTTGCTTCAGCCAAATCGGTCGGGCAACCAATCCGTTTCAAAAACAAGGATTATACTGTTATCAGTATAGAAGAAGGCTGCAAGTTGGCGCCTGATGTTGCCATTTTCTCTGCCGGTGGAAACACTTCGCTGGAATGGGCTCCGAAATATGCTGAAATGGGTACGATCGTTATCGATAACTCCTCGGCCTGGAGAATGGACCCTACCAAAAAGCTGATCGTTCCTGAAATCAACGGCCACGAATTGAGGATCGATGATCGCATTATTGCTAATCCGAATTGCTCAACCATTCAAATGGTGATGGCACTGGCGCCACTGCATGTAAAATATAAGCTGAAGAGAATTGTTGTTTCTACTTACCAGTCCGTAACGGGTACAGGTAAAGATGCCGTTCAGCAAATGATGGATGAACGCAAGGGTATTGAGGGATCAAAAGTGTATCCGCATCGCATTGATATGAATGCACTTCCGCACATTGATGTGTTCACCGAAAACGGATACACCAAGGAAGAAATGAAAATGGTGAACGAAACCCGCAAGATCCTGGGTGATCAAACCATTGGTGTCACATCCACTACTGTGCGCATCCCAACCATTGGCGGTCATGCGGAAGCAGTGAACGCTGAGTTCCACAATGACTTTTCGCTGAGTGAAGTTCGTGAAACGTTGGTTAACACTCCGGGCATCATCGTACAGGATAATCCTAAAAACAATTTATACCCGATGCCGATCACCGCACACGGAAAAGATGAAGTGTTTGTTGGACGCTTGCGCAGAGACGAATCTCAGCCGAACACGTTAAATATGTGGGTTGTGGCAGATAACCTCCGCAAAGGCGCAGCTACCAATGCTGTACAGATTGCCGAATTTATGCTCGAGAAAAGCTTAGTGTATTAAGACTTTGAAATGCTGGTTGCTGCAACGTACGCAGTTGTCCACGCAGCCTGAAAATTAAATCCACCGGTTTCACCATCGATATTCAAAACCTCTCCTGCAAAGAAGAGGTTTTTTATTTTACGGCTTTCCAGCGTTTCCATGTTAACCTCCGCCAGGTCTACTCCACCGCAAGTAACAAACTCTTCCTTAAACGTTGTCTTTCCCTTTATTTGAAACGGGCAGCGAATCAATAGCTCCAGCAGCTTATTCAGGTTTTTATTCGAAAGCTCATCCCAGATTTTGTGATCTTCTATCTCCGCAAGCTCGCATAGCCTTGTCCATAACCTCTGCGGTATTTCAAACAGCGGGTAGGAGTATACCTTTCTTTTTTTATTGGCTGATTTATAGTCTGAGAAAAACTTTCGCACAACTTCTTCCTGTGTTTCCTTGATCCAGCTTACCAATACGGTCGCTTCATACTTGTTTTGATAAAAGTATTCTGCCGCCCAGGCCGATAGCTTGATAACGGCTGGTCCACTCAATCCCCAGTGTGTAATTAAGATCGGACCTTCCTGATAAAGCTTTGTCCCAGCAATTTTTACAACTCCATGCGGGACCGAAACGCCCATCAACTCTTTAAAGTCTTTTTGCGAATCGTTGAAGGTAAACAAGGATGGAATTAACGGAACAATGGTATGCCCGATCTTTTTTATAAAATTGTATGCATTAGCATTTGGATGACCCCCCAATGCAACCAGTACTTTTCGGCCTTTAAACTTTTTGCTATCACACCTTAATTCAAATCCATCCGGCAGTACGTTGATTTCCTCAACACCAGCATTCATTTCAATTTTGATTCCGTGTTTGCGTGCCTGCGTTAAAAAGCAATCAATGATTGTCTCCGAGTCATCCGTTACCGGAAACATTCTCCCATCATCTTCTGCCTTTAGCTTTATACCCTTGCGTTCAAACCAGGTTACAACATTGGTGGCTTGGTACTTTCTGAATAAAGATTTCAGCGGTTTTTGTCCACGCGGATAGTGATACGAAAGCTGAGTTGGTTCAAAACAATGGTGCGTTACGTTGCACCGGCCCCCGCCTGATATTCTTACTTTCGACAGAAGCTTGGTTGTCTTTTCGAGGATAATAATTTTCTGTCCAGGCTTCAACTCGGCCGCCTGAATGGCACCAAAAAAGCCTGCTGCGCCACCACCAACAATAATTAAATCAAACACCTTCAAATCTCGCAATTTTCATCTTAAATCGGCTTACCTTTGAGGTCGGATTTGTATTTAATCCAGTCTAAAGTCGGTGGTGTAGGTATGTCATTTATTCAATCGTTTGTTGCCAAAGCTGAGGTCGCGCTGCCGCGATATTTTAATGTGTTGAATCTTTTGAGCCTTATGCTTCTGGGCGTTGCCCTGCTTCTTCCGATAACTTCTGCGTTGATTGTTTTGGTGTTGAGTATGCTTATCCAGGCTGCATTTTTCCGGGTAATGTACCGCGAGAAGGTCGGAATTAGCAAGCTTTTGAAACGACTGGCCTTCCTGGTAATTTCTTCCGTAGCCATTTTTGTGATTCTATTTCAGCATCATTTGCTCTAATGCGATTTTAGGAATCAATCGCTAATATTGCGTACGCAACGCTTGCACAATGATCCGTATCCCGTTTTTACTTTCGTTGACAATTATTTCGTTGACGGTATTTGCACAATCAACTCCGTGTCGGAATGTTGAAGGTCGTTATAGTATTACAGCCCTAAGCGGATGGACCGTTCGCGTAAGCGGTAGTGAAAGCTTTGTCTATGCACCTGAAGATGGCAACATGGACTCCTGGAGTGAGAAGCTTGACTTCAGCACTGCCGATGGCGAAGACATTGCGCTTGAAGATGCGTTTGATTTTTATATCAACACTGACTTCCCTGAAGCGTACGGAAAATTCAAGCTGGTTGCAAAGGGTGATGAAAAAATCAACGGTTTAGAGGCTAAGTGGGCCACCTTTACTTTTTCGGCTACTGGCCAGGCTTCAAATGCAACGAGTGCGGGCGATAGCACGATCTCCGCTACGTTACAAGCCATTTTCTATGTAATCAAAAAAGATAATTCCCTGTATCTGGTGAACGGTGTTACAGAAAAAAGTCTCTTCCCGAAATTTGATTTACCTTTTCGTACGATCATCCGAACCTTTCGTGCAGAATGATTGACCGGCTGCTTCACCAAGACGTTCAAAATTTTATTGAGCAGCACGCGCAGGATAATGAGCAGCAATTGTTGCTAAAGCATAAAACAATCTTGGATGTTCCGGCAACTATTATTGCCTGGCAAATCAGCGGGCGCAAAAAAGCCAAAACAAAAATTCCGCTTTACTTTAACACCCAGGGCATCGTGTATCCGCCCGGGATAAATCTTGAGCAGAGCTCATCAGAAGAAACGGCAACGTTTAAGGCTGCTATTCTTTCTACCGCTTTACTGTCCAGAGATACTTTAATCGATCTTACCGGTGGCTTTGGGATTGATAGCTTATACTTCGGCAAGGTCTTTAAACGGGTAAATTACATCGAACCCAATGCTGAACTTTTGAAGTATGCAAAACATAATCATCAGATGTTGGGTGCTGGTAACATTGAGTATCGTAATTCAACCTCAGAAGATTTTTTAACCTGGTTTACCGGACAAGCCGATTGCTTTTTCATCGATCCATCTCGCAGAACAACATCCAATCAAAAAGTTTTTAAACTGGCCGATTGTGAACCAAACATTGTTGGACTTCTTCCGCAAATTTTTGAGCACTCAAAAAATCTATTGATTAAGGTCGCTCCCTTATTGGATCTGCAACAAGGCTTGTTGGAATTAAAAAACGTCACGCGCGTTTGGGTTGTGTCTGTTAAGAATGAGGTAAAAGAGCTCCTGTTTTTTTGTGAAAAAGATTTTCAGGATGAACCATTAATTACCACAGTTAATCTCCTGTCCGATCACGATGTGTTTTCTTTCAAAATATCAGAAGAAAAAACAACTCGGGTTGATTTTTCTGATCCCGCAGCATATCTCTACGAACCTAACGCTTCAGTTCTGAAAGCCGGTGCGTTTAAGACGATTGCTCAAAAATATTCGCTCCCTAAGCTTCATCCCAGCACACATTTATATACAAGTGACGCTCATGTGAAAGATTTCCCGGGTCGCATTTTTAAGATCGAAGGATTGATGAAAGCCGATGTAAAAAGTGCGGGTGTATATTTCCCCGAAGGCAAAGCCAATGTAATCACCCGTAACTACCCCCTTACACCGGATGAACTAAAAAAGAAATTAAAACTTCAGGACGGAGGTGAGAAGTACCTGATCGGATGTTCAGGAGAAAAGCAAAAGTTTTTGATTGCCGCGAAGCGGCTAAAATGACTCAGGGAAAAAATACAAAATCCAGTAGACAGCATAACATGCCAACATCACGGTTCCGTAGACCTTAATTACCTTCCTGCGGTTCTGCACATCCTCCCACCACAGCATCGCCCAGGGGCGAAAAAGTCCGATTACCAGAAAAATTAAACTGGCAGCGGCCAGCAGCAGGAAAAAAAGTCTTACCATTTCCACAGCAGAAAGGTACGGCAAAATTTTTCTGTGAAGCTCGCATGCGTTTGTTTCTTACACCTAGACGGGAACTAAAAAATCCTCACAATCCTTTAATCCGAATAATCCTGATTTATCTTTGCTGTTGAATTGAGGGCGCAAGATTTTTTGAACATCTATTGCGCGGATGGTTTGATCAAGACCGTAGCCGCAGGGATTCATACGCCTAAAAATCCAAATCTTCGCATAAAAGGCCTGTCCGGCAGCTTCGATTCGGTAATTACAGCCAGTACATTCAAGCTTCACCCGCACGATTATATTATTGTGCTTCAGGATAAAGAGGAGGCAGCCTATTTTCAAAACGACCTTCAAAGCTTGTTGGGTAAAGAAATTCTGCTCTTCCCGATGTCATACAAACGACCGTATGAATTTTTGGAAATAGAAAATGCGAACATTCTCATGCGGGCAGAAGTATTAAATCGCCTAGCAGAAAAGACAAAACCTGAAATCATTGTTACGTACCCGGAAGCGCTTTCCGAAAAGGTTATCAATAAGCGCTCGCTGGCAAGTAATACGTTTACCGTCAAGTTAAAAGAGAGGCTTGAACTCTCTTTCCTGGAAGAATTTCTTCACAGCTACGATTTTGAGAAAACAGATTTCGTTTACGAAGCCGGTCAATTCTCTGTTCGCGGAGGAATCATTGATGTGTTTTCATTTGGGCATGAACTCCCATACCGGATTGAATTGTTCGGTGACGAGGTCGACAGCATTCGTTCGTTCGATCCCGGCTCGCAGCTTTCGGTTGATACGCTTACGCAGATCAGCATCATTCCGAACGTGCAAACGCGCTTGATGCAGGAAGAGCGACAGTCGTTGCTGGACTTCATTTCGCCTTTAACCCGGTTGTGGTTCAAAGATTTTAAGCTTACGCTGGATGTATTAACTAAATCATTCGACAAGGCCGAAGCATCCTTTGATAAGATCATACAACAAAGCGGTACACAGGTTGTACTTAAGCCGGAGCAATTGTTTGAGATTGCGGATGGATTTGAGACACGCTCGGAATCTTTTCAACGCATCGAGTTCGGAAGCCGATCGGTTTTAAAAAATCCAATCACGTTTGACCTGCCCTCCGCTGCGCAACCTTCTTTCAATAAGAACTTTGAACTGCTTGCCGGAGATTTACTGGAGCATCAAGCGCAGGGTTATACTAATTTTATTGCAGCGGACGTGGCCAAGCAACAGGATCGGTTAAAGGAAATTTTTGAAGAGATTCATCCCGAGCTGGACTTTAAACCATTGGAGTTCGCGCTGCGTGAAGGGTTTGTTGATCAAACGCTGAAAATTGTTTGCTACACCGATCACCAGATATTTGAACGCTTTCACCGGTATCGTTCTAAAGAAAAATTCTCGAAATCAAAAGCGATAACACTTCGCGAGCTTCACACCCTGCAACCCGGAGATTTTGTAACACACATCGATTACGGGATTGGAAAGTTTGCCGGGCTTGAAAAAAAAGAAGTAAACGGACACGAGCAGGAGTCGATCCGCATTGTATACAAGGATAATGATTTATTGTATGTGAGCATTCACGCACTACATAAAATCTCTAAGTATTCCGGTAAGGATGGAACTCCTCCGCAGATCAGCAAGCTTGGCTCATCGGAGTGGGAATCGAAAAAGGCAAAAGTTAAAGGCAAGGTTAAAGACATCGCGAAAGAACTTATCAGTTTGTACGCTAAACGAAAAACTGCGCCTGGCTTTGCCTTTACCCCCGACAGTTACTTGCAGGCAGAGTTGGAATCATCATTTATCTACGAAGACACACCTGATCAGGCGCGCGCGACAGAAGATGTAAAGCGCGACATGCAGGAGCCGCATCCGATGGATCGGTTAGTGTGCGGAGATGTTGGTTTTGGTAAAACTGAAGTTGCCATCCGGGCAGCCTTTAAAGCAACGGCCGATGGAAAACAGGTTGTCGTGCTGGTTCCAACCACCATTCTAGCGATGCAGCATCACCGTACGTTCAAGGAAAGATTGAATAATCTTCCGGTTCGGGTTGAATATATTTCCCGTTTCCGGACTGAAAAAGAGATCAAGAAAATTATTGCCGATGTGAACGAGGGCAAGGTTGATATCCTGATCGGCACACATCGCATTGTAAGCAAAGATATAGTCTTCAAAGATCTCGGGCTTTTAATTGTTGACGAAGAACAGAAGTTTGGAGTCAAGGTTAAGGATCGGTTAAAAGAATTAAAAGTTAATGTTGACGTGCTCACGTTAACGGCAACGCCCATTCCACGCACGCTGCATTTTTCATTAATGGGCGCACGCGACCTCAGCATAATTTCTACTGCTCCTCCTAACCGCCAGCCCGTAACAACTGAGCTTCATACCTTTGACGAAAAAGTTATCCGCGATGCCGTAAGTCATGAATTGCGCAGGGGCGGGCAGGTGTTCTTCGTGCATAACCGCGTGAGTGATATTGAATCCGTAGCCAACACCATTTACAAGCTAGTGCCGGATTCAAAAATCGGAATCGCGCACGGACAGATGGAAGGTGACAAGCTTGAAAAAGCTATGATGAAGTTTATTGATGGTGAATACGATGTTCTTGTGTCTACGAACATCATTGAGTCTGGACTTGATATTCCGAATGCCAACACGATCATCATTAACCAGGCGCACATGTTCGGATTATCCGATTTGCATCAGATGCGTGGTCGCGTGGGACGTTCAAATAAAAAGGCCTTTTGTTATTTATTAACTCCGCCAGCCTCCTTATTAACATCTGATTCGCGAAAGCGGTTAGCCGCACTTGAAGAATTTTCCGATTTGGGTGACGGCTTCAAGGTTGCCATGCGTGATCTTGACATTCGCGGAGCCGGGAATTTATTAGGCGGAGAACAAAGCGGTTTTATTAATGATCTGGGGTTCGAGACATATCATAAGATTCTGGACGATACGATTCAGGAATTAAAAGAAACCGACTTCAAAGAATTGTTTGCCGTTGAGCTTGCCGAGAAAGCAAAAATTATTGTTCAGGATTGTATTATTGAGACCGATCTTGAAATTCTTATTCCTGAAACATACGTCAACAACACAAGTGAACGGCTCCAGCTATACGCGCGTCTGGATAATATTAAAGACGAAGATCAACTTAAAAAATTCAATGATGAATTAAGCGATCGGTTTGGGGAAATCCCTGCAGCTGTTCAGGAGCTTATCAACTCGGTTCGTTTACGCTGGCTTGGTGAAGAGCTCGGCTTCGAGAAGATTAGCTTAAAAAATGAAAGGTTCCGCGGATTTTTTGTGAGCAACAAGGATGCGTATTTCAACTCTGAAATATTTGGTAGGGTTCTTAAATTCGTTCAGACTAATCCGCGCAGGTGTAAAATTAAAGATCAGGGAGGCAAGCCCATGGTCGCTATTGAAAATGTTCCTACTGTCGATTCGGCAATCGAATTGTTAAATCAAATGGTCGGGCGTTTATCAAGGTCCGACAAGGAAATGATGTCTAAGTAAGGTTCCAGTCCCGCCAGCTGCTCAAACGCATTAATCATTAACACCTTCTGATACTTCGAGGAATAATACACCTCAATAAAAAAGCTGTCGGTATTATAAAGGAAAACTTTACACTCCCCTAAAAACCGGTGGGCCAGGTATTGTCCGAAATACGTAACAATATCGCACTTCTTCTCGAATGGCATTACTCTAAACTCACTGATGTTAATCATACTATCGGGGTTTTCCATCTATGCTTCAATTCTGTGCCAACACCCCTGATCCGTTAATTTTGCGGTTAAACCCTCATTTTCGTTCACTTATCGGATCAATCATTCTTATTTTGGGACGATTTAGTCCCGAAACAATACTATTTCCGGAGTGCCGTTTAATAAAAGCGTTTACACCTTAGATTTATCATTTAACGCCTACTGCTTGGAAAACATATATTTATCTCTCTATATTAGCATTTGTTTTAAACTGAAAACCCAGATGAAGACTTGCTTCAGACTTCTTTCTCTCTTAGCCGTTAGCTCTGCAATCCTCTCAGGATGTGCACTTTTTGGAGGTGGTGGTGGTAAACCCACTTCTACAAACCCAGGGCAGTTGAGCACCGCTACAGGACTTGCCTACAACGATGAGGATGCGGGCGGCTACATGGTTAATGACTATGAAGGCCAACCGGATGCTCCTAACATGATTTTCATTGAAGGCGGTCGTGCCGTTATGGGATCTTTCGAAGAAGATGTAATGGCTTACCGTGATAATATTGAAAGAACAGTTTCTGTGGCTTCTTTCTTCATGGATGAAACTGAAATTGCCAACATTCACTGGCTTGAATACATGTGGCATTTGGGAAAAGATTCTACTCAGGAGGTTTTAGCTGCTGCTAAACCAGACACAACTGTTTGGGTTGGTAAACTTGCTTTTAACGATCCATATGTTGAACATTATTTAAGATACCCTGGCTTCCGTTTCTTCCCGGTTGTTGGTATTACCTGGACTCAGGCAAGCGAATACGCAGTGTGGAGAACCCGTGCCGTAAACATCGCCCTTGCAAAAGATGCTGGTGAAGAATATGCAGAAACTGACGGCCGCATTCCATTGGAGTCTGGTATTGTTGTTCCTGCTTACCGTCTGCCGACAGAAGCTGAATGGGAATATGCTGCACAAGCAATGATCGGAACACAGTGGCTTGATGAGATGCAAACCCACCAAAGAATTTACCCATGGGATGGCCATGCCGTTCGTAATCCGTATGGAAAGCAGATGGGTTATATGCTTGCAAACTTCAAACGTGGTCGTGGTGACTATGCCGGTATCGCAGGCCGTTTGAATGACGGTGCGTTAATCACTTCTCAGATTTATGAATTCCCTCCAAACGACTACGGCTTATATAACATGGGCGGTAACGTAAGCGAGTGGGTACAGGATGTTTATCGTCCGATGACGTTCCAGGATTTTGATGATCTTAACCCAATCCGTAGAGATGGTTTCCTGGATAAAGCTTCCGGCAAATCCAATGAAGGTAACGGGTATAACAACATTGATAATGACCCTGCGGCATTCACGTCACTGGTAACAGATCATGCGCGAGTTTACAAAGGCGGCAGCTGGAAAGATGTTGCGTATTGGATGTCTCCAGGTACAAGAAGATTCCTCGATCAGGACAGCTCAACAGCAACAATCGGATTCCGTTGTGCGATGATCAAAGCTGGTTCGAACTACTAAAAACCTCGAAATTGATATTGAAACCCTGACCGCAAGCGTCAGGGTTTTTTATTTCCCCTCATCGGTGTAGGCTATGCTTGCGATGCTTACGCTTTTGCAACCAGCCTCCAGCAACATCTGCGCACAGGCTTCAATCGTTGCGCCTGTTGTAATTACATCATCGATCAATAAAACATTTTGGTGATGAAGTTGGTCTGGCTTTGCTACATGGAAAACTTCGCTCACATTTTGCCAGCGCCTCAGTTTCGTTTTTTTTGTTTGCGTCTCAGTTTTTGTTATCCGTACTAATACATCTTCCTGACAAGGCTTGTTCAAACTTTTTGAAAGGCCCTTACCAAATTCAGCACTTTGATTGTACCCGCGCTTGCGCTTTCGCGATGCGTGCAGAGGAACCGGGATGATCAAATCAATTTTCTGATCGAAATAGTGCTGCCGGAGTTCCTCACCATACACCTGACCAAGCGTGTCTCCAATCTCCGGATGATTGTTGTATTTCAATTGGTGCAGCAGTCGTTGAACTTTTCCGCGTTTCCGGAAAAGAAAAAAAGCCACAGCAAATTGTAACGGGACACGTCCCTGAAGTCGGTTCATGAGTGCGTTTTCAGGGTCGGTATGATAGTGCGTTCGTGGAAGCTCCAGCATGCACGCGCTGCAAACTGTTTCTTCACCTTTGGCCAGGCCTTGATCGCACGCAAAACAATACTGTGGATAAAACAGGGAGATGAAATCCGTAAATATTTCGGTTGCAAAGAATTTCATGCTGGGTACATTTGCAGGAACCCTTATTAATATTACTCAGGTTTTTAATCATTAACAATCAATATGGGATTAGTAGAAGATTTTAATACATACCGCAGTAAAATGAACGAGAAAATCATGGCCTCAGATGGCCTGATCGTAAAGCGGATATTCAACCTCGACACCAATGCATATGCAGAGGGGCATCTTGATGTAAAGAGCAAAGAGCTGATCGGATTAACATGTTCTTTGGTGCTCCGATGCGATGATTGTGTAAAATATCACCTTGGAAAATGCAAAGAAGTTGGTTTCACCACCAACGAAGTGCATGAGGCCATGGGTGTAGCGACCTTAATAGGCGGAACCATCGTAATTCCGCACCTGCGCAGGGCATTCGAATTCTGGGAAGAACTGCAGCATGTTTAAACGAGATCTTGATTTTGAACGCAGGTGGCAAGTGTTGCTGAACACGCTCCAGCAGAATATTGGTAAAAAACCAAAAGACCTGAATGGTGTGCTGTTCCTGATCGGTGTGCACGAATTGGGTGGAGGCCCAAAAGTTTTCTCAAAAGAAGAGAAACAGGACCTGATGCACATTGCAATCTGCAAGGTTCTGAGCCTTTCAGGGTACTATGAGCTTGAGGGACTGGATGAACAGGGGTGGCCGCACTGGAAAATGGTTAAGAAACTTCCGCATTTTGATCTGCTTGAGCAGGAAAAGCTGCTGAAGATGCAAGTACTCGAATATTTTGAACATGAGTATGGCTGGACGTTCGATCCTCCGCCCGCTGCAGAGACCTAAAAATTTCCTCTCATACCAATTCCTTTGTCGAAAAATGAATTAGCCTGTATCTTTAGAGAAGGTGTATTCGTTTTTACGTGTAAGCTAGTTGTAATCGAATGGGGAATGGAATAGAGAGGATTCAAGAAAAAATTAATTCCTTCAAGAGGAAGTACTATCTGAATTTATTGATTCGGGGTATTCTGTTTACGCTTTCCATTTTGTTCTTTTATTTCCTTACCGCTGCATTGCTTGAGCATGTTTTGTGGCTTGGCACCTGGGGCCGGTTATTAATTCTCGTCCTTTTCTTTGCGCTCGTTATCTATTGCGGATTTAGATTTTTCAAAGATCCGGTTGCCTTCTGGATTTCCAAACGTGGCCTGAATGACGAGCAGGGTGCGCGACTTATCGGAAATTATTTTCCAACCATAAAAGACAGGCTGGTTAATCTTGTCCAGCTTTCGGCTACGAGCGACTCGGGGTTAGCGCAAGCCAGTATTCTTCAAAAATCAAAAGAGTTTGAGCCGGTTCAGTTCGAGTCAGTTATCCGGATCAACGACAACAAGAAATATTTAAAATACTTACTTATACCCGTTGGGATCATTTTTATAATTCTGTTAGTAAACAAGACTATTATCACACAAAGCACTACGCGAATTGTAAATTTTGATCAACACTATTCCCCGCAAGCTCCCTTTCTGTTTACTGTTCAGAACAAATCCCTGGTTGGGTTCTTTAACGAGGATTTTACCCTGCAGCTTTCCTTGGAAGGTGAGGCTATTCCGGAAGAAGCCTATCTGATTATCGGAGATCAGAACCTGAAAATGGAAACTGTTCAGGCGGGAATGTTTTCGTATACATTTGAAAAACTGCAACAGTCTAAATCGTTTCAGGTAGAAGCGGCTGGATATTATTCCGAGAGCTTTGAGATCACGTTAGCGAACCGGCCCGAACTCACGCAGCTGGCAATTGACCTACAGTATCCAAAATATCTACAGCGTAAAAACGAACGTATTGTAAATGCAGGCAGTCTTGAAATTCCAGAAGGTACGTTAGTCACTTGGAAGCTGAATACCGCGAATGCACGCAGCGCTTCCATGATTTTTGCTTCCGACAGTATTAAAATTGACATACAATCAACTGATAATCAGTCATTTATATACTCAAGGCCTTTCAGGAATCCCGATCAATATGAAGTGTTTTTAAAGAATGAAGAAAGTCAGAACAAGGAACGCATTTTCTATACGGTAGACGTTATTAAAGATCAATTCCCGCAGCTTACCCTGAACAACTTCAGGGATTCCGTTTTATACAAGCGCATTATCCTCAGTGGTATTACTGCGGATGATTACGGCATCACACAACTTACCCTGCAGTTTCACGTGAAAGATGCTCAACAAAAAATTCTCGCGAAGAAAACTATAAACATTCCGGTCGCTTTCAACCAACCACAGCAAAGCTTCTTCTTTAACTGGAACCTGGATACGCTCAGTCTCAAGCCAGGTCAGCAGCTCGAGTATTTTTTACAAACATGGGATAACGATGGTGTGAACGGACGAAAATCTACCCGTTCTGCAGCGTACACATTTTTTATTCCGGATAAGGATCAACTCGTTACCGATATCTCAAAAACTCAATCTCAAACAGAAAACAAAATCGAGCAAAGCGCAAAAAAAGCTGAGGAGTTTCAAAAGCAAATTGAAGAGCTCAATCAAAAGCTTAAAGGAAAGCAATCGCTCGACTGGCAGGATGAGAAAAAGCTTGAAAACATTCTCGAGCAGAAAAAGAAGCTTGATCAGATGATCAACCAGATGAAGGAGCAAAATAAACTGCTCGAGCAAAAGAAAGATACATTCACCGAACAAGATGAAAAGCTTCGAGAGAAAGCTGAACAGATCCAAAAGCTGATGGATGAGCTTCTGGATGATGAGACAAAAAAATTAATGGAAGAGCTTGAAAAGCTACTGCGTGAAAAAAATGATCCGCAGCAGCTTCAGCGCACATTAGATAAGCTCAACCAAAATTCGAAAAATCTTGAAAAGGAATTAGAACGTACACTCGAATTATTCAAGCAACTACAGTTTGAGTATAAATTGGAGCAGGCTATTGCCGATCTGAAAGAGAAGAAAGAAACCCAGGAAAACCTTCAGGAAAAAAGCGAACAACTGGAGAAGCAGTCTGAAAAATCAGACAAAAAAGGAAACAAAGACAAAACCCAGGAAAAGAGCCAACCGGAAAAAGGTCAGAATAAAGGCGAGGAAAAAACCGGAGAGCAGTCTAAAGACGAAAAAAGTCAGGAATTGGCTAAGGAACAGGAAAAGCTGAACGAAGAATTCAAAAAATCGGAGGAAAAACTCGAAGAACTCAGGAAGCTAGGCGAAGAATTAAAAGAAGAGGGCGCGCCTGACAAGGAAAAATCTGAGGAAATTCAGAAGTCTCAGGAAGAAAGTGAACAGAATTTAAAAGAAAGCAGCCCCTCTAAAGCGAAAGAGTCTCAAAAAAAGGCTGTTCAGCAGATGCAGGAAATGCAGCAACAGATGGAAAGCTCACAAGATGCAATGAGCATGGAAATGGAAATGCAAAATCTTGAATCGCTCCGTCAGATTATTCATGGATTAATTAAAATTTCATTTGACCAGGAGAATCTGATTAAACAGTTCCGTGAGCTTGAGCAAAACGATCCTCGTTTTAATGTGCTGGCGCAACAGCAGCTAAAATTAAAAGATGATGTTAAAGTGTTGGAAGACAGCCTATTAGAGCTTAGCAAAAAAGATGCAATGATGAGTTCATTCGTAACGCGTGAAGTTACCGAGCTCAATACACGCATTGATAAAGTTATTGACGCTAATAAAGAACGCAGGCGTCAGCAAGCATCCACTGAAATGCAATTCAGTATGACGGCCATTAATAATCTCGCTTTAATGCTCGATAGCCATTTTGATATGATGATGAAGATGATGCAAAACGCTAAGCCCGGTAAAGGCAAATCAAAAAATGGAAAACAAAGTCTGGGGCAAATGCAGCAGCAATTAAACAAGCGAATTGAAGAGCTGAAAGGAAGCGGTAAACAAGGGCGGGAATTATCGGAAGAACTAGCTGAAATGGCTGCTGAACAAGAAAGAATCAGAAGGGCATTACAAGAGATGCAGGAAAAAATGAAAAATGAGAACGGTGGAAAAATGCCAGGTGGAGATTTATCTCAAAAGATGGAAGAAACCGAAACCGAGTTAGTAAATAAGCAGTTAACCGATAAATTAATTGAACGCCAAAAAGACATTTTAACGCGGTTGCTTGAATCAGAGAAGTCGGTACGGGAGCAGGATCTTGATGAAGAGCGAAAAGGAGAGACTGCGAAAGACTACGAAAAAGAAATTCCGTCTGCGGTTGAAGAATATTTACGTTTAAAAGAAAAAGAAGTAGAATTGTTGAAAACCGTACCTCCTAAGCTGTATCCATATTATAAGAAGGAAGTCAGCGAATATTTTAAGCGAATTGGGGGAAATAAATAGTTAAGATGAACACGATTAGTATCCAGATTCCTTCAATAATCGACAACATCAGGATGATTGAAAGTTTTATTGACAACGCAAAAGAGCGTTTTCATCTGGATGAAGATTTATATGGCAATATCATGATTGCCGTGACCGAGGCGGTAAACAATGCCATCAAGCACGGAAATGGGGGAAATTCATCAAAAAACGTCCTCTTAAGTCTTACCTTAAATGAAAACCTGCTAAAGTTTGTCGTAAAGGATGAGGGTTCTGGTTTTGATCATAATGATCTTCCCGATCCTACAGCCCCTGAGAATCTCGAAAAGCCAGGCGGTCGGGGAATATTTCTAATGAAACATCTTTCCGATGAGGTTGAGTTTCGTGAAAACGGAAAAACTGTAGAATTGAGCTTCTACATGAACTCTTAATTTCACGCAACAAATTTGTTGGCCTTGTCGAATGTCAGCCTGAGCTTGTCGAAGGGCTATTTTGAAAACAAGTTAGGTTTCGACAGGCTCAACCTGACAGCCTATTATTAGTTTTGCAGAAATTCATTTAATGGCCAGCATTAATTATTTCTCTCAAAAACCTCGTTTTAAGCTCCAAAATCCTAAAAAAATATCCGCTTGGATAAAAAGAGCTGTTGAAAAGGAGAGTGCTTCCATAATTTCACTCAATTACATATTCTGTACCGATGAATATCTGCGCGGAATCAATATCCAGTTCCTGAAGCACAAAACCTTCACTGACATTGTTACTTTCAATTACAACCCTTCCGACACGGAAATTGAAGGTGAAATTTATATTAGTATCGATCGCGTTCGCGAAAACGCAGAAATCTATAAAACGGATTTTACCACTGAATTGAACCGGGTGATGATTCACGGGGTTTTACACCTCCTTGGCTATAACGACAAGACACGGGCGGAAAAGGGAGAAATGCGCGAAAAAGAGGACTCTTACCTATCTTTGCGTAAATAAGGCGTTCCACGTGAAACTTTGTGGATAGCCTCTGTTGAAATGTGGAGCCATGAAATTAAGGTTCCACGTGAAACTTGGGAATTATGCTACCAGAATACGATGTAATTGTTGTTGGTGCCGGCCATGCCGGATGTGAGGCTGCGGCTGCAGCCGCGAATATGGGCTCAAAAGTACTTTTGGTTACCATGAACATGGGCACAATTGCTCAGATGTCCTGTAACCCGGCCATGGGTGGTGTCGCGAAAGGGCAGATCGTTAGAGAAATTGATGCTTTAGGCGGCCAGTCTGGAATCATCTCTGATAAGTCTATGATCCAGTTTCGGATGTTAAATATGTCAAAGGGGCCTGCCATGTGGAGTCCGCGTACCCAAAATGATAGAATGCGATTTGCAGAGGAGTGGCGTTTAGGGCTAGAGTCCATTCCAAACGTGGATTTCTGGCAGGAAATGGCAAAGGAGATCCTGGTAAAGGATGGGAGAGCTGCAGGAATAAAAACTGCGCTGGGTTTAGAAATAAAAGGAAAATCCGTTGTGCTCACGAATGGCACATTTTTGAACGGCAAAATCCACATTGGTGAAAAGAATTTTGGTGGTGGAAGAACAGGCGAGAAGGCCGCTACTGGATTAACCGAACAATTAGTTTCGTTGGGTTTTGAATCGGGAAGGATGAAAACCGGCACACCACCACGGGTTGACGGTCGATCACTTGATTATTCAAAAATGGAAGAACAGCCTGGCGATGAAAAACCTGGGAAGTTTTCTTACAGCGATACCAAGCCGCTCGAAAAACAAATAAGTTGCTGGATCACCTATACTAACGAAGATGTTCATGCTGAACTCCGTGAGGGGTTTGAAAAATCTCCTATGTTCAGCGGAAGAATTAAAGGTCTTGGTCCAAGGTATTGCCCATCTATTGAGGACAAGATCAACCGCTTCGCAGAACGCGATCGCCATCAGATTTTTGTTGAGCCTGAAGGATGGAACACCGTAGAAATCTACGTGAATGGATTTTCTACATCCCTTCCTGAAGATATTCAGCATGCTGCGCTAAGAAGAATCCCCGGTTTTGAAAATGCCAAAATGTTCAGACCCGGATATGCTATTGAGTATGATTTCTTTCCTCCCACGCAGTTAAAATTAACATTAGAAACACAACTAATTGATAATCTGTACTTTGCGGGTCAGATTAACGGAACTACCGGCTACGAAGAAGCGGCTTGTCAAGGCCTGATGGCCGGAATAAATGCGCATAACAAAGTGCATGAAAAAGATCCTTTCATCCTGAAAAGATCAGAAGCATATATCGGTGTGTTGATTGATGATCTTGTAAATAAAGGGACTCAGGAACCTTATCGCATGTTTACCTCCCGGGCTGAGTATAGAATTTTACTCCGTCAAGACAATGCGGATCTTCGACTGACAGAACTCGGTCATAAACTTGGCCTTGCAGATGACATGCGGCTGGAAAAATTGATTGATAAACGAAACGATATCAAAAGCCTCACAGAAGAACTCCTGAAAGTTAAGGTAGGGCCCGAAACTGTTAATGCCGGATTGGAAAATCTGAATACTTCAACCATCCAGGAAAAAGTAAATGCTGTAAATCTACTTAGAAGACCTCAGGTCGGACTGACTGAATTCAAGGAAATTAATTCCGATCTCGCGGCACTCTTTAATAAGTACTCTAAGGAAATTCAGGAACAGGTCGAAATTGCCGTTAAATATGATAGCTATATAGACCGTGAGCAAAAGCTTGTCGAAAAAATAGGCAATCTGGACGCGTACAAAATCCTGCCGGAATTTGATTATGATCGCGTAAAGGCACTGTCCTCAGAGGGGCGTGAAAAACTTAAAAAAATAAAACCTGAAACCATTGGCCAGGCATCGCGTATCAGTGGAGTTTCTCCTGCCGATATTTCCATCCTAACTATCTATCTTGGCAAGTAATGGTAGCTATTACGGAGTGCCCGGTTTGTAGAAGTCGGTCAATCAAGCCTTTCAAAGTTTGCAAAGATTTTACCGTTTCACATGAAACGTTCACCGTTAACCTGTGCGCTGATTGTTCGTTGGGCATAACAACTCCTCGTCCTGAAACTGAAAACCTTGGTAAGTATTATCAATCTGAAGAGTACATTTCTCACTCTGGAAAGTCTTCCGGGTTCATGGGTCCGGTCTATACAACTGCAAGGAGATTTGCGCTCCGCTGGAAAGCGCGAATCGTAAAAGGCAAAAGCAAAAAAGGAACTGCCCTTGATTTTGGCTGTGGCACAGGTGAATTTTTGCAAACCTTAAAAACACGGGGATGGAAAACAGAGGGAGTAGAACCGTCTGACCTTGCCCGAACAAAAGCAGAATCACTTACGGGCCAAAAGTTATATCGTACGCTTTCCGAAATTCCAACCAGGCAATTTGATGCTATAACTGCCTGGCATGTCGTGGAACATGTACCTGATTTAACTTCTGTGATTCAGCAGTTGGCTCAGTTGCTCAAAAAAGATGGCACTATATTTATTGCCGTTCCTAACTATGAATCCCCCGATGCTGATACGTACAATGATTTGTGGGCTGGCTACGATGTTCCCCGCCACTTGTGGCATTTTTCACGTAAAAGCATGAAGCGCCTTCTTGAAGCTCATGGATTAAGTCTCACTCAAATCGTTCCGATGAAGCTTGACGCATATTATGTTAGTATGCTTAGTGAAACATATAAAAATGGTGGCAAAGGATCGATCGGTAGTTTGATCAAAGGGTTTCTCTCCGGCTTTAAGTCAAATGGTAATGCCGGGTCCAATAATTACTCAAGCCTGATTTACATTGCAAAGCACGTATGAAAATCCGGTGGCTATATTTTGTTCTGATAAGTTCGCTGCTTTGTCAGTGTGCTAAACAAACATCCCCTACGGGTGGACCGACCGATGAAACTCCGCCTGCCCTCGAACGGTCCAATCCCAAACATGAGCAAACCAATGTTAAAAGTTCCAAAATTGAATTAACGTTTAACGAAGCGATCCAGCTAAATAATGCCCGCGAGCAAATTATTATTACACCTAGCGTTGGCAAAAAATTTGAAACGACATTCAACAAGCGTAGTGTAACGCTTGATCTAAAAGCGGATCTACAGGAGAACACTACCTATAACATTAACTTCAGGGAGGCAATCCAGGATATTACAGAAAAAAATCCGGCTATCGTTAAACTTGCCTTTAGCACCGGTTCATACATTGATTCACTAAGTATAAATGGGAGGGTACAGGATGCGCTCACCGAAAAAGATCAAAATAACTATACTGTTGCTTTAGCAGAGGCGTCCGATACGTTCAGCATTTTTAAACATCCCGCATCGTGGATAACCGTAACCAATAAAAAAGGTCAATACGCTCTCGAAAATTTAAAAGCAGGAACCTATGTTCTCTATGCCTTTGACGATAACAACAGAAATCTGATTGTTGACAGTAAATCAGAACAATACGGCTTTCTAAGTCAACAGATTAATCTGACAAAGAATGTAGACTCTGTCAAGCTGAGAACATTTAAGCTGGATGTAAATAAGCTCAAATTAATAAGTGCGAGAACAACGTTTGCATATTTTGATATACGTTTCTCTAAAAGTTTGATACGCTATAGCGTTACACCAATTGACAGTACAGTTACCGTATACTCATCCCTACAACCAGATCTCACAACCGTTAAGTTGTATAATACCATCTCTGGCCTTGACAGTCTTCAAATCAGAGTCAGTGCAACCGACAGCTTGAATTCAACGCTAGACACGCTATTGTACATGAAGTTTCCGAAAAAGGAAGCCACGCGTGACAAATTTGTCGCTACGGTCGTAAAAACATTCGTCAATGAAAGCAATTCCATCCTATCATCACAATTCAGATTCAGTAAACCAATTTCCAACTTCTATACGGATAGCACATTTATTGAAATAGACTCACTTACCCGCATACCGCTTTCACAAGAAGATTATGCATGGGAACGTAATAGAACCCAACTCACGCTAACAAAGAAAGTAGATCTTAATGTCCTCTTCCCACCTGACACAAGCACCGCAGAGTCAAAAAAAACGAAGTCACCAGGACCACCAAAAAAAGGCCCCGCTCTTATTCTGACAAAAGGATCTATTGTATCAATTGAAATGGATACAGCTCAATCCTTTAATCTCCCGATATCCTATATCAAAAAAGAATCTACCGCAGCGATCGAAATCAACGTCCAAACCAAGGAAGACTTTATCGTGCAAGTTTCAACCAGGTCCGGTACCATTGTCGATGAACGAAAAAATCAGAAAATTTTCGTTTTTGAAAATCTCCCTCCAGACACGTATCAAGTCCGCATGATTATAGACATCAACAAAAACGGTAGATGGGATCCAGGAGATTTCAGAACCAAAACAGAGCCCGAACCAATCATATATTATCGAAACGCAAAAGGGTTGAAAGAAACCCCGGTTAGAGCTAACTGGCATCTCAATCCATTGTTGATAACTTATTAATCGGCTGTGGACAAGTTCGCTCAGTCGGAGTCAATTCGTCCAAAACCATGATTTCTTAAACCATCACGGTTTGATTGTTGGTAACTCACAGGTTAACCACACATCATAACATTGCGTTTAATCAACAAAGAATTTATCCACACTCATAAAAAATGTTGATATTCAACTAACTAACTGATTAATTGACCGTTAGAATAAACAAGACATACACACGTTATAAACAGAGCAGCTAGCGACAAAGTTGTCCACAATTCAACATGACTAATAGTAATTATAATATATATATAAATACATTAATAATAAGGGCTACGCACATGTGTATTCTTTTATTACTCATCTCATTTTCACTCTTTTCTCAAAATCAATCGGAGATACAGCTCGCGAACGAATATCTTTTAAAAGGTGATAAACGAAAAGCACTCGAAATTTTTCGCGAGCTTGCCAAGAATGATATCAATGTTCCATTCATCCACAACAACTACTTAAATACACTACTTGATTTAAATGATTTTTCCGAAGCTCATGCATATTTAAAAAAACTTCTTAAAAGGGATCCGGAGAATATTATTTATAATCTCGATGTCGGTTTTATTTATGTCAGTTCCGGTGAAGCGGCAAAAGGAGATAAGATATTTAAAGATCTCATTAGCAAATACAAGGAAAACGTTTCCCTGATTAAAATGCTTTCCGATTACCTGGCAAGCAAAACGCTTGGTGAGTATTCAATTCTCGCGCTAAACGAAAGTCGCAAGTCGTTGGAAAATCCTGTTCTTTTCAGCTTTGAACTAGCCATGCTTTATCGGATACAAGGGCAGCGGGAGAAAATGATTGAAGAATACCTCAACTATGCAAATCAGAATTCCGGCACGATTCAAAATGCCAAGAACATGATGCAGATTTTGCTAACGAAACCTGGAGAGCTTGAGGTATTGGAGAAAATTCTATATGAACGTATTCGACAGTTTCCGGATGCCGATGTTTATTCTGATTTATTGATCTGGGTCACGATGCAGCAGAAAAATTTTGGCGCATCCTTTACACAGGCACGCGCGTACGACCGCAGGTATAAAAGATTTGGAGAGCGAAGCATTGAGATCGCTAAAGTTGCACTTGATAATGAGGACTTCGAAACAGCAATCAAAGCGTATGCCTATGTAATACGCGAGTATGCGGGCGGGCCGTATTACCTACAAGCCCAGCTTGGCTTAATGCGGACGCGCGAAGCCAGGATCAAAAATACCTTTCCGGTAAATGCGGATTCCGTAAAGCGTCTTGTCTTGGATTACAGGCAATTCATCTTAAAATATCCTGAAAATGTAAATTCGCTGGAAGCGCAGCGCAACGAAGCAATCTTGTACGCAACGTATCTCGATGAAAAAGATAAGGCGATAAAATTGCTGGATGACTTGCTTAAAAATCCAAAAATAACCCTCACCCTTAAATCGAAAGTTAAGCTTGACCTCGGAGATATTTATTTATTAAAAGGTGAGCCCTGGGAATCCACCCTGCTTTACTCACAGGTTGAAAAGCTACTGCAGGAAAACCCGGTTGGCTATGAGGCCAAACTGAAAAACGCTAAACTTTCGTACTACAAAGGTGATTTCAGACTGGCGCAAGAACACCTCGATATTTTAAAGGAAGCAACTACGCGTGAAATCGCCAATGATGCGATGGAGTTAAGCATGCGCATAAAAGAAAACATTGTAGCGGATTCGATGGGCGAAGCACTCAAAGCGTATGCAAAAATTGAACTGCTGCTTTATCAGAATAAAAAGGATGAAGCATTGCGCGCCCTAAAGCTGTTGGCTGAGGGCTCGTCTCTCGTCCCTGATTCTTCAACGTCCGGCAGCGTAATCCGCACGTCCTTTTCAAACCGCGCAATTCTGGATGACGTTTATTGGCTTGAAGCAACCATCCGGATGGAACGCGGAGAGTTTACCGAGTCGATCCAATTGTTGCAGCGAATACTTACTGAGTATCCCGATGATATCCTGGTAGATGATGCGTATTTCCTACAAGGCGAAATTTATGAGCGCCAGATAAAGGATAAGGACAAGGCCATGGAAATTTACAGAACCTTTCTGGATAAGTATCCGGGGTCGGTATTTGCCGCTGAAGCCCGCAAAAGATTCAGAGCACTTCGCGGAGATTTTAAAGATGCGCCTGTTCCGCAGAGCTAAATGTCAACCTGACAAGAATTATTCGCTTCTCAGAGACGTTACCGGATTATTCCGCGCAGCTCGAATTGATTGATAACTCATAGTGATCCACGCAATCCCGAACGCAAACAATCCAGCGGCAGCATAAACCAAAATTCCAATCTCAACTTTATACGTATAGCTTTTCAGCCACCAGTTGATTGCGTACCACGCGAGTGGCGCAGCCAGCACAAAGGCAATCAGGATTAGCCTACCAAACTCTTTTGAAAGTAAAACTACAATGCTGCTGACCGATGCACCCAGCACTTTACGAATACCAATTTCTTTGGTGCGCTGTTCAGCGGTGAAAGATGTCAGCGCAAATAACCCCAGACAGGCGATGATAATCGCAAGGCTGGCAAACACAGCAAACGTTTTACCCAGACGCTGCTCCGTAACATACATTCGTCCGAAATCTTCATCAAGGAAAGAATATTGGAACGGCTGACCAGGGGCAAGACTTTTCCAGGTTTTCTCAACCGTTGAAATTACGTCCTGCGAATTAGCAGCCTCAAATCTGAAAATGACGGTTCCGTTATTTTTCTCGAGGAAGAGTGCTAACGGGGCAATGTTTTGCTTCAAGGATTCGAAATGAAAATCTTCGAGCACACCGATAATTGTCCATGACTTTAACGAATTTTTGTCAGGAGATCCATCCGGATTATTACTGTTAAATGTGCTGATCTTCCGTCCAACGGGATCCTTTTCATAATTAAAAAATTTCAGGGCCGATTGATTGATAACAATGGCCGATGAATCGGACGAGAAGTCAGAAGAGAAGTCGCGACCCTCAATAATCTTCATTCCCATTGTTTTCACATAGTCATAATCAACCTCCCAGCTTTGCATGCCCACCATTGTCTCTTCCGTTGGTTCGCTGCCCGTTGGCCAATATGTATTGTCGCTTCGCCAACCGCCCGATACCGGAAGAAAGCCGGAGATGCTGCCGCTTTTTATAAAATTATTTTTGGCAACCTCGTCTCTAAAGGATTCAATGTTCGTGCCCAGTGCATACGCATCATTGACGACCAGAACCTGGTCTTTTTCAAAACCGATCTTTTTATTTTGAATGTAATTCAACTGACGATTAACAGTGATTGTTGCAATCACCAGGAAAATGGAAATGACAAACTGAAATACAACCAGTGAGCTTCTAATCCAACCACTGCGCAGGCCCAGTGCGAGATTTCCTTTTAAAACATTAACCGGCTTGAATGCGGAGAGAAAGAACGAGGGATATAGTCCTGCAAGAACTCCGATAAGAATGGAAGCACCTCCAAGCAAGAGATAAAACATCGGTTCAGTTACCGGTAACGTAAGATCCTTCTGTGAAATCGAGTTAAATACGGGCAGGAATATCCACGCTAACACAAGAGCAAATAAAAAGGATCCGAGGCTCAGCAAAATTGATTCGAGTAGAAATTGCCGAACCAGATGTGAACGCAGGGAACCCATAACTTTACGTACGCCAACTTCTTTCGCCCGGTTTGCTGAACGTGCCGTAGAAAGATTCATAAAGTTGATACAGGCAATACTGAGAATGAATAGCGCAACCGCAGAAAATAAATACACATAGGTAATGTCTCCATTAGGTGCGAGCTCAGCAGTTAAGTCAGAATGCAAATGAATATCGGTTAATGGCATTAACGTATACTCCCAGATATTACCTGCGGACTTGAATTTTTCCATTGTGAAATCTTCGCCCAATATGGCGGCAGCCTGAGCGCCCATGTGTTTTTGAATGAATCCTGGAAATTTTTCTTCCAGACCTTTTGCATTGGTTCCGGGCTTTAATAAAAGATAGGTGTTAAAGTTATTGCTCAGGAAGTTCGGCTGCTGGGCTTCATTCAAACCCGCCATGGCGATGAGAATATCAAAATGAAAGTGCGAAGCAACAGGCATGTCTTCAAATACGGCAGTGACTTTAACATTCAACCTGTTATCTAAAATCATCGATTGACCAAGCACATTACCATCCGGAAAGTATTTATCAGCCATCTTTTTACTGATGGCAATAGCGTTTGGTTCTGTTAGTGCGGTAGAAGCATCACCTGAAATGACAGGAACCGAAAAAACGTTAAAGAAGGTACTATCCGTCCAAATCACATCATTCTCTTTGATGTTATCCGTACTTTCTGAACGCTTAACGAGATACGATCCGCGCGCGCGGAAACGAACAGCAGATTCAACTTCCGGAAAATCATGTACAGCCGCATCTGCGAAGGGAGCCGAAGCTACGGCAAGCTTGTAATGATTGCCGCCAAATTTGATCTCACCGTTTACCCGATAAATACGGTCTGCATTTTTATGATGTCGATCGTAGCTAACCTCGTTCTGAATAAATAGTATAATCACCAGGCATGCTGCAATGCCGATAGCAAGACCAACAACATTAATCAGTGAGTAGAATTTATGTTTCGTTAATGAACGGATAGCGATGAGCAGATAATTCTTTAGCATGATCTTAGTCTTTTGATTTTGGAGCGTTAACGTTTGACTTTGTATTTCGCGCAGGCCGCCTGTATGGCCGAAAGTTTTTAATACGTTATGGTAGGCATCGATGAATCGTTTACCGGATTTCATTTCTGTTTCAATCGCACTGCAGATGTGATCGATGATTTCATCTTTCAGTCCATCAACAACAAGCCCACGGTAATGAACATCTTTAATAATATAATCAATATGTTCAGCGGTAAGCAGCATCAGGCAACGGTAACGTTTAATACGGTGCTCATGGTTTTAATGAAAGCTATGAATTCACTTACTTTGTCTTCCACCACATTTTTACCGACAGCGGTGAGGGAATAATATTTCCGCATCCGCTTTCCGATAACTTCAGTTTCTGTTTTCAAAAATCCTTCCGCTTCCATTTTATGAAGAGTAGGATAAAGCGCGCCTTCGGTTAATAAAATTGTACCATCGGATAATTCTTTCACCCGCTGCGTGATCTCGTAGCCGTACATTTTGCCATGATCGGCCAGAATTTTCAAAATGATGGTTTGCAACGTGCCCTTCAAAAGCTCAGTAGAATGCATAATACCTAATTGTCTTATGCATAAGACGCCAATTGCTGGTGTTGGGTTGCCTAAAAGGAAAGAAAAATTTCAAAATGCTCGGCATGCATACCAAATATTTTAATACCTTCGGTATCGATTGCATGGGATGCGAAAGGAAGAAACCATAGATTATCATATTAAAACTGCCTGGCATGCCATTGCGCGGATGTATAATCAGCAGGCCTTGAAATATGGGGGCACCATGTCGATTGGGTTTGCGCTGTTGAATATTGATGCAGATGAAGGAACTCCAGCGACAAAAATTGCTCCGCTGATGGGACTTGAGGCAAGAAGCTTAACGCGCCTGCTCAAGTCGATGGAAGAGAAAGGATTGATCTGTCGCG
>Ga0209174_10000364_pt1 | contig 35237 bp, 41 predicted proteins | sample JI91814BDNA_FD_187505 | JGI IMG/M metagenome (GOLD analysis project Ga0209174, IMG submission 187505) | Wastewater effluent complex algal communities from Wisconsin, to seasonally profile nutrient transformation and Carbon sequestration -... | ecosystem: Engineered > WWTP > Effluent > Algae...
CCCAGCCACTTCTTCCGGTTACATACAGCGATGTATCTTCAAAGATATTGCCCTTGCCGTCGGAGTAAAGGATGTATGGGGATTGTTGCATGAGTATTAGTTATTCGGTATTGGGTATTTGGTATTGCTTCGCCCGCTGTAGCATCAGCGAAGGAGGGGATTTGGATATTACGATATTGGAATATTAAGATACTGGCCTCGGAATATTGGCAATAATCGTTTCAGGTAAGATATCTTTAAAAAACTAATTTAAAATTCAAAATTTAGCATTCATCATAACCTGTTTTCCCCACTCCCCACTCCCCACTAGCCACTAGCCACTCCCTACTAGCCTCTCCCGGCAAAATTCGTTAAATTCTTTTTCTCCCGGAAGATTCATTTTTTGTTCTGGGAAATGCTGAATGATGGAATCGTTTTTAAAATCAATGGTCAGCCAACCGTCTTTTAAAACCAGGTTATTCAGTTCATTCCATTGAATGGTCCGGCGGGGAAAGGAGGGATAAAGGATATGCGAATGACTGATAATGATATTGAGTTCTCTTTGTGCCAGCATGTAAAAAAGGGCCAGCAATATGGTAAGCAGGGCTACCCACCAGGGGCCTTTGATCAACCAAAAAAGCGAAAGATTAAGGCTGGCCAGTAAAAAGGTTTTGATATGTTTTCTGATTGGATCATTATAAGCTACAAAAAAAACGTAAAGCAGGAGGAGGATGGGCACTGCAAAAATGATCAGCTGACCTGCATTGAGGGGGTAATTTTTTTTGTAAAAGAAAAAGCGAATCAGAATGCCCGCTGCACTCAGGATGAATAACAGTAATGCAAAACGGTCATACAACCTTTTTTTCTCGTTGGGAATGGTGAAAGTAAATGAACGCTCCATCTTCGGAGTGGTTAGTCTTTAGCGGTATTACTGGTCACCAACAGGTTGCAGAGTTTGAAAAGGGCCCTGGCGCCTACATTGGCATCCCAGTCGGTATCACCACCCAGTCCTACTTCACTGAGGTCAAAGCCGATGATCTGTCGGCCGCTGGATAATACTTTATGGAAAATATGAAAGACCTGTTCCAGTTCATAGCCTCCCGGTACTGGTGTGCCGGTAAAAGGACATAGTTTACGGTCGAGACCGTCAATATCAAAACTGATATAAACTTTCTGTGGCAGTTTCTCTACAATATCATCCACCACCTGTCCCCAGCTCTGGCCTTCAAACATCCGGCGGCGGATATCTTTATCAAAATAAGTGATCACGCGGTAGTTGCTGCTGCGGATATATTCCCATTCGCTCTGGCTGTAATCACGGATACCCACCTGGATCAGTCTTTCCAGTTCCGGAATTTCCTTGAGTACATTGTACATGATACTGGCATGGGAATAAACAAATCCTTCATAGGTATCACGGAGATCGCAATGTGCATCAATCTGAATGATGCCGAAGCTGCCATGTTTTTCGGCAATCGCTTTCAGGAATCCCAGCGGTGTGCTATGATCTCCGCCAAGCAGCCCTACCAGTTTGTCTTTATCCAGCAGGGCCCTGGTTTGTTCATAGATCCAGTTATTCAGGTAGAGGCTGCCTTCATTCACTTCTTTAAGGGTCTTGGTCATGAAGTGATTAGCCTGTACATCTTCGCCTCGGGAGATATAGTCGATGTATAATTCTGCTTCTTTGCGCAGGTAATCGCTTTTCATCAGGATCTTCTTGTCCGGGTGGCGGAGAAAGAAACCCTGTTTCCATGCGTCGGGCATTTCAGAGTCAAAGAGGTCTACCTGCAGACTGGCTTTGAAAATAGCTTCGGGGGCCCGGGCGGTACCGGCAGTATTGCTCACTGTTACTTCCCAGGGAACGGGCAAAATAACGAGGCGGGAATTTTCTTCCGATGTGGGGAGGCCGAATATATTGTTTTCAGGGTTACTGACACTATTCGGGTCATAATTCGACAAGTCGACCATAAGGCTGCTGATTGAAAAGCCGTGCAAATTACAGGCCTTTCAGATAGTGGCAAAATTAACTGTCCCAAATGTGGAAAAGCCCTGCTGAACCTGGGGTATGCAGCCAAAAAAGGCACCAATGAGGTGCCTTTTTCAATTTGTTTGCGATGAATATCAATTATTTCCTGCTCAGGCTTTTCAGGTGGTTAATATGGGAAGCCACCGCCAATCTCATTTTGGGGTACTCAATATAGGGTACGCCAAAATCATTACAGGCTTTACGGATGATCTTGCTGATGGCAGGGTAGTGCACATGGGAAATGCGGGGAAAAAGGTGGTGTTCGATCTGGAAATTCAATCCACCCACCCACCAGGAAATAAAGGGGTTGCGGGTAGCAAAATTGGCAGTTGTTTTCAACTGGTGGATCGCCCACTCATCTTCGATTTTATTGGTATCCACATTGGCAATCGGGAATTCGGTGTCTTCAACGGTATGTGCCAGCTGGAAAACAATACTCAGTACAAATCCTGCAAACAGGGCAAAGGGCAGGAAGCCGATAATCCATGCCTGGAAGCCCAGCATATAAATGGGTAAGGCAATAAACATGAATGCATGCAGGATTTTAAAACCCCAGAAAGAGAGGTGATCAGCCAGGCTCATCTTCCCAATAGGAGTAGGGCCTACTCTTTTGGTGAAGTATTTTTTATAGTCGGTTACCAGTACCCACCAGAGATAGAGGAGGGAATAAGCAGCCCAGAAATACCAGTGCTGATAACGATGAATCTTGTAAAATTTTTGCTGATCACAGAGACGCAGGAAGGGTCTTGCTTCAATATCATCATCCACTCCCTGTACATTGGTATAAGTGTGGTGAACGATATTGTGTTTGGTCTTCCACATAAAATTATTGGCACCCAGGAAATTCAGGGAAAGACCAGCAAGCTGGTTCACCCATTTCTTTTTACTGAAACTGCCGTGCATACCATCATGCATTACATTAAAACCGATGGCGGCCGTGAGTCCGCCGAGTACAATGCACTCGGTAATAGCCAGCCAGGTAACCGGTGTAAAAAATACCAGGTGCGTATAAATCGCCAGGTAAGTGGTTACCAGAAAAATGGCTTTCAGGTATAATTTGTAATTACCGGTAGAGGCTGTTCCGGTCTGTTTGAAGTACTCGTTGATTCTGCGTTTCAGTTCACTATGAAATGAGGCAGAACTGTGTGAAAACTTGGGAATTGTCATGCTGTTCAATTGGATATGCAAAGGTAGTTCATATTGCTATAAAACAACTAAAATCGGACTGATTGTGCAAACCTTTGTTTTGTTAAATAAAAAGGGGTGAAAACTGGCACAAAATCGGGGATAAAGGGTTGAAATGGCATGATTCTGCTCAGTTAGACTGAATTGAATAGAATTGGGCACACTCCAAACGATCGTTATTGAAACATATGATTGAAAATCGGATGCTGTGATCTTTCGTGATATAAGAGAATTCTGCCTCCGGAGTTATTATTTGATATTTTTTGTATTAGCGCCTTTGACGTGTATTGCAATGCTCAAATGGCATTTTCCTGCCTGAGGTGGATAGAAGGTCAAAACAGTTTGTTTAACCACAAAATCAGATATAATGCGATGCGGATTCGACTTGCCGAAGTCTGACTTTAAGCACATTGAATTTTAAATTTATAATGCCCTTTTATTTTGTTCATACCAGCCCATCATTTCTTTTTGCAATACAACATCCTTTGTTTTGTCTTTCAGTAATTGTTCGTAGGTCATTTTTTTGATATTCAGACAATATTGAACCAGTAACCAGTATTCATAATAGTCTCTGGGTGAAATAGTACCATCTTCAAAACTGATTTCCCAGCTGTCTTTGGGTGCTTGTTCCAGTCTGTCAATATTCCTGATCAGGTCAGTTTGATCCTGATTTTTCCTGGCAATGTATTCCGCATAGCCCTCCCATTTCCAATTAGGGATGCTGGCGATGGGTTTTGATTTCCATAAGCCCAGTTTATCATATTGTACACAGTGGGTCATTTCATGTGCTAACAATTGAATCAGGTTCCATTTGTAACCATTCAGTTCCAGGTAATTGTCTTTTTCATTCATTTTGCCTTGTAAAACTACTTTGTCATAAAATCCCCAGGCAAAGGCACGGCCTCTCAGTTTTCTTATCAGGGTTGGGTAAACGGACCCGTCATTCAAACAGATATCAAGTTTCAGATTGTGGCGATAGAATTCACTTTTTTGGAGGAGAACAGCAGCTTCGTCAAGCCTTACATAAAGTAATGAGTCAATCGGTTTTTGATGATAAATAGTGAACGATGCATGTTCAGTTTTATTGGCGTAAGTAAGTATTGGATTCAGGATAATTATCAGTAATAGCCCCACTATTAATAACCCGGTTACGGTGAACCTTAATGCCCATTTTTTGATTTTGCGTTTCATTGTATGAACGATTGATTTTTAAAACCCAAATGAATATGTCAGTTGCGTTGAGAATAAGAATGTTCACTTTATTTTTGAAATGGATAATCCTTTGGAAGTTGTCGGTTTGTCCATTTCTTTTAAAGCAAAATGAATTGCCTCCTGTATCAGTGCTTTTACACCCGGGTTCTGGTAATCTGATTTGCTGTGAATATTGATATGGCGGATCAGCTTGCCTGTTCCGGTTAGCAGTTTTTTCGGATCTTTTAAAAGGGTTCCTTTATTGAATCCAAGGTTCAGGTGGTTGCTGTAAATGGGAATCATGCAAAAGGCATCTGATAGTTTCTCGGAAACAGAGAATACCGCAGTAAGGGCATGGGTATGATAAAGCAGTTCAATGCTGTCGGGTGCTAATTGCAGAATGTATGATCTTAAATCCCTGAACAGTTCAATTAATGCTTTGCTTTTTAAATCCAGCAGGGATTGAAAATCCGGATGTATTGGCCTGGTATTTTTCATGCTTTTACTGATTTATCTCCCATCAGAACTGATTTTCCGGACAGAATTTATCTGAACAACATCAGCAACCCCATCGTCACGATCCCTTCCAACAGATTGCCCATCCGGATATTTTCATTTTCGGCATGTTGATTATTATCATGATTGGCAACCGGAATGGTAATTGTTTTTGCTTTCAGGACCTGCTCAAATACAAACAGGGGAAGGGTGCCTCCCATAGTGGGTTGTAAAACCAGCTGGTCTTTAGTGGTACTTTTTACAATGGCAATTACTTTTTGTATAATCGGCAGGTCCATGGAAGTTCGTTGGGCATTGACACCATCTGCTCCCGGTACAACTTTGATCAGTTTTGCATACTGATTTCGTTCTTCATCAGTGGGGTCATGATCAATAACATGGTAGCCTTTTGAGCTGATATGATTGATTACTTTTTGTTGTTGTCGTTTCCAGTCATTCCCCAATACCAGCCGGAGATCCAGGACGGCGATAGCATAAGTAGGAATTTGATTGGATGCCATCTTTCCCACATTGCCACTCTGCATGCCATTGATATTGAGAGAAGGGAGGTTGATAGATTCGTTCAATGACAAACCTTCCATTTCATTTTCAGTGATACCGAGTTCTTTTTTCATTTGTTCATCTACGGATGGCACTTCTTTCAGGGCTTTTTGTTCTGTTGCTGATAGCGGAGTTACATCATCATAGAATCCCTTGATGGTAACCCGGCCGTCTTCATCCTTCATGGAAGCAAGCAACTGGGCCAGCATCAGGGCCGGATTGGGTGCCCAGTTACCGTAATGGCCGCTGTGCAATGGTCTTTTGGAAGCATATACAGTCAGATCCAAATGGGTGTCTCCGCGGGCACCGAATACAATTTGTTTTTTGCCCGACTGGTGAATGGGGCCATCACAAATAATCCAGAGGTCAGATTGCAACAGCGATTGGTGTTTTTCCAGAATTTCATGGAGGTGGGGAGAACCGGCCTCTTCTTCTCCTTCAAAAAAGAATTTCAAATTACATCCTGGGGTTAATCCTTTTTTGACCAGCGCATCATAGGCATTCAGGATGGCGCCAATACCGGCTTTATCGTCAGCAGCTCCACGGGCATAGATTCTCCAGTCATACTGATAACTGCCATCTGCCGGAAAGGGAATATTGGTGCCGCCTTTGTCAATGGCATTGGTAAACAATTTGGGAACAAAGGGTTCTAACCCGGGAGCCCATTGCGCCGGATTGACGGGTTGCCCGTCGTAATGAGCATAAAAAATCAGTGTCTGGGTAGCTCCGGGAACCATTGCTTCTCCATACACAACCGGAGGAACATTGGCAGTGGATGCATTCAGCATTTGAATATTTTGGATTCCTCTTTTTTTCATCATCTCCATGATGAAGGCCGCATTTTTTTGCTGACCGGAAGGATCCGAAGCTACATTGGGTAAATAAAGAAAACGGGCATATTCGTCAATGATCGAACCTGTATTTTCTTCCGTAAATTTTTGCAGTATCATCTTTTCCTGCGACTGGGCAGGAAGAGATTGGGAGATCAGGAGATATGATAGAACAAAAGCGAAGATTTTATGCATGGAATGAAAATAAGCTAGTTTGGGGAGATAGGAAAGGGAAATAGCAGTGTAGGAGTTGCAAAAAATAAAGTCCCTGTTTAAGAGAAGTAAATGCACCACTGCAGAAAGATTCCCGTAACGATACCGCAGTTATCTTTTTACAAGAGGAACTGTTACAATGGGGCCGGACCTTTTACTTAGGTTTCGTTTTGTATCAGTGCATCCAATCCCCTGATCCCGATTTTCTTTTCAGTTATAAATCCTTCCGCATATTTCACCCCGATTCTTTTGCCAAACATCCGGGCACGGGCAATCACACTGTCGAGGAAATCAGGAGTGGAAATATAGGTCTGTGGTTCTTCGCCATTTCCTGCCGGGTTATGAAACTGGGTGGAATAAGCTTTAATGGATTCCATTCTTTGTTCAAAGACATCACTGATATCGATTAGCAAATCAGGCTCGTGGTACCAGTCCTGGATATAATGCAATACATAGGAGGGACGCCAGCGGGCTTGTATATTTCCTTCCTCATCCTTTGTTTCAATTTTGGCCAGTCCTGCTAAAAAAGCAGTTTCTGCAATCATCTTGCCCGCGCGGCCATGGTCGGGGTGCCGGTCGTGTAATACATTGCCAATGATGATATCCGGCTGGTATTTGCGAATAGCAGCGATCAGTTGAAGTTTATTTGTTTCATCGTTTTCAAAAAATCCATCCCTCATTTTCAAATTCTCTCTTACCTGTACGCCCATAATCATGGCCGCATTGGCCGCTTCCTGGTATCGGGTATCAATCGTGCCCCGGGTACCCAGTTCTCCCTGGGTCAGGTCAATGATCCCGCATTTCTTTCCGGCCCTTGTTTCATTAATCAGGGTACCGGAACAGCCGAGTTCCACATCGTCAGGGTGTACACCAATGGCCAGTATGTTTAGCTTCATGTAATTGAAAGTTGAAAATTGAAAGTTGAAAATGGGTAAACGGAATAGGAGGATAAAGATATTGAATAAGTCAGAAAGTCCACCCCCATCCCCTAAAGGGGAGTAGAGAGAAGTTCGGAAGAAGTGCGGTGGAAATTTGAATGTGCTTGTTTGACTTTTTCGTTTGTTCTCGATTCAGATGTTTGTCCCTACTCCCCACTAGCTACTTGCCACTAGCCGCTAGCCACTCGCCACTCGCCTAATTCACTCTATAAGGATTCTTATACCAGGCTCCATCAATTTCCTTTACAATACTCTCAATCTGCCGGTCGAGTTTATTTTCCTGCAGGTCCCAGTCCTGTTTGAGGTTACCGCCCACAAACCAGGCGACGGTCTGGTAAAAACGGGCATTGAATCCGCCTTTGTATTCCTTGACGATTTCGTAACAATTATTACCTGTTTGCCTATTGATCAGTTTCATAAGAATCTTGCCCTGATACACCGATAAATTCCGCAGGGGTTCTTCAAATTGTTGCCGCAATTCTTTTTCCCTGGTTTTGATATAGGCCTTTCTTTCTTTTTTACTGCTTACATTGACCATCTTCGCATTGATATCATTGATGGTGCTGCCGGCAACCCGGGCATACGGATAAGTAACATACACCGCATTGCGCAACCGGGTCCACTCTTCAATGTATTTGCGAAGTTTTTCGGGCGACATATTTCCCACCCAGGCCATTTCCATTTCTTTATAACCCACGATCTCTCCATGGTACCAAACAGCAGGTATCAGCACTGTGTCATTCGGGCCCCATTTCTTGCGTTGTTCCTTCATGAATTGAAGGGCATAATCTGTGGAGTCAGGTGCATACTGCAGGGTGTCAATCTGTGATAGGGCGGTATTACCCAAACTCAGGAAGAGCAGGAAAAGAGGAAGATAAAATTTGATATGACTTTTCGACCGGCGCATAGCGTATACAAAGCTATAAAACAGCTGCGTAATTATCCAGCAGACCGTAAAACTACCTCAATCGCTGTCTGGCAGCCCGTTTTTTGCCTGAATAAAATGCTAAATTTTAGACAGCGAGGACTTTCTCCGGTTTAACCGGATCCGGTGCATCATACTCATTAATATGCCGATGGCTGTTACAATAACCCCCAGCCAAAGCAGCCGGATAAAGGGAAATTTGTAGGCTTTGAGTGTTACATATTTCATCACGGCACTGGATTCTTTTACCCCCAGCTCAATCCTTTTATCAGCCCCTGCTTTTTGCAGGCGGATGACCAGGTTCTCAGCTGTGATCGTATCAGGGATCATCAGGGTTTCGCCTTTTGCATTGGCCAAACGTGGGGTGAGCGTATAGGTTGTTCCGTTTTTCGAATAAATTTTAATCGGCGTTTCAAAGAGACTGCCATTCTTCCCAAACAAATCTTCGGGCAGGCTGTCTTTTTTAATCACGTCTTCCAGGATCAGGAATCCACCGGAATAAAATACCGAATCCCCGGGTGTTAATGCATGTGCCTGGAAATTGGCCGTATCCTTTAACTTGTCCGGATTGGGGAGGGAAGTGATATAGGTAAACACATCATGATCCCAGTAATGACGGGCATCGGGATTACTCATCAGGCCTTCCTGCCCGTTCGGGTTTACAAAGGAATTCGGACTCAGTACAAAATTCTCTTTGCCATCCTTGCGTTTGAAATGAATATTAAAATAGGTCCGCTCGTCCTTTACATCCACTGTATCTTTTTCATAAGTGATATAGTAACGTCCCATATCCATCCGCTGCCCCTGCACCAGGGTCAGGTTTTCCCGGGGATCTTCATTATCTCCTAATGGAATATAAATGCCGCTGACATTATTGGACAGTACTTCTTTATTGGAAGCAGAAATGAGGATGCCAAGCAGGACCATTCCAAAACCAACATGCGATACGGAACCGCCGGAGAGTTTCAGTTTGCCTTTAAAGCCCAGCCAGATATAAGAAGTATTCGCAACAATCGTATAGATACTGCAGGCAATAGCCAGCCAGAGGGATGCATGGAAAACCGGACCTTTCTTTGTATAGTTAATCTGGTAAAATGCCATCATCGCCGCAGTAGCCAGTAAACTGATAATCGTTGGTACCAGTATTTTTTTCCAGAAATACGCACCACTGGTATCCTTGTATTTCAGGTATTGACCTATCGCAGTAAGCAGGGCAACGATCACAGCCACATACACCTGTATGCTGTTATAGGCAAACTCTGCATCCTCGGGTGGCGCAACATTGGCACCAAAGATTTTATTGAATACAGGTAAAGAGGTTTTTCCAATGATCACGATCGCTGATAAAAAGAAAACCAGTGATCCAATGAACATCCAAAACTCACGGGAGCTGGCATTTTCTTCTTTTTGAATAGAAGGAATATTTTTATACTCTTTCAGGAACAAAGCCAGGGAAGGAATCACAAATACAAAAAGGAAGGCCAGCAGTTGCCAGTTCATTCCCAGATCGGTGAAAGCATGTACAGAAGCTTCACCCAGGATACCGCTTCGGGTGAGGAAGGTGGAATATAAAATGAAGAGGAAACTTAGAATCAGAAAAAGATAAGTTGCCCTGAGGGAATGCCCGCTGTGCTGGTATATCAGCAAAGTATGGATACCGGCCACGAGTATCATCCAGGGAACAAGGGAGGCATTCTCCACCGGATCCCATGCCCAATAACCACCAAAAGTGAGAGACTCATAAGCCCAGATGGCACCCAGCATAATACCTACTCCCAATACAGCGGCGGTAAATAATGACCAGGGAAGGGCTTGTTTCACCCAATCCGTATGGTTCTTTGTCCAGAGTCCGGCAACGGCAAAAGCAAAGGGAACCACTGTGGCCGCAAATCCCAGGAAGAGGATCGGAGGGTGGATCACCATCCAGTAATTCTGCAGTAATTTATTTAAACCATTTCCGTCTTTGATGGATGCCAGGTAATCGGCACGCAGGGGTTGGTTCAGGTCAAAGTCAATATGCAGGGCGGCGGCATTATCCAGCACACCCGAATCTCTTAATAAGATAAAGGGATTGGATCCCATCTTCCATCCAAAGAAATAAAGACCCGCAAGCATGGTGGCCAGGGCTACCTGTGCAAAGCTCACGATGGTCATTACCGGGGCTTCCCATTTTTTGCTGGTTTTAATCAGTACCAGTCCGAGTACACAGTGCCAGATACTCCAGAGGAGGAAGCTGCCTTCCTGTCCTTCCCAAATGGCTGCCAGCAGGTATTTGAAATCCAGGGACTTGCTGCTATGTTGCCAGGCATATTTGTATTCGTAAAGATGGTTGGTAATAATATAAATCAGGAGTGCGAAAATGGCAAAAACAGCAATGGACTCAATGATAAAAGCACCCCGGGCCAGTTTGCGCCAGGCGGAAGCATCGGTTTCGTTTTTGCTGCGCATGGTCCTGAAATAGGCAAAACTTGCCACCAGGGATGCAAAAAAAGAAAGGATAATGAATAAATGGCCTAACTGACCGGGCAGTAAATGCTCTCCTGTGTAACCCATTTCAAAAATTTAGCATACGGCAGTATAGCTGCCAGGTTATTTGATTTTAACAGCATCGGGGTGCTTGCCGCCCTTTGCCTGTTCTTCCTTGTATTTGGAAGGACATTTGGTCTGAATCTCCTTGCACTCAAAAGTGCCGTCCTGGTATTTACCCTTGAGCACCAGTTTTTCGCTCATTTCAAAATTATCGGGCTTTGGGTTTTTGTATACCACCCGCACTGATTTTCCCAGGGTATCAACAGCTGTAAAGGCCAGATAGTTGGGATTTTTCAGGGCATCGTATTCCACAGGCTGGGATTTGTCGAGCCGGGCCATCAGGTGTACAAATTTTCCGGGTTTGCTGATAGCAGTGTCCACCGTATCATAAGTGCTGGCCGTTTTAAGAAAAGTCAGCAGCACGGCAATGGCACCGGCAATCAGGACAAGGAGGATGAGATGGATTTTTTTCATATTTCACCTTTTCAGAATGCAAAGGTAAGTCAAAAATCCTGCCATTAACCGGATGAAGAATATAGTTGCAAATGAGCTGGATTAGTGTTGGCACTTATTGTTGCCCTTATCTTTGCGTTTTTCCGTTCCATGGTTTTTATCCAGGCCGGACTGTTCAAAAAAATCCACTCATATTATGATATTTCAGCTTACCGAAGAGCAACTGATGATCCAGCAGGCAGCCCGAGATTTTGCCCAGCATGAATGTTTACCCGGCGTCATTGAAAGAGACGAGAAGCAACAGTTTCCCCGGGAGCAGATCTCGAAACTGGCGGATCTGGGCTTTATGGGCATGATGGTAAAGCCCGAATACGGCGGTGCCGGAATGGATACCATCAGTTATGTGCTGGCTATGGAAGAAATCAGCAAGGTGGATTCCAGTGTAAGTGTATGTATGAGTGTGAACAATAGCCTTGTTTGTTATGGCTTGCAGGAATATGGGTCTGAAGAACAGAAACAAAAATACCTGGTGCCCCTGGCCCAGGGTAAAAAGGATGGTGAACTTTATATCGGGGCCTTTATGCTGAGTGAACCCGAAGCCGGCAGCGATGCAACTTCTCAAAGAACCACTGCGGAAGACAAGGGCGATTATTATTTACTCAATGGTACCAAGAACTGGATCACTAATGGAGGCACTGCTTCCTGCTACCTGGTGATGGCCCAAACCGACCCTGCAAAAGGATCCAAAGGGATCAATTGCCTGATTGTGGAAAAAGACTGGCCCGGTGTGGTAGTGGCCGCTAAAGAAAATAAACTGGGGATCCGGGGCAGCGACACCCATACCGTCATGTTCAATGATGTAAAAGTGCCCAAAGCCAACCGGATTGGGGAGGATGGATTCGGATTCAAATTCGCTATGAAAACACTGGCCGGGGGCCGGATCGGGATTGCTTCCCAGGCCCTGGGAATTGCCAGTGGCGCTTATGAACTGGCAAAAGCCTATGCCAAAACCAGGAAGGCCTTTGGTACAGAGATCATGAATCACCAGGCCATTGCCTTTAAACTGGCAGATATGGCTACCAAAATAGAAGCAGCCCGTTTATTATGTCTGAAAGCAGCCTGGGAAAAAGACCAGCATATTGATTATACCCTCAGTTCCTCCATGGCCAAAGTGTTTGCATCCGAGACTGCAATGTGGACGGCCGTTGAAGCGGTGCAGGTTCATGGTGGTTACGGCTTTGTAAAGGAATACCATGTGGAAAGACTGATGCGGGATGCCAAGATCACCCAGATCTATGAAGGTACCAGCGAAGTACAAAGGATTGTGATCAGCAGGAGTATCCTGAAAAGCTGACGGACTAATCAGCTAACTTTAGTTTTACAAAAACAGCCTATGCGTCATTTTTTGCTGATGGTCTTACTTTGTCTGGCCATTTCCTCCGTTGGGCAGACCGGTGAGAAAGTTTATTTCATTAGAGCCGCTAAATTATATGACCCGGTGACCAATAAATTCCTGGCTAATCAGGATATTATTGTCAGGGGAAGGAAAATTGAAAAAGTCGGACCCGGCCTGAAGAAGCCTGAAGCCGCGGAAGAGATCAATTGCAAAAACTGTACTATTACCCCCGGCCTTATAGATGCACACACCCATGTTCTTACCATTCAGCGGATGAAAGATCAGCTGGAGGAGGATATACTTCAGCATTCCGATATTGAAAGAACACTTCGGGCTGTCAGCATCTGCAAATCATACCTGGATGCAGGATTCACAACGATCAGGGACCTGGGCAATTCCGGTCAGTTCCTTGATATGAACCTTAAAAGGGCCATACAAAAGGGTTGGGTCGAGGGCCCCCGGATGGTCATATCCGGACCGATACTGAGTCCTGAAGACGGACAGTTTTCCAATCTTTCCTCTCATAATAATTATGTGATTGATCATGAATACAGGGTTATTAAAAATGTTGAAGATGCACGACAGGCGGTTAAGGATCATATTGCCCGCGGTGTGGATGTGATTAAAGTAGTGATGGGTGATGGCCGTATCACCTTAAGCCTGGAGGAAGTGAAAATGATTGTTCAAACGGCGCATACTTATGGCTTAAAGGTCACCGCTCATGCCACTTATGATCAGGTGATTGACCGTGCCCTGGAAGCAGAAGTGGATGGCATTGAACATGGCTATGGCATTGCCGATAGTCTGCTGGAAAAAATGGCCAGGAAAAAAGTATATCTCGTACCTACGATCGGTAACCATGATGCCTATACTCGTTTGTTCAAAGACAATGAAAAAGAGCTGACCCCTGAAGAGCAGCAGGGCCTGAAATCTTTTATTGAGAATAGTGAAGCAATTGTGAAGAAAGCAATTGAAAAGGGAGTAATGGTGGTAAATGGTTCCGATATGTACTTATTTAATAAAATTCCACAGGGGGAGGCTGCTAAGAATACACTGGATACCTATTTTGAAGCCTGCCATAACCCGGCCGATGTATTAAAGACAGCCACATTGAATGCTGCGATTGCCTGCGGTGTTGATGGATTTACCGGTATTATCAAAGAAAATATGGCGGCCGATATCGTGGCATTTGAAGGCGATCTGGAAAAGGATTTTCTCACCTCGCTATATAAGGTGAAACTGGTTATGATAAACGGGGTGATACTTCGTCGCTAAAAACACTTCATATATTCTTCCATAATACGTTTCCAGACGGCCAGCTTTTCTTCGGTGCTATTCTGTTTACTGTTATAAAAATAGCCGGGCTCCCGGTCATATATTTTTTTCGCCAGCTCACGGCAGCGGCTGAATTTGAGGCCGGTGAAAGAGCCAAAACCATCCCCCTCATATTTAGGATGATTAATATCTTCTGCATATTCAGTAAATCGGGGACTGCTCACATAATAACCCGTTTCTCCCTTTGCATTTTTCCATTCATAAATGGCTAAGCTGTCATTGCCAAAGTATTGCTGCACCAGGCAGTTTTGAAAAATTTCTTTGTCATCATACCCATAACGCAGGTCCTTGAATAAATAAGTTTTTCCCTCAATAATCACCCGGCTGATGATGGCGGGATTGTACCCGTTTTTTTCTGTTATGGTGCTGCTCGTCCGGCTTCTTTTTTTCTTTGATATCTCAGTGGTAGTCGTCTCCACATACACGAGATCATTGTTTTCTCCTGTCAGATTCAGTTGGGTAATGGTTCCTTCCAGTTTGTTTCCCAGTTTCAGGATGACGGTACCCTTGATTCCCTGTGAATGGGCGGAAACAAATGAATGCAGGGCAGCAATGATAAGGAGGTACCTTAAAGATTTCATGATCGAAGTTTGTGCAATGATATTAAAGAAGCTTTGAAACTGTATACCCGGACAATGGTATTTTTGCAGGGCATATGGGAATACAGATCGACAACTATCGCCGGATTTTGAAGGAACTAGGTTCTTCGGTAACCCTGGTAGCAGTCTCCAAGACCAAGCCGGTCAGTGATATCCGGGCCCTGTACGATGCAGGACAAAGAGATTTTGGGGAGAACTATGTACAGGAACTGCTGGAGAAAGCCCCTCAGTTACCGGCCGATATCCGCTGGCATTTTATCGGTCACCTGCAAACCAATAAAGTAAAGTTAATCCTCCCGGTAGTGCAACTCATCCACGGAGTGGACAGTCTCAAATTGCTAAAGGAGATCAACAAGCAGGCAGCTAAAACCGGAAAACCGGTAGATTGCCTTTTACAGGTCCATATTGCACAGGAGGAAACCAAGTTCGGACTGGATGAAACTGAACTCAGGGAAGTACTGAAAACCGTTCGGACTGAAGGGATGGACCATGTGCGGATTTGTGGATTGATGGGAATGGCCAGTTTTTCTACCGATACCAGCCTGTTGGTAAAAGAGTTCAGGCAGCTCCGGCAGTTATTTGATTCCTGTAAGGAACTGGCACCTGCGGGCAACCATTTTCAGCAGCTTTCGATGGGTATGAGTAGTGATTACCGGCTGGCTATTGAAGAGGGTAGTACGATGCTGAGGATCGGGAGCTTGCTTTTTGGGGAGCGGGAACAGAAATAATACCACTTTCAGGGTATCAGGGATTCATGCTTTATTCGTATTTTTTCAGCTTCAATATTCACTATGCGTCAATTTTTGTTTCTGGTCATTCTGTTGGCTTCATTATCAGCCTCCTCTCAAATCAGCAGAGATACCGTGCTGAGTCGTTGCCCGGTTTACATTACCGATACGGTGAGTGTCAATAATTTCTTTCTGGAAGCTCGTCCGGCTACCCTGAAAGTGTATCGGGTAAAAGGAGATCTGACGGTGGTAGTGGAACAACGCGACCAGTTTTTCTCTCTTTTCTTCCACGAAAAAAAACTACGCAATACTACATTCGATATCGAGCCCGGTTCTAAAGGCAGGGGAGAAGTGGAAGCCGCTTATTCATTTAAATCCGGCGATCAGACCGCACTGATCAGTTTGTCTGATGGTAAAATTGAAAGCAGCTTCGATAAGGATAAAAAAATGTGGAAGCTGAAAGTGAATGGAACCATCACAAATATGTCAGACCGGACCCTCAGTTATTACCGGGTTCGCACCGAACTTTGGCTGAAATAAGCCCCCCTCTGTTGCATTTCGTCAGGTCCCGGCCACCTCTTGCGTAAATCTTGTGAACAACCTTAAGTTGTAACTTTATTTCGCATGATGCATAATGCCTCATTCTTTCTGAAATACCGTCTTCATCATCTTTTTTTCTGGATGCTGGTATTTGGTATCTGGTATTTTTTCCGGGTAGATGATTATGCCCGGGCCTCCACCGCATTTCGGGTCACGGCATTGAAAGTGGTTGATCTGGCCCTGATGATCTATATCGTCAACTACCTGTTTATTCCCTTCCTGCTATATAAAAAAAGGTATGTATGGTTTGTGATGGCATTTATTGCCATGATCCTTTTCAGCAGCATGGCCAAGATGTACATCATTGGCAAAATGACTCATAATCCGCTTTTATATAACTGGGGTATTGATTTGAAAAGAAGGATCTATGATAATGTATTGCCCCATTTTTTTCTGGTGACCGCAGGGGCTGCCGTAAAGCTGATGATGGATTATGGCCGGCTGCAAAAAAGGATGGCAGAAATCGCTAAAGAAAAAGCCGAAGCGGAACTGAATTTTCTCAAATCACAGATCAATCCGCACTTTGTGTTCAACAGCCTGAATGCTATTTATTTTCTGATCCAAAAAGAAAATGCAGAAGCCCGCAATGCACTGCACCGCTTCTCGGATATGCTGCGTTACCAGTTATATGAAATGGGCGGACAGAAAGTACCGGTGGAAAAAGAAATTGCCTATCTGCGGGATTATATGGACCTGCAGCAATTGAGAAAGGATGACCGGTACACCGTTCGTTTTAACTATACCGAACAAGTGAAAGAATTTTCCATCGAGCCCCTGCTGCTGGTACCATTGGTTGAAAATGCTTTCAAACATATATCCCATCACCAGGATCAGCCCAATGAAGTGGAAGTAAGGATGGACCGGCAAAACAGTCAGTTTATTTTTGATATCAGGAATTCAAGAGAAGTATTGCTAACTACGGAAAAGCCGGGTGGTATTGGGCTGCAGAATGTACGGCGCAGATTGGAACTGCTTTATCCTGGCAAACATCAGCTGTTGATACAAGAGTCAACAAATGAATTTCATGTAAACCTTAAAATTGATTTGTCATGACAATTCGATCCGTAATCATCGACGATGAACCACTGGCCAGAAAGGGATTGAAAGAATATATCAACGATGCCGGTTTTCTGGAACTGGCCGGCGAATTTGATAGTCCACTCCAGGCCACCGAACTCATCAGCAGCGGGTCGGTGCATTTACTATTTCTTGATATACAGTTGCCGAGGATTACGGGTCTTGATTATTTTAAATCCCTGCAACAACCCCCGCCGGTCGTTTTTACGACGGCCTATCCTGAATATGCGCTCGAAGGTTTTGAAGTGAATGCCCTCGATTATCTGGTTAAGCCGATCTCCTTTGAACGATTCCTGAAAGCAGCACATAAAGCAAAGGAATTATATGAGTTGAAAGAACGCAACCGGGCAGAAGGAGGCAGCGGGGATTATTTTTTTATCAAGACAGATAGCAAGCTGGTGAAGATATTTTACGATGAAATATTATTTGTGGAAGCGCTGCAGAATTATGTGACGATTCATACCGCCACCCGTAAATACATGACCTATCTTACTTTCAGGGCCGTGGAAGAATACCTGCCGGCGGAGCAATTCCTGAAAGTGCATAAATCTTATATCGTGGCGGCATCCAAAATTGAGAGCATTGAAGCCAATGATATCCGGATTGGTCCGCATCATATTCCCATCAGCCGGAATCAGAAAGAAGAAGTGATGGAGAGATTGCTCAGGAACCGTTTTCTAAAACGCGATTAATAGCTGTAATTTAGGGGTGATGATGAAAAAGGCTGGCCTCTTCATTTTCATTTTTATTGTTGCTGGGACTGCAAAGGCCCAGGACAACCTGCATACGCTGGCTGAAAAATTATTGCGACATACGAGTACCGACAAACAAAAGGTTACGGCCATTTTCAGATGGATCACAGATAATATCAATTACAACAGTTCCCCGCAGCGAAAAATAAATCCCCCGGCAACAGAAGAGGAGGAAGGACCATTGCGGCCATTGCATGAAAGAGTAGCGGAATTGGTCATCCGGAGAAAAACGGCTTTTTGTGATGGCTTTGCCCGTTTGTTCATGGCACTTTGTGAAAAAGCGGGTTTGCCATCTGTGATTATTTGCGGCTATGCACCCGGTGGATTGACCAGGCAACCCACCCGTTTTGGGGTGAATCATTATTGGAATGCGGTATTGCTGGAGGGACGCTGGCAGTTACTGGATGCTACCTGGGCCAGTGGATTTATCAATGCCCGTACCGGTGAATTTATCCGGGAATTCAATCCCCGTTATTTTCTGGCAGATCCTGCAGTATTTATCCTGGATCATTTTCCGGATGACCCACGCTGGACCTTATTAACCAGGGATCATTTGCCGGATGAATTCAGGAAATCTCCATTCAAACAAAAAGCGTTTGGGAAATATGGGTTCAGGACTTATTCGCCGGGAACCGGAATCATTACTGCTTCAGTTGGTGATACCGTTATTCTGGAACTGGAAGCCGCGAAACCATTATATGGATTGATTGCTGCTTCGGCATTAACGGATAGCAGCTTTTACAGCCATTCGCCATCCTGGGTATTCCTGCAACCGGCCGAAAACAGGGAAGAAGGAGAAATCACTACGCGATCCCGGTATATCTATCCAATTACCAGAACAGATGTGGAATGGATTTACCTGCTTTACAATGAGGACGTGGTAATGCGTTATAAACTCAATGTGCGGAATCCTTCCTATCGTTAACTGCCCCGCTGGGAACCGGTGTTTTGCTGTTTACTGACAAAGCCGGGAGATTTGGCTTTCTGAATGAATTTAGAGCCCTGCCCGGTCGTGCTTTTATTCTTTTTGTCTGCTTTCGACTTGCCTTTCTGGTTTTTCTGATTGAGTAATGACATCTTTCCTTTTTTTTATAAAGATAAATAATTGATAGCAAACGGGCAATCGGTACAAATACCCTGCTTTCTCTTTAAAGAATCAGTAATTTCAGTATATGAAGCAAGAACCAACAGTACTGATCAGTGGTGCTTCCGGGAATATGGGACAGGCCATGGTCAGCAAATTTTTACAGGAAGGATTCAGGGTGACCGGACTGGTACCGCCTAACGACAAAGTAAAAATTAATATCAGCGATCCGGCATTTACCATCAGTACGGTAGATCTGGGCGATGAATCGGCTACAGCTGCTGCCATTCAGGAATTGATCAGTACCAATACAAGCATAGATGCAGCCATACTCACCGTGGGCGGTTTTGCCATGGGTGATATCGCGGCCACAACGGGGGAAGAGATCAGCCGGCAATATCAATTAAACTTTTTAACTGCCTATCATGTAGTGCGTCCATTGTTTTCACATATGATGGCCAATGGGAAGGGAAAAATATTCCTGGTAGGCTCAAAACCCGGTATGGATATGAAGAACGGGAAAGGAATGACGGCTTATGCACTGGCCAAATCGCAGATCTTCCGGCTGGCTGAATTGCTGAATGAAGAAGCCCGTGGGACTGATGTAGTCACTGCTGTGATTGTACCTTCTACAATTGATACTCCTCAAAACAGAGCAGCGATGCCCGATGCCAATTTTACGCAATGGGTGAGTCCGGCAGCAATTGCAGATGCTGTATATTTTTATTGTACAGATCAGGCAGCTTCGATACGCGAACCTGTCATTAAACTATTCGGCCGCTCCTGAATGGATGTAGATTCTTTTTATTTGTCCTTTTTTTTACAACTGCGATTGGTCATCATTTGATCTGACATGCTTTTGTCATTTTTCTCAGGAGATACAAGTTGAATTCACTCAGTTAATAAGTTGGCAAGGCTTTTGTTTTAGGGATGGAAACAAAAACCTCCAATATGAAAAAAGTATTGGCGATCAGCCTGTATTTCCTTTTATTGACCTTTATTTCCCAAGCACAGGTAGTAAAAGCGGGAATCAATCTTGCAAATATTTCTGTAACAAATGACGGGGATGTGGATGAGAATAAAGTACTGACCAGTTTCCAGGCCGGTATCAGCGGAGATCTTCGCCTGACAGATATTTTATACCTGCAGCCGGGTTTAGTACTTACCGGGAAGGGTTCAAAAACTTCAGAGGGAGACCCCAATGGAAATACCTGGTACCAGGCAACATCAAATCCGCTTTATATTGAAATCCCAGTGCACCTGATTTTTAAAACACCCGGTAAAGGACTAAGATTTTTTGCCGGTGCAGGCCCTTACCTGGGAATCGGGATTGCAGGAAAAAATAAAGTGAACGGAAAGTTCCTGGGGGCGTCATTTAGCAGTGAGGACAAAATCGAATGGTCAAATGATGATCCTTCCACCTTGAATTATGAAGAAGGAGCCGGATATGGTATCATGAAGCGATTTGATTATGGGGCCAATATTTTAGCCGGATTGGAATTCAGCAAATCTGTACTGAGTTTGCAGTATGGTCATGGACTGGCCAAACTACAGAGTGGTAGTAACAGTCAGGCAGATGATAAAAATAAGCACCGGGTGCTCAGCCTTACGCTGGGACTGAAATTGTAATCTTTTTCCCATCTTCTGTCAATGAGTGGGGTGCAGGACATGTTTTTGTATCTTGCGCCCCACACATTGTAATATGCCAAGAGTTTTAAAATGGATGGGAATCCTTGCGGTGCTCCTGCAGGTAGCAGCGGCTTTTTTACCCTGGGTTTATATTGAATCAAAGGAGCTGATATTAACCGGACTGGATACTACGGGTACCAATTATGGCAAACCCAGCTATCTCCATATTCTATTCGCTGCTTTTTTCCTGCTCTTTACGCTGATACCCCGGTTATGGGCCAAGCGGGTGAACCTGCTGGTTGTGGCGTTGAACCTGGCCTGGGCCCTGCGGAATTTTTTTATGGTATCCTCCTGCCAGGGAGGGGAATGCCCTGTTAAAAAGGCTGGTTTATTTCTGAGTTTACTGGCTTCGGTCCTGATGCTGCTTTCGGCCCTGTTTCCGGATATGCGCTTGCCAGCTGAGAAAAAGGACTAAGATTGTTGCCGTAACTTATTGTTCAGATCTACCTGTCTTCAATCGGGTCTTTTAAAAATTATCCTTTTAATATTTCAAGGCTTTTGGCAATGATCGCTACACATTCTTTGATTTGTGTTGCATTGATCAGCAGGGGTGGGGCAAATCGGATTTTATCTCCATGCGTTGGTTTGGCCAGCAATCCATTTTCTTTCAGTTCAAGACAAAGATTCCAGGCGGCGTCCGGATCGCTGTGTTTGATCACAATGGCATTTAGTAATCCCTTCCCCCTGATTAATGAAATAAAAGGAGAATGAAGAGCTGCCAGTTCCTGCCTTAATAATGTTCCCATCTCCGCTGCATTTGCGGCCATTCCTTCATCCAGTAATACCTGCAGTGCTTCCATGGCTACTTTACAGGCCAGCGGGTTGCCGCCATAAGTGGAGCCATGATCTCCGGGTTGTATAGTGAGCATGATTTCATCATCAGCCAGTACGGCACTCACCGGTAATAAACCTCCACTCAATGCTTTCCCCAGCAACAAAATATCCGGGTGCACCTGTTCATGATCACAGGCCAGCATTTTTCCGGTACGGGCCAGTCCAGTCTGAATTTCGTCCGCAATAAATAAAACATTGGCATCGGTGCATAGCTGTTTGGCTTTTGCCAGATAACCATCATCCGGTACCAACACGCCTGCTTCACCCTGGATCGGTTCTACCAGGAAGCCGGCTACATTTTTATTCTCCAGTGCTTTTGCCAGTGCATTCAGGTCATTGAAAGGAATACTGATAAAGCCCGGCATATAGGGCCCAAAATCGTTTTTGGAGGAAGGATCACTGCTAAAGGAAATGACGGTGGATGTACGTCCATGGAAATTGCCATTACAAACAATGATCTGCGCATTGTTTTCACTGATTCCTTTGACCCGGTAAGCCCAGCGCCGACAAAGTTTGATCCCGGTCTCCACGGCTTCCACACCGGTATTCATCGGCAGCACTTTATCATATCCAAAAAGGGTGCAGATGTATTTGGCATATTCACCCAGCAGGTTACTGTGAAAGGCACGACTGGTTAATGTGAGTTCTTGGGCCTGCTCCGTTAAGGCAGTCAGCAAACGGGGATGACAATGGCCCTGATTAACGGCAGAATAACCGCTCAGGAAATCATAATACTGCTTTCCATCCACATCCCAGACATGAACACCTTTTCCACGATTCAGAACAACGGGTATGGGATGATAATTATGCGCGCCATATTGTTCCTCCAACTGGAGGTAATACTGAGCAGACGAAACGCTGGTTATTGTTGAAGACATAACAGAATAAATAAGACTAATAAAATGGAATTAAAACAAAAGGGAAGGCTCCGGACAGATCGTCCGGTTATACAATATGCCTCATCGGTGATTGAGCAGATCGAGATTCTGCCGGAGGAATGATATGGTAGATAAACCGATAATCTTTTGATGTTTGATGCAAAGATAAGGGAATTCAGTCGGCAGTCGGCAGTCATCAGTCGTCAGTCGGCAGTCGGCAGTCATCAGTCGTCAGTCGACAGTCTTCAGTCATCAGTCATCAGTCGTCAGTCGACAGTCTTCAGTCATCAGTCATCAGTCGTCAGTCGACAGTCTTCAGTCATCAGTCTTCAGTTGGGTGCTTCATTTCTCAGCACTCAATATCTTATTATCTTAATATCCAATACCCGCCTTCGCCAAGGCGTCGGCGGTCAAGCAATATCCTAATCCCCAATTGCCTTTTACCCACTTGCTACTAGCTACTAGCCACTCGCTATCAAACAATCCTTACAAAATAATTCTCCGGAAATTCAAAGGAAGGAACCTGTTCAGCAGGGAAAATGCCATACACCGTACTACCACTGCCGCTCATTGAAGCATAAACAGCACCCTTGCTGTAAAAAGCATCTTTCAGGTCAGCGATCTCGGGATGATGAGGGAATATGGCTTTTTCAAAATCATTGACCAGCACATCCTTCCATCTTTCAAAAGGGACTGTAGTAATGATTTCCTTTACTGATTGAGCAGGCTGAGTAGGGGTGATATTGAGGAAGGCCAGTCCGGTATCTACATGGATACCAGGATTGACCACAACAATTTTAAATGCGGAAAGATCCAGGGGAACTTCTTCCAGTATTTCACCCCGGCCGGTGGCATAACAGGGTTTATTGATGATAAAGAAAGGGCAGTCGCTTCCGAGCATGGCGGCATAGTCCAGTAGCTTTTCCTGCGGTATACCCAGGTGAAACATTTGGTTGAGCAGCACGAGGGTAAATGCAGCATCGGCACTGCCTCCGCCTAAGCCTGCACCGGAAGGAATTGTCTTATGCAGGTGCATTTTAATTCTGGGCAGATGCGGAAAATCTCTCTTGAGCAGTTTGTAAGCCCTTACACAAAGATTGGATGTTGGTTGTCCCTTGATGGGGGCGCCTGATTGGGTAAATGGAAAGGAGGAACTGTGTTCATGCAAGCCCTGTTGTATGATCTCCAGTGCATCTTTGATGGCAACCGGATAAAAAAATGTTTCCAGGTCATGATAACCATCTTCTCTTTTTCGGAGAATACGCAGACCAAGGTTGATTTTGCTGTTGGGAAATACGATCACGGGTTATAGGATTATGAATTAAAAAGCGCTGACGATTGATTGGATCAATGGCCCTTTTTACGGCTGTTGATCTCGTCCCTGATGGCGATGGCACGGATATAATCTTCACTTTCCAGTACATCGTTCAAAAGGGTGTTCAGTTCTTCAAGGCTCATGGTCTTCAGGTCTTCATGGCCGGAAGAATCTGATTCTTCAACCAGGACTTCCTGTTTGGCCTTTTTCTTCTTACCTGATCCGGAATCTTCCATGAGGATACCGGCACTGTCAAGAATATTTTCGTAGGTATAGATCGGACAGCCGAAACGCACAGCCAGTGCGATGGCATCCGAGGTGCGGGAATCTATTTCTACGGTATCATTTTCGGTGGAGCAAACAAGTTTGGAATAAAAAATTCCTTCCTGGAGGTCGCAGATGATGATCTCATGAAGGTCGATGGCAAAAGCCGTCATGAAATTTTTCATCAGGTCGTGGGTCAGGGGACGGCTGGGCTGCATCTTTTCGAGTGCCACAGCGATCGCCTGTGCTTCAAATCCTCCGATCACAATGGGCAGGCGGCGTAAACCATTTACTTCACCCAGTACCACAGCATAAGAATGCGTTTGGGTGATGCTATGTGATAATGCCACTATTTCCAGTTCTATCTTTTTCATATTTCGACGCACGAAACTAAGGCTTTTAGGCAGAAAAATGAAGGAGAGGCCCTTCGATTTTAGCCTCCTTAGCCTATCTTATTTGGGTTTGTATCCACTTAGGTCGAAATAGCTTTCCACATTGCCCTTTTCGATCTTATAAGCGATGATATAACTGTTTTCGTTCTCAGAAGATTTGGTCCGCCAGCCCAGTACAATCCGGTAACCAAAAACCACCGGCTGGATATTAAAGAAATTATAGTCCATCGCATTGATAAAGGAGTGCTGTTTGCTCACCAGAGCGGCCGCTTCAAAACTGTCTCCGTCCTTGAGGGTCATTTCACCACTGTATTCCGGACAAACAATACCCAGGATCGGCATGGTTTTTTTCCTGTTCAATAACATGAATTCAGTGCCGGCATTGCGGGCCAGGAGATGTTCTGTTTTATAGGTCTTGGTCCGGGAATCCAGGGTAATCAGGGTGCTGTCTGTAAAGCGGGCAATGGTTGTTTGTTCAAAAATCTGATCGGCACGGTACCCGGGAATAAACATGGTAACCCGGATCATATTCTCCCCAAAGTAAATGATCATGGAATCTTTTTCGGCGGGATCATCAGAAGTCATCCGGTATTTGATGATACCGGTGAAGCGGGTGGCTGTATCCGGCTTGGGTGTATCTTCTCCAACGGTAACGTATTCCGTCTTTACAGGTGCTTTTTTGCTGCCTTTATCTTTTCCTTTTTTGGAAGATACAGCTGGCACGGGAATAGAGTCACCGGCTTCGTAATTCACTGGTTCTTTGCCCTTACTTTTTTTCTTTTGGGCATTCGAAAACAGGCAAAACAGCGAAAACAGGAGGAACAGGAGGGGTTTTTTCATCATTGGGTTTATAGTATAAAGTTGCTAATAAAAAACCACAAACACAAGAGCAGATACTGGCATATCAATTAGGGAAACAAAAAGGCCTTTGTGATTCATGTTTTGCCGGATTACCCAACAATACAGCTATCACAAAGGCCCTAAAGAAAATACAGAGGGATCATCTACCCGGCTCCCTGGTGTAGGCTCAGGCTATACCCTTTAATTTTTTTACGGCTGCGGTGAATTTAGGCAGCACCTCAAAAGCATCGCCCACAATGCCGTAATCAGCGGCCTTAAAGAAGGGGGCTTCCGCATCCTTATTGATCACCACAATGACTTTACTCCGGTTCACCCCGGCGAGGTGCTGGATGGCACCCGAGATACCGATGGCGATATAAAGATTAGGAGCAATTGCAATACCGGTTTGTCCTACGTGTTCATGATGCGGCCTCCAGTGAGCATCTGCTACAGGACGGCTGCAGGCAGTAGCAGCATGTAATACTTTGGCCAGGTCCTCTACCATTCCCCAGTTTTCAGGTCCCTTCATTCCACGACCGGCACTCACCACCACTTCTGCTTCTGTCAATGGCACTTCTCCGCTGGCCTTGGTACTGCTGGTTACTTTGATTTTTCCTGCGGTAACATTGCTGGCAAAAGAGGCTACCGTGGCTGTTCCTTCGCCGGCCACTACCTGGTAGGCATTGGGATTCAGGGCAATGATTTTTACCGCAGTGGTTACACTGATATTCGCAAAAGCTTTACCGGAGAATACATTCTTTTTTACCACGAAACCATTGCTGGTATCGGGAAGTGCCACGGCACCGGAAACCAGACCTGCTTTTAAGCGGGCAGATAAGCGCGGGGCAATGGCTTTACCATTGAGGTTATTGGAGAATACAATTACGGTTGCACCCGTTGCAGTGGCTACTTCTGCGAGGACTTTACTGTATACCTGGGCATCGGGCTGACTTAATGCCTCTGCAGCTACCTGGTGAATGGTTTTTACACCATACTGACCCAAAGCGGCCAGATCATCCTTAACGGTACCCAATACCACGCCTTCAGCCGTGGTGCCCAATTGTTCAGCAATTTTACTGCCATAGGAAAGGGCTTCAAGGGTTGCTTTTTTTACATGTCCATCCGTAGTATCGATGAATATTAAAACTGACATATTGAATAATTTAATCTTGTTAGGAAATCAGATAGCCTTGGCTTCTTCATGCAGGAGCCTTACCAGTTCTTCTACATTTTCAGGTTCTACCAGTTTTACACCGGCCTTGGCAGGAGGCAGTTCAAATCCGGCCACGGCTGTTAATGTGTCTACGGCAACCGGTTCCAATACTTTTAACGGTTTGGTTCGGGCGCCCATGATTCCTTTCATGTTGGGAATCCTTTGTTCAGCCATTCCTTTCTGACAGCTTACAACGAGGGGCAGGTCAGCTTCCGCTACTTCTTCACCACCTTCAATTTCACGGGTTACCGTGGCTTTGCTGCCACTGATCTCGAATTTGGTAGCGAGGGAGATGTAAGGAAGATCCAATAACTCCGCCACCATACCTCCAATGGATGAACCATTGTAGTCGATGGTTTCTTTACCGGTAAACACCAGATCATATCCACCCTGCTTCGCTACTTCCGCTATCTGCGAAGCGATATAAAAACTATCATGGCTGTCTGCATTCACCCGGATGGCTTCATCACCACCAAGGGCCAGGGCCTTGCGGATAATCGGATCAGCATCGGCTGCCGCTACGGTTACGAGATGAATGACAGTGGAAGGATCTGCCTCCTTTAATTCAATGGCCCGCACCAGCGAGTACCATTCGTCGTAGGGGTTAATAATCCACTGCACGCCATTGGCGTCGAATTTCGTGTTGTTATCAGTGAAGGCTATTTTTGCCGTGGTATCCGGCGTTTTACTGATACAGACAAGTATCTTCATCGTTTACATTTAAGTCGGTTAACAGATAGTTGTTTATGCAACTAACGCAAAGATAAGGGAGCCGGTTTAAAATTAGAAATAAGAAATCAGCATGAATAATCAGTCCGAAACAGGGGGGAGCAGAATCGATAAAATCAGGGCCATGCTGGTATCGCAGCCGGCGGACTGCTTTTTGCAGCATGCCCTGGCACTGGAGTATATCAAATTGGGGAATGAGGAAGAAGCCCGTCGCTTATTTGAAGAAATATTAAACAGGGAGCCGGGCTATATCGGCAGTTATTACCACCTGGCCAAACTGCTGGAAAGAACAGGGCAAACGGATGCCGCTGTACAGGTGTATGAAAAAGGGATGGAGGAGGCGAAAAAAGCCGGAGAACAACATGCCCTGAGCGAATTAAGATCAGCCTGGGAAGAACTTACATTCTGAACAGCAACTGGTTCAGGAGAAAGAATAATAACACGGCGCTAAAAAACCATAGCGCCAATATTTTTTTTTCAAAGCTATAAAGGAGTAAACCGGCCGTGAAAATGACAGCCGCCACTATCGCATATTTAAACTGTATATCAGCAATATCAAGAAATATTTCGCTGACGGTACTCCTGGGAATTAAAGGAGAGACCAATTGATATTTTGTCCGGAACCAGCTGAAATAACCTGATAATACAACCAGCATATCCAGGACGATCAAGATCCGGCAGCCCCAGTCAATCTGTTTTTTGTATGCAGATATTTCAGCCATTGTCAGGAATACATTTTGTTTCTTTGTGACCAGCAATCATGAATCTCCTTCAGCAATTTAAAGAACATATCAGTAAAAGGCAACTCTTCACGGAAGCCGGCCCTTTATTGCTGGCCGTTAGTGGCGGATTGGATTCCGTTGTACTCTGCGAGTTATGCTATCAGGCTGGTTTCCGATTCAGTATGGCCCATTGTAATTTTCAACTGAGAGGAGCGGAGAGCGACCGGGATGAAAATTTTGTCAGGCAACTTGCCTTGAAATACAATGCCCCCATTTTTGTGAGCAAATTTGATACAGAGAAATATGCTGCCACACATAAGCTGTCTACCCAGGAAGCCGCCCGGGTACTCCGCTATGAATGGTTTGCTGATTTACTCGAAACGAAGGCTGTAAAAGAAGATACCTCAGCTGGCTTCCTACTCACGGCCCATCATGCCGATGATGATATGGAAACCCTGATCATGCATTTTTTCAGGGGAACAGGGTTACACGGTCTCTCCGGTATACCAGAAATGAATGGGTCTATCCGCAGGCCCCTGCTTCCTTTTTCAAGAGAGGCACTGCAAGCATTTGCCAATGAACAGGGATTGGAATGGGTAGAAGATTCCTCCAATGCATCTTCCGCCTATACCCGGAATTATTTCCGAAATGAACTCATTCCGGCACTTGAAAAAGTATTTCCACAGGTTAAAAATAATCTTCGGGATAACCTGGTTCGGTTCAAAGAAACGGAACAGCTGTATCAGTTGGCTGTTGCCCAGATTAAAAAGAAGCTCATCCGGCAGAAAGGAGTGGAGCAGCATATCCCCGTCAAGCAATTACTTGGGTATAAAAGCCGCGCACTCATCTTCGAAATCATCCGGGTATTTGGATTCACAGAAAAGCAAATTGATGAAGTAATCAAACTGGGCAAAAGTGATTCAGGCCGCTACATCGATGCACCAACCGGCCAATACCGCCTGATCCGCCACCGGCATTGGTTCATCATGAGTCCCGTACAGGCTGAAGAATCACTGAATATCATGATTGAAAAAGAGAATCCGGAAATCCGTTTTGCATTAGGTGTCCTGCATTTGAAAAGCAAAATGAATAAGTCAGATGCGGCCACAACTACCACCGATACACAACAGGTTTTACTGGATGCAAAAGATATACAGTATCCCCTGCTGCTCCGCAAATGGAAAACGGGAGATTATTTTTATCCCCTGGGTATGAAAAAGAAAAAGAAGATTGCCCGATTCCTGATTGATGCTAAATTATCAAAGTCCGCAAAGGAACAGGTATGGGTATTAGAAAGCAATCAGCGGATTATCTGGCTGGTTGGTCACCGGATAGACGAACGGTTTAAAATCACGTCCCGTACAAAGGAACTGCTCTCCCTTCAATTAGAGTCCTAAGCTGATTCTTATCTTCTCAATGAATTGTTCCACCGGCTGGTAATCGGTCTTTAGGGCAGCGGCAGCAGTAATGATAAAACCAATCCCGAACAGCGCGCCCCAGATATGGGCAGAGTGATTCACATTATCTCTGGAATTTTTTTCCAGATAAGTGGAAGCGATCAGGTAGAGCGGACCAAAAATATAACCGGGAATGATCGGTGGAATAATAAAGAAACCCAGTTTGGCAGTGGGATTGAAAAGAATACCGGCAAATACCACCGCACTCACGGCACCGGATGCTCCTAAGCTGCGGTAGTAATAATCATTCTTGTGTTTGACGAAAGTAGGCAGCAGACAAAAGAATAGCGCCAGGATATACATACCGAGGTAGAGAAACTTTCCTTTCTCCCCAAATAAAATAGGACTTGAAAATGCCATCTCAACAAATTCGCCGAACATATAAAGCGAAAACATATTAAATATCAGGTGGATAAAATCGGCATGGATCAGTCCGCAGGTAAAGAAGCGATACCATTGATTCCGCTGGGTAATGGAAGGCGGATAGAAGATCAGGTCATCTTTGATCTTCTGGTTATTAAATCCCCCAATAGAGATCAGGGTGGTAATGATGATGATAATGAGTGTCAGGGAAAGCGTCATCCTTTTCTTTTTTATTAAAAATAGGGATTATTTGTGGTGGTATTTTTCATTCTTCTGGATGGTACAGGCGCGGTAGACCTGTTCCGCCAGGATCAGCCGGACCAGCTGATGCGGAAATACCAATGGGGAGAGGCTCCATTGGAAATTGGTTCTTTTTAAAACGGCCTCATCAAGTCCAAAAGCACCGCCGATGAGGAAGATGAGATTTTTTACACTCTCGTTACCTCTTTTCTGGATAAACTCGGCCAGACCGGGACTGGTCAACGACTTTCCTCTTTCCTCCAGTGCCACGAGGTAATCATCCTTGCTGAGCCAGCTGAGGATGGTTTCTCCTTCTTTTTTTTTGAGGTCCATTTCGCTGAACATACCGGCGTTTTTAGGCAGGGGAATCAGGTTCCACTGCACCGGATAGTACTTTGAGATGCGGGATGTGAAATCCTCCACACCGGATTTTACATAGGGTTCATGGTTTTTGCCAACGCTCCAGAAATGGATTTTCATGTAATATTTTTTTTGTCGGTTTTGTAAAGCTACGAAACGGGGGAAGACTACCCCCTGCCCCTAAAGGGGGGAAGAACGGCTTTTAAAAGAACTTAAGGATTCTCATTCTTTTTTTGAGCTGTTATTCATTTGGTAAGTCTGGGATAAGTTGATAATCGTGAACTCATTTCTAAAATCTACATTTATTGTTTGTCTGTTCTGCTGTTCCACTTGGTTTTGCCCACTCCGGGGCAAGCGTGTGGCGTAGTTTTTCTTATGTTACCGACATTTAGCCCCTCTGGGGCTGGGGAAAAGTGATGCGGTTTTGATCTGTTGTAGCATTTCGTTTCAAAATTGTCGTTTGGCCTCAATCACAAACAACGCCCATTTCCTTCTTCAATCATCATTCCTTGTTTGTCTGTTCTGCTGTTCCAGTTTGTTTTGCCCACTCCGGGGCAAGCGTATAGCGTAGTTCTTCTTATGTTACCGACATTTAGCCCGCTGGGGCTGGTCTAATTATGTAGCGGTTTTGGGCGGGTGTAACGTCAGGCTTAATAATAAAGGTTCTGCTCTAAATATGATCTAAGGTCTCACCCTTCTAAAATCTTAATTCCTTGTTCTTCTGTTCTGTTGTTCCCTTCACAAAAAAAGGCTGGAAAGTTTTCCAACTTCCCAGCCTTTTAAACTTGTTAACTTTTCAACCTTTCAACTTCTCAGCCTTTCAACTTCTCAACAACTAAACTCAGAACCCCTTCTTCACTTCCTCTTTAATCTGCACTTCCGTTACCGGTCCGTACTTCTCTGCAATTTTTTTGATATCGGCGGATTTGCCAACCAATACGAATTGCAGTTTGTCTTTGGGGAAATATTTTGCAATGATTTCTTTGGCTTTATCAAGAGTGAGTCCATCTACATTCTTTTCAAAATTATTGATAAAGGACTCGTCGAAATTGTACCAGAACATCTGGGTCATCAGCCCGGCCAGTTGCCCTGCTGTTTCATAACGGGGAGGGAACTGTCCTTTTACATAATTGCGGGCAGAAGTCAGTGATTTTTCATCAATGCCATCTTTGTGCAGTTTATTCAGTACTTCAATGGCTTTATCAATGGCTGGCTCAGTGGTTTTACCGGCAGTAAAAGTGGAGATCACAAAACTACCTCCGTTTTTTAGTGCGGAGAAACGACTATTGGCACCATAGGTTAAACCGGTATTCACCCGCAGCTCATCATTGAGCATGGAGGTAAAACGACCGCCAAAAAGGGTATTAATTACATCTACGGCAACAAAATCAGGGTTGTTGCGGCTGATGCCGGGAGCACCAATATAGAATGTGGTTTCCTTGGCATCATCCTTATTGATCAGTAATACCTGTTGTTTGGATGGTTTGCTGATGGGCTGTGCTGCGGGATTGGCCTGGGGCTTTGTCCCTTTTTTCCAGCCGGAAAACAGACTGGTCACCAGGGCCTTCATCTCTGCACTGTTGAAATCACCGGCAATGGCAATGGCAGCACCATCGGGGCGGTAATTATCCGCATAAAACTGTTTCACATCTTTTGATGTCAGCGGGGTGACGGTTGAAATCTTTCCCTGTTGGATATTGCCATAGACATGATCTCCATACAAAAATTTATCAAAATAAGAATTGATCACGGAACGGGGACTCTCTTTCTGCTGTTCCAGACTCACCAGCAAACGCTTTTTCTCCTTACCGAATTCAGTACTATCGAATACCGGTTCCAGCATGATTTCTTTCAGGAGCAGCATCACTTTGTCCTTGTCCTTAGCCGCCATCCGGGCTGATAAGCCGGCTGATTCCTTGGAAGCAAAACTATTGATACTGGCACCCAGGAAATCCAGTTCATTGTCCAGTTTTTCTTTATTATAATTTTTGGTACCATGTTTCAACGCAGTGGCGGTAAGTGAAGCCAGTCCTGATTTTTCACCATCATAAATGGCGCCGGCGGGCAGGATGGCGGATACGCTGATGATGGGCACTTCATGCTGTTCCATCAGGTAAACGGTGAGGCCATTCTTTAAAGTGAATTTCTGATAGGCAGGCAGCTTGAATGATTGTGCCTGTGTAAAGCTGCCGGTCAGCAGGGATAGCAGCAGTATATAGATAATACGTTTCATAATAGTAGTTGATTAATGATTTATTCTTCGGTATTTGATTTCAGGATGCCGACCGTGCGGTTGGCCTTGGTGAAATATTTGTTCACCACTTTGCGGATATCTTCTGCTGTTACTTTATTGTAGGCAGCGGGTGCATCAAACATTTTCCGGTAATCACCGAAGAATACTTCATAAGTACCGATATTATTGGATTTGCCATTGATGGTTTCCACCTGGCTGTAAAAATCCATTAGTTTAATATTTTTTATTTTCTGGAGCTCGGTTTCATTGACACCGTCTTTCTTGATTTTTTCCAGCTCTGCATAAATGGCTTTCTCCAAATCCAGCTCATTTACATTTTTGGAGGCAACACCTGCAATGGTGAACAGGTAGGGGTCAAAACTTTCTCCGAAGCTGGCGAAGACCTGCGTGGCCAGTTGTTGTTTGTCGACCAATGCACTGTACAATCGGGAAGAACGTCCGGCAGAGAGCAGGTCACTCAGGATACTCAGCGCATAATAATCTTCGTGTTTGGCTTCAGGTACATGCCAACCGATAGCGAGATAGGGGGTAGCCACATCTTTCTGCACTACAACTCTTCTTTCACCTGTTTGTAAAGGCTCCACAATATTCACGGGGGGAGGCGCTGGTTGGGAAGGAATGGGTTCAATGTATTTTTCTGCGAGTTTTTTAACCTCGTCAAATTTTACATTACCGGAGATAACGGTTACACAGTTATTCGGGGCATAGTAGGTTTTGAAATAACGTTCGAGGTCGGTTTGTTTCCAGTTCTTCATATCGTCTTCATAACCGATCACCGGCCAGTGGTAGGGGTGTTCGAGAAAGGCAACACCCTGTGCGGTTTGGAAAAGCAGGTTCCAGGGAGAATTTTCCAGACCGGTGCTGCGTTCGCTGATCACCACGCCTCTTTCGCTTTCTACCATCTTGGGGTCAATACTCAGACTGGAAATGCGATCGCCTTCCAGGTCAAAGATCACTTCGGTGGCGGAGGAAGGAAACCAGTTGGTATACACGGTTACATCTTCACGGGTATAGGCGTTATTGGCACCGCCGTTGAATTCCATGACCTGGTCAAATTGTTTGGGACCATATTTTTGGCGCCATTGAACATCATGTGTTCAAAAAAATGGGAGAGACCGGTAATGCCCTGGTATTCATTCCGGCTGCCGACCTTGTAAAAAAGATACATGTTGGCATTGGGAATGGAATTGTCTTCAATCACCAGGAACTTCATTCCATTTTTCAGGGTGAAGGTTTTTACATCATCCGCTTTCATTTGCGCCTGCATCGTCATGCTGGCAAGTAGCAGGGCGCCGGCAAAAAGTTTCTTCATATACTAATAAGTGTTAGGGGGCTAAGCTACGTAAACCGGGGCTGATTTGGCTGCCATTTATCAAATAAAAAAGCCCCTTTTGCAAGGGGCCTTGACTTATTGATTTCTTCATTCAAATTTCGTCCTTTGAACTTTGTATTTCGTACTTACTTTATTTCGTAGTCCTTTCTGAACGACATCAGCGTTGACCGGTACAATACATTCGTGCTGTCCAGTGTAGCGGCCTTTGTATAGTAATCATGTGCTTCTGCCAGGTAATGGGCATCTTCCAGCATAAAGGCAATCCGGTAGGCTTCTTCAGCGGGAGCTTCAAAACCGGCGCTTTGCTTTTTGATATTGTCCAGTACGGCAGCATAGGTTTCTTTGGAAACATAGTTCAGCACTTTGCGGTCTTCATTCTCTTCACCTTTAATAGCTGCAATCCAGTAGTAACTGTTACCTGGTTTGATCCGGGCAGAAAGGGTAGGAATGCCAATTTTCAGTTTAGTGACAGTGGTAGAATAAAATGGTTCCGCAATATTTTCGGGTTTGTAAAGGAAGAAGTCAAACTCCTTGGCTTCTGCATAAGATTTCCAGGAAAGCGGGAAATCACCACCGGCATAGTTGACGGTATCGAGTCTTGTATCCACCCATACATTATTGATTTCGCCACGGCTAACGGCTCCTACGGTATTCATATAGGCTTTCCGGTTGCTGCCGGGTGAACCGCTGGATTTGGTCATCTGTGCCCAAACATATTTTACATAGTTGGCACTCACAGAGCTGTTGGTCACTTTGCAGGAATCTCCAAACTTACTCATTGGGTAGGTACCGGCTTTTGCAATGGTGAACATAGCTGCTTCATTGCAGATCAGGGTAACTGTACCACCGGCTGCTACTTTGAGTGTGGCAGCGGTATTGAGTGGCTTTCCGGCCTTGGCTTTTGATTCCACATTGTTTTCCACCACCGTTACGTTTCCTTTGAAACTGTAAAGGAGGTAATCATTCTGGGCAGATGCATACACTGCTGCAGTTGCGAAAAGGATAAGGAAGGTTAACTTTTTCATCATTCTTGGGTTTAAGGTTTGGTAGAAACTGATTTATTAATGATGGTGTGGTTTAAACACCGTCTTATAATTAAATTTTTTGTGCATCCATACAGCCCAGGCCTCATAAAAATAAATCACATCCACTGCCAGTACGATCGTTACCAGACTTAGCTTCATGTCCACTTTCAGCCTGTATTTATCATACAGGTAAATACCCAGCCACACAAAGAAGATAGCTGATAAGACCTGGGCAATTTTCGCCGCCAGGTGGAACCAGATATGGGCTTCCAGATAATAGTGTACAAAGAACGACATATGCAGCCAGCAGACGAGGATCGCCAGCAGGATGTTGCCCCACAAAGGTACTTTTTTTACATAGTCCTTATCAAGTGCCATGGAGATGATATTGGCATGTATCACGATTCCGTTCATATCAGGCACTGATTTACCG
>Ga0209174_10000365_pt1 | contig 35188 bp, 20 predicted proteins | sample JI91814BDNA_FD_187505 | JGI IMG/M metagenome (GOLD analysis project Ga0209174, IMG submission 187505) | Wastewater effluent complex algal communities from Wisconsin, to seasonally profile nutrient transformation and Carbon sequestration -... | ecosystem: Engineered > WWTP > Effluent > Algae...
AGATCCACTCCACCCAAATGCGCCAGCAATCGTCTGGGATCGCTAGGGTTCTGTACTAGGGTTCTGTACCTAGAGTGGTAAAAGGGAAACGCGACGTTCCCTAGAGGCGATTCAGGCAGCAGCGACAGGGAAAATTGTGGCAACTGCAGCCAAAACGCCCCAACAATGCTAGCAAAAGCCAACATCGTGTCAAAAAAGACAGAGTGGTGCCTGGCACCCTGTGGGTGGGAGCGAAGCGTGCCTGGCACCCTGTGGGACAGGCAATTGGTGTGCAAGAGTGAAGTGAGGTAGGTGTGGCCAAAAGACTCCCCGTTACTGTTCTGTCAGGTTTTCTCGGCGCTGGCAAAACAACCCTTCTGAACCATGTACTGAATAACCGCCATGGATTGCGCGTCGCCGTCATTGTTAATGATATGAGCGAAGTGAATATTGACTCCCAACTCGTTGAGCAAAACAGTTCCCTCTGTCGAACCGACGAAAAGCTCATCGAAATGACAAACGGATGTATCTGTTGCACACTACGTGAAGACTTGCTTTTGGAAATCGCTAACCTCGCTCAACAAAACCGATTCGATTATCTCCTCATAGAATCGACGGGAATTTCTGAGCCGATGCCCGTGGCTGAAACATTTACTTTTGGCATTAATGACGGTACTTCACTAGGTGATCTTGCAGACCTGGATACCTTGGTAACCGTTGTAGATTCCATCAATTTCTTTCATGAGATTGTCTCTACCGATTCCCTCGTCATTCGCAGAATGGCAAAAGATGAAATCGATCGACGGATGATCGCCGAACTAATGATGCAACAGGTCGAATTCGCTGACGTCATTATCGTGAACAAAACAGATTTGGTTGATCATGATCAGCACAAAAAAGTTGAAGGGACAGTAAAAGCCCTAAACCCCCTATGCTCTGCTACTTCGTTCGAAATTTGGTGAAATAGATCCGAAGCTGATTCTCAATACGAATCGATTTGATTTCGAAAGAGCGCTGCAATGTCCCGGTTGGAATGTGAAACTACGCGAATCAGTTGTTAGCGAAGCCGATGAATACGGAGTGCGATCTTTTGTTTATCGGGCTCGCCGTCCGTTTCATCCTCAACGATTTTGGAATGCCCTACATGCGGATTGGCCCGGTTTGTTAAGAGCCAAAGGAATTTTTTGGTTGGCGACCCGGCTCGATCGCATGGGCGTTTGGAATCAGGCAGGTCCTGTTGCCCGAATCCAGGGTGGAAATTATTGGTGGGCTGCCGTATCACCAGACTTGTATCCCGATGATGACGAATTCAGAACAAGACTCACAAAAATTTGGGATGCGCAAGTTGGCGATTGTCGACAAGAACTGGTCTTCATCGGAGTTGATATGCCCGAAAATGAATTGCGTCGACAACTCGACAACGCTCTTTTGACCTCCGACGAAATGCGCGGCGGTGTTGAGTACTGGCTCAACTTCTATGATCCGATTCCAGCTTGGCCCAATCCTGAATCGACCAACTGATTAACATCAATAGTGTTTTTTTAGTCGCCCGCACTTATCAAATAGTAAACAACATTTGGAAGTAGCTCGAATTGCTCCGCCGAACCGATGGCGTCACGCGGTTTCCCTTGCAAGTCCAACGGAAAAACAGACAACTGTTTCGCATCGGTTCGGTTTAAATGGATTCGACCTTCGATTTTGCGAAACTGCCACGGATCTTTGCCTAGTTCATCAATCTGCAATAACTGATTGGCGACCGGTGCTGTCTTGAATTCACTAGGTTGCTCCTCGGTCATCACTTGCAGCAAGATCTTTTTTGAATCTTCGAGAGGCTGGTTGTCTAGTGATAAGGCAGCAATGTGCCCGAGCTCTAATGAGCTGGTCACTTTTATTAACCCGAGGTCAATTTGCGGTTGGCTTTTTAACGCCCCTGACACCGCCACAACTTTGGGAGTGCGGACCTGTAGTAAACCAACGTCGTAGTTGAGTTCGATTTCGTCCGTTGAACTTCGAATGATCTTGCGATCACGTGAGATCAACTTGGTAGGATTCTGCATGTCTACTTTTGTCGGATCTTCAGAAAAGTTAACAACCGTCCGACCGGTATAATGAATAAGTGGATCAATCCGCTCCCCGGTGGCCACACTGGTCCCCTGTGGCAGGTCTTGTGTTCTCAGTTCGTCGAGTGCCGCATCTTGTGGCAGCGGTGTTCCACCAAGCTGCTTCGTTCGTTCGATGTTCAAGTTTATGGTTGCCATAACGTCACCCGTCGAAACGTAACCTCGTCGATAGAGCATAGCGGCCACCGGAAATTGTCCCATCATGCTCGGTGTCGCCAGGGTCCACGGTTGCGTCCAAAAACGAGGCTTCACCTCCCATTGCGTTCCATCAAAGGCAAAGTGCACGATGGCATCGGAATCTTGCAGTGAACCGTAAGTGGCATAATACAACGGGGCTTCACTGCGATAGCGATTAGGACGTGTAAACGTCGTTTCTGAAATCATCGAGGGCTTGTCAGCGTATTGAGGATCCATCACCGGATGCACAAAGAGCCGCGGTTTACCTGCCTCCATAGGATCAAATCGAAGGGCGCTGCGATGTCCAAATTGATGTCCAGATCGTATCGACCATGCAGAGTTATCTCCCTTGTGGACACCACCAAAGTACCCATGCCGATCAATGAAGTCTCCTTCCAGATAGCTCAGTTTTTCAAGTGGTGTCAAACGCTCCGGACTTGCCGTTGTCCAATTCGAACCATGTACCAAGCCCTTGAAACCAAGATCCTTGATGTACTTCGTAGTTTTTCGATAAAAGCTGGCTTGTGTTTCATACAAAAATGCTGCAGTATCCTGATCACGCAAGGAACGCTCATTGAACATGTTCCACATCGGTCGAAATGCGATTCGCCCATTCCGTATATCATCACGTTTTAATGGTTGAGCCTTCCACGATTTCAGTGCCTCTTCCAGCGAACCATACTTGTGTTTACACCACGATGCAAACTGGGCTTCCATGATTTGTAGTTGAGGTTCAGGGATGTTTGCCTCGGAAAAAGTCCAAAAGAATAGCGAATCTTCATTCTGGATTTCCAAGCCGAAGACAGCGGGTTCTTGCAGCAAGGTCGCACCACCTTTCTTATCGGCGGTGGTCAGCAACGCATGAATCCACTCGCGATGCTTCGCTTGAAACTTCTCGTTGAAGAACAATGTTGCAAATGGATTCTTTTGGCCATCGTAGCCGGGCAACCACTCTAAGTTTGAACTAGGCCGAAACCACAAAGGGAAGTAAATCGAGAGATGACAATAGATGCCTTCCTTTTTCATCGCCGCAACGACTTCATGGATATGTTGTATTTTGGATAAATCGACTTCTCCGTTTTTGTCAAAAACAGCACCATGAATTCTTACCAAGTTCACTCCATACTTTGCGAGCAGTCTGGCGGTATAGGCAAGATCTTCTCCATGAACACCTTCGGGTGGACCGTTCACTCCCCAGAAACGAACCGCTTCACCCGTTTTTTCATGGACGAACTTTCCATCTCTAGCGATGATCCAGCCGTTCTCACCTGCGAATCGCTCATTGAGAAAATGCATGTCAATGACACTGTTTGTTTCAAACGAATCCTGACCCGGCTCAAAAGGATACCATTCGCCAGCGGTGAGATTCTCCATCTTATCGGTGGTCGGACGCTGTGCACCTCTCGGCAGAATTGGCTTGCACGAAAGAAGGAAACAATCCAGATAACCGTGATGATGTTTTTCACTGTCAAAGCGAAATGTGAGCGTATTGATTTTGGTCGTTAAGGCAACATTGCCGACTTTGATCCAGGCCAGAAATCGTAAGTCGGGTTTATTGTCGGAAGCGATATTGATTTCATCACGCTTTGATTTCGTTAGATCGATGGGAATTTCCTGCCCATCGTTGAGCGTGTAACTTAACTTGGATTGAATTGGATTCGCTCGAATCCAAAACTCATAAGTTCCTGCTGTCTCAGCATCAAAACGATAGGTGGCTTGAGCCCCCTTGTCATCATTGAAGTGTGAAAGGAAATCGTTCCCGGAGAGTTGCGATTTCTGCACCGACGCGTACCACGGATGTTTGGTCACGTTTTGGCTGTTCGCCGATTCGCCTTCGATCCAGATCAATCCATCTTGTGCATGCGAAAAAGGTGTGAGAGCAAAAAGAAATAAAAACAAAATGGAGGTGACAGTGAAGCTGGTTTTCATTTCGGCGAGCCAAATAGTTGTGTTGAAGGAGGGCGAACCGGCAACTACTCAGTTGGGCAATAGCTGGGTGCATCGATGCACGAGTCCCGAAAATTCAAATCGAATTGAATTGTTCAGGTTCACACCCAATATAACCTTGTCCCGAACGTTCGTTAAGTTACGAACAACCTTTGCTTAGCTAAGTTTGGGAAGTAGCAAGCAGGCTCTCGCACCTAGATCTGTATTGCTAAGAACTAATCTGCCGCCCAGTTCTTTGGCGAAGCGTTGACTGATGGCGAGGCCAAGACCGATGCCAGGAGCGCTTTCCGCAGCTTGTTGCACGGACTTTGAAAACGGGTTCTGTTTAGACTTAAGTCTAGCAAAGCCGCTCCCTCGATCTTCTACGGAAATTGCTACTGAATCGCTCTGCTCTTCCGACTTTAAGAAAATTCGACGGTCGGTCGCATCCTTGGCGTATTTGCCTGCGTTGTCGACCAAGTTGACCAAGATTTGTTCTACCATCGAGGCATCGGCATTTACTTCAATATCCCAAGCTTCGTGCGGTTCAACCACCAACTCCATATTGGCTCGCTCGGCAAGTTGCTGCAAGCGAACGATGGAACGATTCATGAGAGCGTTTAGTGAGATTCGTTCGAGATTGCGAGGCTTACGGCCTTTTTCCAACCGTGCATATGCAAAAACATTCTCGACTAAATGGACTATTCTCTGGACTTCGTTTTGAAGAGTAACTAGATACGATTGCTTGGTTTCTTCGGATTGGATCATGCCTGAGCCGAGCATCTCAGAGTAAAGTTGTAAGGTGGTAAGCGGCGTGCGCAATTCGTGTGTTACCGCGGCGACAAACGCTGCGCGCCGATCGCTCAAACGCAGAGCACCACCCAGCAAAAAGCCGGTTGCTCCGGCGGCCGTAAGTACTCCGAGCCATAGAGCCAGTAGGACATATTGTACGGGAAGAATTTTCTCGGAAACGGTATCTTGAAAATCGCCAGCGATCGAGCCTGGTACGAGTAAACAGGGGATGGATACCAACATGTCGGGACTGCTTTGTGTAGCGACGTTGGTGACTGGCTTAAATTCTGCGTTGGGGAGCAGATCAGAAATCTGTTGTTTCATTTCCGTTTGAAGTTTGGGCCAATCCAATTCCCAACCTTCAATCGCCGAAGTACCCATCATGGGATGCCGAGCTAAACGCAGTTTGTCATTATCCCAAAACGCCGTAAATGGTTGTGGCTGTAAGCCTCCTAAAGCCATATTTCCCATGCCTTGGCCCCCCATGCCTCCATTTATGGAATTATTCGATAGTGCATTCACACTGGCTCGCTCGAAGTTTTGTGCCCGTTGACTTAATTCAGAGGCTGCTCGAGAACGGTTTGATTGGCTGGTTGGACCATTAACGAATTGCGAATCCGCACTGCCGCTAATCGCAAGTTCGGGTAACGCTAACGAGCGAAATCGACTGTACTCACGCAAGCGGTTCAGCGTAATCTGCGCCTGGTGATACTCATTTGTGTGCAGCTTAGCACTGAACATATCAGCTGAAATGCAAAATGGTTTTGTTAACGGAAGTGTGTCGAGAGGAGAACTATTCGTTTTGATTCCCTGTTGAAGAGATTTCCATTGCGTTTCGTCTTCAGGGACTGCTTGCAGACTCTGCACTGCTAACAATGGGCTAAGAATGGAATCTAAACGCCATAATGCGAGTCGAAGGTTTTCTTCGACGGCCGCCGCGTGACGAGCCTCTCGCTCAGCTTGTTCTAATTCAATCAACGAGCGGCTGATGAGCGTTGCAGCCGCAAAAACACAGGACCACAGCACTCCAAACAAGCACCACAAGCCGAAGCGTTTCCACTTGGATCGAATCATCGTTAAGGCTCACGATCCTGTTTAGCGTTAGACTGAAGCATGTAGCCTTTCCCACGAACGGTTAACAATATGTGAGATTCGGTTCCTACATCGCGCAATTTTTCTCGCAGGCGGGCTATGTGCATATCGATTGTTCGGGTACTGAAACCGTTCGGTGTGAGCTTCCACACATTTTGGAGCAACTCATCGCGAGATAACGCTCGACCCGAGTGCTGTGCCAAATAGAGGAGCAATTCGCTCTCGCGTTCTGAAAGTGAATCACGCTCTTGATTGTCGAACACAACTTCACGACGTTCAAAATCGATCCGTCCCCCTTGAAATGAGAAATGGCTAAGCAATTGGGGACGTTGTGGAGATCGTCGTAAAACCGCTTGAATGCGAGCCAAGAGCTCTTTGATACTGAATGGTTTCACAACATAATCGTCTGCACCTGCTTCAAGTCCGCCGATACGATCAGATTCACTACCGCAGGCCGTGAGGACGATAACGGGGATCGTAGCATGGGCGGCACGAAGTTGTTTGAGAATAGTCCATCCGCTTCCCTGAGGAAGAACAAGGTCAAGCAAAATGAGATTTACTTGACCTTGGAGAGCTTTTGCTAAACCTTCGTCTCCTCGTCCTGCTTGATCTACGTCGAAACCTGAGACCGTTAAAGCGTCGACCACCGCGCGGCGAATCGCAGCATCATCTTCGATTACCAAGATTCTTGGGCGGTGACTCATGGCTGGGCCTTGTTGCGTAGATCCAATAAGGGAATTCAAAGGTGTGGCGTTTGGTATTTAATTCGAAGGTACATACCGTTCGTAAGTATACTTCAGAAAATACTCTTTGCCTGGTTCCATGGTTAACGTCCACTCAAGATCGCCATTGCGTTCCGTCAATCGCAAATTATTCGAATCAATTGTAATCGTTCCGTCGTCACTGGTAGAGACGGGCTTGCCAACGACTCTGCGATTGATGGTGATGTCGATGGGTTTCTTCTCAAAGGACTTAAGTTTGATCGTTCCTTCAATTGTAACCAAGTCCAAGAACACATGGGTCGAAGGTTCATGAGCTTTGAGTTTTCTATCGATCTCCGTTTCCTTTATGTTTTTGGAAATGTTAATGGCCGTGGTAACCGTCAATTCACCCTTACCGTTGACCGGCGTATATTTGAGAACATCTTCGCTTAGAGGTTGCGCGCCTGATATGGCAAGGCATGGGCCAGTCGTCCACGGTGTTGAGCTGTTGTTTTCAAGTGTGAGGTGATGTTCAATTTCTAGCTCGGTTCTCCAGCGATATTTATGTCCATAGCGAATCTTCTTCGACATGAGAGTGACGACGGCCCGTTCGCCCTTACGGACTGTTAGATGTTCTTTAGTGTATACGCTGTAGTCGCCGGCACCTACTGCATCGCTTTGCGGTAGGTTGCTCATCAAGGAAGCAAAATTTTCATCACCCGAAGTACCTGGCGTTCCGGGCCCCTCTCCCATCCCAGCCATTCCTCCAGCGCTTTGCAGTCCATTTGTTGTAAAGTTGTTTGCAATAGCGGCACGATTCATCACCTGAGACATAACTTGTTGTGGCACTCCCGTATTTGGCATCGCCGTACCAATGGCCCGAATCGCATGTCCTACAGCAATCGGTGACATCAACTCGGTATGAACAAAATGCGGCACACCAACCACAAAGTTGACATCACAATCGATAAGGTCTTCCGCTTCATTGACGAGCGTGCCTCGCAATGTGAGTTCAGCGGTTTCGCCATCGATGATCTTTAAGGTGTATTCGGGAATCCACACAATTCCGCTGCGGAGATAGGCCATGTTGAGATCGGCCGATGCTGCCTCGGAATCTTTTTCTGACACCACATGAAACCGCAATGGATAGGTAGAACGTTGAATGGAGCGAATGTTGGCGATAGGTATGGCTGCATGGGTGGCACCCTGTTTGAGAACCGCATATCCACCGCTGATGGATTTCACTTCCCCCAGTACTTCCAGATCTTGGTTTCCATCGGTGTATTTGATGGTCACTTGAGTACCTAGTGCCGATTCGATCACTTTGATCTTGGTTGCTTCGTCACTCGCTTTTTCGATGTCGTTGAATCGAGTCACCTCGCCACCACCGACGCCGACAATGTCGACAAGTTGGTTGGTGTTTTCGGAGTAGATAGCCAGAGTTCCGAAGGTAGCGGGAGGAACTTCGGCAGCGTGCGCCCAGCCATCATTAAGTTGCACTTTTGCCGATCGGGTAAAGAATCCAAAGCCGTTTTTGAAAACGGAAACCGATTTTGTTTTAGGTTTCCAAACGTGCGGATTGCTGGTTGGATCGTCCGTTGAATCCCCAAAAGCTGGGGAGGTTGCCATGGCAATTCCCAGAATGATGCCGAGGCTTGTTTTCCAGGTTTTCATCACATCAAATCCCATTTGAAAGCTCCTTCAATGAGTAGCGTTGGTAAAGCAAGTTGCCGTTTATCAGAGTCGGCACCCGATTTCTACTCTTGAAGTTTAACGGGACAAAATCGCTGGCTTGTAACAGCCAAGTAACAATGGCTCGGAGGCAAACAATCGTCGGGTTTCTGGGTGAATTTGTTGGCTTTCCCTCGTTTCCCCCGTATATTCCAAGCTAATCTCCCCTCCTCTTTTTCCCGTTGTTTGCCGGTGGCATACTCCATGAGCCTCAAGATCACCTGCCCCTATTGTCAAGCTTCGCATTCGGTTAAGACGCCCAAAGCTGGCAAGTACAAGCCGAAGTGTTCGCAGTGCGGAGCCACTTTTTTGTTGGTGGTCGAAGAAGGGGATGTCCCTAAAGGAAAGACTTCAAAGATCGAGTCCACTGAAACATCTAAAACGCAAATAGATTCGAAAGCGGCTGCGAGCCCATCCACTGGTGCGACTTCGCATATCGACGCAACCATCTCCGAAGTGAGCCGTCCGAATGTAACAGGTATGGAGCAAACCATTGATTCCTCCGCGACCGCGATGTTTGAATCGCGTAAGGCTATAGATGAAACCGTTGCTGAAACGGGATCTAGTCAAGAAAAAACGGTGGCGTACGAAACGAAGGGGGGCGAGCAAACCGTCGAAAACAATGCAGCCACTGTTCGCAGTCAACATTCTAGTATCGAAGCCACGCTGGAGGTGGCGGCTCCGAAAGATGCAACCAGGGCAAATAATGCTAGTCGTCCTACAACCCCTTCGGAACGCGACTTTTCCGTTGATCAGGCAACGATCGAGTCAGCACCAAGTCAAGGGGCAGCCACCGGAACCACTTCCAAATCAAATATAGGTAAAGGGAATGCACCGATCCCCGACCGTTTGGGCGGTTACAAAATCGTGCGCGAACTTGGTGCGGGCGGTATGGGATCGGTTTATTTGGCGCGTCAGTTATCGCTCGATCGACCTTGTGCATTGAAGACCATTCAAGCGCAGTGGGCGAGCAATCCTCGCGTGATTGCGAGGTTCGTTCGTGAAGCTTATGCGGCGGCTCAGTTGACGCATCACAATGTTGTGCAGATCTATGATCTTGGACAGGATCGTGGAACCAATTTTTTTAGTATGGAGTTGGTGGGTGGCGGTTCGCTCGATGAACAAATCAAGTCAAAGGGAAAGTTGCCTCCTAAGTTAGCTGCCACACTGGTACTTCAAGCTTCGCGCGGTCTCAAGTTTGCCCACGATCATGGTATGGTTCATCGCGATATCAAGCCTGCTAACTTGATGCTGACCACGGATGGTTTAGTTAAGATTGCCGATTTGGGGCTAGTGAAAACACCATCTCCGGAAGATGAAGGGCTGACTCATAATAGCGAGGAAATTGAAAAAGATACTCCATCGATGATGTTGGAGTCTGCGCGAAGTCATGTAACGCAGGTAGGGGCCTCGATGGGAACGCCAGCGTACATGTCCCCTGAACAATCCGAGGATGCTGCGAACGTGGATAAAAGAGCAGACATCTATTCGTTAGGGTGCACGTTTTATGCGTTGCTGACTGGCAAGCCACCCTATGACGGCAAGACAATGGTCGAAGTCATCACAAAGCATCGCGTCGAAAAATTAGTACGGCCTGAGCGCGTCATTCAAGGGCTCGATCCAAAACTTGGCGACATTATCGAACGCATGACGGCCAAGCTCCCCGTCGACCGATACCAAGATTTAGCGGATGTGATTCATGACATCGAGGTATTTCTCGAGTTGCGCGAAGGAAGCTATATCTGCCAAAGCGAGGTCTCCGCAGCGAATGCACCGACAAGCAACAAAGCGAAAGCGGAACCGGTTGAAGTGCCGATTCCAAATGATATGGTGCAGCCGATCGAGGTAGCCGCCAAGCGGTATCAAGAATCTCCTTTGTTGCTCGGAAGGAAATTCTCGCCTCTTGCTTGGTATGGTTTGACAGGTTTCTTGGCGGCTATTTCCTTAGTGATGGCGTTGTTGTCATTTTTTGCGATGGTTTCTGAAGGTGCAAAATCGATTGCCGCCGTTGCTGCCGAGACTACGAACAAGATTACTGGGAGCGAAAACGGCGTCGCCGCAAATGCTACGCCCAGCGATCAACCATCGCCCAGTATCGTCGCATTTCGCAGTATGATATCGAGCTTCAAGTCAGCGATTGGTTATGCGATCGCAGGGCTGTTTGCTCCTTTCGCAGTCATTGCCGTGGCGGGCTTTCAAAACAAAAGTCCTCTAGCAAAAAAGTATCGCGAATCCTTCTTGGCTGGGGGGATTCTCAATATGGTGTATTGGATATTCTCGCTTCTCTTGGCTATTTTGGCGGTACACTACCTGGGGCTTTGGTTGCCCGTTATTCTGGGTTTGCTGTTTGGCGGCATGGCTGCAACTGCCTACTATTACGGTATCGAGAAACCGTTGATGCAAAAACGGCAAGGAGCTTTGGAGATGGCTCAAAATGCGGTGCGTCTCCTGCGATTGAATGGCTTTGAAGAAGATCGCTTACAGCAAACGGTCGCCACAAAATCGGGAAAGAACTGGGAAGAATTGTTCGAGCTTCTCTTTGGTTATGCCGCGAAACGAAGTATGCGAACCAAACTGCAAGCAATAGATCGCGAGAAGCGGAACAAATTCTTGCCGCTGCGAGATGCCATGATCGACCGCTGTGAGCATCAATCGGAAAAGGCACGTCGCGTGCAGGAAGAAAAGGTCCTGATAGCCACTGAGAAGGCTGAGTTGGTCGCGAAAGGAATTCCCGAAAGTGAAGCGAAGAAACAAGCGGAACAAACCGCTTTATCCATGATTGAAGCGGCAGCAGAAACTCGTGTCACGATGCAAGAGTTGGCTTCTGGTGCTTTAACGGCGGATGCGGCTGAAGAAAAACGCAAACGCGTCAAAGAAATGTTAGCCGAAGCTAAGTCAGGGAAAGTGAGCAAACGCGAACGCAGCGGTAGCTCGCTCAAATCTCTCATTACGCTTTTATTTGGTACGAAGCTGCGATTTGCGGCAGCCGCCTTGTTGTTGGTTCTTGCAGGGATGTGGGCTCAAGAAAACCAAGCAACGATCGAGAAGTATTGGCAGCAAGCACGTTCAAGCGTAGAAGCGATGAAGGACTCTGCCGTTGAAGGGAATACGGCTGGGATCATGAATCAAGCTGCCAGCGCCAGTGGCCAATTGATCTCGTCAACGTCGAAGATGCAATGGAAATCAGTATTGGGGGGAATGGTTCACGAACGAAATATTATTTTCATTGCAGCCGCAGGGATTGTGCTGTTGTTGGGAACGATTCTGTCACATTGGAAGTTATCGTACGCTGCTACCCCCGTCGCATTGGTGTTGATTGTTGTTTCGTTTGTGATCGGATAACCATCTCGATCTCAACATAGTCCAATATTTTCCGCTTTGAAGCACGTATGCTGCTTAGCCTCCGCTCCACGGCGGCGACGCGCTAAACGAGGCGATTTGGTGGTGTTGTGGCTGCTCAGACGCAGAACCTCCCGTGCAGGCTGGAAGGCGGGACCTTGATTGGAGCCACTGGCGTTTTCTTTGCCTGCGTCTCGATGATGACCCCGGCTATATTGTCCGTTCTTATTTCGCGGCTCTCGCGATTTTCGTGGTTACTAAGTCTCGGGGCCTGACCAGCGACTAACGCTTCCTCATGGATATTATGCTCGCAGGTCGCAAAAAAAAGGCCGTAGCTTGCGCTACGGCCGGGAATGGTTTTGCCGATGGTGGAGCTAGCGTATGATTACCTAGCCTCCGCTTCGCTGCGGCAACGGGCTAAACGAATCGCAAATTGATCCTACTTCAATTCGCGGATTTCTACATTGCGGAATTCAACCGCATCGCCGTGACCAGCGAATCCGAAGTAACCGGTGGTGCGATCTTTGCCTGGATGTGGTGTATTGGCCATGAGATCCTTTACTGTGGATAGGTCGCCATCCAAAATCACGGTACCGTTCAATTCAACCGTAATCTTCGAACCCTTAACGGTCACAACCTGGTAGTTCCATTCGCCGGTTGGACGATGGTAACCACGTTTAGCGGCGATCATGCCATAAGCCGAACCGTGGTATTGGCGTGGATCAAGCTTTGCATATTGAGGAGCATCGTTGTCGAGAACTTGCAATTCGCACATGCCAACGTAAGCGGTGTCGCCTTCGCCAGGATAACGGATAGCCAATCCATTGTTACCACCTGGTGGCAGGCGGAACTGCAAAGCGACTTGGAAGTCGCCATATTCTTTGGCTGTGTGGAGAACGCCCCCCTGCCCTTCTTTGCAACGGATCGAACCATCGACCACTTCATAGTTCTTAACGGCACCTGCCCAACCTTCAAGCGACTTGCCATCGAACAGGGACTGAAAACCATCTGCCTGCTTGCTGGCTAAGATTTGGTTGGCCTCTTCGGTACCAATTTCGCGAACATAAATATTGCGCCAACGGATTTCACCACCGTGAGTTTGCAACTGGATCGGACCCTTGGCAAACAAGGGCGTTGCGCGATCCCAGAAGTTCTCCATGATCGCGTGATCAACCACCATTTCGCCGTTAAGCCAAACGCTGGTGCGGGAGCCGACTTGCAAGATACGGAACTTGTTCCATTCACCAAATGGTTTGTCTGCTTTTACTTTGGGATCTTTGCCAGGAGCACCTGGGCTGTTGTTCCACAGCCCGCCGCTACCAAGATTGGCACCGATATTGAACTTCGCTTCTTCGGTAGAATCCCAAATCTGAACTTGTGGATTGCTGCGAAGATAAATGCCGCTATCGGCTTTGGCGACTGTCTTGTATTCGATCAACAGTTCCATGTCACCGAAATCACGATCGGTGGTCATGTACACGCCATGCCCATCGTTAACCAGTTCATTGTTCTCGAAAGACCAATGAGCTTTCATGTCTTTGTCCCATTCCGCACGTTGCTCGGCGGTGACTTCGTTCCACTTGCGTGGGTCAAAATGAGGGCGACCGTGCCAGCCTTTGTAGCTGGTACCATCGAACAAAACTTCAAAGCCCTCTGGAGCTTTGACATCTTCAGCCATTACACCCGCTGCAGGGGCCAAAGTCAGGGCTACGGAGAAGGCAGCACCAGCCGCGAACTTCCAAAGTCTAGAAACAGAAGAAAAGGACATCGTCATCAGGTAGGCTCCTCGAGGAGGGAATCAAATCGCAAGAATCGCTTTCACTAAGTCAGGACCCGCTTCTTGCATTGCGAGAATTGCAATCCTAACCGCCATCGGTTCCGGTTTCCACTTGTCGAACTGTGGTGGCCCCAATTTTGAATCCATCGATTCGCGAAAATCGCGAGTTTTTGTTTCGATTTCCGCACAAAAGGGCAATTTGGCACCGATATTTTCGCGATTTACAGTGCACAGGCTTTCAGTCGCGTGGTGGAAAAACTGGGCCAAATCCGCAGCGATTTTTGAGTGCTAGTTCTTAACGACAGCGATGGGCCAAGATGAAATACGGCTCAAGCGTTGAGCTTCCTTGCGTGTTGGCACAAAAAAGAACACGGATTCCCAGGGCAATTTTCTCAGCCGTACGTCTCCTACCACGCGCCACTCTTTTTCTTGTTGCCAGTCGTGTTTTCCATTTTTAGAAGAGCGGGGTTGAAACCAAGGCCGCGCTTCGGGAGCCAATTGTTCCCATGTATTTTCATCACCGTAAATCACCTCGCGCGCATTCCAACTTGAAAGAGCAGCTTGGGTAATACAGACTCCATACGGCTCCCAATCCCAACGCCGCAAATGATTTCGATACGTTCGGCGTGATAGAAGCTCTGGCAAAGGTACTGCAGAGAAGCTAACGGTAGGGACCTGGTTGCGTGTCATGTCGGGAGACGCCATGAGACGCTGTGATTTGGCAATCTGCACCAATGTGTCCCAGGGAGATGTCTCGTCGGGCCAGCCATGAAACAACCAACGGTCCCACTCTGCGCTCAGCGATTGATCCGACCATTCATACAGTCTCGCTCGAGTGCAATGTGTTAAGTAGGGCCAGTCTCTAATCGTCGACGATGATTCAAGCCATGGAATTGTGAAAATGGGATTATAGATTTCTGAAATAGAATCGTTGAGTTCAGCGTTAGGAGCCTCACGTCTCTCCGTTGAATCGACCACTAGCCATTCGATTGCTCCTAATTCCGAATACCCATGCCGAGAAACTGTTGGCTCATCAAGGGTTCGATAGATTCGTACTGCTGTGGGATTGATCGAATCCTGGCCCAAGCGTTCATTCACCAGACGATCGATGTTGCCGCCTTCACGAATATCAATCACATGAACTCGATGCGGCAAATGCACACTCAGGGCATCGCAAAAGTTGGGTGGAAAAGCGTGGTCGTTCAGGGCTGTAGACGATTTTGTTTCGTTCGAATCGGTTTCGCACAGGACGGCTGGTGTAACCCAGCAGTTGAGTTGCCGGACATCGGCATGAGCACATGAATTTTCAGCAGCGGCTGAACAGAGTAGTTCCAATAACGCTGGAAAGGTAGTTGTTTCTACGCTGATCGATTTCATCTGGCATCGATTGGCAACGTGTTTTGAAAGAGACCCTGTCGCCGTATTGGGGAATATCAGCCACCAATCATTCATGCGATCGATACATTGAGCGGCATGCAAAAATTTGCGAAACCAGCGACGTCTATCTTCGCTGCGATGCGATTGTCGGGAACTGACGACGGCGGAGAATGAAGCGTGAGGCAGTTCGTACAATAAACCAAGCGGACCAAGGCACCAATACCAAGACTCGATAGCTGGATTGGCGAATCTCGAAGTAGGAGAAGATAGGGCCGGAAACTTTGGGAAGATCCGTAGTCCGTAAGGTTCATCCCGAAAGTACCAGGCTTTGCATCGCTCAAGCCAATCAAAATATCGAGCCTTAGTTTTCGCGGTAACATCAGCTAGCGCGGTGTATTGGCGCAGTAGGCTGAATGCTTCATTAAGCTCGATCATCGAAGCCGTCGTAGAACGATGTTGATCCATAGCACACCTGTAATCTCACGATTAAAACTCTTCAACGAGTCCGTGCGATCTTTGCAGGTGTGTTGAATACTAAGAGCTAGCGACCGATTCCGCTTCCTTACGCAAGTACTTTTGTTGTACCACTCCGGCGACGTAAATCAACCAGATAGCTAGGGCAATAATTCGACAGGGCCAATCTCCAATAGCCTGAAAGAGTCCCCAGCGGCTATCTCGATATGGTTCTGCTAGCAATTGGTCTGGTACTAAGCGACCACCGCGCGTTATGACTTGTCCACCGCCATCGATCCAGGCCGAGATGCCCGTATTGGCTGCGATGACAAGAGGGCGCCGATTTTCGACGGCGACAAGTGTCGAGCACGCGAGGTGATGATCCAGCATCGAGGATCCACGAAACCACCCGTCGTTGGTAATGTTGACCAAGATATCGGGCGAGTCGCCTTTGGCAGTAAGCGTACGAACTTGTGAGGCAATTCGATGAGGTACCATACTTTCAAAGCACACACTTGGGGCTAGGCGTATGTCATTGATGTGAAATGTCTTGTCTTCTTCGCCAACCGATAAGGGGGCCATTCCAAACATTTGATAAAGCAAGCCAAAGAAGCCGTTGAAAGGGAAATATTCTCCAAACATCACCAAGTGCATTTTTGCGTAGTGGTCTAGCAATTGGGCATTCGGGCCGATCAATGCGGCGCAGTTGTAACGCTTGAGAACGTTGGGTTGAATGTCATAGATATCGGTGCCAACAATTGCATAAACATCTTGAGTTGATTCGTTCGCTGGTTGTGGTTTTTGCGCTGCTCGAATGAGCGATTGTGCTTTAAGCGTGAACATGCGATTGGTCGATTGAACGGATTGCTTAAGTTGATCCTTCGAGATCTTCATGGAAGAAAGTTCAGGAGGCAGTTCTGTGGCAGAGTTATCGATCATGATCGGTTCGGTGGCGGTGAAGACCGATTCCGGCCAGACCACCACATCAAACGACTCGAATTTTTCAACCGCTTTTTTGGTTCCTTGAGCATATCGCTGCCAAGCGTCTTGCCGTAGCTTCTCTGTCGCTTCGAACATCGTCGGAGCGTTTTCCTGGATCAAAGCAATTCGTAGCAAAGGCTTATTGTTCGCGGCAAGTTCACGTGTTTCATTGAGTTTGAGGATGCCATAGCCGATGACTGTGGCGGTGATGAGCGAGCAAGCGATGGCGACTGGCAGCGTTTTTTTCGCTTGCTTAGTTCGATAGGCAAGCCAACCTTGGGCTATCGCCGAATTGCACAATACCACCCAAGCACCGACACCATAGGCACTGACTTGGTCGGCGGTTTGTAGCAGTACGGGGAAACGAACCAAACTGTGGGATAGGAGCGAGCCGGCGTAACCTGTGAGAAAATATCCACGTGTAATTTCTAATGCGAGCCACGCCAAAGGAGCTGCGATCCACACTGGTATCCGCCAGTGATGATGAGCAACCCGCGTTAGTCCCACGAAGAGCGGAACATAGATTGCCAAGTAGAGCGAGAGTGCAAACCAGCCAGCATAAAGCGGCCAATAGGCCAAGCGAATTCCTTGCAAGATCAGCAACCAGAAAACGCAACCGGCGATCCAAAGTCGGAAATAATCGGAACGTCGCAAAGGTGCTGGGGTATGGCAAATCAAGATCCAAGGGACCAACGCAAAAAACGAAGTCACCGTGAAATGAAGCGGTGCGAATCCAGACCACAAAATCAGCGAACCTACAATGGGAAGCAACCAGCCGACTTGGTTTGTCGGTCGAGCGGTTGTGTTATCAGCTTGACTCGATTTGGGAGATTTCGAGTCAAGCTGCTTTTCTCGCTTCAGGGCTTTGTCCTTTTTGCCCACAATCGGATCCTTCCATTAAGTCGATGATTACCAATCTAGCGGACGCAACCAAGTTTGTTTGAGTTCGCTCCAGGCAACTTCTGCCAACAAGGCATCGCATTGATGGCTTGCCAAAATTTTAACCTTAGTTCCCCCTGTCACATGACCGACAGCGGAGATCGGCAGGTTCTTGAAATGCGTCTCGAACTCAGCTGCTTTGTCGGCAGGAACTTCGCACAGGAATCGCGAGTTCGATTCGGAGAACAATGCGGTGATCGGGTCGATAAATTGTTGTTGGCAAAGTTCGGCTATATCGAGATCGATACCCAAGCCACCGGCGAACGCCATTTCAGCCGCAGCAATTGCGAGACCACCTTCACTGAGGTCATGGCAAGATCGCACGAGGCCAGCCTTCATCGTTTCGTGCAATGCCAAGAAGACTCGTTTCGCCAGCGATGCATCAACCTTGGGAACTTCGCCGCCAACAATACCATGCACTAGCGTAAAGTGTGAGCCACCAAACTCACTGCGCGTTGGACCAACCAGATAGAGCTTGTTGCCAGAACTCTTGAGGTCCATAGTGATGCAACGGCGGACATCTTCGATCTGGCCCATGGCGCTGATCAAAAGCGTCGATGGGATGACGAGAGTTTGCTTATCACCTTTTTCATCGACCCAAGCAAATTCGTTTTTCAGGCTATCTTTACCGCTGATGAATGGTGTGTTCCATTGAACGGCGAGATCGCGGCAAGCGATTGCAGCGCGGACCAATGTTCCTAATGTTTCAGGACGATCAGTGTTACCCCAGCAGAAGTTATCCAACACGGCAATGCGTTGTGGATCAGCGCCAACGCAAATCGCATTTCGCATCGCTTCGTCCATTGCGCTGGTGGCCATGTGATATGGATCGAGGTCACCATAGTGCGGATTCATACCGCAGCTGATCACAATGCCGCGATGGCTGTCGAATAATGGACGGACGACGGCTGCGTCGGATGGGCCATCGCAAACAGGGCCAACCAACGGTTTCACTACGCTGCCACCTTGCACTTCATGATCGTATTGACGAATCACCCAGTGCTTGCTGGCCACGTTGAGTGAACCGAGGATCTTGTGCAGCGTCTTTTCGATGCCAGTTCGATCCAAGTCTGGAATATTGGCTACTTTCGGAGTGGGTGGGCGATAGGTTGCTTGACGAACGACGGGCGGACGACCGTCATGCAAGAACTCCATCGACAGCGAACCAACTTCTGTATCTTGATACATCAGTCGCAACTGCTTCGTCGGTACGAACTGACCGATGATGGTGGCTTCGACACCTTCGGCAGCGCAGACTTCGTGGAAGCGTTCCCATTTTTCCGGTGGAACGGCCAACACCATTCGCTCTTGGGCTTCGCTGATCCAAATTTCGGTGTAACTCAAGCCGGCGTATTTGAGTGGAGCGCGATCGAGCCAAACTTCTGCCCCAATCTCTTCTCCCATTTCGCCGACCGCGCTGCTGAAGCCACCAGCTCCGCAGTCCGTTACCGCATGATATAGATTTTCGTCGCGGGCTTGGAGCAGCACATCAAGTACCATCTTCTCCATAACGGCATTGCCGATCTGAACGGAACCGCCGCTGATGCTCTCGCTTTCGCTGGTCAACTCGATACTGCTAAAGGTGGCACCGTGAATACCATCGCGACCTGTGCGTCCCCCAATGGCTACAATCCAGTCGCCAGGGTGCACTTCTTTGTCGGATTTGTCGCGTGGAAGAATCCCGACATTGCCGCAGTATACGAGTGGATTTCCGAGGTAGCGCCGATCGAAGTAGACTGCGCCGTTGACGGTTGGGATTCCCATGCGATTGCCGTAATCGCGAACACCAGCCACAACACCTTTCATCACTCGGCGCGGATGCAAGCAGCCGGGCGGGAGTGTCGCTGGATCTGTATCGGGTGGTGCAAAACAGAAAACATCCGTATTGCAAATCGGTTTAGCGCCCAAGCCGGTGCCGAGCGGGTCGCGAATTACACCACCGATACCCGTGTTCGATCCACCGTAAGGTTCGATGGCCGACGGATGATTGTGCGTTTCAACTTTAAATACGATGTTGTAGTTATCATCAAAGCGAACAATGCCCGCGTTATCTTTAAAGACTTTAACGCACCAATCGTCCGCTCCTAATTTTTCACGAATCGATTCAGTGGCAGCAAAAATTGTTTCACGCAACATGTTCTTGAAATGTTGTGTGCCGTTTTCATCGCGGTATTCAATTTTGCCGGCTAGCGTTTTGTGGCTGCAATGTTCGCTCCACGTTTGGGCAACTGTTTCAAGTTCGATGTCGGTAGGATCACGTTCCAATGAAACATAATGCGCTTGGATCGTTTTCATTTCCGCGAGCGACAGTGATAGTTGGTGATCGCGGCTTAGCTTCACGAGCTCATCGTCGTTTAAGCCTCGCAATGAAACGTGCATCAACTTGAGTTCGTACTTGGTTCCGATGTCCAGATGGTCAATGTTGAGTGGTCCAACAACAACCTGTTCAATTGAGTCGTTCGACAGAAGCTTCGAGGTAAGACGGTTAAGCTCGCTGGGGCTCAAGGGGCTGAGCCAATACTTTCGCAGGGTGCGAACTTCTTCGACATCGAGTTTGAGATCGAGCAGCGCCTGTTTGGTACTCAACGCCACAGGATCCATCACGCCTGGCTTGAAGAGAACATGAACCAGTGTGCTTTGTGCGCCTGGAGGTTGTGTCAGGCTAATATCGCCTACCGGGGCAATGAGGGCCCGTTCGGTCACTGGGTCCGCGAGGAGATTGGTGGCAACGTGACGGATTGAATCTTCGCTCCCATTGGCTTGCACCAGGAAGCTGCGAGTCGCAGTGACTTGCAAGCCATCGGCGAGGCCGAGGTCGCGAGCTTCGATGGCTAAGGAATTTCCAACGGTATCGGGTTGGCCGGCACTCGGATAAATGTCAATTTCCCACAGCTTGGTCACGGATCTGTTTTCCCGATTCTAAAAGGCTGAGAATTTGTTCAGGCTGATCGTTTTCTAAAGCAGTTTGCCAGGAATGGAGAACTTTGGCAAAGTTCTCAACAGCCTGCAAGACTGGGCGACGGTTTTCACGGAGTATCTGGCACCAAAGCTCGACGTCCCCAGCCGCAATTCTAGTGCAATCTCGCCAACCTGCAGCCACAAAATCCAAATGATCTGGGGGAGTATTTGCGGCCAAGGCTGAGGCAATTAGGTGCGGAAGGTGGCTGGTGACCGCCAGGACGGCATCATGTTGGGGTGGGCTCATTTCCCGTACCTGGGCTCCGAGGGAGTTCCAGAGGGCTTTTGTGTGTTCTGTCGCCTGATTTGGCGTGTTTTCTGAGGGAGTGACGAGTGTGAGGCGGTTTTCAAATAGGTCGGCTCGAGCATTTTCGAAGCCACTTTTTTCGCTGCCAGCGAGCGGATGGGAGCCGACAAAAGTACCGCGAGAAATTTTTCCCTCGAGTTCGGAAATAATGGCCGCTTTAGTGCTGCCAACGTCCGTAAACAATGTCGAAGGCTTGGCCCAGCGGGTGGCCGACAGGATGTCAGCGGCAATTTGTTGAACAGGTGTGCAGGCAATCACGAGGTCCGCATCGAGGGCTGCCGGTTCGATATCCGTATATGTTTCGTCGATCATGCCAGCGGCTCGGGCTTGTTGCAAGCGTTGTGCATTGCGTCCGACCCCCGCTACGCAGTTGGCTAGGCCACGTTGCTTAAGTGCCATGGCAATGGAACCACCCAGTAGCCCAACTCCGATGATGACCACGCGATTCCAGTGAGACATGCCACAAGCTCTTTCTGTTGCAATCGTATCAAACTAAGACAAATGGCCGCGTAATTGGGTTGGTAAATCAGGCTGTTGCCAAATACTCATGCCGCCATCGACCAGCAACATTTGGCCATGAATGTGCTCGGCCAAGTCGCTAAGCAAAAAGGCTGCTGCCCCTCCGCAGACATCTGCGTCGGGAACTTGGCCATTGGGGGTGTGAAGCTCCATCCATTTCACAAAATCATTGTCGCGAGAGAGAACGCGATTGGTAAGGGGTGTACGCACCAAGCCGGGAGCAATTCCGTTGACTCGAATACCATGCGGAGCGAGCGTGACACACAAAGAACGGACTAATGCGTGAATCGCTCCCTTCGAAGAATCGTACGCCGTATGGTCAGGTTCGGATAGATTTCCGTTGATCGATCCGGTAAACAGGATTCGTCCTGTGGTGCCCAGAGAAATCCAGCGTTTGGCAAATTGCTGCGTTAGAAAGTAGGGAGCTGCCGCGTTAAGCCGAAAGGTTTTTTGATAGGTTTCGAAATCCATTTCCAAGAAGGGAAGATCGATATAAGTCCCCGCATTATTGACCAACAAATCAATGTTGGGAGCCAATGCGACAGATTTCTCAAACAAGGCAGTCACGGATTCCACTGTTGGTCCCGCGAGGTCGCCATCAACCAATTGAACTTGAACACCATGCGTTTCACAGTCGCGGCGAGTCTCCTCGGCGGCCTCATTAAGAACGTGTCCATGTAGCACTAAGTTGGCACCTGCTTGGGCAAGTGCGAGTGCGATCGCACGACCGACACCTTGTGTGCCACCCGTGATCAATGCGGTTCGATGGTGGAGTCGTATCATGCTTGGTCCGCTTTCAGATGGGTCCAATGGTTGAACGTGGCCGCTTGTCCAATGCGTTTGCCGGTTGGGTCAATGACATTCCATACAGTGGCTTGGGCAATGCGAAATCGCTGACCGCTTTTGGAAACGCGAATGCCACTGTAGTCGTCGATGAAACCGAAGTCACGCACGCGATTGAGTAGTTGTTCACGATTGGGCCGAAGGTCAGGTTCTGCAGTGAGTCGCGATGGTAAGCCGACGATTTCGGTCCAAGAATACTCCCATAGAGTCATCGCGGTTCTATTGGCGAAAACAAACGTTGGATCGGGGGCCGTGTTATGAGCTAGTATTACCGCGTTGTGCTCAAATAACTGTTCGGTCACAATGCGTGGATCGAGATCATATGCGTTGCTGTGGATACCCGCAATCAATTCGCGGTGTGTCCAGTGATGGTATGAGGCTATAATTGCTTGGCACATCGATGTGAGTTGCGGTGTTAGGCAGTCGGCAATGTTGAAACTATCTGGTTGTTCCATGAGGAAATCGTTCATGCATTATTCAGATTCACTATGTCGCGGAACCAAGTTGTTTGACTTGTCGGGACGAGTTGCCTTGGTTACGGGCGCATCAAAAGGTTTGGGTGAAGCGATTGCGTTAGCTCTCGCGTCGGCAGGTGCTGATTTGGTGATCGTCAGCCGCAAGATCGAAGAGATCTCAACGGTAGCCTCTAATATATCAAAACAGACCGGACGGCGGGTGCTTGGTGTCGCTGGCGACGTCACGAAAAGTGCGGATGTCGAGCGAATCGTTCAGGCATGTATCGAGGCATTTGGGAAGGTCGACATTTTATTCAACAATGCGGGAATCAATATTCGCGGTCCCATCGATACTCTCACGGAAGATGAATTTTCTCAGGTAATGGCTACCAACGTGAATGGACCTTGGCTCTGCTCACGCGCTGTTGTGCCCCACATGAAGAAGGCCAAGTATGGTCGCATCATTAACTTGGCCAGCACGTTAGGTGTGGTGGGGCTCGGTAATCGTACGCCTTATGCAAGTAGCAAGGGGGCTGTCGTGCAGATGACGCGGGCTCTGGGTTTGGAGTTAGCCGAATTTGGAATTACCGTAAACGCGATTTGTCCAGGACCTTTTTTGACTCCGATGAACGAGCCGATCGCCGAAACGGAAGAAGCGAAGAAGTTTATTGTGGGCGCAGTTGCATTAGGACGCTGGGGCGAATTGCCAGAGATTCAAGGGGCCGCGATCTTCTTGGCCAGCGAATGCAGCAGCTTTTGCACGGGGAGTATGATGATGGTTGACGGCGGCTGGACCGCGCGATAACAGCTGCACACGATGTCACTCGCACCGTGGTTGTGGGTTAAATTGCGTCGAAGCTGCGGGCCGTCCAACGCTCGGTGTGTCTTGCGTCAATCCATCGAAGCGTATCGTTTAACGCTTCGATGGAAAGCGACTTGGGCGGAGTGTGTTGTGCGTTTGACCGCATCACACACCTTACTCTTCGGCAAGTTTCGCATCTTCTTGAACGCTCCAACGCAGGTAGGCATCCAAGAAGCCTTGGATTTCGCCATCCATCACCGAATGGAAACTTCCCATCTGAAATCCGGTTCGCGCATCTTTGACGCGTTGATCGGGGTGTAAGAAGTAGTTGCGGATTTGAGACCCAAAGCCTACACGCGCTTTGTTCTTATACTTCTCCGCTTGTTCTGCTTCACGTTTGGCTTCTTCCAGACGGGCCAATCGAGCTTTAAGCATTTTGTAGGCTGTGGCTCGGTTCTTATGTTGGCTTCTTTCCGCCTGGCAGGCGACAACGGTTCCTGTTGGCAGGTGAGTGAGGCGAACGGCGCTGTCGGTTTTGTTAACGTGCTGCCCCCCTGCTCCACTCGAACGATACGTATCCTCGCGAATATCTTTATCTTGGATATCGATTTCGATCGAGTCATCAAGTTCAGGTGAGACGTCCACAGCCGCAAAGCTCGTTTGGCGTTTTCCTTCAGCGTTGAAAGGACTGATGCGCACCAAGCGGTGCATCCCTTCTTCACCCTTCAGATAGCCGTAGGCCATTGGCCCTCGTACTGCGATCGTCGCTTGGGTGATACCCGCTTGTTCGTTGTCTTGTCGGTCGAGCAACTCGATTTTGTAATCGTGTTTCGAAGCCCACGCGGCATACATTCGCAGGACCATATCTGCCCAATCGTTGGCATCCACGCCACCATCTCGCGCATGGATACTGAGAATGGCATCACAGTTGTCGTGTGGACCACTCAATAGAGATTGCAGTTCGATCTCGTCGGCAATTTTTTCCAAACGACGAATCTCTACGGCAATTTCCTCTTTCATCGAGGGTTCTTCTTTAGCCATCTCTAACAAGCCTTCGAGATCCTCTGAGGATGCGATTGCTTCCTTTAGCGGCAAGGCAACATTTTTGAGATGCTTTAGTTCGCCGACCAATGCCTGAGCTGCCGTTTGGTTATTCCAAAACGTGGGGTCGGACATCCGGCTTTCAAGTTCATGAATTCGATCTAGCTTTTGAGCTAAGTCAAAGAGAGTCTCGCAGTTGAATCAACCTGTCGCACAGGACTTCTGCACGGCTCCACAAATCTCCACTTTCGCTCATCACTAACTCCTTGCCGAACTCTATTTTTCAAACCGCTGACAAAATTCATGTCTGCGATCAAGAAGACACATCGTTACCTGACACGGCTCAGTGGCCTTGTACTTATTTCGTAAATTACCATCGAAATGTTTGTTTGCATACCCCGTGGCTGTCCCTTCGTTTCGCCCGTAGCCGTAGCGCATGCGAAGGCTAGGCCTCCAGCGGTACCAGTCCAGCGTCGGAGTGTACTTTCCGGCCTGCAGTGGCTATGTCGTCTTGATTGCGAGGTCAAACGGAAGTACGCCTAGCCTATCGGCACACGGGCTAAACGAATGGCTATGGCTTAACGACCGATGCAAACTAAACGTTCGGAACGTTTATCGCCATCGTAGAATGCGACCCGCAGGTAGATACAGCCATCTGCGATAACGGGTGAGGCAAACATTTCATCGCCGATCGAGCATTTCCCCAGGAGTTTTAGCTCTTTAGGAGTGGCTTCAAAAACGAAGCCTTCGCTCTTCTCGTTGATCGCATAGATTTTGTTTCCTACCAAAATCAGCGAAGCGCTGATGTCGCTTCCCAGTCTCCCTTTCCACATTTGTTTACCCGTATCAGCCTTCCAGCAAGCTGCGATACCCGCATCAAGTACGGCGTAGAGATAACCATCTTTGATGACCATCGATGGAACATACACGCGCTCGTCATTTTCCCAAGCAATGGTTTGGCTGCCATCGGCCCGAATCGCGGACATGTGATTTTTGGGATATCCGCCGGAAGAATAAACGTGCTGTCCATCGGTTACAGTGGTAGTCACACATTCGGTGGTCGCGCCGGCAACTTCCCACAGCACTTCACCCGTCTTAGGGTGGTAACTAATGGTCTTGTCGCATCCAGTGAGAATCAATTGCGGTTTTCCGGCAACGGTCAAAACAATCGGTGAAGGATAATTCGGATTGCTGGGGCGAGGCTGTTTCCAGACCAATTTACCTGTGGTTCTCTCAAATGCAGCGATGGCTCCGCCACCTTTGGTATCAGCAACGGAGTAAACCAAGTGCTCGTAAAGAGCTGGTGATGCGCCGTACCCTTGATGGATCTGGTAATCGCAAACGGTCTCCTGCCATAAAATGCGGCCTTCAAGACTCAACGCGCTCAGAATCACTTTGCCCTCGGTGGCGAAATTGATGTAGAGCCGTTCGCCATCGGTGGCAACGGATGAAGAGGCTCCAGAAGATTTGGCATTCTTGAGCATGGCACCTTTTTCATGCACGACCGTTGCCCATTTGCGCTGACCCGTTTGTCGATCGAATGCCAATATCGATTGGCTCCCTTGGCTTTCATCGCACGTTGCAAGATAAATGGAATCGCCAGCGATGGTTGGTGAACCATGTCCGCGACCAGGCACCTCTACCATCCACTTCACATCTTTTTCGCTGTCCCAGGGTAGTGGTACTTCTTTGGTCAAGTTCGCGCTGCCATCTAAATTCGGACCGCGCCACCAGGGCCAATCTTTATCTGTCAACTTTGGGTAGCTCGACCATTGGGCTTGCGCTGGTGTTGCAACAGATAGGCACAGTGTGACTGAAATGAGGCTAAGAAAGAGAAAGCGATAATGGGCTAACATGCTGTGAGTCTCGAACCGAAGTGCATAAGTGGGAAAGGAGAGTGGAGAGCTGCGCGTTCGAACAGCTCGGCGCTATAGGAGGGTGACCGATATGGTACTAACACCTGAGGCATGGGGCAAACGAAAGCGACAGATTTTGAGCAGACGGTTCGAGTGCAAAGCTTATGCAACTAGCGGTCGCGAGCTGGTAACCGCCTTGATCGGCGTGAGCGTTTGGTCAGGCCATCTCGGTTTTCCCAACGAATCACGGCGGAAAACAAGGCCGGCAAAAGAAGGACAGAGAAGCACCAGCAGAGCCCAATTCCAATGGTTAACACCCAGCCCAAACTAAAGAGTCCGCGATGATGGGCCACCATTAAGGAACCAAAGCCCAGCATGGTCGAAGCAGAAGTCAACAGTATGGCCAAGTTAGTACCAGGTTCGATTCTATACGGTCTGCGACGGTTGCGGATCGTATCGAGGTCAGCATCTGTGTCATGAGATGTCTCTGCGGCGTTCGTTGTCGATCCTCCTAGTCCCCAACGCTTTTGACGAAACTGTTCGGTTAAATGCACACCGTCATCAACGCCGATTCCCAAGACCAATGGCAGGGCGATCATGTTGGCCGGATTGAGAGGTATGTCAAGCCAAGTCATCAAAGCCAATAAGGTTACCAAGCTAAAGAACGCCGGTAACATTGCCGCAATGACAAGCAGTGGATTTCCAAAATTCAAAAGCAGAAAAACAAAAATCACAATCACTGCATAGATTGATGCCGAATAATAGCTTTCTTGCAATTCACCCGAGGCATAATAGGTTTGCACCGGATGGCCTGTGACTTTAGGGTCAACCGATTCAAGTTCTTTGATAAATCGCTCGAGAGGCTCACGATCCCAAACATTCCCTTTCGGAAAGATCCGCAATTGATAAATTCCGCTTTTGTGCCATAGGCGTTCTCGAATGGACGCGGGTAAACTCTCGATGGTTGGTGGTTGGGTCACCACAAGCCTCTGGAGTTGCTGGAGAACATGCTTCGAGATTCCTTGCCGAGCTATTTCAAACTGTTTCATCAAAGTGTCAAACTCAACAGGGGAAAGGCGATTTATTTTTTGTTCCAAGGCGGCGAACTGCGGTGCTAATGGACTCCCTTGGATAAGAGGTAGTGATCGTGTGAGCCATGCCTTAAATGAACTGAGCGTGGTATGTTCCGTGTAACCACCTCGCGACATTTGTGTCATGGGCTCTACTTGTTGCTTGAGTTTTTCAAAGAGTGCTTTCTTACCCTCGTCGCCTTGTGCGGAAACTAAAGAAGCCACGTGATCGACTCGGGCAACGGTCTTAAGGCTGCGAAATCGATTTGCAAGTTGCTCTGCTTGTTGAGGATTCTCGGCCAGTGAAATAGCGTACCAAGTGCTGTGTGAACTGCGATCAATCAAAATGTTTTCGGCAGCCACACTACTCAAGCCTTCAGCCTGAAGGTTGAGCAAATTGTGATCGAACTCAATACGATACGCGGTGGGAGACGCGACGAACAGCAACGCAATCGCAGCCATCCCAATGACCGCGGGGTGGGCAATGGCATAGTCGGGGAGCTTCGACAGCCAACGTGAAATCACGCGCGAGCGGTACGATTCAGTTCGGTTGACGGAAGTGAGGGAAACTTCGTGGTTCGACGATTTGCGGTTGAGATAAATCCACAAAATTGTGGGGAGAATCGTTAAGGCAGCTACAGCGCAAATCAAAGTTCCACCACCACTGATGACACCGAGTTCGGCTATGCCCTTAAAGGGTGTAACTGCCGCACAACCAAAGGCGGCTGCGGTCGAAATCGCTCCTACCCAAATGCCTACGCCGCAATGTTCCGACGTTGATACCAATTGCTCTTGCAGCGACGGTTTGGGAGTGTCTTCGTCAGACTCCGCTGTAAGAAAGTGCGATAGATAATGAATTGAAAAATCGATTCCTAGGCCAATCAGAATGGCACCGAACGCTGCACTGAGCAAATTGAGGTGACCAATCGCTACGGTGGCAAACGCAAGAGTCCAGAGCAATCCGAACAACAGTGCAATCATTGCCAATAGTGGCATACGCAATGATCCGTAAGCAGCGATCAACATGATGATCACGCCTATTAAACTCACGATGCTGGCGATCAGCATATCGTTTTGAGTGCTAGTTCCTTCATCGGCTTCGAGCACGGGCATGCCAGTGAAATAAAATCGAAGATCGGGATACTTCTCTGCGAAGGGTACTAGATGATCGCGAATGGCTCGCTGTTCGTCTTTGGCTTGTGTTGGCGCATCGTCGGGATGTTGCAGCGACATTAAACACAATCCAATACGGCCTTGATCGTCGAGCAATAAACTCTGTTCGATGGTCGGTGACGAATCCGTTGTAGCGGCTACGATCTGTTGCCACATGCCGGGTTGAGGCGGCTGTGTGGGATCGCTCAAAAAACGATCCAGTGCTTCCACTTCGGCAGCTAATAACGGTACTCCCTGCGCCATCAACAGATGATCCCATTGCTTTACCAACGGAGAAATGGCTGGGCGAAAGACAGGTTGAGTTAGTGTCTTGTTGGGGTTGCCATCGAGACTCAGGTTAGGGTTTGTTGTTTGTCCATTTCCAGCGTCGATGTTGGGGGTAAGCGCAAATGCAGTTAGTTGCAATAACTGCGACAGGGCTGCGAGTGATTCGGTTGGGGCTAGGTGCAAGCGTTGTGCGGCTATTTCGGGGACCGCTGAGTGATACATGACACCGTGAAACTTCGGATCTTTTTCAAGTGTCGTGCCGAGTTCGATTAGAGCGGCTGATACCTGCTGGGGATCGGTACCCTCAATGACCACAATGCCATCGTCTTGTTTGCCAAACAAGTCGAGATAACGGAGCCAACGTTGATTGTATTCCGACCGAGTGTCGAGCAAATCGAGTCGCGAGGTGCGGAACTGCAATGTTGCGGCAGAATAAACCGTTCCTAGAATGGTCAGCGCAGTCGCCACCAACAAAAAAAGACCTGGTCGAGCCAGTGCCATTTTGGTAAGGCTGGCTACGACCAGGTTGGTCCAGTGACGTTTTCGATGACGAGGTTGCGACAATCCCACAATTAAATCTCGAACAAAGATGACTGTGTTAGAGGTTGTTCAAGCTGTGGATTAGTATTCGTTCGCGACCTCTTTCGAAGTCTCCTCGGCTGTAGGTAATTCGCTCTTAACCACATGTCGAATGGAGCGTTCGCGAACTTCTTCGGTTAGTTTCGCAATCATTTCTGATACGGGCATCGCACCGAGATCGCCTTGCAAGCGATCACGCAATGCAGCGCTGTGCGTTTCAGCCTCTTTAGGACCGACGACAGCCATGTAAGGAATCAGTTCGACTTGTGCATCGCGAATCTTGGCTTGTACTTTCGCACCGCGCAGGTCGGTGGTGACGCGGAAGCCGGCATCTGTCAACTCTTTCTCCAATTGCAAAGCATAGTCGTTCGACTTTTCGCTCAAGGGCAGAATGCGAATCTGTTCTGGAGCCAGCCAAAGTGGGAATGCGCCCGCGAAGTGCTCGATGAGCATTCCGCAGAAACGTTCCATCGATCCGAATGGAGCGCGATGGATCATCACTGGTCGATGCATCTTGTTATCAGCTCCGACATACTCCAATTGGAATCGTTCGGGCAAGTTGTAATCTAGTTGAACCGTTCCCAGTTGCCATTGTCGGCCGATGCAGTCACGCACCATGAAGTCAGCCTTCGGACCATAAAAAGCGGCTTCACCTTCGCGGGCATGGAACTCAAGGCCAGACTCTTCTAGCACTTTGCGGAGAGCTGCTTCAGCCCGCGACCAGTTCTCTTCAGAGCCAACGTACTTATCGCTATTTGGATCTCGCAAAGAGAGCTGTACGCGATAGTCGCTCAGGCCGACGCTCTTGAGAACGAACTTGGTCAATTCGATGGTGTTGCGGAACTCTTCTTCCACTTGGTCGTCGGTGCAGAAGATATGCGCGTCATCTTGCGTCAGACCGCGAACGCGAAGCATACCGTTGAGTTCACCCGTTTGTTCATAACGATAAACGGTACCGAATTCGAACAGACGCAAAGGAAGCTGTTTGTAGGAGCGTGGTTGGGCTTTGAAGATCTGCGCGTGATGTGGGCAGTTCATTGGCTTTACCAAATATCGCTCATGCTGTCGTTGCCATTGATTGAGCAGCTTAAGTTTCTCATCTTTGGCAAGTGAAACGTCAAAGCCTTCGATTTCAACGCCGAGGACTTGAGCGGCTTGGAAAAGACGAGCTTCTGCATCTTCGGCAAGCGGTTCGTCCTTCTTCAGCATTTCAATCCAAGCGTCGACCAGGCCACCGGCTTGAGCTGTGAAGAGCGGTGGGAATTGGCTATCTCGATAATAGGGGAAGTGGCCCGAAGTTTCGTATAGTTCGACACGACCTAAGTGCGGGCTATACACCGGTTGATAACCGCGCTGCAATAACTCGTTGCGCAAAAATTCTTCCAGCAGGACACGAATGCGAGCTCCCTTGGGTAGCCAGAGACATAAGCCTTGGCCGACATCTGGAGTAATGTGGAAGAGTCCGAGCTTTTTGCCGAGAACGCGGTGATCGCGTCGACGCGCTTCTTCGATTTGATCCAAGTAGGCTTGCTGGTCTTTGGGGCTGAACCAAGCTGTACCATAGACGCGTTGGAGTTGTCGGCCTGCAGCATCACCTTTCCAGTAAGCTCCGGCAACGGACATCAATTTGAAGGCTTTAATGTAGCCAGCATGGGGAATGTGGGGGCCACGGCAGAGGTCCACGAATTCGCCCTGACGGTAGAAGCCGAGCTGTTCATGTTCGGCTAGACCAGTTTGTATATGTTCCACTTTGAGCGATTGTTTAAGATCAGAGCAAAGCTGGGTGGCTTCTGGTCTACCGAGAGAAAATTGCTCGAAAGGTTCTTCCTGTCCAACGATCTTCGCCATTTCAGCTTCGATGGCAGCGAAATCGTCTTCACTCAGTTTGTGCTTAAGATCGAAATCGTAGTAATAACCACCGGCGATGGTTGGGCCGAACGCCAGCGAGACGTCTGGGAATAGACGCATCACGGCACGGGCCATCACGTGAGCACAGGAATGGCGAAGAACGTCCAGCGATTCTGGATCTCGATCGGTGAGCAAGCGAAGTGGGACTGGGCGTTGATCGGTAAAGGTGGTTAGTGGCCGAGTTGCATCGACCGTTCTATCGCCGATGCGAGCTGCAACGGTTGCTTTAGCGAGTCGTGGACCGATTTGCATCGCCACATCCATGGCTGAAGCGTTATCGGCACATTCCAGAATTTTTCCATCGGGCAGTTGGACTTGAAGCACTGAAGGGCCTCCTGCGTCATACGAGTTTTGATCGGTCTGGGTCGCCGGCACAAAGGGCGAATAGCCCACCGATCTTCCATCTAAGCGAGTCTGCCAATATTAGAAGCGAATCGGCCTGAGGCGTTCATTTCCTGTCGGTCGATTTACACCGCTTAGCCTTATCAAGATGGCTCATATCGAGCGAGTTGACAATCGGGGATAGTGTCAATCGAACTCAAAATCGGACCGGAAAACGCCAGTCGCTGATAAATTGGGGAGATTCAGGTACAGATTTTAACGCACAAGCATTATTTGCGCTTATCGTTTCAGGCGTGGGATCGCAGTTCGGTTGTCCCCGAAACGACGCTCGGTAGTAATATTCGCTGCTCCGCTGTTTCAAGCGAAGCTGATACAGAAGAAATATTTTCCTGAGCGTTGCTGCAGGAAGATGGACTTAGGGTTGTTGAGAGAGTTCGAGAGTCCATAGAGGAAGCGGGCGAGAGAATTGTTCTTGTCGCCGAATGGCTTGGTTGTTTGGTGGAATAGATCCGCTCGATCAAGGTCTCGTAGCCACTGACCATAGAGTCAAGGGACCAGCCGTGAACAATATGCTCGCGACCATTTTGGCCGAGTTTCTGGGCAAGCTGTGGAGCGCGAAGCAATTCGCTGATGCGAGTTGCCAACGCGACGGCATCCTCGGAAGGGACAAGATAACCCGTTTGACCATCGATAACCGTTTCGTGAATGCTGCCCACATTTGTGCTAACGACGGGGATGCCAGTCGATAACGCTTCCAAAATGGAAACGGGGTTAGCTTCATTGAGGCTGCATAAAGAGAAAACGTCTAAAGCGGCCAGGAGGTCTGGAGTATCGTGTCGATTTCCGAGTAAATGAAAACGATGCTGAAGACCGAGTTCCGCAATTTGTTGTTCGATTTTTGGGCGTTCTGGCCCGTCGCCGATGACAAGAAAATGGCATTCTGGTTGTTCGGTCAAAATGCGCACCGCAGAACGCACAAGAAGTCCGTGATTTTTTTCAGGCCGCAGCGCGGCGACGATGCCGACCAGCGGTGCGGTTTCTGGGATATGTAATTTCCGGCGTACCAAACGTCGCATTTCGGGCCGAGGTAAAAAGCGAGTGGTGTCCACACCATTGGGAATTACGTGGACTTTCGACTTGGGAAATCTTTCGAAGCTCGACAGAAAATCTCCGTGCGCTTGGGCAACGGCAATAAATGCATCGGTCCAGGGGGTGAGCAAGCGGTTGAGTCTTCCAACACCATCTGGCCACCCGGTGCTATGAAGCGCAGCGCAAATCACAGGTACCTTGGCTCGGCGAGCCGCGAGTCGTCCCCAAAACATCTTGTCTCCCGCGCCAACTGTGATCACCGCCGCAGCTTGGTGATCGCGAAAGATCTTGGTGAGTCGCGGTAAGATTCTAAGGTCCCATTTCGACTGGAGTTGATCATGCCAAGTTGGTACTTCGGTAGCGAGTTGATTTCCAAGTTCGCCGAGCTCTTTGAGGCAAACCAAATGTGGTGAAAATCGCTTTCGATCGAGTCGGCGAATTAGATTGCACAACAGTACTTCAGCACCGCCGACAGGCATGCTCGTGATAACAAAAAAGATGTTGAGCGGAGCGCTGCGAGAGCAGTCGCTATGAGCGGATGTGTTATCGCGATGATGGGTTGGCTGATCGTTCATTTACAATCGGGATTGGCTTGGGTGATGATTCGCTCGATAAAAACTTAGAACGGTTAAACGGTTGTGGGGACGTTTAACGAAACGCCACTCACGATCGGTGGAATGACAACGGTATCTGGGATCGCTTCAAGCATTTGATTCGGATTAGGTTGAGAGGTTCCCAATGGCCCAAAAGTAAATGGGAATTGTTTCTTGCGTCGCAACTTGCGTGGGTCGAGGGTGAGCCAGTTTTTAAGTCGTAACATGCCCGGGTCGCCATGAATGCGGCGAATATGCCATAGGTCTGAGTTCGGGCGATTGAACTCGCCGTACGCCGAGCACATCCCTCGCAGGTTTGTACTTCGGAGTACGTCCATTGCGGTTTGGCTCATGTTATGCACGTCACCATAGGGGAACGCAAAGTACTCGATCGGTTTGCCTGTAAGGGCTTCGAGCACGCGAATGTCGCCGAGTATTTCCGAGCGAACTTGTTCGGGTGCTGTAATCGTTCCCATGTCAGAGTGGTTGCTTGTGTGCCCACCAATAACAACGCCGCGATCGGCAAGAAAACGAATTTGTTCCGGAGTATTTGGGCGCAAATTCAAGCCAAGCTTGGCATCATGCGGGAACACTTTTTGTGACAGGATGAAGTTTGATGAAACGAAGTAGGTGAAAGGAATGCCTTCGGCTAATAACAGCGGAATCGCGTGATCAAAATTCTCTGCATAACCATCGTCAAAGGTAATGGAAACCATCATCTTGCGGTTTGCAGCCTGCCCGGTTTGGGACTGCAGAGTGCTAAGAGGCACGAGCTCAAAGTGGTTTTTGAGATAGTGAATATGTTTGCGAAAGTCCTTATTGCTAATCGTCCAAGGCGTGTGATGTTTGTCGGCGACGCGGTGGTAAAAAAGGACGGCGGAGGGCAACTGCTGAGTGTTTCGCAGTCGCCTATGGATCGCAAATCGAACGGGTTGCGATGCAGCATAATACGAGGCGAGCAATAATTGTTTCGCAGTAGCGCGCATTCAAAGTGGCCTTAACCGATAGACGAGTTTTTAGATGAGAACGCGAGTTGTTCGATCCGGTTAGCTTGGGCTGACGCGAGGCGAAAATGGAGCAAGCGTGAGCGCAGACCGGAACGACAGTTGTGCGTCTATGGGGAAGTTGTCTTACAGAATGCGGTCCGGTGTGCGGATCGCAGAAAAACGACCGAAATTTGTATCGATTATGGCCAAAGAGAGGGGTTCTTAGGGCTAGGTTTACTGCTTATGGACTCCGCTACTTGGGAGGGTAACGACCTCTTTCGCCGGTTTTCCTAAAAAATATTTCATATTTTCTTGACATAGGTGGCGGGGAGGCATTCAATGAGACTACGGATTTAAGAGGTCCGTCTAAGCAGTTGAAAGACGTTGTCTTTTACGTGATTATTTGACAAAGGTTGCTTGGCGAGCAGATTGCGGAATAGAAAGCATTTGTCGTGTTGATAGCACAGGCAGTGCTGGCGTTAATCTCTCGGCGAGTGTCACGAGTCGAATTTTTAGGAAACGGTGCACGGGATTGCTTCTTTGAGTCGATGACAACGTGAAGGTTGTTTAGATGTTGGGGTTGGCCTGGAGATTGCCGACCCAAGCTATGTTCATGGGAAGATTTCGTTGTTAGTGCGCCACACTAGTGAGGAACAGCAAATAGACATTGCGGCAGAAATCGGGTTTTCACACTTTCGTCCTTGATCCCATTTTTGTTGAGCTGATTTCGGTACGTCGCAAACTGTTTGCTAGTTCTAGCCCTGTACGGCAAATTAACAAGAAAGCTTCGGTGAAGTAGTCGTTAAGAATCTCCCAAGTTTTCCTGTTGAGGTTACGAAATGAAACGAGCTGGAAACGTTAAGGGATGGAACCGCGGTGGTTTCACCCTAGTCGAATTGTTGGTGGTTATCGCCATCATCGGTATTTTGGTTGGTTTGCTTCTGCCAGCAGTTCAAGCTGCTCGTGAAGCTGCCCGCCGCATGCAGTGCTCCAACAACTTGAAGCAACAAGGCTTG
>Ga0209174_10000368_pt1 | contig 34972 bp, 25 predicted proteins | sample JI91814BDNA_FD_187505 | JGI IMG/M metagenome (GOLD analysis project Ga0209174, IMG submission 187505) | Wastewater effluent complex algal communities from Wisconsin, to seasonally profile nutrient transformation and Carbon sequestration -... | ecosystem: Engineered > WWTP > Effluent > Algae...
TTTTTGATTTCTGATGGCTTCGATGATGCCACGGCTCTCTTGAAAAGCCTTGCACTACTTCGTCAAGCACCTAACGAAATTGTCTTCTTTCAAATCTGGCATCCAGATGAATTAGATTTTCCCTTTTCGACGCGTACCCAATTTCGCTCACTTGAGAAAGCTGGTCACGAACGAATCGTCGATCCGTTCGCATTCAAGGCTCAGTATCAGAAGAATCTCGCTCAATTCCGAACCAAGCTGGAAGAAGGCTGCAAGCAAGGTCGCATCTCGTTGGTTTCCTGCACAACCGCTCAATCGCACAGTGAAGTGCTCACTCAATTCGTCAGTCAACGAGGAGTGAGTGGATGAGCTTTCTCAATGGGCTTCTGTTGTTAGGTGGGTTGGCCTTTGTCATTCCTTTGATCATTCACTTGTTGAATCGTTCGAAGTTTCAGACAGTCGATTGGGCTGCGATGCACTTGCTCGAGAATATCGAGTTGCAAAATGCTAAACGCATACAATGGCAAGCGATACTCCTGTTGCTGTTGCGTTGTGCTGCACCGATTGTGCTAGCCCTCTGCATGGCTCGTCCGATTTGGAACATGTGGACTAGCGGGGGGAGAGTGGGCGATGCGGCCACTACGGTGTTTTTGTTGGACGATAGTTATTCGATGCAGCGAGCAGCTGCTCCCGTTGTGGGCGAGGCAAATACTGCCGCGACCAACTTTGATCAGATGCTGACCTCGACTCGGACTGTTATCGATGGAGTGGGCGGGAAGTCTGCTAAAGGTGTCATTTCGTTTGGCGGTTCCCCCAAAGATCTGGCGGAAGGAACTAGCTATGACGTCAGACCGATTCTCAGGCAAGTCGATCGCCTCGAGCCAGTTGCCGGTTCTATTGCACCTGTACCAGCGTTGCAAATGGCAATCGATACACTGAATCGGTCGCAAGAACCTTATCGGCAGATCGTTTTATGGAGCGATTTTCAGAGGCATGACTGGGCAAACATTCCCGAAGAGTCGCTAGCTACTATTCGTGACGAATTAAAAAAGATGACAGTGCCAGGTCAATTGCATTTGTTCCCAGTGCGTTCCGAAGCGGGCGAAAATTTGTACGTAACCATCGATGCGACATTGTCCGAGCTGACGTTGCTGGGTGAGCCGGTCGAGATCAGAGCCACGATTACCAATAGCGGTTTGCAAGACCAACAGCAGGTCCCCGTAACTCTAATGCTGGATGAAAAAGAAATTGCCGCCAAGAAATTGGATGTTTCGGCGAAAGGTGAAGTTCAAGTGTCCTTTATCGTGGCAATGGATCAAGCCGGAACACATCAAGCCAAAGTGCGAGTGTCGGACCCTGGTACAATACGGGCCGACGACGTCGATGCATTGAGAATTGAAGCACTACAACCACTTAAGGTGCTATTGATTGAAGATGATACCAATCGTCCCTTGTTGGAATCGGAAACAGGCTTCCTGCAATTGGCGATGCAGTCCTCTTTCCGCGAGGATGGCAAGTCTATGGGCTTGACCATGGATCGTCAGCCCACGTCCCGCGTCACACCGCTGATGCTAGATAAAGCGGATGTTATCGTGCTTGCCAATGTGAATCGTTTCAACGATGAGTGTGTGGCAGCGATTCGCAAACGTGTTAGTGACGGAGCTGCGTTGTGGATATTTCCTGGCGATCGGATGGACAAAGAATGGTATCGAACCAAGCTCGGTTCGGCGTCGGAGAAAGCACTCATCCCCTGGGATTTTGGGGAATTGACTCAAGTGAAGGGGCAAGAGACTCAAGCTCAATCAAGTGAACCAGTACCACGCATTGCAGCAGCACCTTACTTCGATCCTGCTCTGAGTCTGTTCAATAATCCCCAACAAGGGCGATTGGATCAAATTGCCGTTAAGGGCTGGTTCAAGTTAATCCCAGAGGCCAATAAGCCGCAGGAGGGGGCCAAAGATTCTCCAGTCGCAGAGACCCTATTAAAACTAACCAATGGTGATGCGTTGTTGGTGCGGCAGCGAGTCGGAACTGGCTCTGTTTATCAGTGGGCAACGCGAGCTAATGAAAGTTGGAGCGAGCTGCCTATTCGTCCAGCTTATGTGCCACTGATTCAACGCTTGATGCTGTTCTCGCATGGTACATTCGAGCCGCACCGGACTGCCGAGATACGCGTTGAATCGAAAAACGATCCCATGTCGAATGAAGAATTGAAAAAGCTGGCTGAAAATCTGGGAGCCGTTTTGCATGAATCGCCAACTAGTTTTTTGCAGTCTGATACCGATCAACGATATGGTCGCGAAATTTGGCGTTGGTTTTTGGTGGGGCTGTTAGTCGTCTTGTTCGGCGAACTCTTTGTGGAAAAACGTATCACAAGGGGCGACGGATGACCGAGTTTCGTTTCCTCAGCAGTTTTTCTCCAGCGTTGGGCCTACTGCTTATGCTCTTGGCAGCGGGCGTTGCATGGTGGCTTTACTATCGCGAAGTTTATGACTTCCAAGCTCCGTATCGATGGTTGTTGCCTACCTTACGTTCCTTGGCGATTGCGTTAGTCGTGCTAATTTTGCTCGAACCAAGTTTGCGTTATCGTTACTTTGAAGGGACTCCAACTCGCTTGCAAATTTGGGTGGACTCCACGGAGAGCATGAGCGAACGGGATGCTCTTATAACGTCGACCACGGAAGCCAAAGACCGTTACACTCGCGCGATAGATGCTCTATTGGCTGGTGCCTCACCACCACTCGAACAATGGACTCAAAAAGGTGAAGTTGTATTAGGTCGGTTCGGCGGTGACTCTGCGGCGGTTCTGTGGCAAAGCACTTTGAAGCAGCCGAATGATATTCCTAAGGCCGAAGCGATTCAAACAGATAAGTGGATTCGTCCAACGTCGCTTGGGTATCTTCTGACACGCGAGAAAGATCGTCTCGGTGTTAAGAGTTCAGATTCAAACGATAACGCAGAGGCATCACAGGGACAAAACTCGGAACAAAGTGCGCCACTATTATTGTTCACTGATGGGCAACACAACTCGGGAAGTGAACCCTTAGAAGTGTTGAAAGATTGGCCCAAGGAAAGAGCTCCCATTTACATTGTCGGGATGGGAGAAAGTTCGCCGCCTGAGAAGGTGAGTATCTTACAAGTGGAGTCGCCGCAACAGCTTTATCGCAGCGATCGCTTGCAAGGGGCTGTGCGAATTCAAAATGGACTTCCCAAAGATGTCGCTTTTGATGTTTCTATCCTGCACCAAGGAGAGGTGTTGTGGAATCAATCGTTAACGAGCTCTGGTGCAGGGAATCAGGATGTACCGTTCACTTTTGCCATTGAAGAATTAGTCAAGAAGCTCGAGAAGGGGTTGCCCGAAGGACAGCAAGTTCAAAAACTCACGATCCCTTTAGAGGCGAAGGTTACGGCAGCAGGTATGACTGCTGATGATCCTGCCAGTCTCCATTCTTGGCTACTTGGGGTGACGACACGCAAGCAACGCATTTTGATGTTGGACAGTCGTAGTCGCTGGGAAACCAGATATTTGCGGAATGCGTTGGAGCGAGATCCACAATGGGAAGTACATGCTTATTTATTGGAAAAGGGAAAGGAACCGCAGTGGTTTTCGCAAGGTATGGATGCTGTTCCATTTCCTAAAGAACCGCACCAGTACGATTCTTTCGACTTGATCATTTGCGGTGAGATAGATCCGGACGCCATTAATGAAGAGATGATTCAGAACATTCAGCACTCCGTCCAACGCGTTGGCGCTGGTTGGATTGTAGTTGATGGGCAGCGGGGTTTGTGGAAGCACGAAAAGTATCGTTCGTTGCGCCCCATGTTGCCGATCGAATGGTTGGAACCATTGGCCGATTCGGCAGAGGCCACTTGGGGTGTTAAGCCCATCACGGATTCAACGTATGCGTCCGTGTTGGATTTGAGTGAAGGGAATACCCAGAACTCAGCCGATGTGTGGGGGCGATTACCGGGATTTAAGACGCTGGTTCCCGTCAAAGCGCTACCCGGAAGTCAAACATTGGCTGCGCTGAATTATCAAGGCAAGACCTCACCGTATATTGTGACTCGATCCGCGGGCGCTGGACGTGTTCTCTATTTCGCGAGTGATGAAAGTTGGCGCTGGCGATTTGAGGTGGCTGATAAAATTCATCAACGCTTGTGGAATCAGATTTGTCGTTGGGGCATGCGCGAGCCGTACGCCATCGAGACCGAATATGTGGCATTGGATAGCGGCGAGCCCGTGTATGCTCTTGGTCAATCCGTGCCCATCCGTGCACGAATTCGCGATTCAGCTGGTGAGCCTGCAGTACTACCGCAAATTGAAGCCCAGATCAAAAAAGGTGCGAATACGATTGCCACTCTATCGCTCAGCATGGAAGCCGACATGCCTGGTACATATCGCGGTCAGGTCACTGGACTAGCGCCGGGAGATTACGACGTCTCGCTTATCTTGCCAGGTTTTTCCGTGGAAGCTGCCAATGTAAAGACGATGTTCCGCATACAGGAACCTGCCAATTCCGAGCTCCAAAATGTTACTCGAAATGATATGTTGCTTGCCCAAATTGCCTCACTTAGCGGTGGCAAATATGTCAAGGAGAATGAGATTGCCGAACTATGGGAAGCGATGAAACTTCGCCATAATAGTAAGCTTGTTGAATCTGACCAACTGTTATGGCAGAGCTATTGGTGGTTCATACCGGTGGTCTTAATTGTCGCTGTTGAATGGTGGCTTCGTAAAAAGGCAGGCTTGATATGAGTACCATTTCACCCTCCAGCAATCGACTTCCAGCGGTTACTGCTGGGAAACTACAAGAAGTCTGTTCGCGTCGCAAGCAATTGCTTGTTCTTAAGAGCATTGCGATCGCTGCTGCCACGTTTATGTCCGTGCTGCTTATCGCTGCGTTGGTCGATATGTGGTGGAATATCTCTTCCACGTTGCGCTGGGGATTGAGTGGTGGAGTGTATGGTCTGGCTGCTGTTGCGGCGATAGTTTCGATCTGGCCTTTTTTCCGCAGCTGGGGATTAAGTGAAGCGGCTAATTTGATCGAGCAACTAGTGCCTCGCTTGAAAAATCGTGTCATGGCAGCGGTAGATCTTGCCGTCGATTCTGACGAACCAAAATTTGGTTCAACAGCCTTACGTCAACGCTTGCAAGATAATGTGGCAACACAGATCGACGATCTCAAGGTTGGTGAAGTATTACCTTGGAAACATGTCCAACGCGACTTGTTGTTCTGCACGGGCACCGCCATGGTTGTGACGCTGCTATGTCTTATACCTCAATTAGAGCTACCAGCCCATTTGATGCGAATGCTGCTCCCGGCAGCCAACATAGCGCGGCCTAGTCTGGCTGATATCAAGCTCTTGTCACCGGAGAATACAAACGTAGCGGTTCCCTTAAATGAACGCATCATGGTGCGTGCCGCTATTGAGTTCAAGCACACCGCCGTTTATCGCGAACCTCGATTTGTTCAAGTGGAATGGCGCAGCGGTGACTTAGACGCACCAACCGATACGATACCGATGGTAGCGGAAGTAAGTGGTTCGGATACAGCAGATCCAGGCGCCGAGAAGAGCCTCATTTTCAATGCCTCTCTCGATGTACCTTACTCGACACAACAATTTAGAATCGTCAGCGATGTAGGTGAATCGATTTGGTATTCGCTAAAAGCCTTTCCGCGACCGAAAGCCGAAGGTTATCAAATTGAAACTCATGCTCCCGAGTATGCCCAAGCCCCCGTCGTCACCACGCGCTCGAAATCGGCTGATATGGATGTCTTGGAAGATGGAAAAGTGAAGTTAGGTGTCGAGGTCTCGGATCTATTGTCGCAAGCCACTTTGCGTTGGCTGGACGTCGATTCAGAACGGGGCGAAAAAGAAACCGAAGTATTGCAGAAGTCCAGTGACAAGTTGTGGCAATTTGAATGCGAGCCCACGCGAACAAGGCGTTTTCAAATCGATTTAAGAAGTGAGCAAGGAATCGAAAGTTCATTTCCACTGACCTATCGTATGACGGTACGCGAAGATCAATCGCCTAAGTTGGCTTGGATCGAACCGAAAGAAACTGCCAGGGTTATTCGGCCCAAATCGGCTGCCCGTATGCAGGTCGCCTTTAGCGATGAGTTTCCGCTGCAATCCTTGGAGCAATGGACGCGAATCAATCGCGGCGAGTGGATGCAGACGTCGTTGAATTACTCACTGGTTGCGGAGGGGGAGGTTGCCTGGACCTGGGAACTGGCAAGTCTCGGCCTAAAACTGGGCGACATGATCGATACGAAAGTTGTCGCCTTGGACCGCAAGGGCTTGAAGGGGGAGTCAAGTGTTGTCGAATGGGTTATCTCAGGGACGGAACTTGATCCGAGCCGCGAAGATGCCACATTGGCGCGCGAGGAAATCGCCACAGCTTTACGCGATTTCGGCGAGATAGCTAAAAAGCAGAACGAGACCTTGATCGAAACGAGAAAAGCTTGGCACAGCGATCGAGCTGACACGAATAAAGAAGATGCCTTGCAAAAGGTCTTTATCGAGGCGAATGAAGCGCTTATTCGAGACACTGAAAATGTAGCAAGACATATTCAACAACGCATGCCACGGGTATCGAACTTGGTTTCGCGGGAAGAGCTCATTCAAATTATGGATACACTAGCCCAAGTGCAAACTGAAGCCAGTGTTCTTCGATTGACGTGGCCCAAACGATCCGAGCAGGAACGACTTCAAGCGGGCAATACACAAAAGGCAACCGAGCATTTCGATCATTGGGTGGAACGGATGCTTCACGCGGCTCAGCGCGTGAATGAATCGTATCGACGTATGGTGCCTCATGATGTTCTGGCTGATTTCGGTCGGGATTTGACAGACGCCCATCGATATCAGGAAGAACTATTGCGCGATCCAAGTCAGGTTGGTGAAGAAATTTGGAATCGAGAGCAATTGATTTTGGCGGATCATCTCTTCACTTTGTCGCGCGAGATGTCGGCGCACTCAGGTTTCCTGCCGGAAGGCCCCGAACGAGGTTTGTCGGATTGGGCGGCTTGGGGAGAGCAAATGTCGGAACGCATGAAGAGCTTTTGTGCTCAAGATCCGCCCAAAAACGATAAGGAGCGAAGCCAGCGGCTTGACGAAGCAGATCGTATCTCGAAGGAATTGCAATATCGCAGTCGTGTGCATCAAACGCATTCGGGACTGCCTAACGAACTCATTTCTGCTAGGCGAGAGCTGTTGCAGATTGCGGGGCGTCCGAATGAGATATTGAACAAGGCCGTGCAAGAATGGCGTTCCCAACGTGATTCGCAGGCTGATGCCGCTCTGTTGCCCCCGCAGTTTTTTGAACAGATCGAACAGTATCGTCGCAGCCGTGAAGCCCAATTGGCATCCGGAGATTATGCATCGATTTTTGGAGCCGACTTAGGGTTGGCCTATCGGGCCATTGTGCATCAAGCTGAGATTTGTCGAGGTGATATCAAGAAAACCGAAGACGTGATGCAAGTGATTAGCGAGTGTGTCGCCATTTTGGAAGCGGAGAATCGATTGCGACATGCTCAACGTTGGTTGGAGCAACTCCAAGATGAAGAACGATTTGCGGCTAATGGCAAGTTTGCAATTACCGAAAATCCACGAATCTGGGATTCCTGGGGACTCGAAATCGAAGTTGGACAAGACGCGGTGCGGCGAACTCAAATTCGCAATGAATCGGCCGATGTGTTGAATGGTTTACGATGGTCCCCCCCTGCCCAATCGGCTGGGCAGAAGTTTAGCTCGCGTCGTTGGGAGCAGAAGCCAGCCGTTTCGGCAAGCTCTGAGGTGGATTCGATTCAACTTGAAATGAATACACAACTGGCTCTTCTAAAAGATAAATTTGATGCCGCTCGCGATCGACTGCGACAACTGGCTCCAACGATTCCCGAATTGGCTAAAGAGGGGGCACTGCTAGCTCGTGAGCAACAACAGCGGACCGAAGAATTGCGACAGGATTTCAAGGAAGGTGAAGTACCCAATGTTTCGGAACGTCTCACTCAAAACACCGAGCTAAACCAAGAACGACAAGAAGCGATCGCCGAACAACTCAAAGAGGCATTGACCGATTTGGCAGCGTCGCAAAATGTCTTGGACAAAGATGACTTGCAGATCGCAAAGACCGCCGATCTGGCACGTGCTTTACAGGAACGTGCCGAAGAGAAGAGAGAGCAAGCGCTCGAAAAAGCTCTGGAAGCAGAACAGTCCGAGACAACTCCCGCATTGGAAAACTTGAGCAAGAGTCAAGAGAAGGAAGCGGCCACGCTCGAAGCGATTGCTGCGCATTACGAGCAAGATCCATTGGCTCCTAAAAATTCTTCTGAACCAGCCAGCAATCCATCGTTGGCTGAGATGGCGCAGGCTATGGAAGCGGAGCCAGAAAATTTAGAAGCATATGCAGATGCCGAACGCCTTGCGAATTTGGCTGAAGCAGATCCAAGGGAACTATTGCGACGGTTGGAGGAGGAGCTCAAGACAAACGAAGAAATGCAAGAAGAGTTGTCGGATATCGCGAAGAACTTGGCGGAGCAAGCTCAAGAATCATTGGAGCAAGCAGCGGAACGAGAAAAGAACTTGCGCAGCAGCGTGGCCCAATCGGATCCGCTTCGTGAACCTCGGCGTCAAGAACTGGCACAAGAAGTGAATCAAGTTCTTGACCAAGCGAATCGCATGGCCCAACGCCTAGCCCAAGAGGCTCAAAGCCAGGCGAGGTTAGGGAAGCAAGATGAGGAGCAGGCCAAACTGCAACAAATCGCTAATGATTTATACAAATCGGTGGATCAAGCTCGACAACAGGCGAGTTCGCAATTGCCTGAAGATTTGAAGGCTGCCGCAGAAAAGTTGGGACAGGCTGTGCAGGCCGTTCAGCCGCAGGTACAGGCTGCAGCACAAAGTTTAGCGCAGGGTAAACAAGAACAACAATTTGATGATGCAAACAAATTGCAACAAGCAAAAACTAACGCCGAACGCTCCCAAGCCCAAGTTCATGAGCAAGATCAACGTTACGCGGATCAAAACGTTCGAATGCGCGAGCAAAGAAAACAGGCTGCCGAACGCGCTGTACAACAAGCTCAGCAGCAACTATCACAAGTGGAACGGCAACGCGATCAAGTTCGAGATCAGGCTAATAAGAATCCTGAAAACGCCGGATTAAAGGAGGCACTTGCCAACTCTGAAGCAGAGGTTGAGGAAAAGAAATCATTACAAGCTATGGCGGAACAATCGAAGACGCAGGCTGATCAGCGTTTGACGGAGGCCCAACAAGAGAGAGCCGCATTGGAAAATAAACCAGGGGCTCTGGAGGCGGCGAGTCCAAATACTGAGTTGGCAGAACGTCTCACAGACCAAGTGGCCCAGCGAGCGTCAGAGTTAAGTCAAGACATTCAACAACTCGTTAACGATTCTAACTGGATCGACCAAGTGCAAGCCTCACGGCAGCAGTTGGCTAGCGCGGCAACGCAGCAACAAACGTTGCAAGAAGCGGTGTCTGATGCCGCACGAGATTTAGATCGAGCTGCGAATCATCAAGCTCGATTAGAGGCTCCTCAGTCAGCGCAGGCACTCGCAGAGGCCGCTCAGCGGGTCAATAACACGGCTAACAATGAGGCACAGCAAGCCGAAGATCGGTTGGCCGATGCGGGCAAAACGCAAGGGGCAACCAACCCGCGTTATGCAACGGCAGAAGAAACTCGAAATGCGACAAACGCGTTGGAGAATTCTCAGAATTCATTGCAGGCACGAGCCAAGGAGTTAGGTGAAATGTTGGCTGCCCAAGAAAGCCAAGCGGAAGCCAGTCAGGCTCAACAGAATAATGCCCAACAGAACAATTCTCAGCAGAATCCGTCACAAGCCAACAATGCAGCGGCGCAGAATAGCCCACAGAGTACTCAGCCTGCGAGTCCCCAGCAAAATTCGCCAGGTAACCAAAATCAAGACGCTACGAACCCATCGTCACCGAACCCATCGTCACCGGGTGAGAATCCACAGCCGAATGCGGATGGAACGCCGCCGTCGCCTGCGGATGCAGCTAATGGTACTGAGAATTCTGTCGCCAATGATCAATCAATGCAGCAAGGGGATTCACCCTTGTCACCGCGTGAAATGGCGGAACTCTTGGACGAATTAGATCGACAACTTCGTGATCCAAGTGGAAACATCAAACCGGACGCACTTTCCCAATCGGCGAATCAAGATGGACCGGAGAGTCTTGCAAGCCTGAGAAATACGCAACAGCAGATCTCACAGCAGTTACAGCAAATGCGGGCGTCGGCGGAATCGAAGGTGAATAACTCGACCATGGTAATCAGTCGCGATCCATCGCAGGCGAAAACTAGCCAAGGTATTTTGATTCCTAATCCAACTGGAAGTGGTTCTAGCAAAGTGTTTTCCACCGATCAATTAACGGGCGAACCACTTGGGGCATGGAGTCGATTGCGGGAGAAAAAATCGGAAGAGGTTGCAGAGAGTCAACGCGAATCGGTTGCTCCAAGATATCGGCGGCAAATTGAAAATTATTTTAAGACGTTGTCCGAACGAAGTGTCAAACAATAGATTTGACCGCAATAAGAGCCTGGAATCCCCGCATGTTTCCTATCAGCAAGATACTTTGTCGTTGGTTAGCCAGTCTGTACGTCTTGGCGTTGACGTTGCCATTGATGGGACAAGACGCACTACCAACATCGAAACCCGAATTTGAGGAAACGAAGAAGTCCATCGATCGGGCATTAAAGTTTTTGGTGTCGCAACAAAAAGAAAGCGGTGCGATCACTTTAGGCCAACATGACACGGCGATGACCGCACTGTCGATCATGGCTATGGCCAGTGTAGGAGTAACACCTTCACAAGACGACGAGCGTGGGCGAGCGATGAGCAAAGCGATTGACTTTGTGCTCGAAGAAAAACGTCAAAACAAAGAAGGCTACTTTGGCGAAGCAGATGGATCGAGGATGTATGGACATGGAATCATAACCCTCATGCTTTCGGAAATGGTTGGCATGGGACGGACGCCAGAGCAAGATGCTCGAATTCATGATGCTTGTCAGAAGGGAATCGATCTAATTCTGAGGGCGCAGCGTCGCAGCAAGAGCGGGTCGAATCGTGGTGGCTGGCGATACACGCCAGATGCTTCGGATGCGGATTTGTCTGTTTCAGTGTGGCAATTGATGGCTTTGAGGTCCGCCAAAACCGATGGACTTGATGTTCCGGCTGGTGCGATTGAACAGGCCATTATCTATTTGAAACGTTCATGCACTTCACCTTTGGATGGAGAGGGGAAACCAGTACGGCAGGACTCCGGTTTTGCTTATACTCCAGGGAGTGGTGATATTCAGTATGCTATGACCGCGGCAGGTGCCCTAGCGATGCAAGTCTGTGGACAATACGAATCCCCATTGGTGCGAAATGCGATCGAATGGCTGAAGAAGCATCCTCCGAAATGGGGCACACGCTACTTCTTCTACGGCACGTACTATTATGCTCAGGCCCTACATCAGCAAGGTGGCGAAACGGCAGATGAAGCAGAGCGTTTGGTGCGCGATGTTCTACTGCCGAAACAAAATGAAGATGGTGGTTGGACGCCTGAGGGAGAAGAAGGTGGAGCTGGTCGAGTTTATGCGACCAGCATGGCGATTCTCAGCCTCAGTGTCCGCTTTCATTATCTTCCCATCTATCAACGCTAACTGAGTGGGATCTTGCGTCGTGCATTAGTCGCGGCAGTAGTTGCGACGGAAAAAGTAAATCGCCAGCGACATTAAGACGAGTGCCCAGCCCCATTGCCACGCTAATGCGATTTGCATTTTGCTATTGGTTAGATCGAGTTGATTCCACAGCATGCCTTGAAAGCCCGACATGGCCCAATAGGTCATCATCGATTTCGAGGCGATATCGAGAATCACAGGGAGCTTCATCATTTGCAATGGAAACCAACAACCACCTAAGGCGGCCATCACCAAGATAACTACTTGGGCTAAGCCATCGCCTTGCGTGCTCGAGCGACTTGCTGAAGCGATCAGCATGCCGAAACTGCTGGCCGCGGCAACCCAGGAAATGACCAGGACGCTGAGCGTCAATGGATCACGGAACAAGCCCACTTTGAACATCAATTCGCCATAAACGAACAGGATGCTGACTTGAATAATTCCGATGATGACCGCAAACAACAGTTTGCCGAATAGGACCGATTCACGAGGAATAGACATCGCAAACAAGCGGCGCAATGTTCCTTTCTCACGTTCAGCCAACAACACCGAGGCGCAACCCGTCAAAGCAAACAGCAATGACATGACGGTCATGCCGGCCACACTCTGGGCCGCCTGGTAGGTGACACGTCGCGGGCGTGATGGTGGTTCGATCGGTTTATCATCGAGAGGCACCATATTGAGCATAAAGCTCATCATGCCCGCCATTGGGTCTTCAATTTCAGAATCTGGTGTAGGTTTTGGTTCGGAGGCCTCCAGTTTCTTATCATTCTCGGTGTCTAGGAATTGGCCGATCAGGTCCGTCATGCTGTTGGCAGGAACTTGGATTTGAGCCACTTCCTCGTTGGTGAGCCCCGCTTCCACTAGCGATTTGCGCAGGCCGTTCCACCACAGCGTACCATTGGATTCTGCTAACGCCGATTGGAAGAGTCCGATTTGAATGATTTGCTGTTCCATTTTGCGACCTGGATCGCGAAACATAATCAACTTCGGAGCATCTGTGGCCGTATTGGTTATCGCAAAACCGCTGGGGATAACCAACGCATGACTGGTATCGCCATCTGCGACTTTCTTTTCCACATCTGCGCGAGTAAGCGGCTTAGCGGTTGGCTTCGGTTCAATCTTGAGCATGTTCGATTTACGTAGTCGTTCGACGAAGGCTCGTGTTTCATCGGAGGCTGCTTCATCGACAACATAGAGTGTGGCTTGTGGCATTCCGCCACCCCCGCCACCAGAAATCGCCGTCATGATCCAACCGAAAACGGTGACCAAAGCGATCGGCACCAAAAAGCCCACCGCCATAGCACCGCGATCGCGGAAGTAACATCGCAAATCTTTTTTGGCAAGCAGCCATGCGCAACGCAGTGTGTTCATGAATCTTGCAAGCTCCGTCCGGTCAGTTTCAAAAAGACTTCTTCGAGATTCGAGTTAGGTAAACCACTTTCGATCGCCAATTGTTTCGCGGAACCGATCGCTATGATCTTTCCACCATGCATGATGCCGATACGATCACAGAGCCGTTCGGCTTCTTCCATGTAATGTGTGGTGTATAGTATCGTTGTCCCTTCCGCTTGAATCTGTTTCAAAGATTCGAATAAATGGTTGCGGCTCTGTGGATCCACACCCACGGTAGGTTCATCGAGAAGAACCAGTTGCGGTTGGTGAATCAATCCACATGCAAGATTCAGTCTTCGTTTCATCCCGCCGCTGTAGGTCTTCACCAGATCCTTGGCTCGATCGGTCAGACCTGCGATTTCCAATTGTCGATCGATAGCTTGTTGTAGCTTTTTGCCACCTAGACCAAAGAGACCACCAAAGGTCTGTAAGTTCTCTCGCGCTGTTAGATGTTCGTAAATGGCGAGATCTTGCGGGACGATTCCAATATGTTGTCGATCCGATAAATTCTTGGAAGGTGAGAATGGTCTGCCTGCGAAGAGCATGTCGCCGCGAAAGCGACTCAGTAACCCGGAGACACAAGCGATGGTTGTCGATTTCCCAGCGCCATTGGGCCCCAGGAGCCCAAAGAACTCCCCTGGTTGGATGGAAAAGTTGATGTGGTCGACGGCGAGTTTTCCATGGTAATCATACGCTAGTGCGCGAACATCGAGCAGTGCTTTATCGGACATACTGGTCATTTAGCCTTTGAATCCTTCTCCAAGTTTCCCGGAAAGTCCATAGGCGTATTATCCACGGTTACTAGGCGCGAAATCGGTCGCAACTTTCACCGATTTTGCCCAAAACTCGTTCCCAGGCTCTGCCTGGGAACGCGCTGCCCGAGAGGCTCCGCCTCGACTTCTTCTCTGGGGGGCTGCCCGGCGTGGGATTTTCGCCAGAGCGTTTTTGGGTCGTTCGGTGGTCATGTGCGGTGCATTGGAGGCAGGAGCCTCCCGTGCAGTGCATTCCCAGGCAGAGCCTGGGAACGAGGGAGGAAAATCGCGTTTTTTACTCCTAAAGGCCGTTTTTCAAGGAAAAAATGACATAGAGTTCGAATAGTCTTTCGCAACTCTTCGCGAGGTATCTATGGCCCAAGATCAGAACAATTCCCCCTCGACCGATCAGGAACAGGACAAAGGCTGGGGGGCTGGGGATGTGTGGTGTCTCGTCATTTTCTTCCCCGTGATGTTGTGGGCGATGTTGGCTAAAGACTACGTGCTGGCGACCGCCTGGTGTCTTGTCTGTTTATGTGGTTGTAGCGGTTTGAGAGCAGGCGCGGCTGGTATGTTTGGCATGTTCATTGCCATGGGAATTGCCGTCGTCTATGGCCCCACTTTGGGAATTCGCTATGAAGGTGAAGTTACCAAATGGATCGGCACAACCGGTCTGGCCAATCGCCTGCTTAGTATTGGTTTAATGGTTGTCATGCTGACGCTTGTGATCGGTCAAATCTTTCAGTGGGGCATTTTCTTAGCCACCTACAAACACAAAACGTTGCAAGGCTTAAACCGTTACGTCGGAGGCGTCTTGGGATGTGTCCAGGGCATTGCAGGAGTTTTCTTACTCCTGGGTGGCTTATTCATGATCGAATCCATCCAACAGCACGACGCACCGAATCAGCAAGCACAAATCCAGACAACAGAAGCCTCCTTGATGCAACGCGTCGTTAACGAAGCTCATGCGAGCCGTTTAGGTACGTGGGTCAAAAACTACAATCCTTACGAAAAAATCCCACAACTGAATCGTTTCCACGAAGTGAAACGTACAGTGGAGACGCTCGTTCAACCCGAGCGAGTACAAGAACTTCTCGCTCATCCCGAAGTGGCTCGATTGAAGTCGGATCCCAACGTACAACAAGCCATTCGGGATATTCGGGATGATGCTGAGATTTCGAAGTTGCTCAATGGTGATAAGCCGCTTGATTCAACGGCGATCATCATGATTATGAATCACCCCAAGGTGTTGAACTTGCTCGATCAGCCTGGCTTTCTCGAATCAGTTCAGCGTGCGATTAAATAAGTTGCGAACTTAGTAGTTGGATAGTGTGATGGTACCGTTCGGTCGAATACGCACCGTACAGTTACGCGAAATAGTGTTGCTAGGCAACAAAAATTGATCGGGCCCAAACGAGTTTCCATCTTCGAAGCGACCACTGACGGTCACTTCATAGGCGCTCCAGCGTCCCATGCTGATGCTTGACATCCCACCTGGCGGAATGTTGACAAAGTCATAGCCATCCCGTCCAGCCTGAAAATGAATGTGGCTAATCACCTGCCCCGATTGATTGATGTACGCAATGTTGCGCGAGAAAACCCCCGTTCTCTTGGGAGCTCCAAATTGCAACAACAATAGAACTGTACTGAGGACCGTGACGGCAGCAAAGATATGAGCTTTGGACATAAGGCACCTCATGCGTGAGAGAGTCGCAACGGGAAAGACCTCTATATCTCAAAGCTGTCATACAAAAAGGCTGATCTATGGGAGAATCCGGCTAACTGTTATCGATCTCAACCAATAACATGCGAACGATTTGTGCAATCGTTATAGTCGTTATGATTAGATCGGAATCGCTCAAGTCGCGCAGCCAAAACGCTTCGCAGTGGAGTTCGTAGCTCCTACTTCGTACTTCGTAACTCGTCGTCGTGCTCGTAATTCGTAATTCGTCATCGTCTTCGTAATTCGTCTTCGTACCTCGTGCACGACCCGCCGCCGATCACGATCACCGCTGCGCTAAATACGAGCTACGAAAGAACCTCCCGCTGCCATATCTTCCTGCACTGCAATCCGAAATTCCTAATTCGCGTTCCCCGCCTCTCTCACTCGTTAATACCCATTTGGCTCAATAGAAAAGCGTAAGCGTATTCATACGCCGTTTCTCGGATTGCTTCATATCGTCCGCTGGCACCACCATGCCCAGCGTCCATATTGCATCGCAAGATCAACGGATTCTTGTCTGTCTTAAGCGAGCGCAGTTTGGCTATGTACTTAGTGGGTTCGTGGTAAAGAACTTGGCTGTCGTTTAGTGAAGTAGTGACCAATATGCTCGGATAGGCCTTGCGGGCCAGATTGTCATACGGGGAATACTCAAGCATGTATAAGCCGGCTTCCTTTTCATTCGGATTACCCCATTCCAAATACTCTTGAACGGTTAGCGGCAATGATTCGTCAAGCATGGTATTGATCACATCGACAAAAGGTACTGCGAGATGAGCGACTTTGCAAAGATCAGGACGTTCATTGAGAACGGCCCCAATCAACAACCCCCCTGCACTGCCACCTTCAATCGCCAACCGATCTCGCGAACCATACTTCTCTTTGACCAAATGATCGGCACAGGCGATGAAATCGTAGAAGGTGTTTTTCTTCTTCATTAGCTTGCCATCGAGATACCATTGTCGTCCCAAGTCGCTTCCGCCCCGGATGTGGGCTAAGGCGAAAACTACACCTCGATCCAATAGCACCAGCCTCGCGGCGCTGAACCCCGGTTCTGTACTAAAACCGTAAGAACCATAGCTGTATAGATAAAGTGGAGCGGTACCATCTTTCTTCAGGCCTTTGCGATACACGATCGATATAGGCACCTTCACACCATCATGTGAGGTTGCTTCGATTCTCTCTGATGTATAGTTGTTGGCATCGAATCCACCTGGCACGGCCGTCTGCTTGAGCAACTCTCGCGAGCGATCGTTGAGGTTGTAATCAAAAACGGAGCTTGGAGTTACCATACTCGTGTAAGTGAAACGAATGGTGTTGGTATCAAATTCAGGGTTGCTGCTCAGCCCGACTTCATAACTTGTTTCAGGGAACGAAATCCGGTGAGATTCCTGTTTGGCGAAATCGTAGACTCGAAGTTGCGGAACGCCATTCTCTCGTTCGCTGATGACGGCATGATTCTTGAATACGGAAATGCCTTCGACGAATACTTTCGGATTGGGTGTTTCGAAGTCCGTCCAGTTTTTAGCCTCTGTCGCATTTACGGGACAAGTCATCCATTTGAAATTGGTGACATCGTTGGCATTGGTGTGGATGTGAAATACACCATCGCGATGGTCAATGCCGTACTCAACCCCATCGACACGTTTAGCAAAAAGCTGCCACTCGCCAGTCGGTTGGCTGGCATCGAGGAAACTGTTTTCGGAAGTATTTGAACTCGCGACACCGTGAACTAGATATTTCTTGTCTTGGGTACGACCGACGTCCAGTCGATAGAGTTCATCTTTCTCTTCATAGATCAGCACGTCTTTCGCGAGTGGTTCACCGAAAGTGTGGCGGAAAAGTTTGTGGGGGCGTTTCGCTTCGTCTTCGGTCACATAGAAAATGGTTTTGTTATCCGCACACCAAGTGAATCCCGCGATTTTTGTTAGTTTGTCTTCGATCAACTTGCCCGTGCGAAGATCTTTAATAGAGAGATAATATTCTCGGAAACCTGTTGTATCCGTCATATAGGCAAGTAAGTTGTGGTCGTCGGAAGTGCCGAGCGGGAAGGCTGACATGAACTTTTCACCTTCCGCCAGCGTGTTTACATCGAGGATGATTTCTTCTGAAGCTTCTAAGTTACCTTTCTTGCGACAATAGATTGGGTATTGTTTTCCTTCTTCGGTTCGCGAATAAAAGTAATAGCCACCATCTCGCACTGGAACACTAAGATCGGTCTGTTGGATATGCGATAGAATTTCATCGTACAGTTTTTGCTCGAACGGCTTGAGAGCCTTGGTGATCTCTTCACGATAAGCGTTCTCGGCTTCGAGATACTTGATCACCTCTGGATTCGACTTATCTTTCATCCAGAAATAAGGATCTTCCATCTTCTTGCCGTGGAAATCAAAGCTATGCGGCTTAAGTGGAGCAACGGGTGGTTTCGAAGAAGTGGCGTTTTGTGCTAGCGCACTAGATGCCAAGAGTGATAACACGAGGAAGGTTCTAGCTAACATAGATTGGATCTTGTTGAATTGGGTTTGGGAACGGCTGCGGTAGCACGCGAAGTGGTATCGTTACTTCTTGGGATCGAGGTTCTTTTGCAGATCTTCGCCGCTGAGGGAGGAGGTAACACCTTCCGCCGGCACGTCGACTTTAGTGATCCACAGCAATGCGTTTAGAACCAGCTTTCGGAAGTTATCGTCGCCCCAGTTCTTATGGAAATGGCCGCCAGTGAAGCCCACTCCGCGACCTCCATCGGTTCGATCTGTTGCCCACATCAAATGTTCGGGGCGACCTTTGGCTTCCTGAATATGTTTGTATGGCCCCTTGGGATACACATACGGACCGTCGCGTGTTTCGTCCGTGGGCGTGGCTGTCAGAATCGGCGTGACTCCCTTTAAGTCGGGACGAAAACGCATGTTGAAGTACCATTCATCCACAATGGAAAACGGTTGTACGCCTCGGGTGATGGGATGGTCAGGGAGTTGCTCAAATTTGGCCTTCCATATTGGGTTGCACGAATACTCATGCTCATAACAACCACCGATCCAATCTCGAAACGTATCCCCTTCTTTCCCCTTTGGTACCTCGACTCCGAAATGCAAACAGAACAGTCCAACCCCTTTTTCCAAAAGTTGACTGATTCGCGGAATCCGTTCGCCTTGGATCAGTGGATGTCCCTTTCCGCCATCGGAGTAACAGAGAATACCATCCGCCGAATCAAGGATCGAATCATCTTGGGGATAGCCGTTGAGGACGAAGGAAACTTCTAGTCCTGGAATATCTTTCAAGCACTGATGAAACAGTTGCACACCGGCGTTGTGTTCGTGCATCCCAGGTGGGTGGCTCGGCGTGCCGGCGATCAGCACAAGTTTTTTGGGAGCCGGTTGGGCTGCGAAGGGGGAAGCACTCAGTGTGGTGGGATTCAGTGTGGAAGTACTCAGGAGAGTAGCGGCGGTAGAAGCTGCTAGAAAGTCACGGCGATTGAGATTCATGGGGTCTTAGCTCCAGGTGCAATTGGGTTGAGGACATCTTGATCGTCGTCGATTCTGCAGAGCATTTCAAGTGTACTGAGTGTCGCTGATTAGGGTATTTGTAAAACGTATTTTCCAGGTAGTTCACCGCAGAGGATAGAATGTCATGAGGTAAGTTGAGTCTATTTGCTGTAGTATGTAAGGCGATCTTACCGTGGATAATTCCAACCGCTCCTCTCTCTTGGAATGAATCATGCTTCTCTCGTTTTCTCTTCGTGTTCAACTATTGTGGTTCGTTGTTGCCACAACTTCTGCTTTGGCGCAGGAATCGACAGACGGTGGCATCGCACCTCGCAGCGATTGGAAGAGTTCGCGTGTGAAGGGAAGTCCAGAGAAGCCCAATCCGCTGAAGGTTGTCCCCGCTTTTCCGAAACTTAAGTTCGATGAACCGATGCATGTCCGCTGGTCGTCTAGTTTGCAGCGTTACATTGTGTGTGAATTGCGAGGAAAACTATGGAGCTTTTGTGCCGATGAAAATGTTTCGCAGGCAGACCTCATGGTCGATCTTAAGAGCGACCTGAAGTCGTTTGATCCGCAACGCAGTACTGGAGTCCAGGAAGTTTATTCCATCGCTTTGGATCCCAACTTTGAATCGAACCGTTTCATTTATGTCTGTATGGTTTTGGGCAGTAAGCTTGGAAAGCCGCTGGAAGATGGAACGCGTGTGTCTCGGTTTCGAATTACAGATGGTAGCTCGCCGCGCCTCGATTTGAGTTCCGAACTACCGATCATTGAATGGCTAGCTGGAGGCCACAATGGTTGCGATCTTGCGTTTGATAACAGCGGTCATTTATTGATCAGCACTGGCGATTCTACTGAGCCCAGTCCACCGGATCGCCTTAAGACCGGTCAAGATATCTCCGATCTGTTGGCGAGTATTTTGCGTATCGATGTTCGCGAGGCAACGCCAGAACAGCCTTACAGAATACCCGACGATAATCCATTTCAGCATGTTCCCAACGCGAGGAAAGAAGTGTGGGCCTTTGGGTTTCGCAATCCCTGGCGGATTTCGATCGATCGCGTCAGCGGAGCGTTGTTTGTCGGTGATGTGGGGTGGGAAAAATGGGAAATGATCCATCGTGTTGAACGAGGTAGCAATCATGGTTGGAGTGTTCGCGAAGGACGAGAGTTAATTCAAGCGGATGCATCGCTGGGACCAGCCGAAGTTGTGCCGCCATGGATCGAGCTTTCACATGCAGAAGCCGCTTCGATCACAGGTGGTTTTGTTTATCGCGGTCAGCAGTTCCCAGAGTTCGTTGGTCACTATTTCTTTGGCGACTGGGTACATGGTCGAATTTGGGGAGTGCCCCTCGATGGAACTCAATCTGAGCATGAAGTGGCTAGCACATCTCTTCGCATCATTGCGTTTGAACCGGATGCGGACGGCGAATCACTGGTCGTAAACCATCTCAGCGGAACAACACTTTTCCGGCTAGTGCCAAACGATCAATACGAGCGTGAGTTGACGGAGAGTCAAAGATTCCCCAGAAAGTTGAGCGCAACGGGGCTATTTGAAAATGTAAAACAGCAAACACCAAAGGAAGGCGTCTTGCGATTTTCGATTAATCAGCCGATGTGGCAGGATGGGGCAACGGCAACGCATTACTTGGGCTTACCAAGTGATTCTACCGTGACGGTTTATGATTCGCCGCAGCCACTTGCGCACATGGCGATGTTTGCCAGTCGCTTACATTATCCTGCGGGAACTGTACTCGCAAAAACGCTGAGTTGGAAGGGACGCTGCATCGAGACACAGTTGCTCTACTTCGACGGGGTTCGTTGGCAGGGGTACAGTTACTTGTGGAACGCAGAACAAAACGATGCGGAACTTGTTCCGCGCGAAGGTAAAGAAATTGTGTTGGGGACTCCCGGCAAGAAACGCTGGCGTATCCATAGTCGTAGCGAGTGTTTTCAATGTCACAATCCTTGGCCAGAAACCACGTTGGCATTTACCCCCGAGCAATTGCATCAGCCGGAATTTGGCGAGCAATCGGTTTGGCTCCAATTGCAACGTCGAGGTTATGTCAAAACGGTGAATAGCAATCGGGAACCTGTGCCTGCCGAACGCTGCGTACGAGTTGCCTTACCTCGTGAGACGAATACGTCTGTTGAACATCGAGCCCGATCCTATCTCCATGTGAATTGTGCACACTGTCATCAATTCGGGGCTGGGACTGGCGTGGCCATTGACTTGAGAAGACCCAATTCGGAAGCCGAACTCAAGATGATTTCCGTAAAGCCGGAGAAGGGAGAGTTTGGTTTCAAGGATTCGCAACTCATCGATCCGGGGGAATCCTCGAATAGCATTCTCACCTATCGTATAGCCTCTTCGTCCGTGGGGCATATGCCGCATATCGGCTCACGTGAGGTTGATTTTGCGGGAGTGGCTTTAGTGGCCGACTGGATTGATGGGTTAGGATCTGGAGCCGAAGTGAATTCGGCGACCGCGAGTCAATTGTCGAGTGAATTGGCGCATGCACTTCTGCTCTCAAATTCATCCAGTAACACGAGCAACAGCGTCGAGACCAAGCCGGGTGAAGAGAGGCGACGTCTCGCTTTGCAACTTGCCATTCAACTCGCCAAGCACGCGAACAGCGCGTCATCAGAAGGAAATGAACTTCTTTCGAAAGAGTTGTTGCAACAATTGGCCAAAGATAGTGATACGGTTATCAGTAGTTTGTTTGAGGCCTTTATTCCGTCAGGGGAGCGAATCCAACGTATGAGCAGTGGTTCGCGGTGGAGTGATATAGCAAACTTAGATGGAGATGTTCTTCGCGGAAGTCAGCTATTCCGCGACCCAAATCGGCTTCAATGTTCACGCTGTCACGAGTTGGCCCATTCAGGTGGCCAGATCGGTCCCAAGCTTGATGCGATCGGACTTAAGTTGGCGAAGTCGCAACTGTTTGAAGCGATCGCTGAACCTTCGCGCTTGGTCGAGGCGAAGTATCAGACTCAGCGTGTTAGGACCGATGATGGAGCGGTAGTCACAGGTCTCATAGAATCCGAGTCCGAACATGAGTTGAGTCTCGTAGCGGCCAACGGCGAGAAGATTCGAATTCCTATCAAAGAGATTGCTGAGCGGAAGAGTGAACCACAATCCCTGATGCCAACGGGGTTAATGGAGCAAATGACGGCTCAAGAAATGGCAGATCTGATCGAGTATTTGAGTTCGCTGCGTTAGACGCTGGGAGGAGTTACCAGAATTTCCACCATGGCTTCATCGCCTTTTCAATGGCGTCAACAGCTTCTTTGGCGGCCTCTTGTACGAAGTCATCGGAGTCATGGGTGAGTTCACGGAGCGGAGCAAGTGCATTGTGTGCATGTTTGCCCATTTTTCCCAGCGCGAAGGCGGCACGAAAACGGACGTTCCAATCTGGATGTGATAGAGCTTGAATCAAGGGCCAATCGCCCAATCCAAGCAAGAAGGAAAGTCCAAAGGCCGCTATCGTCCCTTGTGGGTGAGAATCGGACAGGAGTTGCTTTTCTAGTTCACAATACATCTTGTGAAGGGTGCGTTCGTCGTCGACTCCTTGAAGCATCGCTTCCTGCAAGGCTTCATAATCCTCCGCTTCAATGGCGGCAGTAACCTGTTCGACAACCGTTTGCCGTGCAGCAGCGTCATGGATCAGTTTGAGGGTGGCATCATCGATTAGCTTCGGTACTTCATTAGCAATATGAGACGGGACTCCCTCCGAGCTGAGTTTTTCGATGATGGCTTTGTTATCCCACCCTGCATCGCGCAGGGCCCATGCATGGTGCAACATGATACGAACGCGTTGTTCCATCGTTGGCATAAGCATGATTTACTCCTCCGATTCGTTGTGAGGTTCGGCCTGTAACGATCCTCTAATGTGGCATGTCGAAATAAGTGTTCCAGACGTTCTGGCCAAGTTCATTTCCCTCGATCCCATCGATGAACGAGTAAAGAAACTGTTGACGCCACGAATCTTCACAGTGCTCAAACCGAGTGATCTGTGGTGCATGTATGCAAAATTTGCCATTGGATTTCGGCGAATAGGGAATGGAAACGACCGCTTCAGATTTAGGTAGAGAATAGCAGCGAATCTCGATAATGATCGCCCTGGTGCGAGTCTTGTCGATGTTGATGTGCGTGGCATAAACAAACGATGCGTATTTGGCGGCAAAGTCGTTGGAACGAAGTTTTTGGAGCCCATACTCGATTGGATCTTGTTGCGAATCGATCGGCTCTATGCAATCGACTTTGATCTCATCCGAGTCGGTCATGTAAACCAACATCGGAACGAGTTGTTCATTTTCTGCCATGCTCCAGAGCGCATAAGACGCAGAAAATCCCGCTAACTCGGACGCTGTAAAGATCGAAACTTCATGATTGGAGAACTGCATGTTACCTTTCGTCCTGGGGCTGTCCCGAGTAGGCATAAAACTGAGAGCTTACGTTATACGTTATCACGATGGTTCGAAACTAGGCCTTGAGGGCAGCAGAGGTTTACTCTAGTGTTGAATCGAGTTTGGCAAGCAGATACTCGGCTCTCGCGATTCCATCTTCCGTTCCATAGACTCCTAATAATTCCGTGAGGCAACCTTCTAAGCCGCAGGTACAGCGTTGTTGACGGGCAAATTCATTTAAGCTTGAAAGCCAATTGCCCTCGAAACCTAATTGGTAGCGGCAGTAAAAAGCGGAGGGTAAGGCCCATTGATGTGTGGGTTGCTTCGAAAGAGCGACCTCGTACGCATCGAGTAAGCAATGTCCCCTCCCCTTCTCGCGGCGTTTGCCAATGCGATCGCGCTCATCCAGGACGGTTCCCTTTCATATTGCTGTTCGGTAAAGGCGATGGCCTCAGCATGTTTTCCATTTTTACTCAGCAGCATAGGACGCAACAATTCATTGAGTGGCAAGGTCTCGTATTCGGATTCGAGTTTATTCAATCGTTCCAGCAAGTGTTTAGCGACGTGCTTTTCATCATCAGTCAAGCTGGAGTAAGGTTCCGGAATGCACATGGCTGCGTCGTAGATTTCGCGAATTTCGTCATTGAGTGTCATGGTTTGGTCTTGGTACTGGGCGAACGCTAACAGGTTGTAACGTTGATTTCAGATCGGAAGGACGAGAGTCGCGATAGACCACTCGCAACTGGGGTACTTGGAGCTTCAATGGTTGGGGGAGGTTAAATTGATGTTCGCCCATAGTTTCGTGTGGTGTTGGCGATACTACGGTTGAATTTCATCGTTCGGTCGATGTTCATCGACTTTGGGCAAAATTTGTGCTCCACAAACATCGCAGCGCTGATCTGAATGAAGCATATTCCCACAATGACTACAGCACCAAATGGTTTCTTCATTGGGACCGGAGATCTTTCCTTCGAATTCAAATCCGGCAATCTTCTTTTGCAATCGCAAATGTTCTGCCAGACAGCGTAGCAAGAGCCAATTCATGAATGCTCCAGCCAGCGTGATGGCCGCTGCGAGAAGTCCACGCAGAGAGAATGACATCAACATGGCCAAAGCGAGCAAAGATCCGAGAACCAAGAAACCAAGGGCAGCCATGTCTACCAGTGTCTCTAGTCCTTTACCACCTCGCTGGCGTTTCTTGGGAGTTGGGTGTGCAGTTATTTGAGTCAATGCAAATCTCGTTAGAGGTAATGGACCGTTTTTGTTGATGGATAAGATGAGACCGCGCGTCCGTTTTTCCTAAGCAGTGTGCTCGGATTATTTCATGTTTTCCCCAGCAGGACAAGGAAAAAAGATGTTAGACACCATCGTTCGCGCGGCCTTAGCTGCGGTATTACTTTCCTGATCCGAATCTAATTCCTCAAAGATGTAACGGCATTTCTCCAAATCGAATGGGAGAGGCAGGGGATTTGGACGCCGACATTCAGATATTGGCCAGTATTGAAGCTTGGCTTGCAACATGAGACTCGATCGCGGAGAATTTCAGGATTCCCAATCAGCTTCGAACGGACCTGAGAAAGGTATCGAACCATGTCCATAATTCCCGACCCGAATCCACAAGCTTCCGACAATCCACCGAAAGTTCGCTTGGCAGAAGGACAGCATGTCAATCTGGGCTGCGGTACACTGATTTTAATCGCACTGATCGTCTTGATTTTCGGCCGGAAAGGTACTGGTGACCTGGAACGTGAAGTGAGAAATCTCAGCGCAAAGATTGAGCAATTGGAAGCCGCGGTGAAAACGCAGACAAGTGAAATCAGATCCCTTGAGGAAAAACTGGCCAGCCCAAATGCGGAGTCAAAGTAATCCGCCCAAAGACGAAGTTAGTGTGCAAGGGAAACCTATGATTGAACTCACCGTACCTAAGGAAAAGTTCATGCGGCTCATTCTCCTCATCGGATTGTCTTGTATTGTTCTATCGAGCTATCCAGTTGTTGCTTCAGACCCAGACGCGACCACGATTGTCAAGCAAGCGATCGATGCGGTTGGGGGGGAAGATAAACTTCTGCGACTGTTTCGTGCTCGCGAAACAGTCAATGTAAGTAGCGATCCGGAAAAGAAAGTACCAGAGCGTGTTTCGATCTATGAACCGCCGAAGTATTGGTGGACGGGCAAAAGCGAACGCGTGAAGAACGACGCGAAACCCGATGAACCAGCGACGTTCTTGGTGTGGGCTTGGACATTAACGATACTGACCGATCCTGCTTCGAAACTGGAAATGCTCCCAGAAATTGTTGAGTCTGAGAAGGCCGCCAATGGTCTGCGTGTCAGTGGTACGGTTGATCCACCCATGGACATCTATTTCGATAAGTCTGAAAGTCGGTTGGTTCGAATCGATTGGCGAAGCGACATCTATCGCTTCAGCGATTGGAGAGTGCACGATGGAGTCAAGTATCCTGCGAAATGTGTCGGCTTCAAGAAGAGTTCAGGTAAGCCTTGGTTTTACAGCGACATTATCGAACTCGAACGACTGAAAGAATTGCCTGAAGGATTCAAGCGACGGTAATGACAACAGGATCCCATTCGCCTGCGCTGCTGGAAAGTAAATGATAGAGAGTTGAGCAGGTGAGCTATTCAAAGAAGTCTTTTGGTCCGGAAAGATTGCAGGGGAAATGTGCCTCACGCTGCAAGCATCTCATCGCCTTCCCCGGCCGCTAATCACTGCGCTGCCGCGCCGCCTCCCGCCCTGTGCGGGAGGATCTCGCGTCTGACAGGCTACAGAACTCGGCCTGCATCCTGTCACGCCTAAATCCGATATTAATTTCACATCATTTCAATTACGCGATCGGATCGCCAGTCGAATCGCATCGCGATCATATGGACCAAATGTGCCAACATAATAACTGAACTCGCTTATCGCTTTCATGCCAATCGCGTACGCCATGTTATTCATGAGCGCAAGGGCTACCGATTGCGGCGAGTACACGTTTTTGCAGCCAAGCAGCAAGTGCAAATGGTTGGATACCAAGCCTATACGTGCGAGCAAATGTTGCTTTTGTGCGCAAGACCGAATAATCATCGAACGCAGCTTCCGGAGTACGTCTTCATTTACATTGTGCAAGTGGTCATGATTCTCGATCACAATATGCAGATTATGCAGATTACGACCATGATTGCTGAACTGCGGCTCTTTCAAATTGGCGGCTTCATCGAAAAACTGTAAGAGCTCAATTTGTTTCTGCACACGGGGATCGGCCATCGGATGACGTTGTGGTTGCTTAGCAACGTACGCATTCAAGCAGTCATTGTTTGTTTCCCCTATGCTCAAGATGTTATAGGTTCCTTGAAAGATCTTGGGCTTGATGGCTCTCATCAGATATTGAAGCCACCCTTTGACGGACCGAACCACATCGGCTGGAGAGACGTGCGGGCGAGTACTGACCATGAATTGCAATCGAAAATCATCCATTTGTGCCTGCTCGAGTATTCGCACTGCATCGGGTTCCGTTGCACTCTTTAGCGATTCGAAGATCGATGGGGGTACCAAGAGTTTTTCACGCATGGCTAGAGTCAACGCCCAATTCAATTGGAACGCTGCAGTGGTGTTACTTTCCGTGTAAATGGCTTGCGGTTTGGCTTTTGGCATGATTGCTCTCCTTGATCAGAAATGTAATTGTGGGTGATTTTATGTGGACGGATGTGTGTATACAAGTGGATAGTTTTGTGGGCTGTAGCCTGTCAGGCGCGAGAACCTCCCGCTCAGGGCGGGAGGCGGTACGGCAGCGCGGAGGTTCGCGGCTTGGGGAGGCGCGAATGAGAACACCTTGCCTTCTCGGCGTATGGGCTAAACGATCTCAACCGACCGAGAGACTTCTCTTGATAGCTCTCCTGCTCAACTCACTCCCATCTACTGTCTCGCGCAGCGTGGGGGGCGGTGCGGCAGCGCGGAGGTTCGCGGTGGTCCAAGAGAGTTGGGAATGCAGCAAGTGCGTTCCGACCGCAAAAAAGAGCTATAGCTAAACGCTCGCCATTCGCGCCAGCCAAACCTATTCCGCCGGTGGGCTCGGGGCCAGTTCTGGGCGGGGAGCACCGCTCCAACCGAGCTTCTCTCGTAAAGTGCGATATTCGTTGTAGCCCGTGAGATTAATCATCTTGAAAGCCGCCGGAGCTTTCTCGATTCGCACTCGATCCTCCATGGTCAGCTCCGCTAACTCGCGGCCATCCACGACCACAGCCGTCGTCGCCGCTGCACGCCGCAATCGCAATTCGAAGACGCGATCCGCGGTATCGACTACCGGTCGCATCGTTAACGTGTGAGGACTGATCGGACTGATCACTACCGCTTGTAGGTTGCGATGCAAGATGGGCCCACCCGCAGAGAGATTATGCGCGGTTGAACCAATGGGCGTGCTGAGGATCAAGCCATCGCAACTATACGTCGTGGCCCAGGTCTCGTCGACGAACATGTCAACTTGCAACATCGTATAAGGACTGCCCGTGCGCAAAGCCACTTCGTTTAGGCCGATCTGGCAGCAGCGGCGTTGTTCGCCTCGATATACCGAACATTCCAGCATGACATGTTCGGTATATTCGCATGGGCCAGTGACCACTAATGGCCAGATGCGTTCAAATTGCTCAGGTCCGATGTCGGCCAGAAAGCCAAGCCGACCCAAGTTCACGCCTACCACGGGAATCTGGTTGTAACGCATTTGCCGAGCGGCTTGCAAAATCGAGCCATCGCCACCGAGCACAACCACTAAATCATTCTGCGTGTCTGTGAAAGGATACGAGAAGGTGAGATCGACGTGCACGATCTCTGCATGTTTCTCAATCATCGGCAGAAGACGCGGCAACCATTCATGAACATGCGGTTTATCGGGAGCCGCGACGACCACGACGCGCGGAGGGCGTTTTTGCTCAACCCAAGCAGCCTTTACAACGCCTCGTCCGCGCATCCAGTGACTCCCGCTTATAACATCCGCAACTTCACCTCAGCGAGCCATTTGCTCAGCATTCATCCGCTGTTCCAATTCGCGGCAAGCTCGCATGATGCCAGTAGCATCCAATCCAAGATCGGCCATTAGCTCTTCGCGTTCGCCGTGTTCAACGAAGCGATCAGGGAGTCCCAATGAACGCATCATGCGTGTGTCCCAACCATGTTCGCAGGCCGCTTCCAGCACAGCACTGCCAAAGCCACCCATGCGACAACCTTCTTCTACGGTGATCACAAAGCGGCCTTGTTGGAAACATTTGCCGATGACTTCCACATCCAACGGTTTGGCAAAGCGAGCGTTAACGACGGTGACGTCCATTCCCTCGCTCGCTAAGCGATCTGCGGCCTGCATGCAGGTTTCCAGCATGCCACCGAACGCGATCAAGCTGCCATCGGTTCCCCACCGCACGACCTCGGCTTTGCCAAGTTGGATCGGGTCGTTCGGTTTATCGAGAATCGGTGCATTGCTTTTGGGATAACGAATGCCAACGGGGCCTGGATGTTCCAATGCAAAGTCCAACATCGATTTCACTTCTTTAGCATCGCCAGGTGCCATGACGACCATGTTTGGGAAAACACGCATGTAGGCGATGTCATACGTACCGTGGTGAGTCGGCCCATCGGGACCTGTCAAACCAGCTCGGTCCATCATGAACACGACAGGGAGATTTTGCAGACAGACTTCTTGGAATATCTGATCATACGAACGTTGCAAGAAGGTGCTATAGATGGCCACAATCGGTCGCAAGCCCGTCTTCGCATGACCGGCAGCAAACGCGACTGCATGCGACTCGCAAATACCGACGTCAAAGAATCGCTCGGGAAACTCGTCGCGAACAGGTTCTAGTTTGTTGCCTTGGCACATCGCTGCCGTCATCACCGTGACCCGCTCGTTGGTTCGCATGCAATCGCGAATCGCATCGCGAGCGTAGTTCGTGTAGGCAGGACTGCTTCCTCCACTAACAACCTTCGGGCGACCATTGTCATCCTCAAAAGCTGGAGGAGTATGGAAGAATACGGGATCAGCGGCTGCTGGCTGGTAGCCATGTCCTTTCTCGGTGACGACATGCAACAACACGGGACCCTTGAGGTCCTTAACCAGATTCAAGTACTTGCGCAGAATGCCTAGGTCGTGTCCATCGATCGGGCCGATGTAACGGAAACCCAGCTCTTCAAAGAGCATGCCACCGCACAAGCCCGCTTTAACACCTTCTTTCAGTTGAGCCAGCATGCGTTCGGCCGGATCGCCAAACAGCGGTACTCGATTGAGCATCTTCACGACTTCGTTTTTCAAGCCGGTATAAAACGGATTGGTTCGCAATCGATCGAGATATCGAGCCACACTTCCGACGCGTGGGCAAATCGACATTTTGTTATCGTTCAGGACAACGAGCATGTCAGCGTTGAGTTCGCCTGCGTTGTTGAGCGCTTCGAAGACGATACCCGATGGAAAGGCTCCATCACCAATCACGGCCACGCTCTTGCTGGCTTTGCGATTCATCAGGTCGTCACCGCTCTTGAGGCCCAGAGCTGTCGAGACGCTGCAACCGGCATGGCCCGTCATGAACAAGTCATAATCGCTTTCGGTTGGGTTGGGATAACCCATCAAACCGCCGCGAGTACGAATCGTTGCAAACTCGTGATAACGGCCAGTGATCAATTTATGAGGATAGATTTGATGTCCTGTATCCCAAATCAAACGATCGGTGCGAAAGTCATAAACACTGTGTAGAGCTAAACACAACTCGACCACACCTAGATTGGATGCGAAGTGGGCTGTGCGGGTAGCCATCAGGTTGCAGAGCACATCGCGAATCTCATCGGCGAGCTTTTGCAATTGCTCGAGCGACATATCGTGAAGCTGATGCGCAGATTCAATTCGCGACAACATTTCGTGCATATAGATACCTGGTTCCTTTAGTTTTTTCGACTCAGCACATATCGTGCTAGTTCTACTAGCGGCCAAGCAGCGTTTCCGAAGCCTTCCAAAGCTTGCTCTGCTTGCCGCACCAATCCGCGTGCTTTTTCCCAACTCGCATCAACACCCAATAAACCTGGGTAGGTTAGCTTACCGCGTGAGCTATCTTTTCCGGTCCGTTTTCCCATCGCATCGGCGGTGGACTCGACATCAAGTAGGTCGTCTACAACCTGAAATGCTAAACCCAAGCTATTCCCATATTGTTGCAACGAATCAAGTTGTAAAGAAGTCCCGCCGCCACTAATCCCCCCTAACTCCAGGGAAACTCTGATCATGGCACCCGTTTTACCCCTATGAATGGTCTGGAGTTTTTCTAAATCTCCCCCTTCTTTCTCAGCCAATAGGTCCATGGCTTGACCGCCGACCAGGGCTTCGGGCCCAGCGGCTTGGGCCAACCGCCGCAGTGCATCCCCAAGGACGGTGGGAGTGAAGTAATCGTTTGACTGCGATAGGTGGGTTAGACCCTCGGCCAACACCTCGAAGGCTAGTGCTAACAAGGCATCGCCGGCCAGAATAGCAGTCGCCTCGTCAAACTGAACATGACACGTTGGGCGACCACGGCGTAAATCGTCATCATCCATCGCGGGCAAATCGTCATGAATCAACGAATAAGTGTGGATCATTTCCACGGCTACCGCTGCATGGATCGCTTGACGCCTGTCACTTCCGACCGCCTGTGCACCTAGTAGTGCTAGAAGTGGCCGGAGTCTTTTTCCAGGTGCCAGCAGCGAATACCGCATGGCGTCAGCCAAGCGAGTGGGGATCGCTCTACGGCTCGCCAAGGCCTGTTCCAAAGCCAAATCGACTTCGGCCCGCATTTCGGCCATCAACTCGTTCAGCGAAACATTTGCAGCTGGACCACTCACGCTGTGCATTCCCACCTTTTGAGGAAAATCGATTCAGACCGCTCGCCTAATAGCGGGGGGCTTTTGGAACGACTTGGATCAATCGTCTGCGGCGCTGCGGCGGCGACTTCGCGACGCTTGCTTCTCTTCCAACGACATTTCCGACGCATCTACGGCTTGTGTCACCGGTTTGCCATCTTCATCCACGCCGCTGAGCATTTCGATCTTTAACTCCGCATCTGCCAAGATCTTATGGCAACGCTTGAGTCTGTCGATCCCCAATTGGTAGGCTTCCAAAGAGTCCTGTAAGCCGAGGTTTCCTTGTTCCAATTTTCGAACGGTTTCTTCGAGTTGCAGCAACATGACCTCGAAAGGTTCGTCCTCGTTGCGATCTGTGGGGGATTTGTCTCGTGTCGACTTGGCCATAGCGGGTGACTCCTTGGCGGCTCATTGTAGCAGACTCGATTTGCGAAGGCGCTAGTTCAGACGTAAGATCGAATAAGAGGCACACTAGTATTGTTCACTTCTGACTGCGCTTCGTTTAGCCCGTAGCCGTAGGCTAGGCTCGTCCCACCCGTGGGACGAGCCAACTCGTTCGCCCAACCGTCACAACCGTTATTTTCGAAACGAACCAGCGTCCATGAAAATCACTTCCATCCCGCAGCTCTATCGCAATCTGCGACGATGGCAGGAGATCATGTTTGTCCTGCGGCGGTATGGTTTGGCCGACTGGTTCAGCCAATTGAAGATCGATTTTGTGCGCGATTGGTTCAAGGACGAAGATGGGGTTCCCTTATCCAATTACACCCGCGAAACCCGCATTCGCATGGCCTTGATGGATCTCGGTCCAACGTTCATCAAGCTCGGCCAAGTGCTCAGTATGCGTCCTGACCTGATCGGCTCAGCGCTGGCGACCGAGTTACAGCAGTTGCAAGCCAATGTGAAAAGCGATCCACCTGCAGCGATTCGCCAGATCATTGAAGCCGAGTTCGGTAAACCGCTCGAGCAGATCTTTGCTCAGTTTGATGATGAGCCGATTGCATCTGCGTCGATTGGGCAAGTGCATGGCGCCCGCTTGCTCGATGGAACGGCAGTGGTTGTCAAAGTGCAGCATGCCGATATTCGCGCTAAGGTTCGCGAAGATCTTGAAGTGATGGCCGGCTTAGCCACGTTAGTCGAACGTGTGCCCGAATTGGCGCTGTGGAAACCGCGAGCTCTCGTCGAGCAGTTGTCGAAAAGTTTGATGCGCGAATTGGACTTCACGCGTGAAGTACGCAATTTGCAGTATTTCGAAACGGCGCTTCGCAAGAACGTTACCTTTCGCATGCCGCGCCCGTTTGTAACGTGGTGCACGCCGCGAGTCATTACGATGGAGCGGCTTGAAGGTTGCTCGGTCATTGACCTGGATCGCGACAGTACTTCTATTCCCGCCGAAGCTCAGCAGGCGTTAGCAGTGCGTATCGCCGAGTTGTACATGGACATGATTTTCGAGCTGGGGGTTTATCATGCGGATCCACATCCAGGCAATGTATTGGTGTTGTCCGAAACGCAATTGGGGCTGATCGATTTCGGGATGATTGGCCGTATTGATGAACGTTTGCGAAATCACATTGAAGACATGTTGTTGGCGATTGCCACACATGATGCGGTATTGTTGACCTCGATCATTAAACGCGTGGGCAATGCGCCGATTCAATTGGATGAAAGTGCATTATCGGTTGAAGTGACCGAGTTCATTTCGTTCTATGGGGCACAGCCTTTGAGTCAATTCGATTTGCGTGGAGCGTTGAATGACTTAACGGACATTTTGCATCAGCATCATATATCCTTGCCTCCGCAGACGGCGTTATTGATTAAGATGTTGATCACGCTTGAAGGGACGTTACATTCGTTATCGCCCAACTTTGCGTTGTTGGAAGTGATGCAACCTTTCTTCCGCAAAATGCGATTGCGTCGGTTATCGCCGAAGCGAGCCATATTGCGTATGCGTCGCATCTATGTCGAGATGGCGGATCTTTTGGAAACGCTCCCTGGTCAACTTGGGAGTTTGATGCAATTGCTTCAAGAGGGGAAGCTCGATGTGCATTTAGCGCATCGCGGCTTGAACCCTTCGGTCAATCGACTTGTGCTCGGCATGCTCACCAGTTCGTTGTTTTTAGGATCGTCGTTGTTGCTTGCCAATAAAGTCCCGCCGGTACTGTTTTTGCAGGAGGGGCCGTTTGGTTTGGAACGGCTTTCGGTGCTCGGCTTGCTTGGTTTTGTGGGGAGTATTTTAGTGGGACTGCGGTTGGTAAGAGCGATTTATAAATCAGGTCACTTGGACCGAGCTGACTCCGACACTTGATTCGGTTTCGCTGGCGGTGCTTCGTCCATGAGATTGCAGCAAGGATTCGATGCGGGCGTTGAGCCGTTCTAGTTCGGCCAGGACTTCTTCTTGGCGGGCATCGATATCTTCCACTCTTTGGCGTGCATCGTCTTGGGAACGTTGAAAGGTGACCATCCATCCCTCTTGGCAAAGCGTTGGTATCGTCCGTCTGCTCAGTCCAATCGGCTTGGCAGGCATAGTCACGCCAGAGGTCAAATTCAAAGTCCGGTTAGCTAGGCCGGGAGATTTGGGGTGTTTGTGTTGACTTTGCGTGAGGCGGGGACTGCTGCTCCCACATTGGGGGATTTGTGGCGTAGAAAATGGGGGGTGACGACTGATTCGGGTTAAGGAAGAGGTGGTGGGAGTGCGATAACGGGGAGAATTGATTCGCAGAACCGGAAAAGTTGGCTGGACGGTCGGGAGCGCTTGCGATAAACTGCGGGACTCAGCCGAAAATAAGTTGGGTCTACGATTTTTGGGGCTATTCGAAGGGGCTTTTGTCTATTCGAAGGGTCCAAGCGGATCTATTTTCGGGTTTCCTGTCGCCGAATCGAGCGAGGAAACGCCCCCTTTTGAGCGATCTCGACAGGGTCATGGTTTGGTATCCGTTGGCATTTATTGGGTCTCTAATTTCGAGCCTTTGTGGGAGGAATGCATGGTCAAGTTGTTGGTCCGTGACCGGGAAACCATTCAGGAAGCGGTACGACGTTTCCGCAAGTTGGTGGAACGCAGTGGTTTGAAAAAAGAAATGCGTCGTCGTGAATACTACGAAAAGCCAAGTGAAGCTCGCCGCCGTTCGCGCCTTCGCGCTGAGCGCCGTGCTTCTAGCAACCGAAATCGCCCTGCATAGTTCTGCGGTCGCGTAGTTTGTAACTGTCCCTTTTTGGCAGTACCTTACTTGACGCGGCAACGATCTCGGCCAATAACTACGCATCTTGATGTTGACCTGAGCAAATCTAGGTGAACGCAAGAAATAACCTCGCCTGACATCAGGGTGATTGCCTAATAGCTAGGCAAGACCTTTTGAAGTCGGCAAACAATACAACGCTTGAAAAAGCAATAATTGTTTCAGTGTGTGGATCGTTCCGAACGATGATTCGCAAGAGTCAACACAGATTCGCAAGAGTCAACACACTGAAAACGTTTGAACCAAAAAGAGCTTCGACGGGTCAATGAACCCAGGCAGTGTTAAGCACTATCTGAATGTCGATTGGATCTTTTTGTGAATTCGAAACGGGCGAATAGCTCAGTTGGTTAGAGCGCTACTCTTACAAAGTAGATGTCGGGGGTTCGAGTCCCTCTTCGCCCATTTCTAAACCCTTACCTGTCAACAACTTAGGGCAGGTTAAAA
>Ga0209174_10000371_pt1 | contig 34899 bp, 29 predicted proteins | sample JI91814BDNA_FD_187505 | JGI IMG/M metagenome (GOLD analysis project Ga0209174, IMG submission 187505) | Wastewater effluent complex algal communities from Wisconsin, to seasonally profile nutrient transformation and Carbon sequestration -... | ecosystem: Engineered > WWTP > Effluent > Algae...
CCAGCACCGACCGAATCGAAGAGCTGCTCGATCGTCAGCCGACCGTCCAGGACACCCTGTTGTCGAGGAAGGCCCCTGCTCTCGAGGGCCGACTGCGCTTCGACCACGTGACCTTCAGCTATCACCCGGAGCACGAGGACCCCGCGAGCTCGCAGGCACGCACGGTGCTGCACGACATCACCTTCGACGCGGCACCGGGAGAGGTGGTGGCGCTCATCGGTCCGAGCGGTGCCGGCAAGAGCTCGATCGCCCAGCTCGTGCCCCGGTTGTACGACCCGGATTCCGGGACCGTCACCCTGGACGGGATGGACGTGCGCGACTTCACGCTGGCGTCGCTGCGCGGCCAGGTCAGTCTCGTCCTCCAGGAGACCCTGCTGCTCACCGGCACCGTGGCCGAGAACATCGCCTACGGCATCGACGACGCCGACCCGGTGCGCATCGAGGAGGCGGCCAGGCTGGCGCAGGCGCACGAGTTCATCGAGCAGCTGCCCGACGGGTACGAGACGGTTCTCGGCGAGCGCGCCGCGACGCTGTCCGGCGGCCAGCGCCAGCGTCTGGCCATCGCGCGGGCCTTCATCCGCAGGGCTCCCGTGCTCGTCCTCGACGAGCCGACGACCGGGCTGGACCCGGAGGCCTCGAGCCAGGTCATCGAGGCGTTGCGGACGCTGATCGACGGCACGACGACGATCATCATCTCCCACGATGCCGACCTCGTCCGGTGCGCGGACCGCATCCTCGTGCTCCATGAGGGCCGGATCGTTCAGGAGGGGTCGCCCCAGACCTTGGCCAGCACGGGTGGCCCGTACGCCGATCTGTTCGCTCGCGGGGACGAGGGACGCACCTTCGGCTCGTCGTCGAGGACCGGCCACGAGGGGGAGCGGTGAGCAACCGCGCGCCCACCGTCACGGAGCGGGTCGACGTGGCTGCCTGGGTCACCGACCCGGCCGCCGGGGAGCAGCTGGCCACGCAGTGGGTCGAGCAGCATCGCCCCGAGCGGCGGGTCGTGACGACGAGCACCCACACGGGTCTCTACCGCGGGCCCGGGGACGTGTCCGCCCGCGTGTCCGTCGTCCTCGACGGTGAGACGTCCTCGGCCGACGCCTTGACGTTGCTCGTCAGTGCACGGCACGAGGACGTGTCGATCGCCGCCTTCCCCGACGACCCGGCCCTTCCCACCCTGTCGGCGGTGTTGTCGCGCGCAGCCGTCGAGCCGGTCCTGGTCGACCCTCTGCCCGGCCGCGTGACCACGGGCCCTCTCGATGGCTTTCGCGCCGAGGTCGTCCACCACCCGCGCGAGGGTGCCTGCGTGCTGCGTCTCGACCTGGCCGGGGAGAGCGGGCCTGATACGGCGCACCGTCAGGTCTACGCCAAGGTCTACCCGCAGGCGCACGACGCCTCCATGGCGGCCGACGCCCTCGCCGCGGTCGGCGCTGCGACGGTGGGGTCGTCGCGCACCGTCGAGGTCCGCCTTCCCCGGCTGCTCGCCCTGAACCGTCCGCTGCACACGACCTTCCTGGAGTCACTGACCCCCGCGACAGCGACGAGGCCCCCGGGACAGGATGCCGTGCCCGTCGGACCCGCGGAGGCGGCGCAGGCACTGCGTGCCCTGCACTCGCACACCCCGGCCGGCCCTCTGCCGAGTCTCGCCGCCCCCGATCTGGTGTCTCGGGTCCGCGTCGAGCAGGACCTCGTCGCGACTGCGTGGCCGGACGTGTCCGAGCGCCTCGACTCCGTGCTGACGAATGCGGCGGAGGTGCTCGACGGGGGGAGCGGAGGGCCGCTCGTGCTCTCCCACGGCGACTTCACGCCCAGTCAGCTGATCCGGCTCCCGGACGGCCTGGGGCTGGTCGACCTGGACACGCTGTGCCTGGCCGAGCCCGCAGCGGATCTCGGCCGCTACCTCGCCTACCACGACGTCGCCGCTGCCCGACGGGCCTCAGGGGCGGGCGACACCGACACGGGCGTGACCTTCCTCGCTGCCTACGGCGCCCACCGCGCCCACCGCTCCGACCTCGACGCGAGGGTGCGCGCTTACCGCGCCCTCAACCTCGCGCTGCTCGTCCTGCGGGCCACGCGGCGGTTCAAGACCAGTCGCGCTGACCTCGCACTGACCATGTTGCTCACCGGTACGACGACCCAAGGGAGAAACCCATGACCACGACGACCCATGACGAGGCCATCGACGCCCTCGAGCCGTTCGCCGAGCTGCCCGACTGGCTCGCCGCACTGATGCGCCCCGGCCGGCTCGAGGAGTCGCTGCGTCGGCACGTCCCCGAGCTCGGCGACGGTCGTCTCTCGCTCGTGGAGTGCCGCGCCGACCGCTTGCGAGCCAAGGACGAGAACTGGCTGGCTCGGTGCCGGGTCATCGTCACCGGGGCCGATCACCCACCGGGTGGGGAGCCGCACGAGGTCGTGCTCGTGGGCCAGCTCTACCCGCCGACGCGGCCGGACCCCGAGCTGCCGCTGCCCGGCGCCTCGGTGCCGTTCGGCGAGCCGGGATACCAGGTGTTCCTTCCCGACCTGCGGGTGCACCTCGGCTCGGAGGACGAGGACCCGGGGTTGCCCAGCCTCGGTGTCCTGACGGATCCCGAGGCCTCGGCGCAGATCATCCAGCGGATGCTCCGGGAGGGGCAGTACCCGCAGGCGACGGTCGCCGGGTGCATCCCGAACGTCGTCCGGTACAAGCCCGGCAGCCGCTGCACGATCCTCTATGACGTTGAGTACGACCCACCGAGCACCGCGCTGCCCAACCCGGTGGTTGCCAAGACGCACCAGGGCGACAAGGGTGCGGTGGCGCACGACGCGATGAGCGCCCTGTGGAACACCGACCTCGCTCACAGTGACGTCGTGCTGCTGGCCGAACCGCTCGGGTACCTGGCTGACGAACGTGTTCTGCTCCAGGGGCCGGTTCCTGAGGACCAGACCCTCAAGGAGCTTGCGCGCCGGGCCTTCGAAGGCATGGATCCCGACCTCCTGGCCGAACTGCGGACTGAGCTGCGGCGCACGGCTCGGGCGCTCGCGGCGCTACACATGAGTGGCGCGACCTACGAGCGGGCCGTGGCGTGGACCGACGAGCTCGCCGAGACGCGCGATGTGCTCGACCGGCTCACCCTCACGGTGCCGGGTTTGCGGGCTGCGGGTGAGCCGATGCTGCGTCGCCTCGAGGCCTTCGACATCGCCGTGCCCGCCGACCCTGCGGTCAGTGCCCACCACGACTTCCGGCCCGCACAGGTGCTGCTCGGTCCCGGGGCCGTGGCCTTCATCGACTTCGACGGGGCAGCGATGGCCGAGCCGGGCCTGGACCTCGGCCGGTTCTGCGGCAAGCTCCGGGACATCGGGGTCACCGCGCTCTCCGCGACACCGACCGGATACCGGGCAGACCTGCTGCAGGAGCGTCTGGAGCTCCTCGACGAGTTCTGTGGCCTCGTCGTCGACGAGTACCTCGTCCACGCCCCCGTGACCCGTGAACGGGTGCTTATCTGGGAGACCATCGACCTGCTCACGGCATTGCTGCACACCTGGTCAAAGGTCCGGCTGCTGCGCGTGGAGCCCAGGCTCGCGATCCTGCTGCACCAGTTGAGGACGGCCACCTTCACGAGCTGAGGGGTGCTGTTCAGGTCTCGCCCACCGACGGGGCCATCCCTCACGCAGCCTGCTCTAGGTGTACTGACCGGACAGGGCCCGGCCGGCCTGTGTACGGGGTAGATCGTCGCCAGCGCGGCCGCTCAGACCCCACTCCCGTAGCCGTCGGGCCGCGACGGTGGCTCTTCGTCCGGAGGCTTGGGTGACGCCTCGGGCGGGTCGACGACCAGGGCTTCGTCCGGATCCTGCTCGGCGGGAGTGGGCTTCTTCTCGTTCTTGCTCATGCCACATCCTCTCGCCTCACGCCCGCCGATGACAGGGGCATTGACGAAGAAGGCGCGCAGGGCGGTCCCACGTTCAGAGCCGATGACGGGAATCGAACCCGCGTGTCCAGCTTGGGAAGCTGGCGCTCTACCATTGAGCTACATCGGCGTGCCGACCGGACGGGGCCCGAAGCGGCGGGGGAAGTCTAACCCAACGAGCCCGCGAGCCACGTCCCCAGGGGTGTCGCCCCACGCATCGAGGGTAGCCTTCCCCTCGTGCTGCTCTCCGACCGCGACATCAGGGCCGAGATCGACAACGGGCGGGTTGTCCTCGACCCGTGGGATCCCGCGATGATCCAGCCCAGCAGCGTCGACGTGCGCCTGGACAAGTACTTCCGGCTGTTCGACAACCACAAGTACCCGGTCATCGACCCCTCGCAGGACCAGCCCGACCTCACGCGCCTCGTCGAGGTCGACCCCTCCGACGGGTTCGTGCTGCACCCCGGAGAGTTCGTCCTCGGCAGCACCCTCGAGGCCGTGACCCTCCCCGACGACCTGGCGGCCCGCGTCGAGGGCAAGTCCAGCCTGGGTCGCCTCGGCCTGCTCACCCACGCCACTGCCGGCTTCGTCGACCCCGGCTTCACCGGCCACGTCACCCTCGAGCTGAGCAACGTCGCGACCCTGCCGATCATGCTCTGGCCGGGCATGAAGATCGGCCAGCTCGCCTTCTTCCGGCTCTCCTCCCCGGCCGAGCACCCCTACGGCTCAGCCACCTACGGCTCGCACTACCAGGGCCAGCGAGGCCCCACGGCCAGCCGCAGCTTCGCGAGCTTCCACCGCGCCGACGTGTGACCACCCCGAGCGGCGCGAGCACGCGCAGGCTCCTCTCACCCGAGGGCGGCGATGGGGCAGAGCTGCGCGGGCACGTCCCGCCGCACCCTCGAGCGCTCGCCCTCGTCGTCCACGGCGGCGCCGAAGCAGGAACCGACACCGTCACCTGGCGTCGCCTCGCGGTACTGCGGATGGCGCCCTTCGCCGGGGCCATCCGCAGCCGAACCCGAGGCGACGTCGCCGTGCTCCGCCTGAAGAACCGAGTCCGCGGCTGGAACGGCCCCGCCGAGGACCCCCTGCGCGACGCCCTTTGGGCCCTGACGCGCATCCGCGAGGTGCACCCCGGCATCCCCATCGCCCTCGTCGGGCACTCGATGGGCGGCCGGGTCGTGCTGCGACTTGCGGACGAGCCCGACGTCGTCGGCATCGCCGCGCTCGCCCCCTGGATCGCGAGCGACGCGCGCGAGCCGCGCCCCGGCATCCCCGCCCTGCTCATGCACGGCAGCCGTGACCGCATCACCGACCCGGCCCGCACCGCCACCCTCGCCCTGCGCTACGACGCCGCGGGTGTCAACGCGCGCCACGACGTCGTCGACGGCGGTGACCACGCGATGCTGCGCCACGCCGGCCGTTGGCACGACACCGTCGCACAGTTCGTCAGCGAGGCTCTTGCCGCGCCAGGCCGAACCAGCTGACGACCCCGCCGAGCGCCAACAAGCCAGCGCACCACAACATCGCCCCGCGGAACCCGGACGTCATCGCGTCGAGGTCGAGGTAGTCGTCGCCGCTCAGCCCCACCAGTGCGGGCAGTGCCGCCACCGCCAGCAGCGACCCCGCCCGAGCGACAGCGTTGTTCACGCCGCTGGCCGCCCCGGCATACCGCCCCGGCGCAGCTGCCAGCACCGCCGCCGTCAGGGGCGACACGAGCAGCGCGAGCCCCAGCGAGAACACGACCATGCCCGGCAGCACCCGAAGCCACGTGGCCCCACCCGCGACGAGCAGCAGCAGCAACGCCCCGACGGCGCACAGCAGCGGCCCGATCGTCATCGGGATCCGCGGCCCGATCCGGGCCGACAGCGCCGCCGCCCGGCTCGAGAACAGCAGCAGCGCCACGGTGATCGGCAGCCCCGACAGCCCCGCCTCGAGCGCACCCCACCCGGCCGCCTGAAGCTGCAACACCGTGAACAGCGACACCCCGCCGAGCGCCCCGTAGACGAGCACCGTCATCGCGTTCGCCGCCGAGAACACCCGCGAGCTGAACAGGCTCGCGGGAACGAGCGGGGATGCCGTGCGCCTCTCGACCGCGATCCACGCCACCACGGCCAGGGCTGCCACGGCCCAGGCCACCACCAGCACGGTGCTCGACGCCTCCGTCGTGGCGGTCAGGGCGAAGGTCGCAGCGCCCAGCGCCACGACGGTGAGCACCGCACCGGGGACGTCGAAGCGTCCGGTGGCCGCGGCATCCCGACTCTCCGGCGCGCGGCGCACCAACGCGATCGCCGCGAGGCACAAGGGGACGTTGATGGCGAAGATCCACCGCCAGCTCGCGTGGTCGACCAGCCAGCCGCCGAGCAGCGGGCCCACGGCCGCCGCCACCCCGGACACCCCGGCCCAGGTGCCGATCGCCGCTGCCCGGTCCTGGGCGCGGAAGGCGCTCTGGATCAGGGCGAGGGCCCCGGGTGTGAGAAGCGCCGCCCCCACCCCCTGGAGCATCCGCAGCCCGATGAGCTGGCCCGGGCTCTGCGCCACCGCACACGCCACCGACGCGAGCATGAACCACCAGACACCGACGAGGTAGACCCGCCGCCGACCCAACCGGTCGCCGAGCGCACCCCCGACGAGCACGAGCGACGCCAGCGCCAGGAGGTACCCGTTGACCACCCACTGCAGCTGGGCCAGCGAGGCGCCGAGGTCACTGCCGATCGACCGCAGCGCGACGTTGACGACCGACCCGTCGAGGATCGCCACCGCCGAGCCGAGGATCAGCCCCGACAGCACCAGCTGCCCGCGGCGGGAGTCGCGCGCGAGGAGATCGCCGTCGGCGGGCGGCGTGGTGGAGATGGGTGAGGTGTCGGGCACGCCGTATCCGTATCACGGACGTTCGACGGATGCCGTGCCCCTGCGTCGTTGCCGCCCTCCTGTCGGTGTGCTCGGCTAGGTTTGAGGACCACGCCGACACCACCCGCTGGGGGCACCTGATGATCCGGTTCGATGCCGTGACCAAGCAGTTCCCTGACGGCACCATCGCGGTCGACGACCTCACCCTCACCGCGCCCACCGGCAAGATCACCGTGCTCGTCGGGCCCTCGGGGTGTGGCAAGACGACGAGCCTGCGCATGGTCAACCGGATGATCGAGCCCACGAGCGGCACCATCAGCCTTGACGGCCAGGACACCGGCCGCATGAACGCCGCCGAGCTGCGCCGCGGCATCGGCTACGTCATCCAGCACGCCGGACTCTTCCCGCACCGCACCGTGCTCGACAACATCGGCACCGTCCCGCGGCTGCTCGGCTGGGACAAGAAGCGCATCCGCGACGTGTCGGCCGAGCTGCTCGAACGCGTCGGCCTGGCCCCCGAGCTGGGGGCGCGCTACCCGGCCCAGCTCTCGGGCGGGCAGCAGCAGCGGGTCGGGGTGGCCCGTGCCCTGGCCGCAGACCCCCCGGTCATGCTCATGGACGAGCCGTTCTCCGCGGTCGACCCCGTCGTGCGCGACCAGCTGCAGGACGAGTTCCTGCGGCTTCAGTCCGAGCTCGGCAAGACCATCCTGTTCGTGACGCACGACATCGACGAGGCCATCAAGCTCGGGGACCAAGTGGCCGTGCTGCGCGTCGGCGGCAGGCTCGCGCAGGTCGCCGAGCCCGCGTACCTGCTCGCCCACCCGGCCGATGACTTCGTCGCCGACTTCGTGGGGCGCGACCGCGGGTACCGCGCCCTGCAGTTCCAGCAGGTGCCGCGACTGCCGCTGCGCGCCGAACCCACCGTGCTCCTTGGCGAAGTTCCCCCACCCTCGGATGCCGAGTGGTTGCTCGTCGTCGACGGCTCCCGTCGCCCGGTCGGCTGGGTCGAGCCCGGGCGGGTCGGGCAGCGGGCCGTCACCGAGGCCGACCTGCACCGCGGCGGCACCGTGGCCCGAGCCGAGGGTTCGCTGCGCGGTGCGCTGGATGCCGCACTGTCCTCACCCAGCCGTCGCGGCGTCATCGTCGACGACGCCGGTGAGCTCTGCGGCACGGTGCTCGCCCACGAGGTGCTGACCGCCATTGAGGAGACGGACCGCCCCGACCGCGACGAGGGCCTGTCGTGACCTGGCTCGGCGACAACTGGCGCACGGTGCTCGACCTCGCGGTCTCGCACCTGTACCTCGCCGGGGTGCCGCTGGTCATCGGGCTCGTGCTCGCGCTGCCGCTCGGGTGGGCGGCCAAACGGTGGGCGGGCGCGTACCCGGTGATCATCACCGGCACCGGGCTGCTCTACACGATCCCGTCGCTGGCGCTGTTCGTCATGATGCCGCTGCTGCTCGGGACGAAGATCCTCGACCCGGTCAACGTGCTCGTCGCCATGACGATCTACACGGTGGCCCTGCTCGTGCGCACGGTCGCCGACGGGCTTCGGGCGGTGCCCGACCACGTCGAGCAGGCGGCGACGGCCATGGGCTACCGCGGCCTGCGCCGGCTGTTCGGCGTCGAGCTGCCGCTGGCCTTGCCGGTGATCGCCGCCGGGCTGCGGGTGGCTGCCGTGTCGAACGTCAGCATCGTCAGCGTCGCGTCGGTCGTGGGGGTCTCGCAGCTCGGTGACCTGCTCGTCGACGGCTACAACCGGGTCATCTGGGGTGAGCTGCTCACCGGCATCCTCGCGTGCGTGCTGCTGGCGCTGCTGCTCGACCTCGTCATCCAGGCCGGCACGCGTGCGCTCACGCCCTGGGTGCGAGCGCAAGGGGGACGGCCGTGATCCCCTCGCTCATCTCGTGGTTGACCGACCCCGCCTCGTGGTCGGGGGAGGACGGCATCCCCACTCGGCTTCTCGAGCACCTGGGGTACACGCTGCTCACGGTGGTGCTGGCTGCCGTCGTCGCCATCCCGTTGGGGTTGTGGGTCGGGCACACCGGTCGTGCCCGGTGGCTGGTGTCGCTGACGAACTCGGTGCGGGCGGTGCCGACGCTGGGGTTGCTGTTCGCCGTGTCGCTGCTGCTCGGTCCGCGGATCTCGGGGGAGTTGGCGTTTCTCGTGCCGAGCATCGTCGTGCTCGTCATCCTCGCGATCCCGCCGATCCTCGCGGGCACCTACGCCGGCATCGAGGCCGTGTCGCCGGCAGTTCGGGATGCCGCTCGCGGCGTCGGCATGACCGGCTGGCAGGTCGTGCGCTCGGTCGAAGTGCCGAATGGGATGCCGTTGCTGTTGTCCGGAATTCGCTCGGCGGTGTTGCAGGTGGTCGCGACCGCGACGATCGCCGCCCTGGTCGGGCTCGGCGGGTTGGGGCGCTACCTCATCGACGGCATCGCCCTGGGCGACTACCCCCGCGCCGCCGGTGGTGCCCTGCTCGTCGCGGTGCTGGCCGTGGTGCTCGACGGGGTGCTGGCCCTGGTGCAGCGGCGCGTCGTGTCGCCGGGGTTGACGGCTGGCGCCCGTTCAGGTCGTCAGGGCCGCGGTGGCAGTCGGGGTGGTCCTGCGGGTCTCGCCGGGGGCGGCCGGCGAGGTGGTGTCAGTGGGTCGGGGAAGGATTCAGCAGACGAGATGGTTGAGGGCGAAAGGTTCGTGGGGGAAACCCGCGCGCCGCTCTGAACAGACGCCGATCTGAAGAGACGCGCCACGGCATCCGACCTGGGCGCCACGACGAAGGGAACCACCCATGAAGCGCACGACCTCAGCGATTGCCCTCGTGGCAGCCTCGATCCTGGGTCTGACCGCCTGCGGCGGTGGCAGTGACCCGCTGACCGCCGAGACCACCGCTGCAGCGACCGGCGGCGGCGGGGAGCCGATCGTCGTCGGCGGAGCGAACTTCTCCGAGTCGACCCTGCTCGCCGAGATCTACGCCGGGGCGCTGCGCGCCAAGGGTGTCGAGGCCTCGACCAAGCTCAACATCGGCTCGCGCGAGATCTACCTGCGCGCGCTCGAGGACAACTCGGTGCAGGTGTTCCCGGAGTACACCGGGGCGCTCGCGCTCTACTACGACAAGACCTTCACGGGCACCGACGCCGACGAGGTGTTCGCGCACGTGCAGAAGGTGCTGCCCGACACGCTCACCGTGCTCGACAAGTCGGCAGCGGAGGACAACGACTCGATCGTCGTCACCGCGGAGACGGCGTCGTCGAAGAACCTCAAGACCATCGAGGACCTCAAGGCCGTCGCCGGGGACCTCGCGCTGGCGGCACCGCCGGAGTTCAAGGAGCGCCCGCAGGGGATCCCCGGGCTGGAGTCGACCTACGGCGTGGTGTTCGGGTCGTTCCGTCCGCTGACCGGTCAGGGCATCGTCCAGGCGCTGAAGAACGGGCAGGTCGGGGCGGCCAACATCTTCTCGACCGACCCGGCGATCGCCGCCAACGGGTTCGTGGCCCTTGAGGACACCAAGCGTCTCTTCGGCTCGCAGAACATCGTGCCGCTCGTGCGGGCCGACCGCGCCGAGGAGGTCAAGGAGACGCTCAACGCCGTTTCGGCCAAGCTGACCACCGAGTCGATCGCCGGGATGCTCAAGCAGACCGACATCGACAAGGCCGACCCCAAGACCGTGGCCGAGGAGTTCCTCACCACCAACGGTCTGGGCTGACCTTCAGCCGCCAGGCGCGGACGCAGAGGCTCGGCTGCAACGCAGACATCCAGCAACGTAGACGCCCAGCCCCAACGCAGAAGTCAGCAACGCAGACGCCCAGCCCCAACGCAGAAGTTCGGGGGGCACGCAGCAATAACAGCGTGCCCCCCGAACTACTGCGTGGCCCCCGAACTTCTGCGTGGCCCTTGAACTGCTGCGTTGTGCTGAGGGGTTGGCCCGCCGCTTCTTGGCCGCTGCCCCGGCGAAACGAACTCGGCTCGTTGGCACACTTTCTCCGTCGTTCCAGTGATGACGGAGAAGGTGCTCACGTGGCGGAGGTATTTCTCCGCCACAACGAAACAACCCCGCCATCACTGCGACGGCGGGGTTGTTTCGGATGTGAGGCCGGTCAGTCCCAGGGATCGGGCTCGTCGAGCAGCGCTGCATCCCCGGTGAACCCTGCCGCGGGCTTCGAGTCCTCGGCTGCTGCACTTGCCGAGACAGATTCGACCGATTGGTCATCCTTGTCCGACACAGGCTCGTCCCAGGGGTCGGGCTCGGTTGCAGCGGGTGCCACCGCAGCTGGCTCACCAGGTGAAGCATCCGTTGCGGATGGTTCGGGTTCGTCCCACGGGTCGGGCTCGCTCGCGGCTGCGGCGGATGCCGGCGCGGCAAGTTCGTCCCACGGGTCGGGCTCTGTTGCAGCGGGTGCCACCGCAGTTGGCTCACCAGGTGAAGCATCCGTTGCGGATGGTTCGGGTTCGTCCCACGGGTCGGGCTCGCTCGCGGCTGCCACCTGTGCGGCAGGTGCCGGCGTGGTGGGCTCGTCCCACGGGTCTGGCTCGGTTGCAGCGGGTGCCACTGCAGTTGGCTCACCGGGTGAAGCATCCGTTGCGGATGGTTCGGGTTCGTCCCAGGGGTCGGGCTCGTTCGCGGCTGTGACTGGTGCGGTGGGTGCTGCTGCCGCTGGCTCGTCCCACGGGTCCGGCTCGGCTGGCTCACCCTGTGAAGCATCTGGACTAGACGTGGCTGGGGTGTCCCAGGGGTCGGCTTCGGCGTTGGTGGTGGCTGTACCTGGAGTGACCTTTTGGTCGATCTCGGTACGGGTGGACGCGGCGGCTGCACCCACGACGGCAGCACCCGCGGAGGCGCCAGCGGCACCCGCGGCGGCGGCGGTGGCCGCAGCGGCAGGTGCGGTGACCTCGGGAGCCGGCGCGGCCGGCATCCGGCCACCGTCAGCCTCACCCGACGACGAGCCGCCATCCGCAGCGCCAGCGCCAGCGCCCGCGCCAGCCCCATCCGCGGTCCCGCGACGAACAGCAGCCAGCAGCATCTGGGCGACGTCGACGACCTCGACCGACTCGGCAACCCCGCCAGCCTGAGCAGCGGTCAGCCCGTCCGAGATCATCACCCGGCAGAACGGGCAGCCGATGGCGATCCGCTCCGCGCCGGTGCCGATGGCCTCCTCGGTGCGGTTGGTGTTGATCCGCGTGCCGAGCTTCTCCTCCATCCACATGCGGGCACCACCGGCGCCACAGCAGAAGGACTTCTCCTTGGTGCGTTCCATCTCGCGCAGCTCGACACCGGGCAGTGCACCGATGAGCTCACGCGGCGGGGCGTACACGTCGTTGTGCCGGCCGAGGTAACACGGGTCGTGGTACGTCACGGTCTCAGCAGTGGAGGCAGCGTTGCGCGCCGTCGACATCCCCGGCACGTCGGCCGGCCGCGCCACCGGCACGAGCTTCTTGTCGCGCACCAGGCGGTTGAGCAGCTGGGTGTGGTGCACGACCTCGTAGTTCCCACCGATCTGCGGGTACTCGTTCTTGATCGTGTTGAAGCAGTGCGCACAGGTCACGACGACCTTGGTGACCCCGAACTCCCCGAACGTCTCGACGTTCTGCGCCGCCAACGTCTGGAACAGCAGCTCGTTGCCAGCCCGCCGTGCAGAATCACCGGTGCAGGTCTCGCCGTCGCCGAGCACCGCGAACGACACCCCGGCCGTGTCGAGCAGCTCGGCCACCGCACGCGTCGTCTTCTTCGCACGGTCCTCGTAGGCCCCGGCGCAACCGACCCAGAACAGCCACTCGACGTCGGTCGCGGACTCGACGTCCTGGCCGAGCACCTTGACGGGGAAGGGCAGGTCCTTGGCCCAGTCCAGCCGCGCCCGCGCGCCCATGCCCCACGGGTTGCCCTTGCCCTCGAGGTTCTTGAACAGGCCCCCGAGCTCACTCGGGAACGCCGACTCGATGAGCGTCGCGTACCGCCGCATGTCGATGATGTGGTCGACGTGCTCGATGTCGACCGGGCACTGCTCGACGCACGCGCCACACGTCGTGCACGACCACAGCACGTCCTGGTCGATCACGGCATCCGGGCCGTGCGGGTTGTACGCCGACAGCGGCGAGTCGGCGGTGTACCCCGTCTCCCCGACGAGCGCCATGGACGCCCAGTCGATGACCGACCCCTCGGTGACCCCGGACAGCTCGGATGCCGTCGCGCCGGCTCCCGCACCCGACGCACCGACCGTCGCCCCGGCCTTGGCGGCCTTGAGGAACGGAGCCTTGGCGTCGGCGTGGTCGCGCAGGGTCATCATGAGCAGCTTCGGCGACAGCGGCTTGTCGGTGTTCCAGGCCGGGCACTGCGACTGGCAGCGGCCGCACTCGGTGCACGTCGAGAAGTCGAGCAGGCCCTTCCAGGTGAAGTCCTCGACCTTGCCGACGCCGAGGGTGTCACCCTCCTCGAGCTCCTCCATGGCCTCCATGTCGAAGGGCTTGCCGCCGATCGTCAGCGGCTTGGCGGCACCAAGGGCGGTGCGCCCGGAGGCCTCGCGCTTGAACCAGATGTTCGGGAACGCGAGGAAGCGGTGCCAGGCGACACCCATCGTCGGCTGGAGCGAGATGGTGATCATCCACGCGAACGAGATGAGGATCTTGATCGTCGCGACGACGTAGACCCACGTGGCCAGCCCGGGCAGAGACACCCCGGAGAAGAGCCCCGACATCCACCCGGTGAGCGGGAAGTGCAGGGCCAACGAGGTCTCCGGCTCCAAGCGCGACACCATCGCCGACTCCAGCCCGCGCAGCAGCAGGATGCAGATCGTGACGAAGAAGATCGTCGCCTCGACGTAGTACGCCTGCCAGAAGGTCGAGCCGAAGAACCGCGAGCGCCGCCCACCCTCCCCGGCCGCCGAGCGCGGGTGGTTCTTCTGCCGGATGGCGATGAGCACGGCGATGCCGATGAGCCCCGCCCACGCGAACACCTCGACGAGCCACTCGAACGGCGGGAAGTGGCCGACGATCGGCAGCCGGTAGTCGGGCTGCACGAGCTGGAAGAACGCGTTGACCAGCGTGGTGAAGAGGATGAGGAACGCCAAGGCGGTGAACCAGTGCGCCACCGCGACGACCTTCAGCCGGGACATCCGGGTGTGGCCGAGGAACTCCTTCGCCAACGTCCACGTGCGCGTGCCCGGCGAACCGGTGCGGCCGGCATCCGGTTGCCCGAGGCGGTAGAGCGCGACGAACCGGCCGAGCTGGCGGAACAGCAGCGCCCACCCGATGAGCGGGATGACGAAGCACAGGGCGAGCGCGACGCCCTGGATGGCGCTGAAGCCACCGAAGCGGTCGTCGGGCGTGGGCACGATGCCGCTGGCCACGAGGTGCGCCGGCATGGAGGCGAGGACGGCAGACATGGGCGCAGCCTATCCGCGGTAAGCGCTTGCTCACCTGACCTGTGACAGGCGTCAACCCTCGTCGGATGCCGTTCGCGCCCTCACGAGACCGTCTTGTGACTGCTGATAACGCTCTGTTGGAATACGCATAAGCAGCCCGGAGGTTGCAGTCTTCACACCCCGTTCGCATTGGAGATCTCGCATGCCCATCCTCGATGACGTCACCCAGGCCGTCGGCAACACCCCGCTCGTTCGGATCAACCGGATCATTGACGCCGCGGAGGGCGTGACCGTCGCCGTGAAGCTGGAGTTCCAGAACCCGGGTGCCTCGGTCAAGGACCGCATCGGCGTAGCCATCATCGATGCCGCCGAGGCCAGCGGTGAGCTGAAGCCCGGTGGCACCATCGTCGAAGGAACGTCCGGCAACACCGGCATCGCGCTGGCCATGGTGGGCGCGGCCCGCGGCTACGACGTCGTGCTGACGATGCCCGAGTCGATGAGCAAGGAGCGTCGCGCCCTGCTGCGGGCGTTCGGCGCCGAGCTCGTGCTGACCGACCCCTCGCTCGGCATGAAGGGCGCCGTCGCCAAGGCCGAGGAGATCGTCGCCGAGCGCGAGGGTGCCGTCCTGGCCCGTCAGTTCGCGAACGTCGCCAACCCCGAGGTCCACCGGCTCACGACGGCCGAGGAGATCTGGAACGACACTGACGGCGCGGTCGACATCGTCGTCGCCGGCATTGGCACCGGCGGCACGATCACCGGCGTCGGGCAGGTGCTCAAGGAGCGCAAGCCCAGCGTGCAGATCGTCGCCGTCGAGCCCGAGGAGTCGCCGATCCTCAACGGCGGCACCCCCGGCCCGCACAAGATCCAGGGCATCGGCGCCAACTTCGTCCCCGAGATCCTCGACACCGACGTCTACGACGAGGTCATCGACGTCAACGCCGCCACGTCCGTCGCCTGGGCCCGTCGCGCTGCCACCGAGGAGGGCCTGCTCGTCGGTCTCTCCTCCGGGGCCGCCCTCGCGGCCGCGGCCCAGGTCGCGGCCCGCCCGGAGAACGCCGGCAAGACGATCGTCGTCATCATCCCGAGCTTCGGCGAGCGGTACCTGTCGACGATCCTGTTCGAGGGTCTCGTCGACTGACATGGGCTTCATCCGCGCGGCCCGGGCGATGATCTCGGAAGACCTCGATGCTGCGATGCTGCGCGACCCCGCAGCACAGACGCGCGCCGATGTCGCCGTGAACTCGCCCGGGCTGCACGCCATCTGGATCTACCGAGGCGCCCACCGCCTCTGGAACAAGCCGGGAGCCCGGCCGGTGGCACGCGTCGTGTCCACCGTGGCCCGGGCCCTCACGGGTGTCGAGATCCACCCCGGGGCGCAGATCGGCCGCCGCTTCTTCATCGACCACGGGATGGGCGTGGTCATCGGAGCGACCGCCGTCGTCGGCGACGACGTCATGCTCTACCACGGGGTCACGCTGGGAGGCCGGTCGCTCGCGCGCGGGACCAAACGGCATCCGACGGTGGGGGACCGGGTCACCATCGGTGCCGGCGCCCGTGTGCTCGGCGACATCGAGATCGGGGACGACGTGCAGATCGGCGCCAACTCCGTCGTCGTTAAGCCGGTGCCTGCGGGGGCGGTCGCGACCGGCATCCCGGCCCGGATCAGGATGCCGGGACACCTCGGCGAGGACCCCTACGAGGCGCTCTTCTCCGAGCCGGCGCTGTTCATCTGACCGCTCGCGCCCGCCAGTCCGAGCCGTAGAGGCAGAAGACGCCGGCGCCCGGGTGCTCGACCACCGCGCGCGACCACGCGGTGGCGGCGTCCTCGCCCGTGGCGAGCACCCGGTGGTAGGCGACCATGGCGTCGGCGGCGACGTGGTCGGCGACCGGCGCGACGGCCGCGAGCACACTCGTGGCGCCCAGCGACAACAACGCCGTGGCCAGCCCGAGAGGCTCGTCGCCGGCACGGGTGGAGAACTGCCCGACGTCGCACGCCGAGAGTGCGACGTGCTCTGCGGCGACGGGGCGGGGGAACTCGTGCGCGAAGACCGGCCCGTCGGCCATCTGCACCGAGGAGAACAGCGGGCTCTGGGCCTCGTGGGTGCCGTGGGCGGCGAGGTGCACCACCCGCGCGCTCCCGAGGGCGCGGATGACGTCGTCGCTGCTCGCAGGGGCCGGGGCCTCGTCGGGATGATCGGATGCCGCCACGTCGCCGGACCGCTCCCCGCCGTCCACCCACGCCGCGCGGACGGCGCGGATCTCGGGCCCTGTGCGCGCCAGGCCGGGGCCGTACAGCGCGGCAACCGGGGAGAGCCCTGCGGGGTCATCCGGTGCGGTGTCCCCGCGGGCCGACCCCCGAACCCAGCGGGTGAGCGACGGGGCGACGGTCACCGGTCGCCCGGCAAGGCTGGGCAGCAGGCTCCACGGCACGGCCGCCAGGCTGCGCGAGGGGATGATGACGACCCGCGCGCTGGCGCGCCCGCTGGGGTTGAACGTGTGGTCGACGGCGGCGAGCGAGGATGCCGTGGCGCGCGTCAGCACGGCACCCATGGGGGAGCCGGCCGCCACCATCGCCCGCGCCCGCAGGTCGCGCCGCAGGCGCGTGACCTGCGCGCGCACGGTCTCGACGGGCATCATCCGGGTCACCTCGAGCCGCCCGTCCTCGAGCAGGATGGTCCACAGGTCACCGCCGCACTCGAAGAACTCCACGATCGTGGCGCCCCGGTCGGCCGCTGCTCCGCGGGCCTCGTCGGAGTCGACCGGGGGCACCGTCGTCACGGACGCCCCGCCGACGGTCAGGCTCCACTCGCGCTGTGAGACCTCCTCCTCGAGGTGGGCGACCTCGGTGGTGAGGTCGGCAGGGGGTGGGCCCTCGTGCTCGGACACGAGCCGCCGCAGGCGTCGAAGCTCTCGGGTCAGGGTCGTGAGCTCGGGGTCGGTGGACGTCGTGACCGGGTTGATCCGGTGCGAGATCGCCCGCCACCGCTCGACGCTGGTGAGGATGCCGTCCGCGTCGCCGCCGCTGATCGCGCGCTCGACGTCGAAGAGCGCGAGGCGGCGGCCGTGCAGGGCGAGGGCGGCCCGGACCTCGAGGCTCGATGACTGGAACTGGTGCGCCGCGAGCAGCCGGTTGCCGGTGGTGATCCGGCGCTCGGCCTCGACGTGCCGCCCGCGGGCGGCATCGAGCCGGGCGCGCACCAGGGTCTCGTGCAACCGGGAGGGCAGCGACTCGCGGTGTGACCGACCGAGGGCGGACAGTCGGGCTTCCGCGCCGTCGAGGTCGCCGAGCAGGAGGCGGGCCTCGGCCTCCAGCCGCACCGCTGCCCTGTCGGTCGCGGTGGTGGCGTTGGCCCGGTCGGTGCGGCGGGCCATCTCGGCAACCACCGCGGGAAGGTCGTGTCCAGCCGCGACGTCGACGGTGGCCCGCACGAGCTCGGCCTCGCGCACGAGCTCGACCGCCTGGCGGGTGCGGTAGGCCGCCGTCGCCTGGCGGACGTGGCGGCGAGCGCCGTCGAGGTCGCCGGCGAGCAGGTCGCACCGGGCCAGCCGCAGGCTGATCTCTCCCTCCTCGAGCCGGTGGCCCTCGCTGCGGGCTGCGGTGAGGGCCTCGGCGAGAGCTGCCCGGGCGCCGTCGACGAGCCCGGCCTCGAGCAGCACCTCGGCCTGGTCCAACCGGGCCCGGTCCCGCGAGACCGCGGCGTCCATGGCGTCGGCCTGGCGCATCAGGACCAGCGCTCGCGCCAGGTCACCGTCGACGAACGCCAGGCAGGCGAGGTTGTGGCGGGCCTTGAACTCCTGGTCGGACAGGCCGTGCTCGGCCGCGGTCTCAGCCGCACGGAGTAGGTCGACTTCCGCGTCATCGGTGTGGCCGAGCCCGAGATGGGCCATCCCGCGGTTGATGTGCAGGGCACAGCGCTGGCTGGCGTTGAGCTCGACGACGTCCCCGCCCACCCCGTCGAGTGCAGCCAGCGCGGCAGCCCAGTCGCCGCCACGGACGTGGATGACCCCCTCCTGCACCTGACTCAACGCAAGCAGCAGGTGATCATCGATGACCGCCGCCCGGGCACGGGCCGCGCGGAGCATCAGCAGCGCCGGGCCGAGCCCGTTGACCTCGAGCTCGGTCCACGATCGGGTGATGAGCACGCGGATCCGCAACTGCTCGGGCCATTGCCCAGGAACCCCTTCGAGGACGACCAATGCCTGGTCCAGTTTGTCGACGGCATCCTCGAACCGCCCCACCTCGTTGTCGTGGCGGGCAGCCGTGAGGTAGGTGTCCGCGAGGGCAAGGGGGTCTGTGATGAGTGCCCCTCCTACAGCTCGATGGCCGGGGTGATGATCGGTGGCGCCGCGGGATTGCCCCGGCGCCGCAGGACGAAGTTGACCAGGCCGCGCTCGACCCCGGCGAACGAGAACCGACCTTCGGTGTCGACATCCGTCGTGCGGGTGCGGCCCCGCTCGCGAAGCTCGACCTCGACATCTCCCTCGCTAACCCAGCCCACGATGTCAGTGCGGGCTGCTGTCACGTGTTCGATGCTCACCATCACGCTGAGCCCGTCGCTGGCGAAGGTCACCGTGTCGGCGCGGTCGTACTCGGTGCCGCGCACTGTCTCCAGGGTGGCGCTCGAGACGATCTCGGCGATCTCGGCCTCGAGCGCGGCCACGCTCATCGCGAACTTGATGCGGTCGGCGAGGTCAGCAGGGGGCGGGTCGAGCACCTCGTGCAGGTGACGGATGTGCTGCAGGACAACGGCGTCCACGTCGTCGAGCGGGCCAGCGGCCAGAGTGGTCTCGGGGTCCGGGGTGGTGTTCATGCGGGCATCTCCCAACGGGGGTCGGTCTCGAGGGCCTGGCGGAGCTTGGCGAGGCATCGGCCCCGGGTCGGGCCGATGCTGCCCACCGGCATCCCGAGCGACTGGGCCACGGTCGCGTAGTCAGGCTTGTCGGCGAAGGCGATGACGCGCAGCAGCGCCTTGCACCGTTCGGGCAGCGTCGCGAAGTGCTGCCACACCAGCTTGCCGTCGACGTCGGCGAGCAGCGAGTCCTCGGGTGACGGCGCCGTGGTGTCCGGCTCCTGCTCCCGCACATCGCTGTAGGCGGACGGCTCGTCGCGCTGGCGGCGGGCGACCACGGCCCACGAGTCCCGTTTGGCCGTCGTGATCAGCCACTTGAGCACTGCCTGCGGGTCGGCGATGGTCGGCGCATGCTCGACGAGCTTGAGCCACGTGTTCTGCACGACGTCCTCGGCGGCCTGGTGGGACAGGCCCTGCTGGCGGGCCAGGTGCCACAGCAGCGGTGTCACCTCGTCGACGAGGGTCGACATCCCGGCCGACTGGCCGGCCCTGTAGGCGCGGAATGCATTGGCGGCGCGCATCGCGAGGCTGTCGGCACCGGCATCCGTGTGCATCACGAGACACCCCCCGAAGGGAGCGACGGGAGCTTGGCCACGACCTCGTCGAAAACGGCGATTCGCCGCTCCGGCGAAGACTCCTTCTGGTGATCACGCAGAGCCTGAGCCACCTGCCCGGCCAGGGCCGGAGCGGAGAACGAGCTGCCGCTCCACACCCCGAACCCGGTGGAGTAGTCGTCGGGGTTGGAGGTGCTGCGTGCCGGCATGCCTAGGCGGGCGGGGACGTGCAACGCCGAGCGCAGCGAACCGTCGAGGCTCGTCGGCATCGTGCTGACCACGGCCACACCGCACCGGTAGTGCGTCACCCAGGAGCCGGTGTTGGAGAACGCTGCGACGGTGTCGTCGCTGGGGTTGGTGGCGCCGACGCTCACGAGGGGTGCAGCGGGCACCTCCTTGCCGTGTTCGTCCTTTACCGACTGGGTGGCCAGGGCGGCCGGCCAGAACTCCATGGTCGTCGCGCCGTTGCCGGCTGCTGCGACGATGCAGACTCCGTCGCGCTGCAGTTGGCGCAGCGCGGCGAAGAGGCCAGCCTCGTCATCCACGGATCCCGGGGTCTCGTGGTAGTACCCGAGGGACAGCGTGAGCACGTCGAGCCGCCGGTCTTCCTTGCGCAGTCGGTTCCAGACCAGCAGCTTCTCGAGGGAGTCGATCAGGTCGGTCTCATCGGCTGCCCCATCGCCGTACATGACGGGCACGATGACCAGCTCGGCATCGGCGCAGTACTGGCGGACCACACCGGCGATGAAGGTGCCGTGGCCGGCCATGGGGTCGAGCGTGCCGTTCACCTTGTCGACCGTGACACCGTCGACCTCAGGGTTCGTGCCGGGGGCGAATCGAAGGCCTACCGGGACCATCGTCGAGGAGTTGACGTCGTCCGGCACCGTGGGGTCGCGATCGACGTGCGGGGAGCCGGCCGGGAACCACTCGTGAGCGCCGAGGCCGGTGTCAAGGATCGCGACGACCGGGGATCCATGCCCGGTCGGCTGGGGGGCGGCCACGTTGAGCACCACGGGACCGCGACCATCAGCTGCGCCGGGGACACCGACGCCGGAGCCGTAGCCGACGCCGGAGCCGTAGCCGACGCCGGAGCCGTAGCCGACGCCGGAGCCGTAGCCGACGCCGTAGCCGACGCCGGAGCCGTAGCCGACGCCGGAGCCGTAGCCGACGCCCGACCCGTAGCCAACGCCCGACCCGTAGCCGACGCCGGAGCCGTAGCCGACGCCGGAGCCGTAGCCCGCGCTCATGAGGATGTGGCACAGGCTCCACCTCGAGACCTGCGAGGCGGCCTCATCGGTGGCTTCCCGGGCCCGCTGAAGCACCTCCCAGGCGTCGACCGGCCGATCAAGACGCGTTGGGTCGGGCCGCAGTTCGACGATGGTGCGAAAGGCCCGGTCGAGCTCTTCGGCGAAGCCGAAACGCCGTGCCAGCTCAGCAGCGCTGGGTGGGCGTGCGGCGAGCTTCTCGCGCTCCTCCGCGGTCAGGTCCCGCTCGGGGACCCCGTTGTTGAGCGGGATGGGGTCGAACCCCATCTCCGCGCCCAGTCTCCTGAGCTCTGCGAGTGGGCTCTCATTCGTCGAACCGCCCGGCAGCCCGGGGAGGATCAGTCGGTCCGGACGGTATGCCGTGGGGTGGGGGGGTCGCTCGTCACCTCGGACCACCGCATCGTCGGGCGAGAGCATCGTGGCGCGGAACCGCCGGAACGCCGACGCCGGGACGCCGAAGACCGGGAAGTTGTGGCGCGACCGTCCCGTCCGTCCGCCGGTGGTGTCGTCAGGGGTGGTCTCGCTCATGCGGTGCTCCTGAGGGGGCCGGTCCGAGGCGCGAACGCGCTCGCTCCAGCGTAGTGAGGATGGTCGTCACTGCACAGGAGGCCGAACGGCCGGTGCTGATACGCGGGTGTCGGGAAAAATTCATCGTCTCGGGAGGTATCACCGCGGGGTGACGCTGCTCCTCCACCATGACGGACCCTTCCGGGGCCCGTCCCGCGAGGGCCGACACCGCCCCTCCGCTGGCGGACCACGCCGGCACGGGATTCCCGGAGGGCGACGTCGGGCGTCGCGCTCCGGCCGGGCCCGCGTGAGTGGAGGGGCTCAGGCGGCGTCGTCGGGGCGCGGCGTCGCGCCCGCCCAGTGGTTCTGTTGAGCCGTCGGTGTCGTGGGGGATGCCGTGTGGCCCGGTTGCGGTTCGGGGGTCGCCGTGATCGTCTCCGCCGTGATGGTGCGACTGGCGCGCAGGCGCTGCCCGGTGGCGCGGGCGGCATCCGCGACGATGTCGGCCACCGCCGGGGCCGCCTTGGTGCGCGCGGCCTCCTTGGCGTTGGCCACCTGCTTCTGGACCGGCTTGGAGTGCCAGACCTTGCCCGACGTGCGGGCAATCTGCTCGTACCGCTGCCGACCAGCGCGGGTGCCGAGGACGTATCCGGCGGCCAGGCCCGCGATGAAGGTGAGCTTCGCCATCGGTGATCCTTTCGTCGGCCTCAGACCCTACCCGCCGATGGCGACCGGATGCCGTCGAGCGCCACTCGCCCGCATCGCACCGATCGGTGCGCTCCGGTCCCTCATTGGCCCACGAGCGTTGCCCACGCCGATGAATCACACCGTTCGGTGCGTTTTCTGAGGCACCACCCATCCGAAGGCTGGTAGCGTGATCGAAAACGCACCGATCGGTGGGTTTTTGGCGTGATCAGCGAGGTGAGCCGGGTGGAGACGGTGTCCAGCGGTGGCGAGCGGCCCGACGACGTTGCGGCACTGGTTCGAGCACGACGAAAGGAACTCGGGCTCACCCAGCAGGACGTCGCTGACCTCGGCGGGCTCTCCGCAAAGTTCCTGCGGGACCTCGAAGGGGGCAAGAGCACCATTCGCCTCGACAAGCTGCGGGCGGTGCTGACAGTGCTCGGGCTCGAGCTCACGGTCGAGGTGCGTCGGTGACGTCTCCGGCTCGGCCGCTTCCCCCACCCGGGGGAGATGCCGATGTGTACAAACGCGGACGTCTCGCGGCACGGCTCACCCGGGTCGACGGCGGTGTGCAGTTCGCCTACCTCCCTGGGTACCTCGACGGGGCCGGCCCCGCTGTTGCCAGCACCTTGGCCCTCGATGATCGCCCGGTGGTGACTGCGCGAGGGGCGGTCCCGCCCTTCTTCGCGGGCCTGCTTCCTGAGGGGCGACGCCTGACGAACCTGCGCCGCGCGGTGAAGACCTCCGCAGACGACGACCTCTCCCTGCTCGTCGCGGTCGGCGGGGATCCCGTGGGTGACGTCCAGGTCCTGCCGCGGGGGGTGGAACCCTCCGAGCAGCCTGCTCTGGTCGAGGTGAACCGCTCATTCGCGGAGGTCACGTTCACCGACGTCCTGGAGCAGGCCGGAGTCGTCGACCCGCACGCCTTGGCTGGCGTGCAGGACAAGGCGTCGGCTCGGATGCTGTCTGTCCCGGTGGCGCAGCGCGGTCGACGGTTCATTCTCAAGATCGACCCGCCCGAGTACCCCCACGTCGTCGTGAATGAGGCGTACTTCATCCGGTGCGCCCGGGCGGCCCGCTTCCCGGTCGTCGAGGCGACGGTGGTCCACGACGCCACCGGGAGGCCCGGCCTGCTGGTCTCCCGGTTCGATCGCGTCCTGGACGACACCGGAAATGCCGTCTCCCTCGCCGTGGAGGATGCCGCGCAGGTTCTGGGTCTCTACCCGGCCGACAAGTACCTCGTGTCGGCCGAGACGGCGGCGAACGCTCTGGCCGACCTGTGTGCCGCGCGGGTCGTGGCTGCCCGCGAACTGTTCAGGCAACTGTGTTTCGCGTGGGTCACGGGCAACGGGGACGTGCACGCCAAGAACCTCTCCGTGCTGGCAGGGCCGACGGGCGAGTGGCGGGTGTCGCCGGCCTACGACCTGCCGTCCACCCTCCCGTACGGGGATTCGACGATGGCATTGACGATCGGTGGTCGCTCCGACGGACTGTCCCGGCGGATTCTCCTTGCGCTGGCGGCCGATCTCGGCATCCCCGAGTCCGCGGCCGTGCGGGTTGTGGATGCCGTCCTGGCGGCCACTGCGGGCATCGCTGACGACGTCGCAGCGGGAGTTGTCCCACTGCCGAAACACCGACTGCGCACGTGGGAGCGGAGCCTGCGCCACCGCCGGAGCACCGCATCGTGACGCTGCCGGGACCGTCCGCCCCTGCGGTCACGGCTCAGTGGCGGCGTGCTGCACAATGGCTCTGCAGTCCTGGAGGGCTCGCATAGTGGCCTAGTGCGGCGGTCTTGAAAACCGCTATGGCGGCAACGTCATCGTGGGTTCGAATCCCACGCCCTCCGCTCGTACGAATCCCACGCCCTGCACCCGCCTTTTCCGACGTGATGAATGGTGCCCGGCGAGGCGGGCTTCCGAAACCGAAGGACGGTGTCCGTCCCGGCGCGAATCTCGGTGTGTCCGCTGGCTGATCGCGTGTTTTCGAGACGCGCGAGTAGCCACAGTTGGTGCTAGTTTCGGCGTCGGTTGCAGCAACAGCACTTCCTGGCAGTCGAATCACCGCGTGCCTCAAGGGGAACTGGAGTTCGCATCCACGGTCGGTGCGACGTGCGCCGGCCGAGTGCTACACACAGAAAGAGTCACCCCAGATATGGCACAGGGCACCGTGAAGTGGTTCAACGCTGAGAAGGGCTTTGGATTCATCGCCCAGGACGGCGGCGGCCCCGACGTCTTCGTCCACTACTCCGCGATCGACACCCAGGGTTACCGCAGCCTCGACGAGGCCCAGCGGGTCGAGTTCGAGGTCACGCAGGGCCCCAAGGGTCCGCAGGCGGACCAGGTCCGTCCCATCTGACCCGGAAACCCCCGAGTCTTCACGAAAGGCCCCGCCCGGCATCCGGACGGGGCCTTTCGCTGTCGACTACAGGGCGGCGACGCGGGTCAGGAAGTCCTTAGCGATCGGGGCGGCCACGATCCCACCGCTCCTGCCCTCCTCGACCAGCACGGCGAAGGCGACGTCCCCCTGGTAGCCGGTGAACCACACCCGTGGCGGGGCATCCGGGTCGGTGCCGTACTCGGCGGTGCCCGTCTTGCCCCGCACCTGGCCGCCCGGTGCTCCACTGGCCTCCGCGCCCGACCCGCCCGCGACGACCGACAACATCATCGCGCGCAGGTCTGCGACAGCCTTCCCGTCGATGGGGCTCGGTCGCGGCGTGGTCGCCTCCGGCCCCTTGACGAGGACCGGGGCGAGGAAGGTGCCACGCCCGATGCTGCCGGACATGACGGCCAGCGCCAGCGGCGAGACCTCGACCCGGCCCTGACCGATGGATGCCGCTGCGGCGTCGGTGCCGCCGGTGGTCGCCGGCACGCTGCCGTCGAAGGCGCCGGTCACGCCCACGGTGTCGGCCCACCCCGCCCCGATCCCCAGCGTCTTCGCGGCCGTGGTGAGGTCATCGGCCTCCAGCGAGTCCGCCAGGCTCACGAAGGCGGTGTTGCAGGACTCCGAGAAGCTCTTGGAGAACGGTGGGCTGCCGGGCAGCGACCCACCGCCGAAGTTGCCGAACTCCAGCCCGTCGACGGTGGTGGTCTTGGGGCAGGGCACCGGTGACGTGGGGGTGATGATGCCGTTCGTGAGGTACGCGTAGGTCGTCGCCACCTTGAACGTCGAGCCCGGCGGGTAGCGACCGGTCAGTGCGCGGTCGAAGCCGCTGCTCGGGCTGTTGGCCGCCGCGAGCACCTCCCCGGTCGGGACGTGCACCGCGACGATCGCCCCGGGGACCTTCAGCTCGGCCGCGGCCAGGGCCTCCTCGGCGGCACTCTGGATGCCGGGGTCGAGGGTCGTGACGACGTCGGTGCCATCGGTGGCGGCCTGCTCGAAGAGCACGACACCACCACTGGTCTCGACCCGCAGGCCGACGTCGCCGGCCAGTTGCTGGTCGTACTGCGCCTGCAGGCCGCTCAGCCCGGCACGATCACCGGCGACGTAGCGGCCTTCGCTCTTGTCGACCACCTCGGCCGTGACCTCGCCGACGGTGCCGAGGAGCGGTTGGCCGAAGGTTCGGGTGACGGCGAGCGGCTGCTGCGACGTCGGGGCGATGACGCTCGGTGCCAGGGCCGTGATCTTCGCCGCCCGCGGCTCCCAGTCGGCGTCGCGGTAGCTGATGACCGGGATCGGGGCCTTGGAGCCCGACGCGGTCGCCTTGGCGAGCGCGTCGGTGAGCGACCCGGCATCCGCGTCGACGATCGGCTCGAGAGCGGCCACCGCCTCGGGGGTGGCGTTCACCGGGTCGATCGCCACGTTGTGCACCGTGCCGAGCGGCATGAGCGGGTCGCCGGCCCGGTCGACGAGGTCGCCGCGCTCGCCGGTGGTGCGCTCCATCGAGAAGGTCTCGCCGGGTGGCAGGTCGGGGTGCCACGGGGTGCCGGTGCTCGGCGTGGCCACCTGCCACGTCTCACCCGAGCGCGTCACCGTGGTGGGCACGCTGTACGACCAGGCCACCTCGCCCGGCAGGGTCCACCGCACCGCGAGGTCGGCGGATGCCGTGTCGCCGTCACGCGTGCTGTCGCCGACGGTCACCTCGACCGGGGCCTTGCCGAGGTCCTTGATGACGTCGGGGAAGGTGTCACGCAGCGCGGTGTCCGCGAACGGGACGGTGCTGACGTCCTTGGCGACCCACGCGGCGGCGAACGCCGAGAGCGCCGCCGTCGCCGCGGCATCCTGCTCGGACCCCTGCTGGCGCCACCACCACACTCCGCCGGCCCCCGCGACGAGCACGAGCAGGGCGGCGACGAGCAGGGCGCTGCGTGACTTCATGCCCCCAGTCAACTACGCCCCACGGACCGAACCGACGCGGAAGTTCAGATCGCACGCAGCAATTACGGCGTGCGATCCGAACTGCTGCGTGCGCTGAGCCGCGGAGGCGGAGGGAGCCGCGGGGTGGGCGGGTTCGTCCCTCACCCGACCACGCCCGCTCCCAGCATCCCTCTGCACTCCGCCACAACGACAACGCCCCGCTCTCGCGGGGCGTTGTCGTTGTGGCGGAGGCGGAGGGATTTGAACCCTCGATGGGCTTGAGACCCAAACCGCATTAGCAGTGCGGCGCCATAGACCGGACTAGGCGACGCCTCCAACGTCGCACAGGGTAACTGGCCGGGCACCCGGCGGGCAAAGCGACCCGGTGCTGGTCTCGTTTTGGACCTGCCGACGGCCGCGGTTGCTGTCAGACTCCAGCCATGAGCCACACGGGGGATCCAGCAGGACCGACATCGCCACCTGCCACCCAGCAGACCGCGACACCTGTCCATCAGCAGGCGGCACCACCCGCCCCGAAGCAGGACTCGACGCGCACCATCGCCATCGTGGCGCTCGTGGTCGCAGGGCTTGCGATCCTCGGGCAGCTCGCCACGATGGTGCTGCCGATGCTGTTCTTCGGATTTTTCGGCCTCTTCGGCTTCACCGACGACTTCGACGAGGGGTTCGGGTCTTCCGGGGTGGTCACGATCGGCAACGGCCAGGCCAAGCTGGCAGCCGACCGCACGGTGACCGGCCCCGACCTCACCCGAGCGGTGCGTGATCTCATCGGGCCGGACGACCCGTTCCTGCCGCCCATCGAGAACATCACCTGTGACCCTGCGCCCCCCGTCAGCGCCGACGTGAGCGTCCTGTGCCGGGCCGGCGCCGGCGAGGGCTGGGTCATCGTGAGGTTCGCCGACGCGACGGGCGAGTTCGAGGCCGTCGTCGTTCCGGGCGAAGACATGATGATGCCGTAAACCGCCACGGTCGCCCTGGCCCTGCCGAGGCCAGCGCGACCGTTTGCGAGGATGTCTGCGTGCCCCTGACGATCCGCCGCGCCCGCCCCGACGAGTTGGATGCCGTGGGTCGACTCACCGTCGACGCCTACGTCTCGGGTGGCGTCATCGAGTCCGGGTCGCCGTACCTGTCGTTCCTCGCGGATGCCGGTGCGCGGGCCTCGGACGCCCAGGTGTGGGTTGCCGTGGACGATCGGGGAATCGTCGGCACGGTCACCTACGTCGACCCCGGGTCACCGTTGGCCGAGGTCGCCACACAGGGTGAGGCCGAGATCCGCACCCTGGCCGTCGCCCCCGCCGCGAGCGGTGAGGGCATCGGGGAGGCGCTGACCCGGGCGATGATCGACCTCGCCCGCGATGGTGGCTTCGGGTCGGTGGTGCTGTCGTCGTCGACGACCATGCGGGCGGCGCACCGGCTGTACGAGCGGCTCGGGTTCGTGCGACTGCCAGAGCGCGACTGGACCCCGGGCCGCGGCATCCAGCTCATCGCCTACGAGCTGCCGCTCGCCTGATCACGCCGTGAGTGCGGAAGTGGCGGCTGGGGCAACCACTTCCGCACTCACGACGGACGAAGGACTCAGGTGGCGGGGAGCAGCACCGAGAACGTCGTGTCACCCGGCCGGCTCGACATCTCGACGCGCCCACCGTGGGCCTGGCCGACCGCTGCGACGATGCTGAGGCCCAGCCCGGTCGAGCCGCCGCCCCGGGTGCGGGCGTCGTCCCCGCGGGTGAACCGTTCGAACACGGTGGCCTGCACCGACTCGGGCACGCCGGGCCCGTCGTCGGTCACCGAGATCCGCACGAGCTCACCCTCCGGGCGCACCCGGGTGACCACGCGAGTCCCCGCCGGGGTGTGGGTGCGGGCGTTGGCGAGCAGATTGGCGAGGATCTGGTGCAGCCGCGCCTGGTCACCGGGCACCTCGACGGGCTCCTCGGGCAGGTCGAGTTCCCAGACGTGATCGGGGGAGGCGGCGTGCGCGTCACTGACCGCGTTGACGGCGAGCAGCGACAGGTCGACGGGTTCGCGCTCGAGGGGCCGCCCGGCATCCAGTCTGGCGAGCAGCAGCATGTCCTCGACGAGCACCTGCATCCGCAGCGCCTCGGACTCCACCCGCCCGATGGCGTGGGTGACGGTCGGTGGCACCGGCTCGCTCTCGCGACGGGTGAGTTCGGCGTACCCGCGGATGGACGCCAGCGGGGTGCGCAGTTCGTGGCTGGCGTCCGCGACGAACTGGCGCACCTGCGTCTCGCTCTCCTGCCGCGCGTGCAGCGCGGACTCGACGTTGTCGAGCATGGTGTTCAGGGCGAGACCCACCTGCCCGACCTCGGTGTGCGGGTCGGCATCCGCGGCGGGGACGCGCTCGGCCAGCGCCACGTCGCCCGAGTCGAGCTTGAGCCCGGAGACGCGTCGCGCGGTGGCGGCAACCCGGTCGAGCGGCGCGAGGCTGCGCCGGATCAGCACCGTGCCGCCGACGCCCACCGCGACGAGCCCGAGCACGGTCCCACCCGCCACGAGGGCGAGCAGCTTCGCCAACAGCTCGTCGACCGGGTGTGTGGACACCCCGACGATGAGGAGGCTCCCACCGGGCAGCGTGTCGGCCTTGAGCAGGTACGGGCCGACGTCCCCACCGATCTCGACCCGGCGTGGCTGCGTGCCGACGTCCGCCTCGGCGATGCGGCGGACCTGGTTGCTGTCGAGCACGTCGTCCTGACGGTCCTCGTTGACCACGGCGTTGATGGCGACCCCGGATGCCGTTGTCGCGACGGTGCCGTCGGCGTTCAGTCCCAGCACGAGCACGTCCCCACCGCCGGGCGCCCCCGCCGGTCCGTCGCCCCGGCCCCGTTGCCCGAGGGTGCGGCCGTCGCGGTCGGGGTCGACGTCGACACGAGAGAGGACGGTCGACAGGTCGGAGACCAGGCCCCGCTCGAGGTAGCGCTGGGTCTCGAGCAGGGTCAGCGCGCCGGTCGCCAGCATGATGACGGAGAACAGCGCCAGCACCGACGCGAGCAGCTTGGCCTGCAGCGTCCAGCGGGAGGGAGGGGACGGCATCCGGTCAGCCCGCCGGATCAGTCGGTGGCCTTGAGCACGTAGCCCACGCCGCGCATCGTGTGGATCATCGGGTCGCGGCCGGCGTCGATCTTCTTGCGCAGGTAGGAGATGTAGAGCTCGACGACGTTGGCCTGGCCGCCGAAGTCGTAGTTCCAGACCCGGTCGAGGATCTGCGCCTTGCTCAGCACCCGCTTGGGGTTGCGCATGAGGTAGCGAAGCAGCTCGAACTCGGTTGCGGTGAGGTGGATCTGCTCGCCGGCGCGGGTGACCTCGTGGCTGTCCTCGTCCATCGTGAGGTCGCCGACGACGAGCAGTGAGCTGCCCTCGTCGGTGGCGACGGTGGTGCGCCGCATGAGGGCGCGCAGCCTCGCGACGACCTCCTCGAGGCTGAACGGCTTGGTCACGTAGTCGTCGCCGCCGGCCGTGAGGCCGGCGACGCGGTCCTCGACGGCATCCTTCGCGGTGAGGAACAGCACGGGCACGTTCGGGTCGTCACCGCGCATGCGGCGCAGCACCTCGAGGCCGTCGAAGTCGGGCAGCATCATGTCGAGCACGACGGCGTCGGGAGCGAACTCCTTGGCCGCGCGAACCGCCGTGAGGCCGCTGGCCGCGGTGCGCACCTCCCATCCCTCGTAGCGCAGCGCCATCGAGAGCAGTTCGGTGAGGTTGGGCTCGTCGTCCACCACGAGCACCCGAACGGGGGAGCCGTCGGGTCGGGTCAGGGCGGGGGCGCTCACGGCACGCGTCGTCGTCATGGGCCCAGTCTGCTGGCGCGCGCTGAGGCGGGTCCATGCATGTGCTGTGTGTTTCCTGTGTGACCTCGGTGGGTTTGCCAGCGCACCGATGGCGTGGGCACAGGTGGGCCACAGGTGGCGGGCCGACGGTTGGAGCAAGCAGTCACCCATCGTCACGAAAGGGCCCTCCATGGCCAAGGAACCGCAGAATCCGAACGATCAGTCGCAGCCCGAGCAGCCCGAGCAGCCCGAGCAGCAGGTGCACCCGGGGCAGAACGACGCGACCGAGGTCATCCCGCAGCAGCCCGAGGCCACGGTCCGGATGCCGTCCGTCGCCGACGTTCCCCCCGCACCTGACGCCGGACAGGCGCCCACGTGGGTGACTGCCGTCGACGGGGCGGCCGCTGCGCCGAGGGCTGCGCCGAGGGCTGCGGCGAACGCGGCGCCCGCCCCGGCGGCGGGTGCTCCGGTTCCCCCTGCCCAGGTGCCACCGGCTGCGGCCGCCCCCGCGACGGGTGGGCCGTGGTGGAAGGGCCGGCTGGCCGTTGCCGGTGCGGCCCTGGCTGCAGGGTTGCTGCTCGGTGGGGCCGTGGGTGCGGCGTCCACTGCGGCGATCGGCGACGGCGACGGCGGCCGCGTGGGTCACATGAGCGACGGCGACGACTGGGGTCGCGGCGGTGCTGAGGGCCAGGGGCCTGGCTCGGGTGGGCGTCACGGTGGCCGAGGCGAGATGCCCGGCGGTGGCATGGGCCAGCTGCCCAACGGCGGCCAAGGTCAGCTGCCGAACGGCGTCGCACCGACCGCCCCGACCCCGTCGAGCAGCGCTGCACCCTCGGGCACCTGAGACCCAACAGCCGCCTCCTCTCCACGAGCTCAGTGGCGGCCACACGGCATCCGGAACCACGCGGCATCCGAGATCACTGCCGCTGACAGCGACGAAGGGCCCCACCGACAGTGTCGGTGGGGCCCTCGTGGTCCGGCGGGGACCGTCTGTCAGGCGCTCTCGAGGCGCGCCTTGAGCGTGGCCAGCTCGTCAGCGAGTTGGGTGGGGAGGGTGTCGCCGAACTTGGCGAACCACTCCTCGATGAGCGGCAGCTCCTTGTCGCGCCACTCCTCGACGTTGACGGCGAGGGCCTTGGCGACCTGCTCCTCGCTCATGTCCAGGCCCGTGGTGTCGATCGAGCCGGGGGTGGGCACGAGGCCGACCGGGGTCTCGACGGCCTCGGCGGAACCGTCGAGGCGCTCGACGATCCACTTCAGGACGCGGGCGTTGTCGCCGAAGCCGGGCCACAGGAAGGAGCCGTCCTCGTCGTCGCGGCGGAACCAGTTGACCTGGTAGATCTTCGGCAGCTTCGACTCGTCGGCCTGCTTGCCGATCTCGAGCCAGTGGTTGACGTAGTCGCCGGCGTTGTAGCCGATGAAGGGGAGCATGGCCATCGGGTCGCGGCGCACGACGCCGACGGCGCCGGTCGCGGCAGCCGTGGTCTCGGACGAGAGCGTCGCGCCGACGAACACGCCGTGGGCCCAGTCACGCGATTCGTAGACGAGCGGCACGGTCGTCTTGCGGCGGCCACCGAACAGGATGGCGTCGATCGGCACACCGTTGGGCTCGTCGTACTCGTCGGCCATCATCGGGCACTGCTTCGCGGGGGTGCAGAAGCGGCTGTTCGGGTGGCTGGAGGGCACGCCCGACTCGGGGGTCCAGTCGTTGCCCTTCCAGTCGGTGAGGTGCGCCGGCTTCTCGGGGGTCATGTCCTCCCACCACACGTCGCCGTCGTCGGTGAGGGCGACGTTGGTGAAGATCGAGTTGCCCTTCTCCACCGTGCGCATCGCGTTGGGGTTGGTGTGCTCGCCGGTGCCGGGTGCGACGCCGAACAGGCCGAACTCGGGGTTGACGGCGTAGAGGCGGCCGTCGGGGCCGAAGCGCATCCAGGCGATGTCGTCGCCGACCATCTCGGCGGTCCAGCCCTCGAGGGTGGGGTCGATCATGGCGAGGTTGGTCTTGCCGCAGGCGCTCGGGAAGGCACCGGCGATGTAGTGCTTGGAGCCGGTGGGGGAGACGAGCTTGAGGATGAGCATGTGCTCGGCCATCCAGCCGTCGTCGCGGGCCATGGCCGAGGCGATGCGCAGGGCGTAGCACTTCTTGCCGAGCAGGGCGTTTCCGCCGTAGCCCGAGCCGTAGGACCAGATCTCGCGGGTCTCGGGGAAGTGCGCGATGTACTTGGTGCCGCTGCACGGCCACGCGACGTCGCTGACGCCCTCGGTGAGCGGGAAGCCGACCGAGTGCAGGCCCTTGACGACGGAGGCGTCCGGGTTGGCCTCGATGGCCGCGAGCACGTTGGCGCCGATGCGGGCCATGATCTTCATCGACACGACGACGTAGGCGGAGTCGGTGATCTCGACGCCGAACATCGGCACGTCGGCCTCGATGTGACCCATGACGAACGGGATGACGTACATCGTGCGACCGGTCATGCACCCCTGGTAGAGGTCGGTCATGATCGACTTCATCTCGGCGGGGGACTTCCAGTTGTTCGTGAAGCCCGCGTCACGCTCGTCCTCGGAGCAGATGAAGGTGCGGTCCTCGACGCGCGCCACGTCGGACGGGTCGGATGCCGCGTGGAAGCTGTTGGGCTTCTTGTCGGGGTTCAGTCGGGTGAACGTGCCGGACTCCACGAGCAGGGTCGTCAGGGCGTCCCACTCCTCGTCGGAACCGTCGACCCAGTGGATCGAGTGCGGGGTCGTGAGCGCAGCGACCTCGTCGACCCAGGCCTGGAGGCCTGCGTGATTGGTCCCTGTCGTGTGCTCTGCCTGCGTGGTCATGGTGGTCCTTCCGCCGGTCCTGCTCACTGGTGGCCACCCCGCTGCGCGAACCCGCGAGCCCGCCTGACGCGGTGGCTCGGCGCCCGCCGCTGGGAGCCTGTTCCCCCACCGTAGGCCGGGGTACTTGCGGGTAACCGCTGCGGAAGCGCTTGCACCTTATGAGGCTCCTCACAAGCGGTGGAGGCTACTGAAAACTCTTGCAAGGGCACTGAAAGAGCAGGTCAGTGCCGTCGTCTCGGCCTTGGGAGTGCCAAGCGGGGGCGGATGCCGTGGCGCGGCATCCAACAGTCCCTCGCCGTCGCCGCCCCTCAATTTCTCGGTGTGCGGGACGCTCCGGTAGTGTTCTCTCTCGTTGCGTTCCGACGTGACGCTGCGCCCGTAGCTCAACGGATAGAGCATCTGACTACGGATCAGAAGGTTAGGGGTTCGAATCCCTTCGGGCGCGCTCTGTGTTGAGACAGACGACGGGCCCCCGACCAGCGGAGACGCGGTCGGGGGCCTTACTCGTGCCCGGACGACGCGCGGTCGACGAGGTCGGCATGGTGGCGGGCGGCGACGTCCGGGTGGGCCCGCAGGCGTGCCTTGAGCATGTTCTCGCCGAACGTGCCGGAGATGACGTTGTCCGGGTCCTGCGTGACCCCACGCGCGTCCGCGGCGAGCACCGGCGGCAGGTCGATGACGGGCATGGTGGAGTCCAGGGCCGGGTTGAGGAAGAACGGGATGGAGAGTCGGACGTCGCCGGGTGCGGGCGAGACGACGCGGTGGGTCGTCGCCTTGAGGTAGCCGGAGGTGGCGAACTCCATGAGCTCGCCGATGTTGACGACGAAGGCTCCGGGCATCGCCGGGGCGTCGATCCAGCCGCCGAGGTGCTCGACCTGGAGGCCACCCTTGCCGGGTTCGATCATCAGCAGGGTGAGCACGCCGGGGTCCTTGTGGGCACCGACCCCCTGCGCGGCGCGGTCGTCCTCACGACGGCCGGGGTAGCGCACGAGCTTGATCAGGGTGGAGGGCCGGTCGGCGAAGGCGTCGTCGAAGACGTCGGCCGGGCTCCCGAGGGCGAGCGCCCACTCCCGCAGCAGCCGGGCGCCGATGGCGGCGCAGCGCTGCTCCCAGACGGTGAACGTCTCACGCAGTTCCGGCAACCCGCTGGGCCACTGGTTGGGGCCCTCGAGCCGCATGTAGGCAGGGGCCGCACGATCCGTGACGGCGGCACGCTCGGCGGCGATGTCGATCTGCTCGCGCCAGTCGACCCGCCCCTTGGTCAGCTCGCCACCCGTGCGGTTGTAGCCGCGGAAGTGGGGGCTGTTGACCATCTCCACGCGCACCTTGTCCTCCAGGGGGAGGGCGAAGAACCGCTCGGCGGTGGCGAACGCGGTGGCGATGTCGTCATCGGTCAGCCCGTGCCCGGTGAGGTAGAAGAAGCCGACGTCGTGGGTCGCGGCCAGCAGTGCTTCCCGAAACTCGTGAGCGGCATCCGGCCCGTCGTCGAGGGTCGACAGGTCGAGGACCGGGAGTGACTCCAGGGGCATGCCGTCTCCTGTGCTGGCGGTAGAAGGGCGGTCGGACAGGGCCGTTCCACTGTGTCAGACGTCGGGCAGTCTGCGCTCTGCACGAAACGCCCCACGGGGCCTGCCGCGCCGCTAGATGCTGCGTCGTGACGACGGCGGTGTCGGAATCGACCGGCGAGCAGGTGCGGATGCTGCGCGCCCTCGTCGCGACCCTGGTCGTCGTCGGGTTCGGCGGCTGGGCCCACCAGATGGGGGGTGGTGCGCCGCTGCGACTCATCCCCGCCGTGGTCCTCACCCTGCTCGTCGGTCCCGTCGTGTGCCTGTGCGTGCGCCGACGGTCGAGCGTGCCGCGCATGCTGGTGGCGACCTCACTCGGTCAGGTCGTCACCCACGTCGCGCTCACGGGGATGACCCCTCGAACGGGCGGCTCGGCGGTGCGCCTGCACCTCCACGAGGTCGCTGCCCCGCTGCCACTCCTGCCCACCGAGGGCTCGTCGGCGCTGTCGGTGACGAGCACCATGCTCCTCACGCA
>Ga0209174_10000372_pt1 | contig 34828 bp, 23 predicted proteins | sample JI91814BDNA_FD_187505 | JGI IMG/M metagenome (GOLD analysis project Ga0209174, IMG submission 187505) | Wastewater effluent complex algal communities from Wisconsin, to seasonally profile nutrient transformation and Carbon sequestration -... | ecosystem: Engineered > WWTP > Effluent > Algae...
GTACTGGCAGCAACGCAGTGACTATGATATCAAGTGCGAACTCGATGAAAAAAACCAGGTATTGAATGGCAGTGAAACGGTGACCTATTTTAATAACTCACCTAATGAACTGGTTTTTCTCTGGCTCCAGCTGGACGAAAATCAGCACAGCAGTGTGAACAATGCCAACTACCAGACCAGTAACACTATGTCACGCAATATGAGCCCGCAGCAAATCGAAAGGGCGCAGGAAAATAAAAGTGATAACGGTTATGGTTTTAATATCCTCAAGCTTACTGATGGATTGGGCAAGCCATTAAAATATACCATCAACAAAACCATGATGCGGGTGGAACTGCCTGCTCCGCTGAAAGCAGGGCAGCGTTTTGTTTTCAAACTCGACTGGAATTATAAAATTGCCGACCGCATGAGCCGTGGTGGCCGTGGCGGTTATGAATATTTCCCTGAAGACGGGAATCATATTTTCACCATGACCCAATGGTATCCCCGTCTCTGTGTGTATAGCGATTTTAAAGGATGGCAGACCGGTCAGTTTACCGGTCGCGGTGAATTTGCCCTCACATTTGGCAACTTCAAAGTAGCGATGACTGTTCCCGCTGATCACGTGATCATGAGTACCGGTGAAGGTCAGAACTATGCTGCAGTATTAAGTCCTGCCCAACTGGCCCGCTGGAACAAAGCCCAGCAATCTTCAGAGCCTGTGGAAGTAGTTACCCTGGAAGAAGCCAAGGCTGCTGAAAAACAAAAAAGCGACAAAAAGAAAACATGGGTATTCAAAGCGGATAATGTGCGTGATTTTGCCTGGGGCTCCAGCCGCAAATTTATCTGGGATGCACTGGCCGTGAAAGTAGAGGGTAAAAGAGTGATGTGTATGAGCGGTTATGGCAAGGAAGCATACGGCCTTTACCGGAAGTATTCTTCTAAAGTTGTAGCGCATACCATCAAGACTTATTCCAAATTCACCATTCCTTATCCTTACCCGGTAGCCCAGAGTATTGAAGCCGCCAACGGAATGGAATATCCGATGATCTGTTTCAATTTCGGTCGTACAGAAAAAGACGGTACATACAGCGAAGGCACCAAGAACGGAATGATTGGTGTGGTGATCCATGAAGTAGGACATAATTTCTTCCCCATGATCATCAACAGTGATGAACGCCAGTGGAGCTGGATGGATGAGGGACTGAACACATTTGTGGAATACCTCACAGAAGAACTCTGGGATAATAAATTCCCCAGTCGCCGTGGCCCTGCTACTTTTATCACTGACTATATGAAGCTGCCAAAAGACCAGCTGGAACCCATCATGAGTAACAGTGAAAACATTGTGCAGTTTGGTCCTAATGCCTATTCCAAACCGGCTACCGGACTGAATATTTTACGTGAAACCATTATGGGTCGTGAGCTGTTTGATTATGCGTTTAAAGAATATGCCAGGAGATGGGCTTTCAAACATCCGGAGCCGGCTGATTTCTTCCGTACGCTGGAAGATGCCAGTGGTGAGGACCTCGACTGGTTCTGGAGAGGATGGTTCTACAGCACAGAGGTTTGTGATATTTCGCTGGATACAGTGAAGTATGCACGTCCTGATATGGATGCTGTTGCACAGGGAACCAAAGAAACTACCATCAAAAGAGAAGCTGATAAACCGCAGGTACCCACATTTGATGATATCTCTAAAATCCGCAACAGGGAAGACAAGAATATTACTTTCGAAACCGATCGCGATACCAGCATGCGTGATTTTTACTGGCGTTATGCACGTGGAATCGAATCCTATGATACCAGCAAACTGACCCTCACCATTCCCGGCAGCCAGCCGGAAGGTCTTACTCCTGAGGAAAGGGCAAAATTTGGTGACAAGCACATGTATGAACTCACTTTTAGCAATAAGGGTGGAATGGTGATGCCAATCATCATTGAATGGAATTATAAAGATGGTACCAAAGAAATTGAAAGAATCCCTGCACAGGTATGGCGTTTGAATGAAGGAAAAGTGGTGAAGAGTTTTGTTAAAGACAAAGAAGTTGCTTCGGTGAAACTGGATCCTTATCGTGAGACAGCTGATATCAATACCAGCAATAATGGCTGGAACACGATTGGTGAGGCTTCGAAATTCACGATGTTCAAACAGGGCCAGGGTGGTGGCCGCAGAACCGGTGGCGGACAGGCAGGTAACCCGATGCAGAGGGCGCAGGATAAGAAAGGATTTTAAAAGGGGCGAGTGGCGAGTGGCTAGTGGCGAGTGGGGTTCGGTGAATGGGGTTCGGCAAGTGGGTAAGGCCATTACCATTCAGAGTTTCGAAAGTGAATTTAAAAAATGACAGATCTTAACATAAAAAGCGGTGGTTCCTGCAACGGAGCCGCCGCTTTTTTTATCTTTAAGGCATGAGAATATTGTCTTTACTTCTTTTTGCCCTTTTCCTGCAATTATCAGGACAGGCAGCGATTGTGGATACCGTTTCGATTCCCAGCAAGGCCATGGGCAAAACATTTAAATGTGTGGTCATTATGCCGGATAACTATGCAAAGGACACGGATAAAAGCAAACACTACCCGGTGGTTTATCTGCTGCATGGTTATGGCGGCTGGTACAGTAATTATGTGACCCGACTCCCGGAAATTGTAAAATATGCGGACCAATTCCAGTTTATCATCGTTACGCCGGAAGGAAAGGATAGCTGGTACCTGGATAGCCCGGTAGATGATTCCATGAAATTTGAAACCTATGTCGGCACAGAAATACCGGCCTGGATTGATACGCACTATACCACCATCAGCGACAGAAAAGGAAGAGCCATTACCGGACTGAGCATGGGTGGTCATGGCGGTTTATACCTGGGCTGGCGGCATGCCGATCTTTTTGGGGCCTGTGGCAGTATGAGTGGCGGGGTTTACCTGCGCCCCTTCCCGAAGAACTGGCAACTGATGAAAAGACTGGGTGACACGCTCAGTAAGGCAGAAAACTGGGAAAAGTATTCTGTACTAAATGTAATTGAAGAAAAGCCCAAAGATTCCCTGGCCATCATCATTGACTGTGGCACAGAAGATTTCTTTTACGATGTCAATAACCGGCTGCATGCCAAGATGGAGAAACTAAAAATCCCGCACGACTATATCACCCGCCCCGGCGCCCATAACTGGGATTACTGGAGAAATGCCTTGCAGTACCAGTTTTTGTTTTTTAGCAATTATTTCAATAGCCGAAAGAACAAATAGAAAATAAACCGCTGTTAATATCAAGGTTGTCAAATTGCTTGAATGTTTTCTCTATGCAATTAAACTGCATTTCATTGTCAACATTCAATAATATTATTCGACCGAAAAATTAAAATTAGAGCGCCTCGGCCATACTCGTTAAATATAAAGTCACAAAGACTTACAAATTCCTCCCCTTTAGGGGCGGGGGTATTCCTCCCCTTTAGGGGTTGGGGGTATTCCCCGTATTCCCATCCCTCACTTTGTGCTTCTTCTTATTACTTTTCTCGTAGTCCAATATCACCTGTGGTTTCTGGACTGTTTTATTGCTGGAAGTATCTGATTTAGCCTTTGCCCGGTTCAGATCGATGGGCCTTAACTCATCATCAGCTACCATGCTGCCATCATCGGTCTGTAATTTATTCATCACATAATACTCAGTGGCCTCTACCCTGCCCTCGCGGGGATCAAAATAAACCCACTTACCATGTTTCATCGCAATGCCTTCATTCTTCACCACCACATCCCCGATCTTGAGGGTGGGGTCTTTCAGATCGTATAAAGCAACGGTATCATAGGCATTGGCCGGATCCATGGCCCTCCAGCTTTCTTCGCGCATCAGTCCGCCGTTATAGGTATAATATTGCTGCCGGCCATTCAGTTTCCCCCAGCGATAATTTTCCTGAGCGATCTTCACCCCTTCCAGGGAAAACTTTTTCCATTCTCCGTCCTTCATATCATCGAGGTAAAAACCTTCTTCCTCATAGCCTCTTTCTCCCCGCAGATCGGGGACTTTCACCGTCCAGGGTCCCTGTTTCCGGCCCTTCATATCCACCCGGTTCAAGGTATCCCCCCGTACACTGATCACATAATCCTTCCACTGCGCCTCTGCACTCATGGAAAATAGCAGCAGTAATACAATGAATAATCGCATAGTTTAGTAAGTTTGATAAAACAGCCCGGGTTATTAAATGATGATTCACCAGTAGCCCAATAACTAATACCTAATTCCTAATACCTAATTCCTCTTCACAAATTTACTAACGAAAAACAACTGCTTTTATGCTCCGCCTGTTAAAAATCCTGTTCAGCCTCGTTTTCATCCATTTTTCCCTTGTGGTTTTCCCGCAGGTAAACCCTACCCCTGCCTCGGAAAGAATGCAGGGGATGGATCAGCGCCGCAAACTGCAGGCCCAATCCCCACTGAATGGCATTCAATTTCGAAATATCGGGCCTGCCATCATGAGTGGCCGGGTGGTGGATGTGGATGTAAACCCGGAGGACCCCACCGAATTTTATGTGGCTTATGCCACGGGCGGGCTCTGGCATACTACCAATAACGGACAAAGCTTTACACCAATCATGGATAGTCTGCATATGCTGTTTATTGGTGATATCGCCGTTAACTGGGAAAAAACCACGGTTGCAAAAGGAATCACCGTCACTGATCGTATCATCTGGGTGGGTACGGGAGAAGTCAACAGCAGCCGTTCCTCCTATGCAGGAGTGGGCATTTATAAAACTATTGACAACGGAAAGAACTGGGAATACAAAGGACTGCCCGAATCCCACCATATCGGCAAAATTCAACTGCATCCTACCAATGAAAATATTGCCTGGGTGGCGGTACTCGGACATCTCTATTCACCCAATAAAGAAAGAGGAGTTTACAAAACAACAGATGGTGGTCGCAGTTGGAAACAGACTTTGTTTGTAGATGAAAATACCGGCGCTGTTGATCTCGATATCAGCAGTACCAATCCCAATGAATTATATGCTGCCATGTGGTACCGTACCCGCCGTGCCTGGAAATTTGAAGAAAGCGGTAAAAGCAGTGGCATCTATAAAAGTACTGATGGCGGTGAAAACTGGACGATGATCTCCGGACCGGGTTCGGGCTTTATGACCGGTGATAAAATTGGCCGGATCGGCATAGCTGTTTATCCCAAAAATCCTAATATAGTTTGGGCGGTAGTGGATAATAATACGCCCAAGCCTGCAGATACAAAAGCAAACGACACCCTTTATAAAAAAGATCTTTTCAAAAATATCAGCAAGGAAGAATTTGCTGCCCTGAAGACAAACCTGATTGACACTTTCCTTCGCAAGAATGGATTTCCACGCAAATACAATGGTAAACAGGTAAAGGAAATGGTAGCCAGCGGAAAAGTAGCTCCCAATGCATTATGGGATTATCTGGATAGCGATGACGGATTCCAAAATACAGGCATAGCAGGTTGTGAAGTATATAAAAGTGAAGATGGTGGCAAGAGCTGGAAAAAATCACACGAGAAACCCATAGTCATATTTAACACATATGGATATTATTTTGCCAAGATTTATACATCGGCCTATAATCCTGATAAGATTTTCATCCTTGGATTTTATGCGCAGATGTCGACTGATGGTGGCAAAACCTTCAAAACAATAGACCAGAACAATGTACATCCGGATCACCATGCATTATGGGTGAATCCAAAAAAAGATTCCCACCTGATCAATGGTAATGATGGTGGTGCGAATATTACTTATGATGATGGCCAGAACTGGTTCAAGGCAAATACACCACCGGTCGGACAGTTTTATGCCATTACAATAGATGATGCCAAACCTTATAATGTGTATGGCGGCTTGCAGGACAATGGCAGTTGGTGGGGTCCCTCTACCCATAAGGAAGATATCGGCTGGATTGACAATGGTCAGTATCCCTACAAAGGAATCAATGGCGGTGACGGGATGCAGGCCCAGGTGGATACGCGTGACAATGCCACAGTGTATTCCGGTTCTCAGTTTGGCGTGTACAGCCGCTATAATAAAAATACAAGAGGATCACAGAAATTCATTCGACCTCAACATGAGCTGGGAGAAAAACCCCTTCGGTTTAACTGGCAAACCCCGATCCTGCTGAGCAAACATAACCAGGATGTATTATTTTATGGCAGTAACCGCTTATACCGTTCCCTGAACAAAGGTGATACCATGATTGCGATGAGTGCGGATCTCACCCGGGGTCGCGTAAGCGGGAATGTACCTTATGGTACCATCACCACTATTTCTGAATCACCAATTCGTTTTGGATTGATTTATACGGGAACGGATGATGGCAATATTCATCGTTCCTATGACGGAGGTTATACCTGGGAACAACTGAACCAGACAGCTCCCCCGCCCCCACCCGTGAAAAAAGGCGCAAAGCTTCCGGCTGTCAGTAGCAAATTAGTCAGCAATCAATTGTGGGTCAGCCGGGTCACGGCCTCACAACACAAAGAAGGCCGGATCTATGTGTCATTGAATGGCTACCGCTTCGACAATTTTGCACCCTACCTCTATGTAAGTGATGATTATGGTATGAACTGGAAACCTATTCATCAACAGCTTCCACATGAACCCATCAATGTGGTAAAAGAAGATCCCAAAGATGAAAATATTATCTATGTGGGAACTGATGGTGGATTGTATGTAAGTTTCGACATGGGGCAAACCTATATGATCTGGAATGGCGGCATGCCATTAGCTGTACCGGTTCATGATATTGCCATCCAGCAAAGAGAAAATGAAATTGTACTGGGCACCCATGGCCGCAGCTTATTCGTATCAAAACTGGATGATATCCAGGCCCAGCGGAAAGACCCCGAATGGATCAAAAAGAAAATGGAGAAGGAAAAGCACAAGCCGGATCCGAGTGCGAATGTGGATGATAAGTAGACAGTCAACAGTCGACAGTCAGCAGTCGTCAGTCAACAGTATTAAGTCTTGTCAGGCGAGTAGATGATAATACTGAATAAGAGCATTAAAAAAGAGCTTATCCAGAACCAGAAGGCAATCCCGGGTGTGGCTAGCATCATTTGCCCCCCTTCGGATTCCGGAATCTCTTTCACTGTCAAGAATGTCAATCCAAATAATACCGACAACAGAGAGAACACAATTCTCTCTGTTTTTTTTCGGGATGGGATCAAATAAGCTGCGAAAAAAAAGATATTTGCCAGCCAGGAAAAGAATACCGGCCAGTAGCCAATCATTCCCACCCACCCCATCAATAATGCACTAATACCTGGCGTATAATCTGCTTTAAATACCGGAAGGAAACAGGCAATAACATAAATCCAGAGGGGATAAAGTGTTTTTTTTCGGATGATACCAGAGTCAGTCATTCTTATAAAATTACAAACCCGACATTAATCAAAGAATACAACACTGCCTTAAGTTCCCGTTAAAATAAGAGCGGTCATGTATGATCTATTAGTTTTGCCAGACAAGACCTTAAAGAAAAAAGGCACTAAGAGATAAGAAATTCAATCTCAACCCTTAGTGCCTTTGTGCCTTCGTGGCAAAAAATCAAGCTTTCTTCCGCTTCCTGAATATCAAAAACAGCAACAATATCAGCACCAGTGCGCCACCACCGATATAATAATACATCGTCATGTCCTTGGGCTCTTTATCCAGGCCACGGTCTATTTTGTCTTCTGTTTCCTTTATGTATTTATCAATAAAGGGGAAGGACCCATTATTTTCTTTTACTGCATCGAATTTTTCCAGTGCTTTTTTATAGCGTTCTTCATCGAAGAGATCCAGTGCTTCTTCAAAATCCAGTGAGATATCACTCATCTCGGGTTCGATTTTGGCCTTGCGGATAAATTCCTTTACGATTGTTACCGGCACAATAAAATTCATCCCCTGTACTTCTGCATTCCGCTGGTAGTCGATACTGCCGAAAGTGGCGAGACCAATCACTTCACCATATTCATTCAAAACCGGACCACCGCTGTTTCCATGGGTGATAGATGCATCAGTTTGCAATACTTCCCAGCCATCTTTCATATTCTTCTTGGCACTTACAAGACCACGGGTAAGGGTGGCTTCTGAAATAGATTCTTCAGAAATCAATGGATGAAAGGTGGCTACAGCAGGATACCCGATGGCATATACCTGGTCGCCTACCCGCATTTCTTTATCATCACCAACACGGATCGTGGGATACTCATGCTTTTTAGTCAGTTTCAGGATAGCCACATCTTTACCGGGGATGGCTGCTCCCTGGGTTACCAGTTTAGCAGGGACATGCATGGGTTCAATCTTGCCCCCCTTCCCGGAAATACCAATCACTACACTGAATTCTTTATCAATTCTTTCCACTTCCAATGTTTGTGAAAAATACCAGGAATTGGCAGTAGTCAGGTCTTTTCTTTCATCTTCTGTCAGCTTACGGCCCATACTCTTTTCAATTTCCTTGGAATCATTCTCCATGATCTCCTGAAAAGCCTGCTCGGCAAAGCTTTGTTTGGTGGATTCATCATTTTCATCCACCACGTGGGCATTGGTAATCACATAACCATCAGGGGTTACAATAAAACCTGAACCAACCATGGTAATGTCCAATTGCTTGGATATTTTTTCAGTACCCCTGGTCATGTACTTATCTATATTCTGACAAAAAGCCTTGATATAGGTACTCCAGAAAAGATCAGTGGTAAATGTTCCTGCATTCTCCAGTTCCTGTCTGATAGCAGACGCTAACTCTCCCGCCCCGGCTTCATCGACGATAGGTTGAATCGCTGTAACTGTTCCTTTAAACTTAGCCAGGATCATCACTGTTCCGGGCTTATTTCTTTCTGCAATCTGTACCGGGGAAAGCTTCTGGGCAAAAGAAGCAAAGGCAAAAAATGCCGGAAGGATAAAAAGTAACTTTCTCATATAACTGGTTTTGGGTATGTAAAAGGGCGGATTAAAGATAATCCACCCTTTGCAATTATTTCTACCGGAAAAACAGGAGGTCAAAACTGGTGAAACCGGTCATGACAGCATTTTTCCAGCATTTCACGGTCATCAGGATGGGCGATACTGATCAGTGCCTTGGCTCTTTGCCGGAGGTTTTGTCCAAATAGATAAGCCACCCCGTACTCGGTAACCACATAGTGGATATGTCCGCGGGTGGTAACCACTCCGGCCCCTGGTTTCAGGAAGGGTACGATCCGGTTCACGCCCTTGGCTGTCCGGCTGGTCAGGGCAATAATAGGCTTACCTCCCTCACTTAAGGCGGCACCGCGCATAAAGTCCATTTGTCCGCCAATACCACTGTATTGAGTTGTACCAATAGAGTCAGCACATACCTGACCGGTAATATCCACTTCAATCGCACTGTTAATCGCCACTACTTTGGGGTTACGGCGGATCACATGCGGATCATTCACATAATCAATATCGAGGAATACAAAGGCCGGATTATCGTGTACATAATCGTACAGTCTGCGGGTACCCACGGCAAAACCGGTTACTGTTTTGTTGGGGTGGATCCGCTTCATGGAATTATTGATCACATCTTTATCAAAGAGATCAATAATGCCGTCACTGCACATTTCGGTATGTACTCCCAAATTTTTATGATTGCCCAGTGATTTTAAGACTGCATCCGGAATGGTACCGATGCCCATTTGAATGGTGCTGCCATCATCAATCATTTCAGCAATTCTTTTCCCGATGGTCAGTTCTTCCGGACCTACTTTGGATCCATAATCTACTTCCGGCAGGTCCTCTTCATGGTATACCATGCTGGTAAAACGCTTGGTATGTACGAGGCTATCGCCATGGGTACGGGGTACGCGTGGATTGACCTGCGCAATGATATGGGTAGCTGTGTTCACCGCACTGCGGGCAATATCCACGGATACGCCCAATGAACAATAACCATGTTCATCTGGAGGGGAAACCTGTACCAGCGCTACATCAATATGCATTTGTTTGCGAAACAGGTCAGGTATATCACTCAGGAAGACGGGAATAAAATCAGCACGGCCATCATTCACGGCCTTGCGGACAGATTCAGACACAAACATGCAATTGATATGAAAGGAATCCACATACTCGGGTTTGTCCAGTTCAATATCACCCTGCACGGTAATGAAAGTCAGTTCAACACCGCGAAGATCAGCGGCCCGCTTTCCTAATTCACGTAAAAGATATAATGGGGTTTGAGCACTGCCCTGCACAAATACACGATGACCGGATTGTACAACAGACAATGCCTGTTCTGCGGTTTGATAAACAACGGGTAATTTCATGCTGCAAAACTATGAAGGTTAAAAAAGCAGCAACTGATGATGCTTATTAAAACTACTGATATGTATCAGTATTTGTGAATGAATCGCTCAGCTGATCCCTTCTTTCATGAGGCTTTACCCGTAGTGAGCGGATACTTTATCAACGGGACAGCAGGTAATGGATTGCCAGTTCATAACCTTTCAAACCCAAACCGAAAATACTGCCTGCAGCTTTCGCACTAACATGTGATAGTTTACGAAAATCTTCCCGGGCATGTACATTGGAAATATGCACTTCCACAACCGGCGCTTTTATGGCTGCAATGGCGTCTCCGATGGCAACCGAAGTATGTGTATATCCACCGGGGTTGAATACAATGCCATCGTGATCAAATCCCACTTGTTGAAGTTTGTTGATCAGTTCACCTTCCACATTGCTTTGGTAATAGGTAAACTGCAGATCCGGGAATTTATTTTTCAATTCCTCCAGGTATGCTTCGAAGGGCTGGTTCCCGTATATATCAGTTTCCCTCTTTCCGAGCAGGTTCAGGTTAGGACCATTGATGATGGCGATCTTCATGATTCGAATTTACGGGAAAGTCGGGAAGTCAGAAAGACCGAAAGTCCGGAAGAATAAAACCCGTTAATAATCGAAGCGATAAAGCTCCGGCGGTGGTTTTAAACCCGGCGGAAGCTGTAAATAAATTGAAAATTGAAAGTTGAAAATTGAAAATGACGGGTCCTCGCTGTTTGAAAAAGCAAGGACCCGGTTTAGTATATCGTTCTTACTCGTATCGGTTTCTCCCCTTTAGGGGTTGGGGGTTAATACACCGAAACAATCGGAATGGTTTTCACCAGCACATTATCATGATAGAACTGTACTTTCCGGATACTTTTATCCTTGGGCACGGTTACCATGGTTAATGGAATCACCGTATCATCAGTAGAACCATGTTTTCTTACATTCAGGTACACATGCAGGATTCCGTTATTAATTACAGTTCTTTTGAATTTCACACGATACACATAATTGGCTGTTTCCACTTTGGCGGCCAGCACCATTTGTTCCTCAAAAGCAGGATGCATCACTGAATCATGTAATGGTTCAAAATCACGGAGAAAGACTTCTTCGTTGGTCACTACCCAGAGATTAAAATCATTCAGACTGATATTATTATTCCTGAGGCGATAACCAGACAACTCGGTTACATCACCCAGGACAGGAGCTTTTAAAGGTGTACTGAAGCCAGAGAGAATCAGGCCGGTCAGCAGGATTACGATTATCTTTTTCATGGTTGATCAGGTTTTTGTAACCCAAAATTCCAACCGGGAAAGATGGTAGTCAAGCCCAAAGGGTGCGAATTGCGGTTTTTGCAGGTTAAACTGCGGTTTTATGCCGGCCGTGTTAAAAAAATGTTAACGGAAATAGGCATTTGGGGACATTTCAGGCCTATTTCACCCAGTTAGTACTGTATGGATTGTAAAATGGAACCGGTTCCCGGAATGATCAGTTCAAATTCTCCCTGATCATGGAAATGAATTCATCAAAAAGATACCTTGAATCATGCGGACCCGGAGTGGCTTCGGGGTGGTATTGCACAGAAAAAGCCGGCTTGCCTTTTACCCGGATCCCTTCGATACTCTGATCGTTGAGATTGAGATGGGTGATTTCAATATGTTCGGCTTTTCTGACAGCTTCCGGATCCACACCAAAACCATGGTTCTGGGTGGTGATCTCGGAGCGTCCGCTGATCAGGTTTTTCACCGGATGATTTAATCCGCGGTGACCATGGTGCATTTTGAAAGTGGGGATGCCATTGGCCAAGGCCAGTAACTGGTGGCCCAGACAAATACCGAATACCGGTTTATCTGCTTTCAGAATTTCTTTTACCGTATTGATGGCATAATCCATGGGAGCCGGATCACCGGGCCCATTGGAGATAAAATACCCATTAGGCTGGAACTGATTTACTTCTTCCAGTGATGTTTTGGCAGGAAATACTTTTACAAAAGCACCTCTGTCCACCATGCATTGCAGGATATTTTTCTTCACGCCATAATCCATCACAGCGATTCTTACAGCAGCATTTTTATCACCCATTTCATAGGCGGTGCTGGTACTTACTTTACTGGCCAGTTCCAGTCCGTCCATATTGGGAACATCCGCCAGTTGCTTCTTCAACACTTCAATATCGGTTGTTTCGGAAGAGATGATACAGTTCATTGCACCCTTGGTGCGAATCTGCGCTACGAGGGCCCGGGTGTCTACGCCTTCAATCGAAACGATATTGTGTTTTTTCAGGTAATCATTCAGGGAGCCATTGGCCAGTTTGCGGCTGTATCCATCTTCCAGGTTACGGCCGATGAGTCCATTGATTTTGACAGAATCACTTTCCACATCCACATCCCTTACCCCGTAATTCCCGATATGGGCACTGTTCATGATCAGGATCTGCCCGAAATAACTGGGATCGGTAAATACTTCCTGGTATCCGGTCATGCCGGTATTGAAACAAATCTCACCGGTCGTGGTACCAATAGCGCCAAAAGCCTGACCATGGGCCACGGTTCCGTCGGCTAACAATAAAACAGCGGGGATGGGGGAATTGAGCATTTCTTTACTTTGTTCTTTTAAAAACAAATTGTGCAAATGTAAGGCAGTTCAGGAGAAGGGAAGAGAGAAAATTATAAGGAGTTATTCACAGAGGTATTATGATATTGGGATATTAAGATATTAGGGTATTGGGTATTGGGTATTAGTTATTGGATATTGGATATTGGGCTTCCGATAAAGGACAATTCACTCTCGACTCTTGACTCTCGACTCCAGACTCTCGACTGCTGACTGAAGACTGACGACTGTTGACTGAAGACTGAAGACTGACGACTGTCGACTGAAAACTGCTCACCTCCTCCCCAACAAAAACTTCTGTCGTATCACATCCTGCACATTCACCCCGCTGATTTTGCTTTCCAGCCAGGAGATGACATCGAGATACACAAAGGCGCGGGTCTCGAGGGGGTTACCTTCGAATTGCCGGAGTTCGGCCAGTAGTTTTTCGAATTCAGGTTTGAGGGCAGCCGCACCTACTTTGAAAGAACGGCGCAGGAACCCGAACATGGCTTCTTCCACCCGGCTCAGGTTTTCCATCTTGGCCATATAGCGGTAGACAGACTTGATCAGGTATTCCAGCAAATCAAAATTGCCGAGTTCATAATGCGCAATCAGGTGCAGCAAACGGGCATAACATTGCAGGTCGGTTCTTAAATCACCTTTCTGGTTGATGACCCGGTTGAGATAATCAATGGCTTTTTCATTGTTCCCACTGCCGAAATACAAACAGGCAATCTTATAATAAAATACCAGTACCCGATGGGTATCCAGGTACAAACCATATTCCTGCAGCATTTCTTCCAGGAAGGGAACCAGTCTTAAGCCCTTGGTAAACGTACCCTGTAAAAAATAAAGATTGATCCTTGCCGTGTACAAATACTGATAAGCAAGGATCCGGTTGTTCTCATTATCCTCCAGGTGTTTTTGTTTGGTAAATAATTCAAACTGCCGGATTGATTTGGCCAGTCGCTGGTGATCCAACAGGTTGAACTGCGCTCCCATCAGGTTGTGCATTCCCTTGATATAATTGGCAGTCTCCACTTTCAATAAACCAGGAAACTCAGTAAACAGGTCCACCCATTTTTGCGAATACCGGTAGTACTGTAAAAAATCCTGCCGAATGAAAGCATACCACATATAGGACTGGTACAGGTATAATCTTTCATAAAAACCACGGCTGCTGATGGCATCGGCAGGCAGATGGCTTTTAAAAAAAGAATGGGCATTTTCTATATCCTTTTCATTACGGGCATGGCCATGTTTGATATACCAGCTATAGAGTTGCAGGGCGAGGTTCGATAACTGATTAACCAGTGTGAGTTGTGCACTCACGGTGTCCGCTTCCAAACGAAGTTGCTCCGCCCGGTCCTGCATACTGCGGGTGATATATAAAGACTCAATTTTTTTCTCAAAGAATAAAGCCTGTTGCAGATAAGTCAGTTGCTGATAAGCCCTGGCTGTTTCTTTCAAACGCTCCAGCACTTTCAGGCTTTGCAGGTACAAGCCTTTATTGAAGAGGATCCGGGCATGATCCATTTGTTCGTGGAGCCGGATATCAATATTGTCTTCTTCCTTGATCAGGCGCAGACTGGAAAGGATCTGCCGGTACAAATGCGCCTTTAAATTGGAGAGCTGCTGCTTACGCACCCCCTTGGCTTTTTTGAGCAGCTGGGCCTCGTCATAATCCGGCATTTTATCCAGCGCATCAAAGAGTTGGGTAATCTTGAGGTCCTCCGTGGCCGTGTTGCGCTTGACGTATAGCTTGAAATTCCGCTTTTCGCTCTTTTCGAGCGATTTGATCAGCTGGAACAAACTATCTGTTGAGCGGTTGGGCATCGTAATTCAAAATTTTTAAAATACAGTCCTGGCAAGGGTTTCAGCCGATTTTACCCCGTTTATGAGCTGTAAAAATGGGCTTATTTTGATTTCCCTTCCCCTGCTGGTAAAGTTAACTTAGCAAGGCAGGTTGTTTATTTAAATGATTTAATAGCAAGCAATTCCGTCTCCAAACACTGTTTTTTCAGATGGCGTGCCGGGAAGGATACAAAAATAAGCAGCCTGCTTTTTTATCTCACCTATTTATCAATCTATTATGTCAGAAGGAAAGGTAAGGATCTTTGATACCACACTCCGTGACGGAGAACAGGTTCCGGGTTGTAAACTGAATACAGGGGAAAAGCTGATGCTGGCCCTGCAACTGGAAGAACTGGGCGTGGATATTATTGAAGCGGGATTTCCGATCTCCTCCCCCGGTGATTTTGAATCGGTGAGCCAGATCGCCAAAGCCATAAAACATACAACTGTTTGTGGATTGAGCCGGGCCGTTCAAAAAGATATTGAAGTAGCCGCTGCCGCTCTGAAAGGCGCGGTTCGCCCCCGGATCCATACCGGAATTGGTACTTCCGATTATCATATCAAATCCAAGTTCAACTCCACCCGGGAAGATATTCTGGAAAGAGCCGTGCAATGTGTAAAGTGGGCCAGAAATTTTACCGATGATGTGGAGTTCTATGCCGAAGATGCCGGCCGTACAGATAATGATTATCTCGCCATGGTCATCGAAGCCGTAATCAAAGCCGGCGCTACAACAGTGAATATCCCGGATACCACCGGCTATTGTCTGCCTTACCAGTACGGAGAAAAGATCGCTTATCTCGTAAACAATGTCCCGAATATTGATAAAGCGTTTATTTCCTGTCATTGTCATAATGACCTCGGACTGGCCACGGCCAATTCCATTGCCGGAGTAATCGCCGGTGCCCGGCAAATTGAATGTACCATCAATGGTTTGGGAGAAAGAGCCGGTAATACTTCACTCGAAGAAGTGGTGATGATCCTGAAACAGCATAAACATCTAGGATTGTATACCGATATCAAAACAGAACAGCTGAATCCTTTGAGCAGGTTGGTCTCGGATACAATGCGGATGCCGGTACAGCCCAACAAAGCCATTGTGGGCAGCAATGCTTTTTCGCATTCATCCGGCATCCACCAGGATGGCTTCCTGAAAGATGCCCTCACTTATGAAATCATTAATCCGGAAGAAGTAGGTGCCGACAGTTCCAAAATTGTGCTCACTGCCCGCAGTGGTCGCAGTGCCCTGGCTTATCGCTTCCAGAAACTCGGATTCCAGTTCGACCGCAACGATGTGGATGTATTATATAAAGAATTTTTAAATGTAGCCGACAGCAAGAAGGAAGTAGAAGATACTGACCTGAGCAAAATGGCCACCGAGTACCAGCAACAAACTGCTGTAGCATAGCACCCCTGCGACTGCCAAAAGATAGTGTAAGAAAAAAAATCAGATCAGAAATACCTTCCAATAAAATGAGTGATACAAACCAGCAGGAGCTTACTACAACCACCCCTTTAGGGGGCGGGGGTGCCAATTCATTATTTGAGAAAATCTGGAAGAAACATATTGTAAAAACAATTGAGGATGGCCCCTCGGTTTTATATATTGATCGTCACTTTATACATGAAGTAACCAGTCCGCAGGCATTCACCGGTTTGAACAAACGCGGCATCAAAGTATTTCGCCCCAAACAGATAGTAGCTACGGCTGATCATAATGTTCCTACCCTCAATCAGCATTTACCCATTAAAGAAGAACTCAGTCGCAAGCAGGTGGAAGCACTGGTGAAGAACTGCGCTGAACATGATATTGAACTCTACGGACTCGGTCATCCTTACCAGGGCATCGTGCATGTGATTGGTCCCGAACTGGGGATTACCCAACCGGGCATGACCATTGTTTGTGGCGATAGTCATACCTCCACCCATGGTGCCTTTGGTGCCATTGCATTCGGAATCGGTACCAGTGAAGTGGAAATGGTAATGGCAACCCAGTGTTTATTGCAGAGTAAACCCAAACTGATGCGGATCACCGTGGATGGTGAATTGAACAAAGGGGTCGTATCAAAAGATATTGTTCTTTATATCCTATCCAAATTAACAGCCAGTGGTGCCACCGGTTATGCGGTGGAATTTGCGGGTTCAGCGATTCGTTCATTGAGTATGGAAGCCCGGATGACGATCTGCAATATGAGTATTGAAATGGGTGGCCGCTGCGGACTAATCGCACCGGATGAAACAACTTTCCAATACCTGAAGGGAAGAACATTTGCTCCCAAAGCTGCCGAATGGGATGAGCAGGTAGCAAAATGGAAAACTTTACATTCGGATGCCAATGCGGTGTTTGATAAAGAATATCATTTTGATGCTGCTGATATCCAGCCGATGATCACTTATGGCACCAACCCCGGAATGGGAATGGCGGTAGCTGATCATATTCCTACAACGGAAACCATTAACGACAGTGATCGTTCAGGACTGGCGAAATCACTGGCCTACATGGGACTGGAGCAGGGTGCTCCTATCCGCGGACAAAAAATAGATTATGTCTTTATCGGCAGTTGCACTAATTCAAGAATTGAGGATTTAAGAATGGTCGCCGATTTTGTAAAAGGAAGAAAGAAAGCCGCTGATGTGGAAGTTTGGATTGTACCCGGCAGCAAACAGGTAGAAGCACAGGCAAGGGCCGAGGGCATTGATAAAGTATTTGAAGAAGCCGGTTTTCAGCTGCGTCAACCCGGATGTTCTGCCTGCCTCGGGATGAATGAAGACAAAATCCCTGCCGGTAAATATTGTATCAGTACTTCCAACAGAAATTTTGAAGGCCGTCAGGGTGCGGGTGCCAGAACCTTATTGGCCAGTCCGCTCACCGCTGCCGCCGCTGCCATTACCGGTGTTGTAACAGATGTAAGAGAATTATTAAACTAAGTCATGAAGGCCTTAACTACAATACACAGCCGTTTTGTTCCCGTCAATATTGAAAACATTGATACGGACCAGATCATTCCCGCCCGTTTTTTAAAAGCAACAACAAGAGACGGCTTTGGTAAAAATTTATTCCGCGACTGGCGGTATTATAATGATGACGAATCCAAAACCAGGGCAGACTTTCCTTTGAATATGTCGCAGTTTGACGGAGAAATTCTGGTTGCCGGTAAAAACTTTGGTTGCGGTTCATCCAGGGAACATGCGGCCTGGGCCCTGCAGGATTATGGGTTCCGGGTAGTGGTCTCCAGTTTCTTTGCCGATATCTTCCGGAACAATGCCCTGAACAATGGCGTGTTACCCGTGCAGGTAACGGATGCCTTTCTGCAACGAATTTTTCTGCAGGATAATAATACGGAACTGACGGTTGACCTGGCCAGCCAGACTATTACCATCAACTCCACGGGAGAGCAGGAACAATTTGATATCAACCCTTATAAAAAAACCTGTCTGCTCAATGGATACGATGATATCGATTTTCTATTCAGCATGAAAGAAGAAATACAACAATTCGAAACCCAACAAGCCGGAAAGCCATGAACAAAAAAATTGCAGTTATAGAAGGGGATGGAATCGGTCCTGAAGTCACCAAACAATCCATCAAGGTACTGGATGCGATTGCTGCCCAGTACGGACATCAGTTTGAATATACTTATTGCCTGATGGGAGCGGATGCCATTGACAAAACCGGCAACCCCCTTCCCGATGAAACCATCACTACCTGTTTGAACAGTGATGCCATTTTATTCGGTGCCATTGGTCATCCGAAATATGATAATGACCCTACGGCCAAAGTAAGACCAGAACAGGGCTTACTGAAACTTCGCAAATCATTGCAGTTATATGCGAATATCAGACCAGTAAGCACTTATGCTTCCCTGCATCATTTATCTCCATTGAAAAGTAAAATACTGGAAGGGGCTGATTTTATCATCTTCCGGGAACTGACCGGTGGTATCTATTTTGGAAAAAAGGAAAGCAATGCTGAACAAACATTTGCCCTCGACGAATGCACTTATACCCGCGAAGAGATTGAGCGCATTGCGCACCTTGCCTTTCATTTTGCACAAAAGCCCGGTAGGAAAAAGAAACTGACCCTGGTTGACAAAGCCAACGTACTGGAAACCTCAAGGCTCTGGAGAAAAGTGGTACAGGAAATCGCAGCACATTATCCCGATGTAACAGTGGAATATATGTTTGTAGACAATGCCGCCATGCAGATCATTCAGAATCCACGTCAATTTGATGTGATCCTGACGGAAAATATGTTTGGAGATATCATCAGCGATGAGGCCAGTGTATTGAGTGGTTCACTTGGACTGCTTCCTTCAACTTCTGTTGGCACCAATGGTAAAGTGGCACTGTTTGAACCTATCCATGGCTCCTATCCTCAGGCTGCAGGCAAGGATATTGCCAATCCAATTGGATCCATCCTCTCTGCTGCCATGATGCTGGATTTCCTCAGCCTGCCGGAAGAAGCCGGTATGGTGAGAGATGCGGTGAACTGGACCCTGATGAATTCATTTGTAACAAAAGATATTGACCCGGTAAATTTTTATTTCACCTCAACGATTGGTGAACTGATCTGTGATTTTGTAAGCGGGAAAGTATCAGGCTCGGTGAATTCTCAGAATATTGAGTTAAGAAAATCAACCATTATATAAACCTTTCCGGAAAAGGTTACAAATGTTAGTATTGAAAAGTCCACTAAAGTGGTATTCTATCTAAAATAATTGCTTGCTTAGTTCTTTTTTTAAAAAGGCGGGTGTATATTTACCAAACACACTTGCAAATGTTGAAGAACAGTATATATAATAAGATCACACTTGTCAGCACAGTCATTATTGTGGTGGTGATTATTATTATCTCTTCAGCGGGAGGCGGTGTATAAGATTTAAACAAACAAACTTAAATAACAACCCGCCTCCAAAAGGCGGGTTTTTGCGTCTGCGTCTGACGCCTACCAGGGCGTCTGACGCATAAAAAAACGAGCGTTTCAAAGCGTCAGACGCTCTTCGAGACGTCAGACGCCGACGCCAAAACAAAAACTATGGCAGCATATTATAACGACAACACGATCATCTATTTCAACGGTGAATTTGTAAAAGCATCTGAAGCTAAAACAGATCTTTATAGTCAGTCACTCCATTACGGCTATGCCGTTTTTGAAGGGATCCGCTCCTACCCCGTGAATGGTGGCACTAAAATGTTCAAGGGAAAAGAACATTACGACCGTCTTCGCCGCTCGGCAGAAGTAACGCGTATCCCCTTTAGTTATACTACTGAGCAACTGGTTGAACTTACTTACGAGACCCTGCGCCGGAATAATCTGACTGATGCATATGTACGTCCCATTGTTCTCTGTTCGCCTAATATGTCTTTATCCAAAGGACAGATTTCCTATCTCGCTATTGAATGCTGGGAATGGACCAATGGCTACATGAGTAATCAGATGAAGATCATGACTTCTTCCTACCGCCGGCCCAATGCAGATGCCTTTCATGTGGATGCCAAAGTGAGCGGACATTATGTGAATTCTATTCTGGCCTGTCAGGAAGCCAAGGATAAAGGATATGATGAAGCACTGGTGCTGGACTGCAATGGTTTTGTTGCTGAAAGCAGTGGTGCTAATATTTTTTATGAAGAGAATGGCGTATTGTATACCGCACCTAAAGGACATATCCTTCCCGGCATCACCCGGGCCACGGTGCTGGAAATCTGCGGGGAACTGAATATACCGGTGATCGAAAAATTCTTTACCACTGATGAAATGAGAGGCGCAGATGCGGGTTTCTTCTGTGGCACTGCTGCGGAAGTAGTAGCGCTGAGTTCACTGGATGATGTGCCATTCAAAAAAAACTGGGAAGACTCACTGAGTTACCTGATCCAGCAGGCTTATCGCTGTAAAGTGATGGAAAAACCATTTCGCTTAAAAGAAGAAGTTGCTTAACACATGAATGAAATGAACAAATACAGTAAAACGCTGACCCAGGATCCCACGCAACCTGCTGCCCAGGCTATGTACTATGCCATTGGGTTTAAAGAAGAAGATTTTCAAAAAGCACAGGTTGGCATTGTGAGTATGGGATGGGATGGTAATCCCTGTAACATGCACCTGAATGCCTTGTCGGATCAGGTTAAAGAAAGTGTGAATCGTACCGAAGGCTTACTGGGCCTCCGCTTTTATACCATTGGGGTAAGTGATGGGATCAGCATGGGTACTGATGGCATGCGCTACAGCCTGGTGAGCCGGGATGTGATCGCAGACAGTATTGAAACGAATGCCGGTGCCCAGTATTATGATGGTTTAATTGCTATTCCCGGTTGTGATAAAAATATGCCCGGCGCCGTGATGGCCATGGGTCGCTTGAATCGTCCTTCCATCATGTTGTATGGCGGTACGATTGCACCGGGACATTATAAAGGAGAAGACCTGAATATCGTGAGTGCTTTTGAGGCACTGGGACAAAAAATTGCCGGCAACCTGAGTGAAGGTGATTTTAAAGGAATTGTGCAGCATGCTTGTCCGGGTGCCGGCGCCTGTGGTGGCATGTACACCGCCAATACCATGGCATCTGCTATTGAGGCATTGGGAATGAGCCTTCCCTACTCTTCCAGCAACCCGGCATTGAGTAAAGAAAAACAGGATGAATGTGCTGCTGCCGGAGCGGCGATTAAAATATTGCTGGAAAAAAATATTACACCGAAAGCCATCATGACCCGTGAGGCATTTGAAAATGCTATGACGGTGATCATGGTACTCGGTGGCAGTACCAATGCGGTACTGCACCTGATTGCCATGGCGAAGTCAGTGGGTGTTGCATTAACACAGGATGATTTTCAATCGGTGAGCGATCGTATTCCGGTGCTGGCTGATTTCAAACCCTCCGGCAAATACCTGATGGAAGACCTGCATCAGCATGGTGGTGTTCCGGCGGTGATGAAGTACCTGCTTCGCAACGGGCTTCTGTATGGTGATTGTTTAACTGTAACCGGTAAAACCGTTGCTGAAAATTTAGCCGGTACACCCGATCTGGATTTTAATCAGCAACAAATTATTCAGCCGCTGGACCGGCCTTTAAAGAAGACGGGTCACCTGCAGATTTTATATGGCAACCTGGCCAAAGAAGGAAGTGTGGCCAAGATCAGTGGTAAAGAAGGAGAAGAATTTGAAGGAACTGCCCGTGTATTTGATGGCGAAAAAGATTTGATCGAGGGCATTGCCAGTGGCAAGGTTAAGGCCGGTGATGTGGTGGTGATCCGTTATATCGGCCCGAAAGGAGCACCGGGTATGCCTGAAATGCTGAAACCAACCGGTGCGATCATAGGTGCTGGATTAGGTAAATCAGTAGCCCTGATCACCGATGGTCGTTTCAGTGGCGGTACCCACGGATTTGTAGTGGGTCATATTACTCCTGAAGCCTGGGAAGGCGGACTGATTGCCTTGGTAAAAGACAATGATATTATCCGGATCGATGCGAAGAAAAACAAGATCACACTGAAAGTAAGCAAGGAAGAAATTAAAAAACGGAGGAAGAAATGGAAGCAGCCGGCCTTAAAAGCCAGTAACGGTATTTTATACAAATATGCCCGCCAGGTAAAACCGGCCAGTGAAGGATGTGTAACGGATGAATCCTGATAAAACAACTTGAACACTAACAATATTTAATATGGATACGCTGGAACTACAAACAGTGAAAGAAGCCAAACAACCCATCAGTCAGCTCAGCGGTTCCAAAGCCGTGCTGGAAGCCTTTGTGGCGGAGGGAGTAGACACCATTTTTGGTTATCCCGGAGGTGCCATCATGCCGATCTATGATGCATTATATGACTATCATGATCAGTTAAAACATATCCTGGTCAGACATGAACAGGGTGCTATACATGCCGCACAGGGCTATGCGAGAGTGAGTGGAAGAACGGGCGTGGTATTCGCTACCAGTGGCCCCGGTGCCACTAACCTGGTAACGGGATTGGCAGATGCAATGATTGACTCTACACCGGTTGTTTGCGTCACCGGACAGGTCTTTGCTCATTTACTGGGTACTGATGCATTTCAGGAAACAGATGTTATCAATATTACTACGCCGGTCACCAAGTGGAATTATCAGGTAACGGATGCGAACGAAATTCCTGCTGTACTGGCCAAGGCATTTTATATCGCCGGAAGCGGCCGCCCAGGTCCGGTATTAATTGATATTACCAAGAATGCACAGCTGCAGCTCTTCGATTATGCAGGCTATACCAAATGCGATCATATCCGCAGTTACCGGCCAAAACCTATTGTGAGAAAAGAATATGTGGAAGCAGCCGCGAAAATGATCAATGCGGCGGAAAAACCATTTGTCATTTTCGGACAGGGTGTTATACTTGGAAAAGCAGAAAAGGAATTCCTGCAATTCATTGAAAAAGCCGGTATCCCTGCGGCATGGACCATCATGGGGATGAGTGCTATTCCAACCGAACACCCATTGGCCGTTGGCATGCTGGGCATGCACGGAAATTATGGCCCCAATGTGCTGACCAATGAATGCGATGTATTAATTGCGATTGGGATGCGCTTTGATGATCGGGTAACGGGGCGGCTGGACAAATATGCCAAGCAGGCTAAAGTGATCCACTTAGATATTGACCCGGCCGAGATAGATAAAAATGTAAAAGCCAATATTGGAGTCTGGGGTGATTGTAAAGAAACATTGCCTATGCTGACCCAGTTGGTAGAGCAGAAAGTATACCCGCAATGGCTGAAAAAGTTCAATGACTTTAAAAACCAGGAAGAAGAAATCTGCATTGTACCGGAAATGAATCCCACGGGCGAAGCATTATCCATGGCCGAAGTGATCAATCTGCTGAATGAACTCACTAAAGGAGAAGCGGTGATTGTAACCGATGTGGGCCAACACCAGATGGTGACCTGCCGCTATGCAAAATATAAATCATCCAAGAGCAATATCACATCCGGCGGACTGGGTACCATGGGCTTTGCCCTTCCTGCTGCCATCGGTGCCAGCTTTGGAGAAGCCGTGAGAACAGTTGTGGCTGTAATTGGTGATGGCGGATTCCAGATGACGATCCAGGAGCTGGGTACCATCATGCAAAGTGAAGCGAATGTAAAAATCCTGATCCTGAACAACCAGTTTCTTGGGATGGTAAGACAATGGCAGCAACTCTTCCACGACAAAAGATATTCATTCGTGGATATTGCCAGTCCGGATTATGTACAGGTTGCAAAAGGATATCGTATTCCGGGTCAGAAAGTGGACAAACGGGAACAATTAAGAACAGCCATGCAAACCATGCTGGAACAGAAAGGATCTTATTTACTGGAAGTAATGGTTGGCAAGGAAGACAATGTATTTCCCATGGTGCCACAGGGATGCAGTGTTTCTGAAATCCGATTAAAATAATATTGACGCTGAAAGGATAAAATCACAGCAGTATGAGTAAAAAAGAATTCACCATCACCGTATATACCGAAAATCAGATCGGCATTCTCAACCGGATCGCCATCATTTTTTCGCGCCGGAAGATCAATGTGGAGAGTTTAAACACTTCTCCAACGGAAGTGGACAGTGTACACCGCTTTACCATTGTAATCAATGAAACAGAAGATGTGGTTAAAAAACTCTGCCGACAGATTGAGAAACAGGTGGAAGTGCTAAAAGCTTATTACAATACAGAAGAGGAAATCGTTTGGCAGGAACTGGCTTTGTATAAAGTCCCCACCGATATCATCGCGACCGAAGTAAAAGTGGAACGCTTACTAAGAGAGAATGGCGCACATACCGTAGTAATCCGTAAAGATTATACAGTGTTTGCAGTTACTGGTCACCGGGAAGAAACAGAAGCCCTGATTAAAGTGCTGGAGCCCTATGGACTGATTGAATTTGTGCGCAGCGGAAGGGTGGCCATCCTCAAAGGCAGCAGTGATTTCCACGATCGTCTCAAGGAATTTGAAAAACAGGAGCCGGGTGAGGATGTGAGAGAAAATGAATTTCTGAGTGAAAATGAAAAAGTGTTTTCGATGTAGGGTCGAGTTGAAAGGTTGATAGGTTGGAAAGTTGACAAGAAGCGGCTGAGCTGAATGAGATATCTGACTGATGGATGGACCTGACGGTATAAATTAAAGAAAAAAATTAAACACAATAATTATAACAACAAAAAGCAATAAAATGGCAAAACTCAATTTCGGCGGTGTAGAAGAAAATGTAGTTACCCGCGAAGAATTCCCCCTGAGCAAGGCACAGGAAGTATTGAAAAACGAAACCGTGGCCGTAATCGGTTATGGTGTACAGGGCCCCGGCCAGGCATTGAACCAGAAAGACAATGGCATCAATGTGATTGTGGGTCAGCGAAAAAATTCAAAAACATGGGACAAGGCCATTGCAGATGGTTTTGTACCCGGTGAAACCCTGTTTGAAATTGAGGAAGCTTTGCAAAGAGGCACCATTATTTGTTACCTGTTGAGTGATGCCGCACAAATTGCATTATGGCCCACGGTGCAAAAACATTTAACAGCCGGCAAAGCCCTTTATTTTTCCCATGGCTTTGGTGTAACCTTTAATGAACAAACCGGTATTGTTCCTCCCAAAGATGTGGATGTATTCCTGGTTGCTCCCAAGGGTAGCGGTACGTCCCTGAGAAGAATGTTCCTGCAGGGCCGCGGACTGAACAGTTCCTATGCCATTTACCAGGATGCCACTGGCAAAGCATTTGATCGTGTGATTGCCCTGGGTATTGCTGTAGGCAGCGGATACCTTTTTGAAACTGATTTCAAAAAAGAAGTATACAGCGATTTAACCGGTGAACGCGGAACCCTGATGGGCGCCATCCAGGGCATCTTTGCCGCACAGTACCAGGTACTGCGTGACAAAGGACATACTCCTTCCGAAGCATTCAACGAAACTGTAGAAGAGCTCACCCAATCACTCATGCCATTGGTTGCTGAAAATGGAATGGACTGGATGTATGCCAATTGTTCTACTACCGCACAAAGAGGTGCTCTCGACTGGTGGAAAAAATTCCGTGATGCCACCGCTCCTGTATTCAAAGAACTGTATGAAAGTGTAGCCGCTGGAAAAGAATCACAACGCTCCATTGATTCCAATAGTAAACCCGATTACCGCGAGAAACTGGAAGAGGAATTGAAGGAATTAAGAGAGAGTGAAATCTGGCAGGCTGGAAAGACTGTGAGAAGCCTTCGTCCGGAGAACCAGTCCAAAGCGAGCGGCACAGAAAAAAAGACATCTTCTACCAAAGATACTTTCAGTAAGCTGACCGCCAGCGTCTGATAACAAAGTGTCCGGCAGCTATTACTGCCGGACACCTAACCTGATACAATGGAGCCAAACAATCTGACCACTACAGTATACAAACATCCAGGCCAGCAGCCCGGCAGTCTTGATTTTGTATCAGCCCACTTGCGGCTGAAAAAAGTAGTGAACCGCACCCCGCTGATGCTGAATCAAAACCTTTCTAAAAAATACCAGTGTAATGTGTATTTGAAAAGAGAGGATCTTCAGATTGTTCGATCTTACAAACTGCGTGGTGCTTACAATATGATGAGCACCCTGAACCCCGAAAAATTAAACCAGGGTGTTGTTTGCGCCAGTGCCGGAAACCATGCACAGGGCTTTGCCTATAGCTGCAAAAAACTCAATGCAAAGGGTGTGGTATTTATGCCGGTCATCACGCCTAAACAAAAAGTGAACCAGGTAAAAATGTTTGGCGAACATTTTATTGAGATCCGTTTAACCGGAGACACTTTTGATGATTGTGCAGTAACTGCCAAACTATTCACAGAAGAAAATGGCATGACCTTTATTCCTCCCTTTGATGATTACCGCATCATCGAAGGACAGGGAACTGTGGCATTGGAGATTCTTGAAGACCAGTCTGAAATTGATTTCCTTTTTATTCCTGTTGGTGGTGGTGGTTTATCTGCCGGAGCCGGTTCCTATTTCAAAACCTATTCTCCCCGCACAAAAATTATCGGGCTGGAACCGGAAGGTGCTCCTTCGATGCATGCATCGCTGAAAGCGGGTTACCCGGTGACATTGGATCAGATTGACCGCTTTGTAGATGGTGCCGCAGTTAAAAGAGTGGGTGATCTCACTTTTTCCATTTGCCGGGAAGTGCTGGATGATATGCACCTGGTACCCGAAGGAAAAGTATGCAGCACTATCCTGAAACTCTACAATGAAGATGCCATCGTAGTGGAACCTGCCGGTGCCCTTTCCATTGCGGCATTGGATGATTATGCTGAAGACATCAAAGGAAAGAATGTAGTCTGCATCGTCAGCGGCAGCAACAATGATATTGACCGTATGCAGGAAATCAAAGAAAGAAGTCTGCAATACGAAGGACTGAAACATTACTTCCTGATCAGCTTTGCCCAGCGCCCCGGCGCACTGAAAGAATTTGTGAACCATGTATTAGGCCCCACCGATGATATTACCCGTTTTGAATACATGCAAAAGACCAATAAAGAGAATGGACCGGCCCTGGTGGGAGTCGAATTACAGAGCCGGGCCGACTATAATCAGCTGTTGGAAAAGATGAAAGCATTTCATATTGGTTTTGCTGAAATAAACAAGAACGACCAGTTGTTCGGATACCTGGTTTAATTAACGAATGACGCTGCATATTGTGGAAAATTGCAGTCCCGAATCCCCATCCTGCTGAAAGCTATTTTGTATCTTCAAACGAATTGCTTGCTATTGAAACTGTAAGGTATTTACAGGTATCAACTTTATTTTTTCATACAATAAAATTGAATAATGGCAGGCTACCAGGGACTCTATCATCCTTCCTTTGAACATGATGCATGCGGTATTGGTTTTGTAGCGAATATCAAAGGACATAAATCCCATCAGCATATTTCTGATGCCCTTACCGTGCTCGAAAACATGGAGCATCGTGGTGCCTGTGGCTGTGAACAAAATACGGGTGACGGTGCCGGTATCATGATTCAGACACCGCATGAATTTTTCTTTGATGAATGTCTGAAGCTGGGTGTACATCTTCCTTCCTTTGGCCGCTATGCAGCCGGTATGGTTTTCTTTCCAAAAGAAATCCGCTTAAGAGAAGAATGCCGAGATATCTTCAACCGGTCAGCAGAAAAACTGGGGCTGGAAATCCTGGCTTTTCGTAAAGTACCTGTAAACACCGCTGGCATTGGTCTCACCGCATTAAGTGTGGAGCCTGAAATGGAACAGGTATTTATTGCCTGTCCTGACCATATCAATAACCCCGACGATTTTGAAAGAAAATTATTCATCCTCCGCAATTATACCACCCACCTGATCAATAGCACGGTGCGCAAGGATGAAATCGGTTTTTATATTGCTTCACTGTCCTATAAAACGATTGTCTACAAAGGGCAGCTCACCAGTCACCAGGTCCGCGAATATTTTCCTGACCTCAGCAATAAAAGAGTAGTAAGTGCTTTCGGATTGGTGCACTCCCGTTTTGCCACCAATACTTTTCCTTCCTGGAAACTGGCGCAACCTTTCCGGTTCATTGCACATAACGGAGAGATCAATACATTACAGGGGAACCTGAACTGGTTAAAGACCAGTGAAAAAGGCTTTACCACGCCTTATTTTACAAAAGAAGAAATGGAAATGCTGCTGCCGATTGTTACCGGTGGCCAAAGTGATTCAGCCTGTCTGGACAATATCATTGAACTACTTACCCTCACCGGCCGCTCCCTCCCCCATGTGATGATGATGCTGATTCCCGAAGCCTGGGATGGTCATGATGAAATGGATCCGGTGAAAAAAGCTTTTTATGAATTCCACTCTTCCTTTATGGAACCCTGGGATGGACCGGCTTCTATTTCCTTTACAGATGGAAAAATTATTGGTGCCACCCTTGACCGGAACGGACTTCGTCCATCCCGTTACTGTGTAACCAAAGATGACCGGGTGATCATGGCATCTGAAACAGGTGCATTACCTGTTGATCCCGCACTGATCCTCGAAAAAGGAAGGCTGCAACCCGGAAAGATGTTTGTGGTGGATATGGAGAAAGGAAAAATCATCAGTGATGAGGATTTAAAAAATGAAATCTGTTCCCGCAAACCTTATGCTGAATGGCTGAACAAATACAAGATCAGACTGGAAGAACTGCCTGAACCACGAGTGATGTTTACCCATCTGGAACATGACCAGGTATTCAAATACCAGAAAGCATTTGGTTATTCCACGGAAGATTTAGACAGTATCATTGCTCCGATGGCCCTGGATGCCAAAGAACCGATTGGATCGATGGGTACCGATGTGCCTTTGGCAGTATTGAGTGATCAGCCACAGCACCTGAGCAGTTACTTCAAACAATTATTTGCACAGGTTACCAATCCACCAATTGATCCTATCCGGGAAAGACTAGTGATGTCGCTCGCCACTTTTGCCGGTAATAACGGTAACCTGCTGATCGAGGATCCGCTCACCTGTCATAGTGTGGCACTGAAACACCCTGTGCTTACCAATTATGAACTGGAAAAAATCAGGAGTATTGATACCGGTTTATTTCAATCCAAAACCATTCAGTGTTATTTCCGGGCAGATGGCAAACCAGGCTCTTTAAAAAGAGGACTGGAAAGGATCTGTGATTATGCCGAAGATGCGGTGATCGACGGATTCAAAGTACTGATTCTGCAGGATCGTGCCATCGACTCCAACCATGCTCCCATCCCTTCCCTGCTGGCTACTGCGGCGATCCATCACCACCTGATCCGGAAAGGGATGCGCGGACAGGTAGGGATCATTGTTGAAGCCGGAGATGTATGGGAAGTGCACCACTTCGCCTGTCTGGTTGGCTTTGGTGCTACCGCGGTAAATCCTTATCTCGCATTATCATCTATCCGTGATCTGAAAGAAACGGGTAAACTGCAAACCAATTTGCACGAAGATGATCTCAAGAAAAATTATATCAAGGCCGTTAATGATGGCCTGCTGAAAGTTTTTTCCAAAATGGGCATCTCTACCCTTCAATCTTACCAGGGTGCACAGATATTTGAGATACTCGGGCTGAACAAAGAAGTGGTGAATAAATATTTTACCGGTGCTACATCCCGGATCGAGGGCATGGGGCTGGATGAAATAGCCAGGGAAGCATTGGCCAAACATTTCTTTGCCTTTAGTAAAAAAGATATTCCGGTGGATCGATTGCCGGTAGGTGGCATTTATCAATGGAAAAGAAAAGGGGAGTTTCATCTCTTTAACCCGCAAACCATCCACTTGCTGCAGCATGCTACAAAAATGAATGATTATAACAGCTTCCGGAAATATTCCAAGCTGGTGAATGATCAAACAGAGCAAGCCTGTACCCTGCGGAGTATGTTCCAGTTTAAAAAAATCAGTCCCTCTATTTCCATTGATGAAGTAGAACCTGCAGAAAATATTTACAAACGATTTGCCACCGGTGCTATGAGTTTTGGCTCTATTTCCTGGGAAGCACATACCACCCTGGCCATTGCCATGAACAGGCTGGGTGGTAAGTCCAATACCGGAGAAGGCGGAGAGGATGAAAAAAGATATGACCTGCTGCCCAATGGTGATTCGATGCGAAGTGCGATCAAGCAGGTGGCATCGGCCCGCTTTGGTGTAACAAGCTTGTATCTGACTGAAGCAGATGAGTTACAGATTAAAATGGCGCAGGGTGCCAAGCCCGGGGAAGGCGGACAGTTACCCGGACATAAAGTAGATGAATGGATTGGAAAAACAAGGCATAGTACACCGGGTGTTGGATTGATTTCTCCTCCACCCCATCATGATATTTATTCCATTGAAGACCTGGCACAATTGATTTATGATCTCAAGAATGCCAATCGCAAAGCCAGAATCAGTGTGAAACTGGTGAGCAAAGCGGGCGTTGGTACCATTGCTGCGGGAGTCACCAAAGCAAAAGCAGACGTGGTACTCATTTCCGGCAATGATGGTGGAACGGGTGCCTCACCGGTATCTTCCATTAAACATGCCGGCCTACCCTGGGAACTGGGACTGGCAGAAACTCATCAGACCCTGGTAAAAAATAAACTGCGCAGCCGCGTGGTGGTACAGGCAGACGGTCAATTAAAAACCGGAAGGGATATTGCAGTAGCCGCTTTACTGGGTGCAGAAGAATGGGGAATTGCCACTGCTGCACTGGTGGTAGAAGGTTGTATCATGATGCGAAAATGTCATTTGAACACCTGTCCGGTAGGTGTGGCTACCCAGGATCCGGAATTAAGGGCCCGTTTCAAAGGCGATCCGGAACATGTGGTGAACTTCTTCAAAATGATTACGCGTGAACTCAGGGAAATCATGGCGGAGCTTGGTTTCCGTACGGTGGATGAAATGATCGGACAGGTAGAACATCTAGAAGTAAGAGAAGACATCAAACATTGGAAATACAGCAAACTGGATCTTTCAGCCGTATTGTATAAAGAGCCTAATTCTCCTTACGCTACACTGTATTGCAGTGAAGAACAGGACCATGGTATTGCAGAAATTTTTGACTGGCAATTACTGGAAGCAGCGAAGCCGGCGATTGAGAGCGGAGCAAAAGTAAATGCTTCATACAATCTGAAAAATACTGACCGCACGGTAGGGACGGTTTTATCGAATGAAATCACCCGTAAATACAGAGCGGCCGGGTTGCCGGATCATACCATTCATTTCCGGTTTAATGGTACGGCCGGACAAAGTTTCGGTGCCTTCAATACAAAAGGAATTACCCTGGAACTGGAAGGTGATGCCAATGATTATTTTGGAAAAGGATTGAGTGGGGCCAGACTGATCATCTATCCGCCCAAATCGGCTACCTATACTCCGGAGGACAACAGTATCATTGGTAATGTGGCCTTCTATGGTGCAACCTCAGGTGAGTCATTTATCAGGGGCAAGGCCGGAGAAAGATTTTGTGTACGGAATTCCGGAGCGAATGTAGTAGTGGAGTCAGTAGGGGATCATGGTTGCGAATACATGACAGGTGGCCGGGTAGTGATCCTTGGCAGTACCGGCAGAAATTTTGCAGCAGGAATGAGCGGAGGTATCGCCTATGTGTATGATGTGAAAGGAAAATTCGCCGATAACTGTAATCCCGAGATGGTGGACCTTGATCCATGTGATGTGAATGATAAGAATGATTTATTCACCATGATCCAGCAACATTTTGATTATACCGGAAGCACGGTGGCTAAATTCATCCTGGATGATTTTGACAACCAGCTGAGGCATTTTGTAAAAGTGTTTCCGAAGGACTATAAAGCGGCGTTGACACAAAAAGCAACAGGTGTTATTGAAAAGGCGGTAAAGAAGTGAAGCGTATTGGGTATTAGATATTGGGTATTGCTTTGCCCCATAAGGGTGTACCCGCCATAGCATTTGCGAAGGCGGGAATTGGATAAACAACATTCATTCATAAAACAAGAAATCCCCTTTAGGGGTTTGGGGTATGGGTAAACCAACAGGATTTAAAGAATTTGCAAGGGAGACGCCTGGTAAACAACCGGTGGAGCAGCGGCTGGGTCATTACAATGAATTTGTGGAAAGGTACAGTGATGAACAGTTGAACCAGCAATCTGCACGCTGTATGAATTGTGGTGTACCTTTTTGCCATCATGGTTGTCCGCTGGGCAATGTGATTCCCGAATTCAATGATGCGGTATATAAAAAGGAATGGAAGGAAGCTTATGACATCCTGAGTTCTACCAATAATTTCCCGGAATTCACCGGAAGAATTTGTCCGGCCCCCTGCGAAGCCGCCTGTGTACTGGGTATTAATCAACCGGCTATTACCATTGAAGAAATTGAAAAGCATATCATCGAGATCGCATTTGATAAAGGATTTGCCAAACCAAAGAAACCCAACCTGCGATCCGGAAAAAAAGTAGCGGTGATTGGATCAGGGCCGGCCGGACTGGCTGCTGCTGCCCAATTGAATTATGCCGGTCACCAGGTAACAGTATTTGAAAGAGATGATGCTCCGGGTGGTTTGCTTCGTTATGGTATCCCTGATTTCAAGCTGGAAAAATGGGTGGTGGACCGCAGGATAAAATTCATGGAAGAAGAAGGAGTGGTATTCAGATGTCTGGCGAATGTTGGAGTGAATGTCAGTATCAATGATCTCTTAAGAGAATACAATGCCATTGTACTCGCCGGCGGCAGTACCACGCCAAGAAATCTTTTTATTCCAGGACGGGAACTGGATGGTGTACATTTTGCCATGGATTTTCTGAAACAAAGCAATAAGCGGGTAGCTGGTAAGGATCCATTAGCGAATGCCTCTATTGAAAGCAATATCCTGAACGAGGATCTGTTTGCAACAGGAAAAAATGTAGTAGTGATTGGTGGCGGTGATACCGGTAGTGATTGTGTGGGCACTTCGAACAGACAAGGGGCAGGATCGGTAACGCAATTTGAATTATTACCCAAGCCACCGGCCGACAGAAATGATTTCATGCCCTGGCCTTCCTATCCCATGCTGTTAAAGACCACTACTTCGCATGAAGAAGGAGCGAGCCGGCAATGGGCTGTGGCCACCAAAGCATTTATCGGTGATGAAAATGGAAAATTAAAAGCTTTAAAAATAGTGGATCTGGAATGGGCCATTAAAGACGGAAGACCGGCGAGTTTTGCAGAAGTTGCTGGTAGTGAAAGAGAGATTCCCTGTGAACTCGCATTGCTGGCCATGGGGTTTGTACATCCGCAACATGTGGGCTTTATCAATGACCTGGGTGTGGCATTGGATGAAAGAGGAAATGTAAAGGCTACCGAAAAAGAATACCAGACCAATATTGCTAAAATATTTGCGGCGGGAGATATGCGTCGCGGACAAAGCCTGGTGGTATGGGCCATCAGCGAAGGAAGAGAATGCGCCTGCCGGGTAGATGAATTCCTGAATAATGGAACCGGAACCATCCTGGAGAGCAGGGACCGGATGTTGCAGTTTGCATAAACAAAAATTAATCGCATTAATAGAGCCGGGTTGTACCCGGCTTTTTTATTTACGACTTGAGCAATTGAAAGTGAGAGTGAATTGTTGAAACATCAGCCATAGCCGCTCTTCGCATTCATGTCTTCTCCTTAGTGCCTTTCTGCCTTTTTGGCCCAAAAAATAGCCTTCATTTTTATTGATTCACTTAATAAACCCTGTGTTTTAATTATATTATTATTTTATATAATTTATATATTTTTCCACAAATGGCCTAGTTTTTAAACATTTTGAAACAAATAGTTAATATAATTTAAAATCCTAACACTCGTTAAGTGCATATTTTGATATTTTCACAGCAATATATTCATATTTATTTTTTCTTTAATTAAACAAACAGCTATGAGTAAAAAAACGGTTAAGCAGGTAGCTCCCTTCCTGATTTTATTGGGAGTAGCGGTTGCAGCCATATTCGTCAGCCCCTCCGCTTCCTTTGACCCGGCTTCTGTGCTGGGTGAAGATGGTAAGTCGCCCAAGTATGTTTACAACAGTGGTGATATTGCCTGGATGCTGGTATCCTGTGCTTTCGTTTTTTTGATGACTCCTGCCCTGGCCTTTTTCTATGGTGGCATGGTGGGACGCAAGAACGTGCTTTCAACAATGATCAAGAGCACGGTTTCTGCAGGTATTATTTCTGTTTTGTGGATCGTGGTGCAATTCAGCCTTTGCTTTGGTAAATCCATCAATGGCATCATCGGCGATCCTACCACATTCCTGTTCTTTAAGAACGTAATGAATGGAGAACCATGGAGCCTGGCATCAAGCATTCCGCTTCCTTTGTTTGCTTTCTTCCAGCTCATGTTTGCGATCATTACACCCGGACTGGTTGTAGGTGCTGTTGCGGAAAGAATCCGTTTCAGTTCTTATTCCCTTTTCATTGTGTTATTCGGGGTACTGGTGTATGCGCCACTGGCACATATGGCCTGGCATCCTGACGGACTGATGTTCAAATGGGGTGTACTTGATTTTGCCGGTGGTACAGTAGTACATATTTCCGCCGGTATGGCTGCATTGGCCGGAGCCATTGTGCTCAAGCCCAGGAGAAGAAGCGTCAGCCATCCTCCTGCCAACATTCCTTATGTACTGATCGGTACCGGTCTGCTCTGGTTTGGCTGGTTTGGATTCAATGCCGGTAGTGCAGTAGGCGCGGGTTCACTGGGTGTGT
>Ga0209174_10000374_pt1 | contig 34802 bp, 25 predicted proteins | sample JI91814BDNA_FD_187505 | JGI IMG/M metagenome (GOLD analysis project Ga0209174, IMG submission 187505) | Wastewater effluent complex algal communities from Wisconsin, to seasonally profile nutrient transformation and Carbon sequestration -... | ecosystem: Engineered > WWTP > Effluent > Algae...
TATAACGTTTGCGACAATAATACAATTGTAATGCATTGCAGCCATTGATATCAAAGGGGTTATTACATATGTATTACATAAATCCGCAAGCGCGTGTTAATTACAAAGGAGATCTCATTTGTAATACAAAATTGCTATAGGCCTTGATACATAAGGGTTTTATTACCAGAAATCTGGTGCGTCAGGTGTGAAGGGGCTACAAATTAGTTGCACAGTTTACTATATCTGGACCCTTAAGTTTTATTGGTTCTTTTTGGCGTGGAATTTTTTTACTATTTTTCGGGGGAGCTGTTTGCGAGGTGCTCCATCAAACAGTATAATCTTATCAACTTATAGCATTTTGCAAATATGGGAACAGTGAAAAGAGCATACCCGCCAAAATTACAATGTTGGATAGATGCTCGTAAGAGGTTTGGTTTATCGCATACGCAAATTCAAATGGCGAGAGAATTGGGATTAAACCCCAAGAAATTTGGTAGTCTGGCAAACCATAAACAACAGCCTTGGAAAGAGCCTTTGCCAGATTTTATTGAAACCCTGTACTTCAAGCGTTTTGCAAAAGCACAGCCAGATAAAGTTGTTACAATTGAACAGTTGTATGGCTAAACTATTCAATATCTGTTAAAATAACCAGACATATAGTATGTGGTGGTAAAGATGGAAAAAATTAGTCCTAGAATTGACATAGCGTTCAAGAAGATTTTTGGAGTAGAGGAGAATAAGGATTTACTAATATCCTTGATTAACTCTATCGTATCCCCAGCTGATAAAGTGGCGGATGTTATCCTACTAAACCCATATAATGCCAAAAATTTTACAAAGGACAAGCTATCAATTTTAGACATCAAGGCACAAGGGTTGGATGGTAAGAAGTTTAATATTGAAATCCAAATTACCGATGAGGCTGACTATGACAAACGGGCCTTGTATTATTGGGCTAAACTCTATACCGAACAATTACAAGCGCGTGGCAGCTACTCGCAATTAAATAAAGCCATCGGCATTCATATTTTAAATTTTCTATCTATTCCAGAGGCCCCTAATTACCACAACGTGTTTCATATTACTGAGCGGGATAGTGGCTTTTTGTATTTTAAGGATTTAGAGTTACATACCATTGAGTTAAAAAAATTCACCAATGATAGTGAAGAGTTAGTCGATCTGGTGGCCAAAGTTAAGAGCTCTCTAGATGTATGGTCAGCATTTCTAACTCGTCATGATTTATTGCAAGCAGATAATCTACCAGCGGCATTAGATAACCCTGGGTTAAAGAAGGCATTGTCGGTGTTAGAGGTTATGAATTTTAACAACGATGAAAGGCAAGCCTATGAAGACCATCTCAAATGGATGCGTGATCAGGCCGGCGGCATAAATAAAGCCTTTTCTGATGGCCGAGCGGAAGGTCTAGAGATCGGCAAAAGTGAAGAAAAAATTGCTATGGTTAAAGGTATGCTTAAGGCGGGAGTATCTGTGGAAGTGATTGCCGCGGTTAGCGGATTGACTAAAGAGCAAATCGAAAAGAAAGTTTAGCGATCTAATTCTTGTGCTTTTTGAGGCAACCATTTAATAATTACCACCTTCTCATAGTGCCATCTAAACTGCACGGCCTTGCTAATTGTTGCAATCCTCTAACAAACTCTTCTTTGCCGGCGTTAACCGCAAGCTGCCAAAGCTCTTTTTGTGCTCGCATAGATTGTTCCGACATATACAATAAAGGTTTGGTTATACTAGTTGTGATTTGTAGTGCTTTCCGGGCTGCTTTAGTACTTTCTTTTGCCATAAAAGCATAAACTTCTTTGTAATCAGCAGATGCTGTCCATTTATTTTGCTTGGTATTTATTTGGGGCCTTAATTGTTGCCTAGCTGCGCCAGAAGATTCATTTTCACTATCTGACAATGTGTTATAACCAGTATCATCTCTAGATTCATAAATTTTAGAAACGGTCGATAACCTTGAAAAAGTTTCCATGGCGGCAACTGTACTTTGCCCAAAAAAGGCCCTTTCAAAAAATAACCCAGGGTTTGGGTTAAATTTAACATAAGGTTCATCTTCAGTCTGTAAGGAATCCAGTCGACTGTAGCAGGAAAAACATGGCCTTCTCTTGCCGTATATAATGGCTTTGCCAGATAATTGGCCATTATCTTTACGATAAATAGCTTCAAGCAAGTCCATTAAATCTTCTTCGGCATGCCTTCCCATGCCTTGCGCACGCTTAACAACGATATAAAGTGTATTTGGTTCATGGTTGAAAAAATGTTTGCCGTCACTTAATTTACTAATATCTAGTTGAATAATTTTTAGTTGGTTATTATTGAGTAGGCTTTTAATTATATTGGCACTCTCATTGCCAAAATCAAATTCTTTATATACCCTGGTACGTATTTTATTGGCATGTCGTCTGGATATTTTTATTTTGCTCTCGTTGCCACAAGAATATGGGGTAACTAAGGCTTTTTTTAGAGCCTGAATATTGCTCAATGTTAAAACGATTAATTTTGCAGCATCAAGCATATTAGTTGATATGTAAAGACTATTATCATAATACATTAGTTGAATTTCGACAGGATCTATTTTATTTGTCCTACAAAAGCCATATAATTGCGTAGCAATATGTCGTAACAGTTGTATATCTCTGGCTTGTTTATAACTTCTAGAGCCTCTTTTAGTTATTTTAGCTCCTTTAGGATACGCGCCAGTATTTGATCTATTAACTGCTACAGGAGTGGTTTTTTGTGCAACTATCCTAGTTCGAATATTTTGACTTGCTAAATCTGGAATGTCATTTTGTTTAATAGAATTACTGCTATGTAAATAAAGCTGGTCATCATGTTTGGCAGCAACAAAAATGGCGTCCTGTAATGGGGTTTGTTTAGAGTGTTGAATAGGTGCACTTAATTGTGTAGTAGTTTTATTTATGAGAACTGGTTTAACACTATCATTAGATTGTGTGGCTGTGCCATTATAATTTGCTAGGACTGTATTAAAAAATGTTGCAATGGAAGAGGGGTGATTGGCCTCCAATTGCAAATGTTGTGTTAAGCTAGATTCTCGTCTAAAGGAAAAACATGTAAATGCAGAAAAGCGCGCTGAATCTTTAGTCTTTATGTGGCGCAAGAAATCCTCATGAGGCATAAAAACTGCACATAGGAGGCCTGGATTTGTGAATGCTTTAGATGGCTTGATTGTGTTTAATGACGATTCATTTGATAAACCAACAGCCCTAGTATAAGGGTTGCCTAACTGCGCACTTTTTATAAGCGCCGCAATTAAACTAGGTAGAACTTTATTTTTGCCTAACTGTGTTTTAGCTAAATATTTAATTAATTTTTTATAATCTGTTAGTGGGCTATTGGCGCCTAGTTGCTTTTCTACAATAATTCTGATAACAGCATCGGTGTACAACTTCCCATATGCCTCTATTCCCGACGGCAATATATTGTCTTGTATCGCTAGAGTTAAATAACCAGCTATTATGGTTGCTATAAATCTGGGGACAGCAAATTCCTCTAATAGAGCTGGTAAATCAGCGTCTTTTCCACGAACAAATATTTCTTCCAGTGTTTCACTTAAGAGCTTTGTGTGTCTTGATAGTTGTAACACATCTATTATTTCTTTTAGTAATGGGGACTTCCCAAGATTATTAACATCTGGCGGCACCATAATGTTAGTTGAAATGCTGGCGGCAGGTTTTGCGATGTTGTTTGTGGTGGTAGAGGTTGTTGTATCAGATATTGATTTACGTGTGTCTTTTATTATTTGTGCGAGATTAGTGGTTAAGTGCCGCTCAATAGCATTTTTTATATCGGTATACAGGGTAGTTAATTCTTTGCGACATGCGGTGGTTTGCAAATGTTTTAAAATAGCCGCATCTAAAAATTCTGGCCAAGCTTTATCATGTTGTGTTAATTTATTAATTACATATTGCTGCGGGGTAGCCATTAATGCCTCTTATTTAATATAATAATTTCGTTAGTTTTTATTTAAGAATTTTAATGAAGTTTAAATTTTAACCATATGTAGCGCCAGATAAAAAGCCAATATTGCACAACGTTTTAATTAAGTCAACCAAAAATTATTTAAGATTTTTTCACGAATTTTAAATATTTCATTGTCCGTTAAGATTATGATTACCAAACTCTAAATAATGGCATGGGCTGCTTTTTATTCGGACAACTATCATGGATTAAACTAACTTGGAAAATAAAAATCAAATCTACTGCAAAAATTAACTGTTTTAGGAAGATATCCCACAATTTATCGTCTCTTAATAGCAATTATGTTCATTTGTGCTGAATATGTCAGTAAAACTATTGTCTTATTAATACGAAAATGATACGGTTAAAATAAGCTAGGGGATGAGCATTAAATGGAGAAATTATGGTTAGTCCTAAATTTGAGCAGGAATTTGAACAATTAATAAAATCTATAGAAACGTATAAAGCCGGAATTAATGAACCTATTACAAAAATAATTTGTGAAAACAAGGGCTTAACTAATGCTGATGTGCTGCCCTTAATGGCTGCTATAAATAATAACCCTGAGGTTGTTCGAACACTTACTCATTTAAGCCTTGCAAATGTTGCCCATATTTTCAATAGCGACGCTAATCAAATAAGCTGTGTGTTAGATTTAACTAGACTTAAGTATCTTCAAGTGTTGAAACTATCTAACAATAAGCTGGAGCGTGCGCCTAATCTTTCTGGTTGCCAAGAGCTGGTACAATTACATCTAGATGGCAATCAATTGCGAGTGTTTCCAAATATAACAAATTGTACAAAACTTCAGGCTTTAAATCTTCGTCGTAATAGAATAAAACAAATGCTTCCGTGGTTAAAGTGCCCCAATCTTTCACAGTTATATCTTGGGTTTAATGCCTTTACTTCCCCACCAAATATCTTAATAAATCCAAAACTGCAAGTATTAGAGTTGCAAGGCAATAAGTTAAGCAAAGCAGGTGAGGCCGCATTGTATGCTTTAATGTGCATGAAAAAACCCAAATTTAATCTTATTTATGATAAAAAATGTAAGGGGCATTTAACTAGAGATTCTTTGTTTGAGCATTTTTCTGGCATATCGGACTTTAAAGACCTATTACCTAAAGCCACACTCCGAAATAAATGGGATGGGCTAGATATCTTAGCATTTAAACTTTTTGAAGATTTCCCAGATTCAAAACAGCCTTTAGCGGCCAAACCGCCTAGTCCAATAATTAAATATTTTAGAAATTTTATAGTGCCAACTTTACTTCCTCTCCCAGAATATCCCTCTCGCATTATTAGTGAATTTTTGTTGCCAAGAGCGACGCTATCGAAAAGAGACCAGCTAGACTTGATTGCTTTTAAGAGTATTTTTAAGTACTGGAAATCGCGTGATAATTATAACCCATTGGAAGAAATTGCTAAATTTGAGAGTGAGCTTGAACAATTATCAGAAATTGAGAAACGACTGCAGGAGGGCGCGAAAGCCTGCGAAGTTGGGAAAAATTTGATAGAGCTGAATAATTTTATTCATGATAATAAATTCAATTCTCAGTGTTTGTTGTTGGAAAATGCGCAAGGTCAGACGCCATTGGCTTTAGCTGTTGCACAAAACAATGAACGCGTTAGAAATAGAATTTTATCTATGCTGCCAGCAGAAGAGGAGTTAAAGACGCGTTTGCAATTCTTTAGTGTTACGCTAGATACTCATGAGCCAAAAATTATTTCGGCAGCGGTTGGTATAACAGGTGATAGAGGATTATTGAAAAATATTGCAAAAGAGTTGGGAAGTTGTGCAACAAATGCCAGCCTTGAAGCAAAGCATGGTATGACAATTGATAAAAATATAGACTCTTTGGGTTTTGACTCATTTGTGGAAAGTCTAATTTCTTCAATTTCCGGCACTAGCATGACACCTTATGATGAAGATTCAATTGTTTACAAAAAGGCTTTAACACTCAAACCAAGACAAATTATTGAAAGAGACGAGTCATATTACGAAGGCGCTGTTGCGGCCGATGGCTCATGTTTATTTTATTCGGTTGCATTTGTTTATCTGCTTCCTATAGCTCACAATATGGAATTATTTAGGCAGCGATTTATTAGCTTATTTGGCATTGATGCGGTCGATGCGGCAGAAGAAAATAGGCAATATTTCATTCGCAATGGTAGTCGTGAAGTTATTCAAAATCCTGAAGTTTTGCAAATATTGGTTAATCATAATTTCAGAAAACGGGTGGTTAATTTTATGCGCGAGCATGAAGAAAGGTTTCAAAGATTCATGCCAGAAAATGAAGATTTTGCAGAAAGAATGCAAAAAATGGAAAACCCAAATCTAAAAGAATGGGGGGATCAACCAGAGATAGCGGCTATAAGTGAAATGTTGCAGGTTAAAGTGTCAGTTTATCAAAAGCAGGGAGATATTCTAATCCCTGTGCCAGGGGCAGAGCATAAAGTGGAGGGTAGCGATACAGCAATATCTCTTTTATACACTCAAGCAATGGCTGATAGTGCGACAAGTAATCCTAATAATCACTACAATTATTTGTTATGTGAGCAAGACTTGCCAACAAATAAAACTACATTACAAAAAGAAGAAGTTGCTCCTTCAAGTATTTCTAAAGATGAAATTCAACAAAATATAATTGGATTAGAAAAAACCACGGGGCATGAAAATGCAGCGTTTAATAAAAAAGAAACTAAGGCGGCATCAATAAACAATATCATAATTTCGCCTCCAAATTTAACGGTAAATGTAGGTAATGTTGTAGATATTTTTTCTTCAAATAGTTCTGCAGCATCTATATCTACAACAAAAAAAGATAATACAAATAAATATCCAACCACAGGACCATCTACCATCAGTAGTCATAGTGGCATATTCTACTCTTTGCCAAGTTTTAAAGTCACCCGGCCCAACATTGGCAGCGTGGCAAAGACCGCTCGCAATATGTTGCATGGATTTAATGCCAAACAAGTTATAACAAAAGGGTTTACCCAAGTTGTTAATGTTGGAATTGCGGGGCTTGTTGATAGTGTGCAACAGCTGGCAAGGCCCCGGTGTAGTCTAGATGGTACTATGAGAATGTGATGATGTGCTTGATGTAAGATTAAATAATCTATATCCATTCAATGAAAATGTTTGCATTTAGTGATTGATGTGGTTGGAATATAGCTAATAAAAGATCACCTTGGTGGCAAATTAAATATAGCCACAAGAAGCGATAGCTTATATATAAAGACGCTTATTATACTATAGTGCGTATGGTAGAGATTATGACGAATGAGTGCACAAGAAACAACAAGCTTTTTAGAACTGCTGATGAGTTTCGACAGAGCATATGTAATTTTTAAAAAATTACATTGTCAAAAATTGCTGGCAGTTTATGCTACAGAATTAATGATAATTTTCAAAAATTAGATTATGTCTTTTGAAGGAGATGCTAGAATGCATGCTAGAGAAAATTTTAGCGTATTTGACATCTGGTTTGTGGTGGTAATTATATAGAATCAATAGTTAAAAGAGCCGCTAAATATTTAATAGATGTCAAGAATGAAAATAAAATATCTATAAGAACGGAGATAATAATTATAAATTATTTATACTCATATTAAGTGCCTGGTAAAATTAAGTCATGAAAGAAAGTTACAAAAAGAAATTTACAGAATTAATCGCCGCTATAGAAAATTATCAAGCAGGTAAGGGCGGGGTAATTGATGAGATAATTTGCGAATTTCAGCCTCTACGTGTTGGGGCAAAGGAGATAGGATATTTTTGTGTCAGCGACAAGAGAGCATTCCAGAAAAATATCACCCCAAAGGCCTAGATGATAACGATGTCTTTATTTTAATGCGAGCTGTAAACAATAATTTTACTGTAAGAGAGGCACTAAAACGTTTAACTTTTGCTAATATAATATTATAGGACAACACGCCGCTGGATGGGCTTAACCAACTAACCAAGCCGCCAGATATAACCGCCTGTATAAATCTGCAAATATTGGACTTAAGCCATAATAGAATAAATGAGCCACCGGTTGTAGACTTTTGTACAAAACTTAGCGAACTACGTCTTGGCTGGAATAAATTAAGACGACCACCCGTAATTTCAAATAATACAAAACTTAAAATCCTCGACCTATCATACAACCCCACACTATCTGAAATACCGGATATATCTAATTGTTCTGAGCTTGAGCATTTATGGCTGAGCGGTACTAATATAAAGTATCCGCCAGATGTATTAGAGCATAAAAGACTAAAAAGTTTAGCGTTGTGTGTATTCAACTTACCAGAGCTTCATAAAATAGCAATTAAAATACTTAAACGTCTTTTACCCAATATGAGGCTAACAATCTTTTTAAGAGATGAAAATGTATGGGAAGACGCCTCTATAACGTCGGCTGATCTTGCCCCGCTGTAGTTAACACATGTAAAAGCCTTTTTGTTATAATTTGCTTAACTAATAGGTAAAACATGAGTAATTCAAGAACTAAGAGACAATACACGCAAGAATTTAAAACAGAAGCTGCGAGGTTAGTGACCAATAAAGATTATACATGTGCCGCAGCAGCAGAAGCGGTTGGTATAAATCCTAGTTTAATGGCGAAATGGGTTAAAGCGTATAAGGAAGCATCAGGCGATATAGCAACAGCATTTCCTGGTAAAGGTCATTTAAGCCCGCATGATGCAGAACTTGCTGAAATGTGTAAGCAGCTTAAAAAAGTTACCAATGAGCGAGATATCTTAAAAAAGGCAATGGCATACTTTGCGAGTCTCCCAGAGTAAAGTATGCATTTATAGAGAGCCTTATGGGTGAATATTGTGTAACAGAGCTGTGTGCGATACTAAGAGTATCGCGCGCAGGTTTTTATAAATGGAAGAAATGTAAGATTAGCCAACGTGAACGCAATAATAATGGTTTATTATCGCGTATAAAAGCTATATTTGACGAATATAAAGGCATATATGGCTCACCTAGGATTCACGCTGAATTACGCGACCAAGGTATTTATTGCAGTCGTAAACGCGTTGCACGCTTGATGCGTGATAATGGGCTACGTGCAAAAGCTGCGCGTAAGTTTAAAGCTACAACTAATTCAAAGCATAGCTATCCAGTGTATCCTAACTTGTTAGAGCAAAATTTCGCGGTTGTAGCTCCAAACAAAATATGGACAGCTGACATCACATACATATGGACTGGTGAGGGCTGGTTGTATTTAGCCATAATTTTAGATGTTTACTCACGTAAAATTGTTGGTTGGTCTATGAATGAACGCATGACTCGGCACTTAGTAATGAGCGCATTAGCAATGGCATATTGGCAACGTAAGCCAAAACCCGGGCTAATACATCATTCTGATAGAGGTTCGCAATACGCATCATATGACTACCAAGATATGCTTAAGGATTTTGGAATGATATGCAGCATGAGTGGTACTGGTAATTGTTACGACAATGCTATTACCGAAACTGTATTCCACAGCTTAAAAATGGAATTAATATTTGGTACATACTTTACAACTAGGGCTGAGGCTAAATCAGCAATATTTAATCTTGCCCTAACTTAGCGGACACTAATTTGTTAAAATATACGAAACGAAGAGGTGTTTAAATGTCCAGAGCGACCAGAAGTTATTCAAATGAGTTTAAAGAAAGCGCAATTAAGCTAGCCTTAAGTGCAACATCCATTTGTGCTACAGCCAAAAGTCTTGGCATCCCGGAGGCTACTTTGCATACCTGGGTAAATAAAGCCAAAAAAAGTGGCAATATTGCTGTAACAGATGTTAACGGAACAGTTAATAATGTAAATGTCAGCCAAGTTATACATGAAAATGTAGAGCTTAAGAAACGTGTTGCCCGCCTTGAACAGGAGAAAGCCATTTTAAAAAAGGCGGCAACCTACTTCGCGACAGAGCTTGCGTGAAGTATGGTTTTATTAAGAAGCATCAAGATAGATTTTGTGTGATGTTAATGTGCGATATATTAGAAGTGGGCCGTAGTGGTTACTACGATTGGCTTAAGGCTAAGCCTGGCAACAGAACGATTGCTAATGGCATATTAGATAACAATATCAAATCTATTTATTATGAGCATAAAATGCGCTATGGTGCGCCAAGAATAACTAAAGCCCTTAAGGCGATGAATCAGCCATGTAGCCGTAATCGCGTTGCACGCAGGATGGAAATACTTGGTCTAAAAGCCATAGCCAAACGTAAATTTAAAGTTACAACTGATTCTGAGCATAACAAACCAATTTACGATAATGTACTAAACCGTGATTTTAATACAACGGCTATTAATCAAAAATGGTGCAGTGATATTAGTTATGTCAAAACCAACGAAGGTTGGTTGTATTTGGCTGTTGTTATTGATTTATATTCACGTGCGGTAATTGGTTGGTCTATGGATAAAACCATGAATAAAGATTTAGTTTGTAATGCGTTATCAATGGCATTATTTAAAAGAAAATTCCCTCAAAAAGTTATTGTGCACTCTGACAGAGGAAGTCAGTATTGCTCTTATAAATATCGACAATTGCTCAAACAGCATAATCTTGTAGGCTCTATGAGTCGCAAAGGCAATTGTTGGGATAACGCCATTGCTGAAAGTTTTTTCCATACTTTAAAAGTGGAGTTGATATATGAATGTAGATATAGTACCAGAGAAATGGCAAAACATAGCATTTTTCAATATATTGAACAGTACTACAACCGAAAAAGAATGCATTCGGCTATTGACTATAGAACCCCTAATGAGGTTGAATTAGCTGCGTAAATTTGAAAGTAGTGGTGTCCGTTAAATCAGGGCAAGATTAATTTGCATATATCGAAGAATTGTATAACAGAAAACGTAAACATTCTTCACTGGGTTATTGCTTTCCAGTTACTTTTGAGCAACAATATGAAATGGTGGCTTAGCATGTTGTATATTTAAGCGGATCAAGATCAGGCCATGTTTTTCGAGCAATTCTCTAATATCGCATATTTTAGAGAAGCGCTTTATAATTTGCCCGGCCCAAGGGGGCAAGATATTCTTAAATGCTTTGGCGCACTTTATCCAGAAAATTTAGTTAAAACGCCACTCTTGCCAAGGCTTGAATATACTAGAGGGGTTATAATTCCTGCATTACTTCCTTTGCCACGAGATGTAACCAAAATAATTAGTCAATTTTTGCTGCCCAGCTCTGAGTTTACGTTTAATGACAAAGTTGCCTTAAATACTTTTAAAAAAATTTTTTCTAAACAGCCAATAACCCATATATATAATCCATTAGCTGTAATTGCAGAAATGGAAGCAAATGTTGTAAAACTACAAGAAGAAAAAGAATCTTTTTTAGACATGCTAGAAAAATCAAAGGCCATGAAAAACTTAATAGCGCTAAATGACTTCCTCAGAGATAATAATTTTAACGCGCTGTCTTTATTATGTCCTAATTTTCAAGGATACACGCCTATTGTCTTGGCTCTTAAAAAGGATGCTAATAATATAGCAGATAGAATACAGGTTGCTCTGCAGATGGAAAAAGATATTAAACAAATTCGCGCACTTCTTATAGGTAAAAACGTAGAATTATTGGCTCAATATATAAACCTTGGATATGCGGGAGATTTTGGAGTATCTTCTTTTTCAAATTCAACGTTTATTATTAATGACACAAAAATTACTCCATCAGCAGAAGAAAATATAACAGAAGGGGTGTCATTATCCCCTATTTCTGGAGAGTCGGGCTATGTTGAGTCAAGTACTCACTATCAATCAGACGGTATCCTATCAGATGAAGCCAGAGCTGGTTGGGACTACGGTTTATTTAATAATTTTAATCAACAAACTAACACAAACGCATATATTTCAAGTGGTTTTTCTGGTATTTTTCACGTTATGGAAGAAAACGATAAAAATACGGCGCCATCTGTTAATCCTAATCTGGAGTCAAAGATAAACGCAAGGCAATCCCGGGGGCCCAATATTAGTCGCGCTGGGGTTTATTATTTATTTTCAAGAGGTTGTGGAAACCTAGCGTGGGCGGCACAGAAGATGGCCGCTCCGGTAGCGAAAACATTATTATATACGTATAAAAACGCCAATAATATAAAACAAGGGTTTTATGCATTTGCTACTAATGGCGAAGCAGTGGTTAATGGTATACAACAATTAGTAAGGGTTGGTAGGTGTAGTCAAGATGGTACAATGCGAATGTGCTGATGCGAGTGTTTTATGGAACATTACTTAGTCTGCCGCCATATGAGGACCATCCAAAGCTTGGGTGTGCTTTATTTTGTAGTATTGTTTAGTAGTGTGAATTGTCAGATAATTATAAAATACTACCGCTTAGTGGGTGTGAGCTTTTGAATAATGTGGTGAGCCAATAGTTAAGGCGCCAGTAGCACGGAGCATACTAGGTTAAACAAGAGCACATTTATGTTGCTTCAGAGTTAGCAGATGAAAATCATTATAGCTCAGGGCAATGTCGATTATTGAAGCCAGCCAAGTTTTAATTTATGTTGCAAAATATACATATACTTCAACGCCTAGTTTTTAACTCAACACTAACAGTTATATTTACAATGACCGGTTGTAACTAATACTTTTTTTTCGTAAAATGTGATGGATATTAAGTACTAGCAGTAACTACGGAGACAATATGGCTAGCGATGAAGATAGATTTAGACAAATAATAAGACAAATGGAAAAAAATGATGTTGCAGCACAAACTGTAGATTTAACATTAATGGAATTAACAACAAGAAATCTTAGAGCATTGAATGAAGCGTTAAAAAAAACCAAAGTAACAAAAATATTAAAATTAAACAGTAATGAATTAACAGATTATAAAATATCTTTAATAATTGAAGGATTATCGACAAACGATGGATTAGAAAATTTAAATTTAAAAGATAATGAAATAGATAATAATGGTGCGACGGCTATTAGAAAAGCCATATTGGATAATCCAAATATAAAAGATAGAAATTTTGTACTTGACTTGTCTATTAACCATATTGATTTAAAAACATTTACAATGTCCGATGAATTAAATCGCAAATTTGCGACTTTAAATTTAAAGCTGAATTTCAAAAATGGAAATTCATCTACAGGTAAAATGCATGATTACATGCCAAGCTATACTGCTACTGTTGGTTCTAGCTCTAAAAGAAGATGGGATGAATATTCTGATGATAACACAAACTATACAATTAGCGCCGCCATTCCTGTTATTACTGGTGTTATTATCGCTACTGCTGCTATTCCTAGTAGAAAACGCATGAAAGTTTCATAACCCATATGGCAAATGCTACTCATTTATACGGTACCATTTTAAAGTTTTTACAGAGTTGTGGGTTATACGGTATTGCGCAGACGCAATCGTTGTTGGGTGCATAACAAACAGGCGGATGGTTATCGTGAGTTAAGGCCCAACTTAAAACACATCTTATACAGTCGTCATATAAATTAATTGTGTTAAAATCAAGGAAGATAATAACAAAGTGTAGCTAGGCAGGGCTAGAAGGAATTCAAAGGAAAAATTATTAGAACAACTATCGACACCAAGTGCGGCCTAATCCTCAGCAGCACTACCAAAAATGGCCCCGGGCATCCTTATATGCCGTGCGCTATTATAAAAAGTTTCGTTAGAGCCCTATAAAACTCAAGCTATTTAGATTTTGACTTAAAGGCTTATATATGTTCTAATCCTGTGTATAAGGAATAAAAATGCTTGTTTTGTGTTTTAGTTAAAGTGTGGTAATAATTACAGTAAATGTTTTCAGGATGAATATTTTATGTTAATAAATAAAAAGACCTATAAGTTTGCGACTTTGCAAGCAAAAAAACGGCCAAGTCTCTGTTATTACTTCATCAAGGCATGCAAACTTGAGTAAATACAAAAAGCCTAAATCCCGCATTGTTATGCGCGGGGCAATATAATAAACGGCTTTTTAAAACTTCCCTACTGTAAAATGAATGAATACCATACAGATTGGTTAGGTACATTTGGATGCTCTCAAAATTTAACCAAAAGACAATCTTTAGAAGATTGATGCTAATTTCCCTAGATTGGACAAGACCTAAAGATCCACCTTTGTCATTAGGCCATGCGTCGATATTGGCAAATGCTAATCAACATAATATAGAAACAATTCCAGGCTCATGGTCGGTTAACAATCCTGACTTTAATGTTCAAATGGTGTCAGATTTTATTATGAAGCATGCCAGTCCCACCACCGATGTTGCTATAGGGGCTTTTGTTTGGAATGAAAATGATGTGCAATCAATTTTACGCTCTTTATATGTTCAAAATTATCCAGGTAGAATTATTATTGGTGGGCCGCAAATAAGTTATTTAAAAAGCGGTCTTGAAAAATTTTATCCACAAGCAGATATTTTTATTCGCGGCTATGCTGAAAATGCTATCGTTGAGCTTATGAGCTCTAAAAGTTCATATCCAGTAATTAATGGTGTTCATTATGCTGGCACTCCAGACAAAGGTGCATCTGCGATGGTAAATTTAGATGCATTGCCATCACCATACTTAAGTGGTTTAATTAAACCACAAAATTATATTCGCCTGGAAACTCAGCGTGGATGCCCATTTAAATGTGCATTTTGCCAACATCGCGAATCTGATATTACCATGAAACGCCGGCAATTCCATTTATCACGGATATTACAAGAGATAGAATGGATTACACAAAATACAATCATCCAAGATATTAGTGTTTTAGATCCAACATTTAATTCAGGGCCAAATTATTTAGAAATTTTAGATAAATTCATTAGCGGTAAGTTTAGTGGTAAACTATCGTTACAATGTAGAATTGAAATGGTGAAAAAAGAATTTTTAGATAAAATAAGCGCGTTAAATACCACAGCACGAGTGACTTTAGAGTTTGGCTTGCAAACAATTGATAGGGAAGAGCAAAAGATTATAAATAGGCCTAACAATATAAATGCTGTTACAAGGGTATTAAAGGAAGTTTGTGCACGTGAAATTAATCATGAAATATCGCTTATTTTTGGATTACCAAAACAAACTGTGAACTCATTTAAAAAAAGTATTGATTTTTGTATACAACATAAAACACCGGTAATTCATGCTTTCCCTCTCATGTTACTACGTGGTACTCCCATGTATGACCGTAAAGCAGAATTTGGATTGGTAGAATCGCATGAGATGGCTTCACCTGAGATTAATCGAATACAAACTGGTATTCCACATGTGGTAGCTAGTAACTCTTTTACCTATAAAGATTGGCAAGAGATGGCAAAAATAGCAGAAGAACTAGAGACTAGCTACAACAAAAAATCACTTGTCTCGTCTATTAAAAATGGAACTCACTTATATTCTGCTTCAATGAATAATCAGTTTGAACAAGAAAGACAAACAAGAGAACAACTATTACCAATCCCTATTTTAGAAAAATCTGGATTTTCTGTAATAAATCCTAATCTTCAAATAAACAGTGGTTTGGGATTTAATGAAATCGAAAATAGAAGAAAATCTGAGTTTTTTTATGATTATAACAAAAATAATTATACAAATAAAAATATTCAGGCCCGCTCTTCTAGTTTTTTTCGTGGGAATAGCGGCATGTATAACGTAGTATCAAGAAAACATACAAACGCCACCTGGGGTATAAGTACTACAAATAGTATGGTTAGGCCATTATTACATATGTATAATCATACTACTCAAATAAAAAGAAATTTTACGCAATTTGTAATGGTTGGTGGCAGAGAGAGTGTTATTCAGGGGCTGCAAAAATTATCAAGGCCTAGATGTAGTCCAGATGGGACATCTAGTTATTAATGAGGGTAATAATGGTTATTAGTTTGTGTTTATGTAGATATATGGTGTAATGGGCACTGTTGCGAAAACCGGCTATCTGCTAAACTATAGTCCTATTTTATAGGAATTGGAACGCAATGGCCGCCAAAAAACGCAAAAATACAGACAAGCCTTTCAAATGGAAGCACTTTACTGGCGAAATTATCCTGTGGCTGGTTAGTTGGTACTGCCGCTATGCGTTATCTTATCGCGATTTAACTGAAATGGCGTTTGAGCGTGGATTAAAATTAGAGCGTTCTACCATTTGCCGGTGGGTACAAGAATACGCACCAGAAATTAACCGCCGCATGAAACCATATTTAAAAATGACTTGTGATTCTTGGAAACTTGATGAAACCTACATAAAAATAAACGGAAAATGGCATTACCTTTATCGTGCAATTGACAAGCAAGGCGATACTATAGACAGGATGTTAAGTGTAAATCGCAATAAGAGCTCGGCAAAACGCTTTTTCAAAAAATTGCTTGGCAATAAACATACGATTAATCCTAGAGTAATTAACGTTGATAAAAGTCCTACATTTCCGCCAGCATTAGATGAATTACAAGCTGCAAATGAAGCACCAAAGCAAACCAAGCTACGTGCTGTAAAATATTTAAATAATAGTATGGAAAATGACCACAAATCTACCAAATCAAAATCTAGATACAGGCATTGGTATCAATCGTTTCCTACTGCTAGGAATACACTAGACGGTATGGAGGCAATGCGCATGCTAAAGAAAGGTCAAGTGCGCAACGTTGGTAAAAATGTTGTTAAACAAAATAGTTTCGTCCGCAATTTGTTCGGGATAGCTGCCTAATATGAGAGAAAACTTTGTTAGCAGATCATTTTGATTAGCTGAAATTTTCGCAACAGTGCCGGAAAAGATCATTTAAGGCAAATCGGAGAATGTTTAGTTGGGATGATGGCCGTATGGCCGATGTTATTGCAAGTTGGATAGGAAACTATTCATGAAAAGCCCTGGCTCTTAGGGCCATTTGGTTGGCAGAATTTAGCTATTTATAGTACAATGATGCTGTTAGTATTGATGTAAATTCTAATGATAATGTTTATAGTGGCAACAACACACACGCGTAATTAATTGTACTGGCTAATACGGTATATTAAAATATGATTTGCAATTAGTGAGAAAAATCATGAGAGAATTAGATTTAGTAAATGAAGTATTAGAGCCCTATTGGAATCAAGGCCACGATAAAATTGTGGAAAAAATAAGAGGGTGTATGGTCGCTTTGTTTGAAGTGATGGTGCCTATTATTGGACAAGAAAACAATATTGAAATAGATAAAAATGTTTTTGTTATTCTCTCCAAAGCCCTGAAATCTCAGAATGCGACCGAGCTTGCTTTGACTCTAGAGGAAAAAAACCAATTCCCGGCTTTAACACATGCATTTATAAACAAAAGATTTATTGAGTCTGTGTTTATAATCAGCATTTTATGTCAAAAAAACATAATGGCACGTGAGGTTGTTATTAAGATACAACAGATTTTTTCAGCATCTTGTCTTGGCCTTGCCGCCCACAAAGAAAGAAACATTAGAGGAACAATTCTGCGTTTCAGCAATCCAGAAGAACAACAGAAGTTTTCTGAGATTAAGGATAAACTCATTGGAGAGGCGACAAGAGTCTGTAAAGAAGTGCGAGATTTGCGTACAAAGTATGAAATTTAAATCTATGTATTTTGTCGTACTTATGCAACCTAATAACAAAGAGGGGGTTTATAATGGATAATGCTAGTTCTATTGAAACACAAATTAACGATGATATGTTTGAAATGCTCGCAGAAAATCTTGATAAAGAATTTGAAGAGGATTTTAGGCAAGAATTCGCGCCAAATATAACGCAAAAGGGACAAAATTTTGTAAGCTATGAAATAAATTATGGCAATTCCTACGATCAAGAGGATAGCCAAGAGGGACATGTTTTGTTAACTTTTTCCAATAAAGAAAGAGCTCGCACAAACTTGGGTGAACAGGGGGCTCATGCCAGTGCACTGGCATTGTCTCTAGAACGAATTATTAGTGTTATAAACTACAATTTTCCTATTAAAGAACATGATTATGAAGGCTTAAATATTTTAATTGGTGAGCTGTATAGCATTGTTGACCAGGATGAATTTTTTTTGGGTAAATTTTTTCCACCAAGAAAAGGTAAGGATGAAACTTATAACAAGGATAATATTTTCATATTAGGCCAATATGGTAGAGTTGGGTTGCCAAAAACTTATTTGCTGGAGCTTTTTAATGAGTTAGAGGCTGAACGAAAGAAGGCAGACCAACGAATAGATTTACTCAAAAGAATTACTAATCGTGTGAAAGGATCTGGAATTGATGATCAATCTCTTGAAGATTTACAAGAACTTACAACTTTAATGACTGATTTGACATTAAATTCCCATCAAAAAATAACTGACCTACTAAAAAATTCCTTCCATAACACCGTGGATACTAAACTGTCTGATGATTTGAAGCAGATTATACAATTAGAATTGGATTTGAAATTGGATTATTGCGCGAGTGTTACGACAAAAGCAGCACGAAAAATAATAGAATACCAAAACAAATCTCCATGGACGGCTTTTGATAGAATTCCTCCTAGAAATGACACTGAAAGGGCGTTTAACAATGGAGAGGCTTCTCGTGTTACAAAGTCTTTACAGGCTCTGAGAGACTATCCTAGAGTTAATTTAAACGACACCAAATTAGTTGAACATATCGCTGATCTTTTATATTATACTAAGGTAGATAACAAATATAATGTCGATTCATTAAATTTATATCAAGAAATTTCTGATCGGCATCTTGGTCAAAATAAAGGTAAAAAAAATAAGCGTGGCCCTATCCCAAGGATAAACAGGAGAACAAACGATAAAGATATTTTTTGTTATGTGATAACTAGACATTTAGCAACAATTTTCGCGACTTTTATAAATCTGAATGAATTAGAAAATAAAAGAGAAATTGTCATAAATGTTATCAATAAAATCATGACGGATAATAATAACGAGGCAACTTTAGCATGGAATTTTAACAAAAAAGATTCCGACAGTATTAAAGAGAAAATTATTTCTGCTTTAGATGAATGGCAAAAAAAGTCTTCTTTAGATACAAACTTAAATTTTTCTGCTGCATCTATAGGAAACGTTAGTTTTGAGGAAACTAGTACTGCGCGAATTTTAGAGACAGGCCCATATGTTGCAAAAGGGCATAAGTCAGTTTCTGCCACACAAAGCCCATATCAACAAATTACATCACCTTTCTCGACTAGCAGCATGGTAACACCCAAGAAAGCAACTATAAATATAATTAGGGGCAGCTCATCGCCAACACAAGAAGGTCAAAGTGTAGGCATGACAACACCGATCACAAATAAATCTCGCTCTTCTAGCTGGATGTCCTCGTTACTTAAGGGATCGGGAGGAAAATCAACAAGCTCAACACAATATACATGGGAACAAATTAATGCAAACCCTATTTTAGCATTTGAGTGGGCGCGAAGAAATATCCCGGATACTAATACTATTAGTACTTTGGTTAATAAATGTTCAAAAGAAAACTTATCTAACGCAGCTATTTCCGCAGTTAATCTTGTTGGTACAACAGCTAAGCAGGGACTTGTTAATGGTTTGCAGCAATTAGCCATGCCTAGCTGCAGTTTGGATGGTACAACAATAATATCTTCGATAATAAGGCCACGTTATTAAACGCCCGTTTTGAGCGCCTTCAATAATGCTTCCGATAATCGAAGTTATCGGAAGTATTCTTTATCTGGGCCTAAAACCGCCAATTCCAATAGTGCCATCTATGCTACACCCAGTTGCTGCTTGCTGCAAACTATTAATAATTCCAGCTCTGCCAACATTAGCAAGCTGGGAAAGTCCGTTTTTAATTCGATTGCTGTTAAGCCCATATAACAAAGGGGTCGCAATACGATTTCCAGTATTTTTGATATTTTGCGCTGCATTTGCAAGGCCTTCTGATAAATAAGATATGCTTGGAAACGTTGTGTATCCGCTGCTAACAACAGATGGGCTTCCAGTTTGTTGTGCATTTTTATTATCTTTCTTTTTACGATTAGAGCTAGGGAAAAAATTATTTGCATTAACAAATATTCCTTGCAAGCTAGCCTCCATGCTTTTTGTATCGATTTTTGACGCAGGCACAATATTTTGTCCATCTTTTGTCAATAGAAGCATTGTGGGCAAACCAAATTGGGCGTCTGAACTTGCGCTGATTTCCTGGTTAAGGCTTTTTGATGAAATATTATTAGAAGATAATAAATCATCATTTTTATCTTTTCTTTGAAATAACAAGCACTCCTTTATTTTAGATTTAATCTTAAGAACTTTCTCGTCATTAGCGTCAAATAAACTCATCCGCACATCAAGCGCTTGTTGTAAATACGGCAAAGCCTTATCATAGTCTTTCAACTTAAAATATGTAGCGCCAAGATTATAATTTAAGGTAGCTATATCTTCTTCTTTTACACCAGTTTTATCTAAAGTTATTGCCCGTTTAAAACATACTAATGCTTCAGTAAAGTTCTCCTTTTTACTCAAAATCAAACCTCTAGAAGTTAAATCTTTGAACAATCTTAAGTCAGCAGATGACCTCGCGATTGATGATGCAGTTTTTGAAGACGCCCTTATAGTATGACTTGTTGGTGCCGAAATGCCAGCTCCTGTTTTATTAAAATTAGAAGTGGAAAAAAATAAACTAAGTTCGCCAGGCCAATTTTGTTGTCCGTGTTCGGAGCTCAAATTTAATACTTTTTGCGGTATTGTTTTTTTTTCAAAATCAGAAACAGCAGCCTGAAACGCAGTATGCAATAAATTTTTTCCTGTCTCATTATTTTTTTCGTCTGACAAATCTTCCATATTTTCAGTAATTTTCTGATATCCTATATATAAATTTGGCATTGGAATTATTGGAATATTTGCGTTAATCCCCATAAGTTTAAGTTTTTTAATAGCCCATGTAAGACAATTATCACCATTCTTTCCTAAACGATCAAAAAGTATTGATTCAGAAAGACTTTCATTTTCTGCTGATAAAACCATACATTTTACTTTTTCTTTGGAACAAATCCACGAATCATAATTGTAATATTCTAATGATTTAAAAGGATTGCTTTTATTAGATTTTGGCCAGATATCAATGTTAACCTTGCCTCTGTTGGTTATAAAGGATTTTGGTGCTGTAAGCTCGAGTTTTTGCAAAATGTTTTGTCCATTTACATCAATCCCCTCAATCAAAATAACCGCATGATTGTCTTTAGGGTTGTATGCTAAAAATACTAACCATTTATCATTAGAAAAAGTTAATTCCTTATCAATTTTACTCGTTTCGGTTATATTTGCTCCAGAAGATTTAAAAAAATTATATTGCATCAATAAACCAGTAAAACTATTGTTTTCTCCTTCACTTAAATAATTACAAGAGATATCAAGAGAATCAGCTGCAGTTGCTCTTTGTAACTGTAAGCCCCTCCATGCCATTGCTAGTTCTTTAATATATTCACGTGTACAAATATAATTTGAACTTATATTCAAAGAACACAAGTTTGTATATGGTAATATATTTGTTAGTTTCATTAACCCTAAATCAGTAATACGATTAGATGCTAAATTAAGCACATTTAATGTTGCATGATTTGCTAAAAATTTAGATAGTATCTCAATACCTGGATCACCTATATAATTATTACTAAGATTTAAATATTCTAGAGCTGAATTTAATGACAAACTATTTGTAAAGTTTTTATGAAATATCCCAATCGGATACAATAACTCGAGACTCCTTAATTTTGTGCAATTAAATATTTCATTTAGCACATCTAAAGCCTTATCATCAATTAAGCTCCCTTTTAGTGATAAATTTTGCCACAAATGACTAGTAGTTTTTATAACTTTTGGCAATTTTATTGTCAATTCCTTCACTGTATCTTGGTTGCTATAATTTTGAATTCTGTTGATTGTTCTACTGACTAATACATTAGGATCAAAAATTCCTAAACATATATCTTTATAAAAAATATTATTTGTAGATGGATCTGATAAATCTACATTACTATGCTTTAACCCCTGCAGCTTTATAGCCATTAAAATTGCAATACATCCAGCTTCTTCAATTGGGTTTGAAGTTAAATCAACATATAGCAAATTAGGATGTAATTGAATAGAGCGTCCCAAATGTATAGCTCCATGGTTCCATATATCATTATAATGCAAATTTAAATATACCAAGCCCTTATTTTTTTCAAGGCATTTTGCAAATTCACTTATTCCATAAGAACTTATATTATTTTTACTCAAACTTAAATACGATATAGAATCATTTATCTCCATAATAGAGCCTAATATAGATAGCCCTTTGTCTCCAATAAAGCAATTATCTAAGATTAGGTGGCTAATGTTTTTATTCGAAGATAAAGTTTTTTGTATTGCTCTAATATATTTCCAACCATAATACGGATCTATAGTTCGTATAAAGGCAGATGGTTGCGTTTTCTCAATAAAAGATACAAGCTCGTCATTTAGGTTTTCAGGCTCTATTATTGCTTGTGACGCTAAAGTCATGTTTTTATATTTTGATTTGTTGGCTACTTGTTTCAATGACACATCATTATTAACATGGTTTAAATTAAGTGCATATTTTTTCATTATCTTTTTTACAAATAAAGTTACACTCTCAAAACCTAGATTCTCAACTAATTTTAGATCCGCTTCATTCTCAAGTAAAAATTTTACAAATTCTTCATTTTCTTCTCTTGCTGCATAATAAAGTGGTGGGTATGTTTCTGCATCTTGGCTTTTAGGATTAACATCTGCCCCGGCAGTTACTAGTATTTTAGCAATATTAAATTGATTAAATTGAGCACTCATATGTAATGGAGTCCTCGAATAATAATCACTAAAGGCATTAACGTCTGCGCCATGTTCTATCAATAATTTTACTATTTCCTCATATCCGTCCGCAACGGCTAAATGTAGTGGTCGCAGATGATCTCTTTTTATGTCAACTCCATTTTGATTCATATCTTCAAATTCAATATTGGCCCCCAATGAAGACAGGCATTGCTTAACAGTTTCTATATAACCATTGCGCGCCGCATTCCCGAGGCGCACGTTAATATTTTTGGTATTTTGCAAATAATTATTGAAGGATCCTGTTTTTTCAAGTGCTGATAATTGTTGTTTGTTACTGACTTTATTTATGAATGCTATGATTTGTTCACTATGCTTTATATATTCTATCTTTTTAGGATTTGCCCCACGCTCAAGTAGAAAATTTACCATAGCGCCATTCTTATTATAAGCCGCAAAAAATAAAGAGGTTAAACCTTTTTTATCTTCAAAATCTACCTCAGCATTTTTTTCAACAAGTCTTTGAACCATCTTTAGATGATTATTCAATGCTGCTAGTTGCAATGGGGTGCGCCCACTATATCGATTTCGTGAATTAATATTCGCGCCATGTCCGAGCAATAAATCTACTATTTCCACACTACCATTGTTAGATGCAGCTGCTAGTGCGTTAGAATATTCTCCATTAACCATGTTCCCAAATAAATCCCAATGACATCGGTATTCAATTGTAACATCAGCGCCTAACGCTATTTGCTCTTGAACTGTCAGGAGATCTCCATTTTCAGCTGCTTTGAATAATGTTTCATTTTTATCCAAGCCGAAATATTTTACACTATTTATTACGTATCGAAACATAACTTCCCTTTACAAAAAGGTGCGATCAAAATTATGATCGCGTCTTCTTAACTTATAAGATAGTACAAGTAACCTTTCTATAACTTCCTGAGCCCATTATTGTAGATTCTGATTCTACTGAACTATTAAGTTTAAAATTTGCGGTGTCAGGATATTCTACAAGTTCATTACGTTTAGCTACGAGTATTGCTTCCGCCATCTTATCTGGCGTTACACTTGATGAAAACACGGGATAATTTAATAGCAATCCTCCAGATCTTAAAATATTAAGAGCTAAAGTGGCGCAACTTTCAGCATAACTACTATAAAGGAACATATTGCCAATTCCTCGCCAACCTTTTAATTGTCTTTTAATTCTATCAAATTCGTCTTCCATTTTTTCTGTGTCTAATGTATATAGACATACGATTACTTCAGCTCTACGGCCCTCAAATATAAAATCAGTTTCAGGGTTAGCTAAAAATTGTGGTGGTCTCGTCTCTAAAAGCTGCTTAATCCCACTTTTTGTTGCGCCCTCTTCTGGCCAAAGGCTCATATAATTATTAGGAGTTTGTATAGAAACATGCCCCACATTTTCTCCACCATTAAATTGAGAAGTCCATATTCTTATTATGACCTGTTTATAAAGCATATTCATACCTGACATATTATTGTACTCTACTATGTTATAATTAATACAAATTACTCTATCATAAGCACCTCATTCTAGCAATATTTGTACCAATTTTTTTGAAATTAATAGTATTTTTATCAATAATGATAAGAAGGTATGGTAACCAAACTTTTTACAGCCGCAGAATTAGCAGATAATCCTTGGTTTAATGAATTAGGGGTGTTCCGTCATGCTGGGGTAAAGAATCATTTAGGTTAATTAGCTACCAAGCAGCATAGCAATCAGGCCGCTGATATATTGCGGAAGGCAAAAAATTTGTATCAAAACGAAATGAAAATCGCACAGCCAGAAGTGGAATTTTAGATTTAGTTGTGATTAAAATTCTCTTTTTGCAGTTATTTGTTTGTTGGCGGATTGCTATTTATAAACCATTAGGGATTGGTCTACGCTTTTTTAAAGTGGATGGTAGAGGTTCTTGTTGTTTTCTAGCATAGCTGACGTGCAAGTCAAAAATGGCATCTGTGTTAAATTTTCGATTGCTTACGCCCAATGCATCGAGTATTCTTCCATAACCAAGTTCTCGCATTCGAAACAATATTTGCTCTTGTATTTGATGCTGTTTAGTTAGTTGCCCTTTAACAAATTTATCTATAAAATCAATTGCAATAAACTCTTCGGCCTCGAATAAATCTGCGTTCATTAAATTATTTGATATAGCGCGTAGTTTCGGCAAAACTGCCGCCAGTTCCATATCACCTGCAGATATTTGCCGAACATAATCCTCAATAACATAAAGCTCTTCTGAAATCCTTGTTGCAAATTTCATGATTTGTAAATAAAAATTTATACTTACAATATCAAGATTAGGAGGATTTGAGCCACACCGGGTGATTACGGTCAACACTGTTAATTGGGTCATATTGTACCTAATAAAAGCGCACGTAGATGAATGATTATATCAAAAATATTACAACTGAAGTGACACAATGCTATGTCTTGTCAATATTTATTGCTACTCCTGACTATAATTGTAATCACCCGGTGATGACATCTTACTAAAATTAATTTTCTCTGTTAATAACTTATTTTTTAATTAACGGAGTAAGCAATCCAAGATTTAATTTCAGCAGCTAATAAAGATTACAAGTCCAAACGCGCAGCTTGGTTCAAAATAATTGAAGACTACAACACAAGCGATGAGAGTCAAATTAATTACTGTAAGCAACGCGGCATAAAGAGGGAGGGCAGACATTCGTATGTAAAACGGACATTTAGTTGTATTTATGACTACGTTTTATGGTACACTCCAATCCTATTTATTAGGATATTTACACAGTGCTTATCGAAGCTAATACCATATACCCAACTATCGATTCTAACATAAATATCGAACAAATCAAAAAAATATTTACCCCCAGCAACGATGAGATTCTATTTGCCAAGAACAATACTATCAACAAAAATACCAGCTGCTACTATTAACATTGCTAAAATCATACCAAAAATATAGGAGATTTATACCACTATTAGAGCTTTCATTTGATGTGATCGCATATATTGCAAAATTAATAAATTTTGATGAAATTAACCTAGGGATACGTATGCTCGAATATGACCGCAGCAAACAAAAATATAGGCATGCTAACATTATTAGACAATTTTTTAATGTTACGCCATATCATAACAAAAAAATAACTGAAACTGCCTTCGAGTTTGCAAAAACCAGAGAAAACATAGAAACAATATTTAACTGTGTCATTGAGGATATGATACTAATGAACATGGAATTACCAGCGTTTAGTACTTTAAGCCAAGTTGTTGAGAAATCAAGGGTCAGAGCAAATAATTATTTTTACAAAAAAATATACAGCTATATGAGCACGCAACAAAAAATGCTTATAGACCAAACCTTGTTGATTAATTGCAAAAGTTATAATCAACAAAGCCGCTGGAATGAGGTAAAGTCTGATCCGCCAGCGGTGTCAATAAATAATTTGAAATCTTATACTAAACATGTCCAGTGGTTACAATCATTATCTGCCAAAACGGATATTTTAGATAATATTCCCGCAGAAAGGATAAAGCAGTTTTACGCTGAAGGCATGTCTCTTGACCTGTCTAAAATCAATCGTCTACCAACAAATAAGCGCTATTCTTTGATTATTGTTGTTTTACAAAGAGCTACTGAGTTAGCAGTAGATAATTTAATTACTATGGTTATAAAAACCTATGTTAGCCTAAGATCGCTAGCACGAAACAAATTAATTGCATATAAAACAGGGCAATTAAGCGTGGTTGATGAACTTGTCTCTAGTTTTGAAAGCGTCCTAGAATGCTATAGCTATGATTACACTAAAGCCAAAAGGATTGAGGCTATTGATAATATAGTTGCAAACCAACATGAAGAACTGCGATCTAAATGCAGTGAATATAATGCTTATAAGATTGACGATCCATACCCAATATTACTAGACATGTATAAGCCCAAAAGAATTGCATTCTGGAACATGCTAAGCAGTGTTAAGCTGTTATCTGGCTCAAAGGACAAAACAATACAGAACGCAACAGAATTTATATGTAGTTGTTTTGATAGTAGTGAAGAAATAATTCAGTTATCGAAAGCTACAAGCTGGAAAGGATTGCCTTTAGATTGGATCCCAGACAAGGCTAAAAAATTTGTCAAACCTAAAAATGGATATTTAAATAGAAACGCCTATGAATTATGCATTATCTCTAAAATAATTGATGAAATACGCTCCAAAGATCTATATGTGGTAAATAGTCTGGAATACGATACACATAAACAAAATTTAATATCGATGCAAAGATTTGAGTTTATTTCTGAAAAATATTGCAAGCTTGTTGGTATACCAAGAGATGAACAGGAATTTGTTAATTTCATAGAAAAAAAGCTAGAAGAAAAAAGCAAGACTGCTGATAATGCTTTCAACAAAGACGACATTGGAGCAAAAATAGAGAAAGGCAGATTGATTTTGAAAAAAGTTACGGCATTGCCAAAACCAAGCAATTTCGATGACCTAGATCAACTGATAACCTCAAAAATGCCAGATGTTGGAATATTAGATATAATTGCTTCGGTAACTCAGTCGCTGCAACTCAAAAAATATTTGCGCCCAATATCGGGGCATGATTCTAAACAAGAAGATATAAATGCGTTGTTGGCCTCAACCATATTTTGTTACGGATGTAATGTTGGTGTTAATGAGGCGGCGAGGTCTTTATCGAATATCAACAGAAAGCAGCTCGCTAGGATAAACAGTCATTATATAACCGAAGATAATCTTAAACAATGTATTACTGAAGTCGTAAATTACTATAATCGGTATCAATTGCCTAAATTTTGGGGAACCGGCGATCACGTTTCGGTGGATGGAACAAAATGGGATATGTATAAAAAGAATTTATTGTCAGAATACCATATTAGATATGGTGGCTTTGGCGGTATTGGCTATTATCATATATCCGACACATATATTGCTTTATTCAGCAATTTAATATCATGTGGCTCATACGAAGCTTTACATATAATCGGGGATATTTTAAGCAATAAATCTGATATTAAACCAACATGTGTGCATGGTGATACACACTCGCAAAGTTATCCAATATTTGCGGTGGCATATTTGTTGGGAATAAAAATAATGCCTAGAATACGGGGTATCAAGGATCTAATTTTTTACAGGGCAAACAAAAACACTAAAGCAGACAATATTGAGGAAATTCTAGGTCAAAAAATAAATTGGAAATTAATCAAAACACATTACAATGATATGTTGCGAATTGTGATATCAATTAAAGAATGCCAAACAGACATAAAGTCTATGATGAGTAAAATTTGTACTAAATCCAAGAAAAATAAGCTATATTACGCATTTAGGGAATTAGGTAGGGCCATACGAACATGCTATTTGTTGGAATACATAACTGATTATGATCTTAGGAAATTTATAAATGCTGCAACGTGCAAAAGTGAAGAATTTAATGGTTTCTTAGATTGGGTTGCTTTTGCAAGAAATATAATACCAAGTAATTCTTCAGTGGATCAAAGAAAATTTATAAAGTATAATCATCTTGTAGCTAACATGGTGATTTTGTATAATGTGAACGAGATGTCAAAGATCATTAAAGGTTTGAATTGCGATGGTGTCAAGGTTGACCATGAGTTGTTGCAATATTTCTCACCATACAAAAGCCAGCACATATCTAGGCTAGGATTTTACGAAGTTGGAAAATGCGTTGTGCCTGGTAAAATTGTTATGCTCGATCCAAACATTGATATTTTCAGCAAATATTGATATTTAGCGGGATAACAAAATGTCCGTTTTACATACGAATGTCTGCCCTCCCTCTATAGTGTTTTTGCAATAAGGATTCACTACCAACTAAAATTATATGATTACCATTTTTTTTATATTGACCCATAAACTGGAAAATACTCTCTCCTGGTTTTATATCATGAACATCCATTACTATATCAATACCGGCAGCTTTTAGATGGTCATACAAAATATATAAAAATGGTTGTATCCAATATTCTTTGTCTTTATTCTCCTGGCTTGGCCAAGCATAGCTTATGTAACAACGAGGGGATGGCTCACCTACTTTTTTTAATGAAGCAGAAATTTCGGTAAGATGTTGCATTAAGGCCTGTTGTATTGTGGCACTTCTTGCCACATAACTTTGTTGCGCATATAGCCTTTTGGTTTTAAGTTCTAATTCATCTCTTACATGCAGTGGCATCGCTAAACGATGAGATAGTTCTTTTTCAAGCGGGTTAAACCACTCTTCAATTAAAGTTTTTATTTTTTTAGCTGGAACCGTTTCGTATTTATTCACTATTTGAAATATCGCTGTTGCAGTGTTGTTAATGTCTAAAATACTTGCCTGCATCATTTCATAAAAATCACTAAGCTTTTCTTCAGTTAAATATAGTTTAAGCTTTTCAACTTCATTATCAATGGTATTTAAATATTTACTTATTTCTTCTTTATGTACATCAGACAAGGAAACGTATTTTATAACCGCTTCTAGCCGTTTGCGGTCGTATTCAATTTTGGGTAATGGTCCCGAGGATTTGGTCACACTTGACGCCGATAATTGTTTTTGTTTTGATAATCCTTCCTTTGAATTCACTCTTGCTCTACCTTAATCTACACTTTGTTATTATCTTATCTAATTTTAACAGAATTATTTTATATTGCATTATTTCATACAAACTCAACAAGAAATAAAACTGACTGCGGTTGGCGACAGAATCAGCATTTTTAACCTCCAATTAGACCATTACCGCTGACAACTGTGATAAATATAAGATTGCTTACTTTGAGGAGGATCAAGATCTGCTAAAGTTGTCGCCTCTAAAACAATTTTTGTCATAGTCTCTTTTTCTTTTACATGATATGTACTGATGAACCCTTGAGCATCCAGATCAACATATTCATATTTACCGCTTTCCTTTACTCTCTTAAAAAAGCCAGTTTGGATTTTGTTTTTGTATAAATGAACAATCTCCGAACCTTGGTTTATTAATTCTCTTGCTCTATTTTGATAATTATCAGGATTATTAAAAGTAACCCCAAATTCTTTTTTGTGATCTTGAAAATGTTTCTTTAAGTGTTCACGCGTTTTAAATCTACATGGTCTATACAAAAGTATTAAAGTTTTATATATTTTATTATCTAATTCTGTTGGTTTACAATGAGGTTCATTAAACATTCTAAATGTTTTTCCACGCCAATAACGAGCCTCCGGTGAATTAAAACCTAGCATTTCCTGGTAGATATTACAAATGTGGAAAGCTGCTCGATATCCACCGTATGCATTCATTAGCACGGCTTTTTTATACCACTCTAAAGCTTTATCTAAATTCCTTGGTACTCCTGGAGCACCCATTTCATAAATAAACCCCGTGTTAAAAGTTGCAAGTGAACGTCGTCGTCCATTATCAGGTCCCCCCCCTGGTACTGAATACAATAATGGCATTACATTCTCAAATATATTTTTTGCTTCCAGGAGCTTATTGCATCCTAAAGCATCTATTTGGACTTGCAGTGCCATGTCAAAAAAACCATGCAACCTTTCATTCATCTCGTTAATTTCTGCCTCAGTAAGAGTATGTTGATTCTGTTCATTGATAGGTAGAGATATAATATCAAGAGTAGAATCCGATATATCATGTGTAGCAGTGGTTCTTAATTCTACACTTGCTACACGAGTGGGGGATTCAGCGACCTTAAGTTGTTCATTTGAAATAGGTCTGGCAACAATTGGTTCACGAGCTTGTGCGTCATTTCTTCCTGAACTAACTTGCCTTTCGTTTGCATTAGCATCAGAACCAATTAGTGGCTGATATTGGATATACTTATATGCAAAATATAAGCATACAGGGACAGACGCCCACACACCTAATGCAGCGGTAGCTAGTAAGATTGTCCCAGTTAAGGCAATATTGGTAACTGTAGGTGCAGGTATACGTCTCATGGTATATCGTCCCCGTATAAGCATTTGAAATTCATTATTGCCGCATCCGGATTGTACCATCTAAACTACAAGTATTGGCCAATTGCTCCAAAGCATTAACCACCACCCTGTTGGTAGCAACTGTGTAAAGGCCTTGCTTTATATTATTGGTATTCTTATACGCATAAAATAATGGTGTTGCAGCATTTTGTGCCATCCGTCCAATATTTTTACAGCCTCTGGAAAACGAGTAATACATACTTGTTGTGCTACTGCTAATATTGTGGCTGCTGCTTTGTATATTTTTGTTCCTATTTTTATGTGTTTGCGCTTGATAACCAGCATCACCGTGCTCTGTATTTAATATAGAACTTACTGACGCAAAGGTAGGAGGGTTTAATGCTGGAATAATCTCCGTATCGGATGAACCGTTCGAATCAGAGCTAGTTTGACTTTGATTATTGTCTTTATTAAATTCATCCCTATCACGTTTATTGTTATTATCATTAGCCCCTTGAGCTGAAGCGGTTGCAACTTGTATGACATTGAGATTAGCAATTCTTGCCAACGCCTCATCAATTTCCTTAATCCAGCTAGAACTATCTATTTTATCTTGTCTTTTTTCTAAACGATTCTTGGCTATATTTAGATATTCCAAGGCTTCTTGATTGAAGCCCATGCTCTCCAAAATAAGCCCCTTTTGCATTAATGAAAGCTCATGTTCAGGATTTAGGGTTAAAGCATTTTCAATCTCCTGTAATGCTGGCTCATATTTTTGTTGGTCATATGCCAAAATTGATAAAAATAATCTTGTGTTTATATAATTGCCATTAACACCAATTTCCGCTGTCTTTGCTTTCTCTAATAAAATTTGCGCATTTTTTCTTAAAATATCTACATTAGGCAATCCGATAAATTGCGCTTTATCTATTTTCCCTTGCTCAAGATATCTAGATAGCATTATTAAACTATAAGCCAATCCACTATAAGCAATCGGCCTTTGCTCATTTGGAATTTGCTCTAAACTAGGTGCAATTTCTCTATAATAGTCATATGCTTTGAGCTGGAACTCTGAGTTTTGTTCGCTTCTAGCCCTATCGGTTAATAAACCAATATAATTATTTTTAGTAATAACATCATTGGGGAAAAAATCAACAGCGGCACTATAATATTTGGCAGCTAATTCTTTATAATGAGTCGGGGCTAATTGTGTGGCTTCTGGCTCAGGTCTTATAGCTGCTATCTTAGCTTTAAGATTATACGCTCTATTTAATAAAAGTTTAGTATCTAAATTAGACATTTTAACACCAGCATTAAGCAGAGAAATTAAATCATTAGTTTCTTTATCTGCAGCATCTATATTTCCTTTCATATATAACAATAACGAGTTGGTGGTTTGTTTCGCAATTAATAATTGCTGCCTTTGTTCTTCTAGCTTTGCTTGTAGCGCATTAATCAGCTCTGAATTTAGGCTACTAAATTTTAGAACCAATTCGGAGTGCTCTATATATTTTAACTCATCCCCCAAAGCATTATATTCATTTTCTATCTGTTGTAACTCATTAAAGCTTGGCTTGGAATATTTGTATAATCTAGCGGTGCCTTGTCTAAAAATTAAATCCTCCAATAATTTACTGGTGCTTTGCGTTTGCGTATCAAGCCTTATCATTAAAGTTTGCAGCATTGACTCTTGCGTTTGCTGTGTCTGGCCAGTTTTTATTTTTTGTATGTCGTCACGAATATTTTCCGTCGTCAATACAGCCAGCTTTGTGTTATAAAGCTTGGGGTTTAAACTTAAAAATTCGCGAATTTTATGCACAAACATACGTGCGTCAATGTTAATTTTAGTTTGATCTACTACAATTTCAAAGTGTGGATTAACCGAATAGGCGTTTAATAATGTTGCTATTTCTTCATCTATAGTTTTTGCAAGTATGTTTTGAATGTATTCAGCTCGATTAGTTTGCACACTTAACTCTTCCAAAAATTGCCGCACACCAGATGGCATGTTTCGCAATGGTAGAGCTAAAGGATTAAAGGGCTGCGCATTGTAATGAATACCATGCCGCAAGTTAAACTCGCTAATTGAATCTAAAGTTTCTGGGTTTTTAATTTGTTCTGCACTGTAATTAAAAAATCCATCGTATTCGCCTTTTTTAATATCCCCTTTCACATAAGCCCATGCCATATGAAGAAAATATCTCCAATTGCTTTTGGTTTTATCTGAGCTCTCTGCCTTGGTCTTCCACATCACTCGCGGCCAATCAAGTACCTGCATAGACTTTGTAGGCAGCCCTGTCGTTTCTGAAAATTCTTTCAATAATAAATTCGAACCATGCGCTTGTTGAGTATACTTAGGAGTATATTTTGTAAGAAAACTTTGGTTTAATTCTGGATCTAAAACATAAACAGTTCCAACATGAGACATTATTATATTTATAAGATTGGGGCAAGATAAATAATTAGTAATATCTAATTTATTTACATCCACTCTATAATCATTAGCTACCCCTGGTTGTAATGCCTCTAGCATCTCTTTAGCGCCTGGCTCATCTAAAGTCACTGCAAAACTATCATTATAATCTTGTAATTTAAACTTATCTTCGTACTTCCAAAGACATGCTTGCGCCAACCAACCACCAAGGGAGTGGCCAGTGAAAGAATAAGTATAATCATATTTGTATCTTTCAATAATTTGTTTAGTAAAGTCCCATGCAATTGCTTCTTGGTTAGTAATATAGCGGGTCATGACGTCAAAGTCAGCAGTTAAACTTTTGCTATCTAATCCAAAATCTGTACCTCGGTGTGCAATGATGATATGTTTTTGCTCTTTGTTAATGTAAGCAACTCCAAAATAACCTTCTTTTTCATCTTTATGTATTCCTTCAGGAAGCAGCTCCCAACTATTTTTAGGCTCGCCACCACTATCCAGATAAGATTGCACCGCAAAATATACATGTTGATAATCAGAAGGCCTGTATGTTGAAAGCTTCATTTCTTTAAATTCCTTTTAAATGTGTGATTTTTCCATTACTATAATTTAGAGTTAATTTTTTAATCATTTATTTAATAAACAATTTATTATATTAATAAAGTTTTTGTCAAATAAATGCATCGCTCTACCTATGAATCAATTTCTTCAATTTATGATAAGCATTATTTACAACATTTTTATTTATATGCGGCTCAATGTTATGCTTAAAAAAACTATTAGCATAAGATGCTAGTTGCTGATTATTATAAAGCTCTAGACTGCGGTAAGAAGTCAATATTTCACGATTTCTTTCAATTCCGCAAGAGTTTGTAATCCATGACTCCATTGTATTAGCACGATTAATAGTTTCATGACTATTGGGGTGTTAGTGCATGATGGGACAAAATAGGCGTTGTTGCGCGAAGATTGCACTTGCACGAATTAGTTTAATGACTTAAAATGTTGTCCATACTATATCTTCATCAGGAACAACGCTTATGCCATACAAGCTTAGAAATTTACGCCGCCATAAATTTAAAAAGACTCGTTACAGAATTACTAACTGGCGCGATTACAACCAAGCTCTCATCAACCGTGGTTCAATTACACTTTGGCTATCACCAGAAATTATTAAAGCATGGCATACAAAAAACACCAGCAAAAATTACAAGGCAGTCAATTTAAATATTCTGATATAGCAATTGAAGCTGCGATTACAATTAAAACTGTATATCATTTGCCATATAGAGCAACGCAAGGGTTACTAGAATCAATTGTGCAATTAATGAATATCAACATTACTGTGCCTCATTATTCTAGAATATGCAGACGTGCGAGAATCTTAGAAATTCCAGCTCTTGCAAACATTAACCATGATGAACATCTTAACGTTATCATTGACAGTACTGGTTTGAAAATATTTGGCGCGGGTCTTTGGCATGAAGAAAAACATGGTTTAAAAAAGCGTCGTGAGTGGCGCAAGCTACATCTTGTAATTGACAGAAATAGTCAGGCAATCATCGCACAAGAATTAACAACTTATCTAGACAGTGCCCCGTAACCGTTCGGCTAACTACATCTACCGCAAAAGAAGCTGTACTGTTAATAAATACTTTTTAAATTAATGGAGTATAGCATGCAGGATTTAATTTCAATTGAAAATAAAAATTACAAAGCCAAACG
>Ga0209174_10000375_pt1 | contig 34771 bp, 38 predicted proteins | sample JI91814BDNA_FD_187505 | JGI IMG/M metagenome (GOLD analysis project Ga0209174, IMG submission 187505) | Wastewater effluent complex algal communities from Wisconsin, to seasonally profile nutrient transformation and Carbon sequestration -... | ecosystem: Engineered > WWTP > Effluent > Algae...
CGATACTATTTTCTTTTAGTAGAAAAGTCGATCTTGCGATAAAAGCTTGTGATGGTTCAATGTCTCCGATTGGGAATTTTTTTTCCATACACCAATTGCTAATAATCTCTTTAGATTTTTTATCTAATTCTCCCCAGGGAGGATTTCCCAATACTACATCAAATTTTTCTTCTACGAATTTATTTAATACAGTATCTTCTTTAATATAATCCTCTAACTGAAATGTATTAGCCCTTACTAATGTATTAAAGATTTCTTTTTTCGGTTTCGGTATTTCTTCAAAGTCATAAATTAAGTTTGGCAGCTTGTTGCCTTTCTTAATATTCTCTTGAATATCTTTTGGTTCTAGATAATTTAATAAAGCCAAGTAAAGGCTAAAAGATGTTATCCGCAATGCGTCTGGATTAATTTCAATTCCAAAGATTTGATCTTCTAAAATAGATTTCAGCTGATCGAAAGACAGTCTTCTACCAGATTTCATTGTTTTGTAGCGAACAATTCTTTTAAATGCTTCAACTAGAAAAATACCAGAGCCGCAAGCTGGATCTAAAATTTTGGGATTTTTAGCTAAAACATTTTCTTTTAAAACGTCTGATACAAGAAATTCAACTAAAGTGCTCGGAGTATAGTTCGTTCCTTTCTTATCAGTAGATTTACTTTTCCCTTCCTCATTTGTGGTAGTATTTTCGAGATGATAAAATGCTTCGTAAATTGTGCTAATTATTTCAATTGGAATAATATCGAATTTATACGCCCAGAAAAAAAGCATATCACTCTTAGCCTCTCCAAGCAAAAATGATTTTAGTAGGTCTAGATGTTCTTGCTTGATAACTTTGCTTTCGCTCACGTCCGAAGCAAATAAATCTCCATTAAAATCCTTACTTAGTTGATCAAATAACGCATAAGTGAATTCATGATTCGATAAAACTTTAAAAAAAAGTAAATCAGACATCTTCTGATCTAAGTCTGGTTTTACGGATTTACTACCGAGCAGCTTCATCCATTTCTTATTTTTTAAAGCAACTGATTCGAAGTAGTTCAAAGTTAAGATTTTCCTATCTTCTAAATAGCGAATAAAAATAGAACGACCAATTAAAGAATGAACATATTTACTTTTTTTATTAAGTCCTTTTGCTACTAATGTATCGCGAACATAAATTAAGTCATCTATAAATCTTGCTTCTGCACCTCGGTAATTAGAAATATTTTTTTCGTATGTATAACTATCAATACTCTCTCTAGAATACTCTTTTAATTTTGTTTGAATTTCCGAGATAGCAGCTAATTGTCGTAAGGCTCTTTGTTCTAATTCGATTTCATTTTTTACTGGCTCTTCATTTAAAGAATATAGAGTGAGTTCCCCTGAAACCAATACATAAAGAAGTTTAGGACGCATCATGTTCCAAGATTTATTATATAGCTCAATGATTGTATTTGAATTAATAGAATTTGATTCTATAAAAAGTATGAACGGATTATTTTCAACAAAGTATACTTTTTGAATTCCGATACTATGGGCAGTTTTTAACCAGTCACCAATTTCCAACCAAAGAGAATTCTTTTCTTCAAAATCCTTATAATTGGCGGAGGTAGAAAATAATTTTCCTGAATCGTAATCCAATTCAGAATAAACCGCTTCGATTAAATTATTTTCTTTACTCAATTTGCAATCTCTCTCAGAAAACTATACGTATGTATATTATCGTTATAAGCCAGTGATAATCTGATAAAAATTTAAAACTGATTCGACAATACTCCACTATGTCTCATACTGAATATTTACTATCTATGAGTCAAATCAAATTTTTAACAAAGATATATTTCACTTAGAAAGAAAAAACTAATTACCAATTCCTTTTTCTGTCATTTAAATATGACCCCTATACGCACGAAATGCATTCCAGGTAATTTGGGCTTGTCCCATATGGCTTGCTTCGTGCCAGTTTAGTAAATGTAAAATTTCTCTATGAGTCTTTTCAGCGGCTAAGTGAGGTTTGTCTTCAATTTTTTCGGGAGCGAGAGATTCAAAGTAGTTATAATACGGCTTCGTAGTTATTTCAAGAGCAGATAATATTTCTTCAATCTTTACAATGAGTTTGGAATTTGGAACCGAGCCATTTCCATACGATTTTACTAAATCGGGATACTTTGCATCCTGGTTCAAAATTCGAAAATTGAGATAACGGTCGTATGTCGCTGCACAGTGCATCAATTGCCATGCGATATGCGCTCTACCTTTTCCAAAAGGCATACTCCAATGAAGTGCTTCCTGTGAATACGGTGTTGCTTCTATTTCCCTGATAAATCCAATCACTCTAGAACGGATATATTTATGCTGATCAAGAAGTGCTTTTATTTCATTCATTCTAGGTTTTTTCCTGCCAGGTAAAGTTTTTATTTAAGAAATAATTTCCAGCAGTTGCAAGAACAATACCTGCAAAATTACAGAGGTAAGTTAGTTCAGGAAATAAATATTGAGGAAAAGTATCTTGAATCAATTGGTAAGTGAATCTCCATACAGAGATTTGAACAATAAAACCAATGATAGAAACTATATTAAATTTTATAAATCCTTTTACGTTAGCCGCAATCCCATCTATTTTTGAATCACTAAAAGTCCAAATATTATTTATAATATAATTACTTAATACACTGATTTCAAAACCAAAAGCAACTGCAAGAAACGGTTTTGTAAAATTATCATAATAACCATGTGCACTTGTAGGATGTAAAAAACTCATCGCAATAAATTGCCCCAACAAATTTACAAATACACCGGTTAATCCTGTGAAACCATATTTAAGAAAAGTAATAGATACAATATGTCCAAATCGAATATCATAAAGTGCGACTAGATAATTTTGAATCACAGAGCCTGACATTTTAGTTTCGCCGTGAATACGAGTTTTAAAAACAAATCCCACTTCTTTAGCACGAATTCCTTTTTTTCTAGCAAGGAATTCTAATAGAATTTTAAATCCACGCGGATTAATTACCGGCACTAACTCTTCGTATAATTCCCGTCTTAAAACAAAAAATCCAGACATGGGATCACCAACAGGAATTGGAAGCATGATCTTAGCGAGAAGTGTTGCTCCCTTACTCATCATTTTGCGGGTAATACCCCATTCGCCGTAACCACCATCACCTACTACACGACTTCCAACAACTATATCATGGCTGGCCAGTTCAGAAATCATCTTGGGGATAATATTTTCATCGTGTTGTAAGTCAGCGTCCATGACACCGAAGTATTTGCCATTAGCCAGAGCCATACCATCAAGGACAGCAGAACTGAGCCCCTTCTTGTTGACCCTTCTTAATACACGAACTCTTGGTTCATTTGCAAATTTTTCTTGAACAGTCTTCCATGTTAAATCTTTTGAATCATCATCTACTACAATAATTTCAAAACTGATGCCAGAAGCGGTTAATAGAGATATTACTCTCGGAATTAAGATGCAGATATTCTCTGCTTCATTGAAAGTTGGTATAACTAAACTAAAATCAATCATGCTAAAACTTTATTGTGGAATTACGTTTGCAGCATTGCAATTGATTTTACCTGAAATTGTAATTGCAGTTGGTGCAGAGCATTTTATGGAATTTAAAGTTGTGCAACTACTAGTTCCATTGGCATCACAATCTACACCATTGCTTGTTTTACATGTAGTACCGCTAGACATACAAGTTCTTGAATCTTGCGTAAAACATTTGGTTGTTGTTACTGATGAAGTGCAATTAATACCATCGGTAGTATTACATTCAATTGGTGTCGAGCCGGAGCTAGAAGAATTTGGTGTAAATGTTCCCCTCAAATTTAGGTCAACGATTAAAAAAGTTAAACTCTGAGCTGCATTGTTTGTTTCATCAATATAACCAAGGCTTTGACCTGACCACTTTATAGTTCCTTGTTTTCCTGTAACCGTATGTCCAAAAATTCCACCTGTTAGAGTAAAACCCTGTTGCTGATCTAAAGCACCTTGAAATTGATTGGAGTCATACTGAAACTTCATAGTCAGTGTTTCGCCAGTTTTAAAAACTAATTGGCTGAGAATAACTCGTTTCGAATTAGAAGTTCCCGTCGTTCCAGTAGTTGGTGCTGGGACTCCTGGTGCAGTAGTGCCCGTTGCACCGGTTGTAGTTCCAGGTGTCGCAATACCGCAGTTAGTCGTTAAAGATTTATCAATGTCACGTGTATAAAAATAAAGGGCAGCCGCTTCTGGAGAAAGTAGCCCAAGGATTTCAGGAAAAGCAAGATTTGTCTTATTTTCATCTTTACTTTTCAATGAAATATTTGTATTACAGGAAAATAAAACGAAAGTAAGTATTAAAATAAATAATTTATTCATGGCTGTCTTCAATCGTTTTATATATCTACTCGCACTTCAAGTAGTTTTTTATTTTTTGATTTGTAAAAAGTAGTAAACTGTCACCTCGAACCAGCTTCATCGTCCCCCCGTCGCTTAGTCGCACCCCAACGCCTTCGCAAGGTCTATCTTACAAATATAACAATAGATTAACGAATACTATGTTTGCCAGATAGATTTCTCACGGCGCAAACTCGGATGCCGCTAGTTCGAAATGACAGTAAACAATCATTAATCAGTGGTGACAGTCTTCATTTCACATAATGAATCGGATTCGTCTCGACTTTTTTTATTGCAGAGTAGATTGCGTTTCGGATTTCTTCGATAGAAAGAAGATAGTCAGGCTTTTTTCCTTTTTCAGAATAGATAGGAGGCAATTGGTTTAATGCATAGGCATAAACATCCTGAATGGAAATTTGTTCCCATCCCCACGCAGGATTTTCCTGGATAATGTTCTTTAGTTCATTTCGAATATCTTCTTCTACCGAATTAACAACTTTACTTGTCCATTTCTCGATGTGAACTACGTTTGATTGACTCATAATCCCTCTATTTCGTTTTCTTCTTTGCTGGCTTCTTCGTGATCGAAACTTTCTTTTTGCTCTTTTTGTTTTTCTCTTCTTCTAAGTAACTGAGTAAAGCATCCGGTGTCATGAATAAATGAGTATGATCTTTTCCTGTTCTAGAACAAGAAGAAGCAGAATAGTCTTTACATAATTTCGGACGAGTTGGATAAATTCCACACTTTCCATCCCCTTGTAATTTCGTGCAGGGGGTAATGAAGAGTAAATTCCAGCCTTTATCATTATCGATATAAATCTGAACATTCCTATGCAATAAATACCATACGTATAAATCAATTTGATCTTTCGATCTGGGTTTTTTCAAATCAACAGAAACATATCGACAACAACCTGTGCATTTACAACAAATCTCAGACACGGTCATCTTATCTTCATTTTCAAATTGTGGAAATACTAAAGGTGTATCCCCTTTTGTTAGTTCAAGCATTCTACTTTCCTTTTGGCTCTGTCCACTCGGGCGCAGATTGAATTTTTTTAAGTAAGTCTAGCAATTGCGTTACCGACTGTTCTCCTGCGTAAGAAGGGGAACTAGAAGAATACTTTTCGACTTCTCTTATAACAGGATAATAGGATTTGTTTTTCAAAACTGCTTTTGGGAAAAGCTTTATTTTAAAATGAATTCCATTTATTAAAAAAACATCTAACTGTGCAAACGTTTCAGAAGAAACCAATTCCTTTGCAACCGCAAAACCTTCTCCATCCGCTTCATCAGGAAATAAATCCGCTTTAAAAGATTGGAGGTAGGCGTATAAATTTCCACCATCCGTTGGATCTAATCTAAATTTTCCATTTGTAACTTTAAACCATTTACTGACTTGCGTTCCATTTTTTGTTTCTGGAATATTTTCAACCGTTAGGCGAACTCCTGCCGATTGAAATACGATACGGGCTACTTCAAATTCTCCAAACCTCGCATAATATCTTTCGCGAAGTTCAAAGGGAGAATTTACAAACTTATTAAAAATATGTGAGCCTATCGTTATTAGATCGCCTTCGGATAATAGGTAACGATAAGCCTTATCACGAGTTTCCTCTCCGAGATAGATTTTCTTTTCTACTTTGGAAGAGACAAGCATTTCTAGTGATGGGGATTTTTCTTTTGAAATTTGAAATTTTTCCAGAATTTCAGGCTTAGCTGGATTGATTGATTTAGTTGTGAGGACAGACATTTCTGTAAAAAGATTTTTTACATTATAGCTTCCTTCATAGAGAAATTTTTCCTTAGATTCTACATCAACTCCCTCGATTGTAAAATGAGGCTGGCTTTTAAGACCGGTTTCCATTCTCTTAAATAGTAACTCTGTTGAAATAAATTTTTCAAATTCAGACGAGTTCTTTTGTGGATAATATCGAATTTCCTCCGGATTGATTTTCCAGTAGCTAATTTCTGTAAGACCCTCTTCATGCCTCTCCTCGGATAAAAAAAATACAAATCCAAGAACTAAAAAGGCAAACGCAATTAGAATCGCTTTTTTCATTTTTTACGCTTCCTCATAAGTGTATAAGCAGTCAATAAACCAATCACAAGAGATGGATAAATAAATAAACCAACTGACCAGATAATTGTTTTTTGGGAATCTGTAATCGATACAATCTCACTTTCTTCTTTTTTAGGAATAATTTTTTCTGTCAGCGGAGATTGGTTTAACCAGTTTACACTATTTACAGCAAGGATTCCATTCAGGTTATATTGCACATAACGGTTTGTAATCCATGACGTTCCCGAATAAAGAATAACTCTCGCGGGATTCTCGGTCTTAGCGGGATTAGCCGCATCTTCCCTCGTTGTAAGGATTGTTCCGAGAAGAAAACTATTTTGTTTTTCTTCTTTATCAAGCTTACCATTTTTATTTATATCAGCAAATGAAGTAAAGCCTGACTCAAGCAATGGAGTATTGACTAATGTAGTATTAGCCGTAGGTCGCGATTCAAAATATCCATTTGCCAAAAAGAAAATCCCTGTATCTTTTTTTATAAACAACTCTTCGATTGGATGTGGTAGAAATTTATTCGCAATAATTTCTATTCGTCCTTCGACTTGTCGTAAATTTTCCTTTTTAAATCCCATTGCCCCTTTTTCTAGAAGCCAGGAAAAATCTTCAGTCCCATTTGGATCAATTGTAATGAACACCTTTCCATTTTTTTCAATGAAGGATAAGATAGTATTACGCGCTATGTCTGAAAAAGCGAGTGTAGGTCCTGCGATAAACAATACATCTGCGTCGTTCGGAATTTTATCAGGCCAGCCCTCTGCAAAGCCAAGCTCTTTGATCTGATAATTGTAAAAAGCTAGAATATTTGTCAGCTTTGTAATTTGCTCATCGGGTAGATTTTGAAAGCCTGCACCATAACGTTCACCATTAGCCGCTGTAAAATAAATATTTTTGCGAGAAGTAGATACGTTGATTACTGCCTGAACTAGTTTTCGCTCAATGTCTTCTAAATCTTTTTTATTTTGAATCACAACTCGCTCTTCCATATAAGGGTTTGAGTTCGAATCAGTAGTCGCTTTTAAACTTCTAACTAAAATGACTCCGTTTGAGACTTGCGAATAATCAGCCATTAGCTCCTTTTCCACGTCTGCGTTGATAAATTTTACGGAAATAAAAGGGCTAGCTGCTTTTAGTTGATCTAAAATAATTTCTACTTCCGGACGTATAAGACCGAGAGCAAAACTTTCTTCTCTAGTTCTATCATCTGATTCAAGGGGGCGCGGGAAAAACGCTGTTACCTGTATATCCTTTTTTACTTCTCTTAGAATTTGTCTTGAAGTCGTTGAAAAAGAAAACTTCCCGATTGAGCTTAAATCAAAATTGTAATTCTTTTGAACTGCAAAATAATTTACAGCAACAAGTAAGGGGCTAATCCAGAGAAAACTGTAAAGTGTATTTTGCAGAAGAGAGTTCTTTTTAATTCGCAAATTATTTTGAACTTGAACTGATTGATTGGAAACTTCCAATACAATTGTAAAAATTAAAAAGGCAAGGGAAGAAAGTATAATGAGTAAAAGTAAAAAATCTCGAATCTTGGGTAGAGAGCTAGCTTTTTCTGCAACACCCGCGAGTGTCGGAAAATCAAGATAATCCCTAACCTGGTAGAGCAAATAGGATATTAGCCCCATACCGGAAACCAGGAATCGGGTATTCTTTTGATTATCCACTTCTCCAATGCGCGATTCAATAAATCGATATATTAAATCAGTAGAAATAAAACCAAGAAATAGAAGACTCCATAAAAATTTTCCAAGTGAGGATGTAAAAATATCCACAGTTAGAAAAAAGACAAACAAAGAAACAAGAGAAATAAAAGGGGAAAAAGTTTTAAACTTCATGCTTAACCTACCCAACGTCTAGATTCAAGTGACTTGATTGTGAGATATATAAATGTAAATATTCCCGACAGGAAAAATACAAAACCAGAAAGAGGAAGCACTCCTTTAGAGAATGCAATAAAATGAGAAAAGATATGCAAATGAAAAAGTATCGACCTAGTCTTAGCTTGAAATAAATGGGAAAAGAAACCAAGCACCCAGAGAGTCATTACAATCAATACTGCAATCATAAGAGAAAGCATCTGGTTCTTTCCGAGGCTACTACCAAATAGCCCCACTGAGTAAATAAAGCATCCCAGCAAGAAAACACCCACACTACCCGTGAAAAAAATATAAAGCGGTGCTTTCCAGAAAGAATATAAAAGCACGGGAAATAGACCATTTATAAAAACAGTTATGATAAAACAAACAAATGCGCCAAATAGGAATTTGCCCACAACTATGTCGGCATCAGAAATGGGAGAAGTGTAAAGAAGCTCCATAGTGCCTTTGTTCTTTTCTTCTACAATACTTCCCATGGAGAGAATCATCATCGAGATTATAATGGTCGACATGAAGCTAAAGAAGGTAATAACAGTTGCCTCTTCATAATTATTACTTCCATGAAAATTGGCGATCATGACAAGTAGAGCGTTTAATACCGCCGTGCCTCCCAGGATCAAAGCAGCCATATAAGTGTTAAAAAACAATTTACATTCTTTTAAAAAAATCCATTTTATGTTTTGCATAATCAATACTCCGAGATTAGATTCTATTGATAAAAAACTGCTCCAGGGTTAGATCTTCTTTTTTTAAGAGTTCTAACTGGAAGTCTTTTGTGTGAAGACCTAAAAGCAATTGCTGTCGATAAGAGTCTATATTTTTAGGTTTCACAGAGAAGAGATAATAGTCATTAGTCTCTTCAACCAGTTTCACTTCTGATTCAGTCGAAATATCTTCTAAAAAAGCCTGGCAGGCAAGTTTAGATGTGCTTCTTAAACCAATTTGTAAAACAGAAAGTTTTTGCATTTCTTCTTCGAGTTGAGCTCTAGAATAATCGTAAACTAATTTTCCTTCCTGTAAAAATAAAAATCTATCACAGACAAGGTAGACCTCAGAAAGTATATGACTGGAAATAATAACTGTATGCTCCGAAGCAAGGTTCTTGATTAGGTGACGGATTTCTACTATTTGCTTTGGATCAAGTCCACTAATTGGCTCATCCATTATTACAATTTTAGGAGTTCCTAATATAGCCTGTGCTATTCCAACACGCTTTCTAAATCCTAAAGAAAGATGCGAGATATAATTGTCTTTGACTTCGACGAGGTTCGTTCGCTGACAAACCCGTGCAATTTCTTCTGCTGAATTTGAAATCCCTTTTAGATGTGCGACAAACTCTAAGTATTCGCTAACGGTAAAATCTTCATAAAGAGGAGGAGTCTCCGGTAAATACCCGACTTTTCTTTTTATCTCTAAAGGATCCGAAAAGGAATTTAATTCATCAATCCAAACTTCCCCTTCATTGGGAATCAAAAACCCACTTAGAATTCGAATGGTAGTTGTCTTTCCTGAACCATTTAAACCTAAGAGTCCAACAACTTCGCCCTTATTGATTTGAAAATTCAAACCATTAATAGCAGCTTTTTCAGAGTAATACTTTGTAAGATTTTGAACTTTAATCATAGACTTAGTTGAAACATAACTCAAAAAGGCATTCTATCCTCAACAAAAATTTTATTCACCAGGAGTCTTACTTAAAAATATTTTCTTCACCCGGAAAGGTTCCCTCTTTTACTTCTCTGTGGTATGTGGATAATGCTTGTTTTGTGATCGAATGCAAATCAGCAAAGCGTTTTAAAAACTTTGGCTTAAAGTCTGCGGCTATTCCAAGTAAGTCGTTAATTACTAAGACCTGTCCACTGGTATGCCTTCCTGCCCCTATGCCGATAGTAGGAATTGAAATTGAATTCGTAATTTTTTCACCTAACGATTCAGGAAGCATTTCCAATACAATCGAAAAGGCTCCTGCTTTTTCTAAAGCAATTGCATCCTGTAAAATTTTCCCGGCAGTTTTTTCATCTTTACCCTGCACTTTATATCCTCCGAGAACTTGATAGCTCTGAGGTGTAAGACCTAGATGCCCCATCACGGGAACTCCCATTTCAGTCAATTGGCGAATGGTTTGCAGTGCAATCTCGGAGGCTCCTTCTAGCTTAACAGCGTCACAACCTGTTTCTTTAATCGCAAGTCCTCCAGCGGATACTCCTTGTTGGGCGGAAATTTGATAACTTAAAAAAGGGAGATCACAGATAATAAATTTGTTCGGAGCTCCGCGCTTAACGGCTTTAGTATGATAAATCATTTCTTCTAAAGTGACCGGCATAGTGCTGTTATGCCCTTGCACAACCATTCCAAGAGAATCACCTACTAAAATTGTATCCATATCCGTTTCCGAAATAATTTTAGCAAACGAAGCATCATAGCATGTCACGACAGAAATCTTTTCTTTCTTTTGAAATTTCTCTTTGTATAAATTGATTATGGTTTGCATCGCCACTCCTTCTATCAACCGAAACGAAACATCTCTTCCGATTGAAGTCTTTAGAACTACAAAATTCCTATCAATTAATAAAGTCTAGCAGAATGTATTTGAATAAAATCGAGCTTGATTGCTTTTCTAAAAAAAGAATTTTTTTATGATAACATCGATTATAAAAAAATCATCCTTTTATGTAATGGAAGGCATTGGTCGCGAATACATGAAGCGAAGGGTGAAATGAACACAGATAAAAAAACTATAAAATAACGATATGGATTCATACCAAATCATGAATATTGAAACATTATCGTATCTTTTATCGGTGCTCTCGGTGTCCATCGGTGGTAATCTTTATCTGATCTTTTCAAAATCGAAAGTAATTGCCAAAAAAGATTAAAATTAAAATTGTCAACAATAGAGGCTTTTATGATTACATTATTAGATTTACAAAAATTACTACCTGATTCTAAAATTTACAATACCGATTCTCCCGAATCTATCCAAATCGAATCAGTCGCTACACTCTACCAGGAGAAACCAAACTCTATTACATACATCAGCGAAAAATCCTACCAGAACGATGCCAAAAAAGCTAAGGCTAATGCCATTATAACGCTGCACGGATGGGAAACATTATTTACACAACCTGTATTAGCAGTAAACCATGTAGATCTAGCACTCATAGAAGTTCTAAATATTTTTTATCCCAAACCTGCTACAACAGGTAAACGGGGGCAATACGTTATTATCCACCCTTCCGCAAAGATAGGAGAAAACACAGACATCGGAAATTTTGTTTCCATAGGAGAAAATACTATCATCGGAAAAAATTGCAGGATTGCAGATGGAGTTAAAATTGCGCATAACGTTGTAATAGGGGATGATTCGTCTATTGGTTCTAATTGTGTATTATTCGATGATGTAAGAATTGGAAAAAGATTTATTTGTTATGGAAATACAACTCTAGGCGGGGATGGATTTCGTTATGTAGATGTTAAAAGTATCTTACACCGCGTTCCTCAAATCGGTGGAGTTTTAATCGGGGATGATGTTCGTGTTGGTTCTAATTCTTCTATTGATAGAGGCGGAATTGATGATACAATGATTGGAGATGGAACTAAAATCGACAATGATGTGCAGATAGCGCATAACGTCAAGATAGGCAAACATGTAATAGTCGCTGGTGCAACTGCTATTGCTGGAAGTGCGGTAGTAGAAGACTTCTGTAAGATCAGTGGGTCATGCGCTGTAGCCGATCATATCACTCTCCCTTCCGGAACAATGATAGCCGGCGGCTCAGGTCTAAGAAATACTCCTCCTAAAAAAGATCTCTACGCAGGTTGGGATTGGAATCTAACCTTCATCGAATTTCAAAAATTCCGTGCAAACGTTAAGCATATTCTCAACCTAAACAAACTCGTCAAAAAAGTAAAAGACATCGAAGAGAAACTCGGAATGAAAGAGTAATAAAGTCAATGAAAAATGATTTATCCACTCGCATCTGTTTTTTTAAGTTTAAAATAAACTTTCTTAATAGATAGCCGAGTTAGATTTTCAGGTAAGCCTGTTGTTAATCGGTTTAATCCATGGAGATAATCCATAAATAGCTCTGCTTCAATTTCATTTACATTTTCCTCTAAGTGCATTTGAAAACTGGCAGAGCTTGTATGACTTATACTAGGTGGAATAATACGATTATCCGCTAGAAGTATCATAGATGGAGAATTTCTATCTTCAGATGTCTTTACGTCAGAATAGTCTTTTTTGAGAGAAAGCTCTCCAACTGTATTTCCTGTCTTACTATTTTTTAACATAATTCTTAGAGTTCTAAATAAATCTCCAGTTGGAAAGGAATGCGGAATCCCATTTGTAATAACCGTTACAAGAATTGTATTTTTACTAATTCGCTCTATTTCTAGAAATAGGGAAGAGTTTAGTTTCTCTCTATCATGTCCGCCAAAAAAAGAATGAGTTTCGTTGCTATTAGCCGCTAAGTGGCAAGCCTGGCATTCTCCATACTTTGATAGATAGGATTCTTTAAACTCGGTAAAAGTATTTTGCATAGGAAGATTGGAATATTCAAAATGTCCTTCTGATCGAGCCGATTTCAATGTAGGAAAATTAAATTGATGACAGTTGGCACAAAATTCTGATTTACCAATCTTTAGTTCAACTTGATAATCATGGGTTAATTCTCTATTATCTGCTTGAGACTTTGGAATTTTACTTACTAGAATTTTTTTGTTTCTGACATGACAGACATTACAAGAAATTCCTTCCTCTTTTAAGATTCTATTTTCTAGTGAAAGTCCATTTGCATTTCGATCTAACAGAGGTGCATGGCAGTTAACGCACCATTCCTTTGGCTCTCTTTCATGACTCTCTTTATAAAGTTCATTAGTGAAGGCAACACGATGCCTGGAATTATACCAGTTTTCAAAGACTTTTTTATGACAGGATTTACAGGATTTGCTATCTTGTAAAATTTCTCCTGTTGATTTATCGCGAATAGAATCTTCTTCTACACTGTAAAACACTGGCTCAATTCCTTTTGTAAATCTAAAAATACTTTCCTCTCTGCAAGAAACAATTAGAAGTAGAGTTATCAAAATTGATTTTATCACTGGACTTCCATTTTTTAATTTGGTATTCTTCATTCAATAAACTTATCACTGCTCACAATTCAAATCTTTAGGCGATAGCTAATATAATGTCCCTTACTTAAAAAAAGATTTGAAAGTCTATTGACAAAAATAATTCTAATCTCCATGAAACAAAAAACTACACTTATCTTTTTACTTTTACTAATCATTCTATCACTTCCAAATTGCAAGAAATCCTGGAATGGAACTAAGTATGAAATTCCGCTCGCAGCCTACGTAGTATCAACTTCTGCGTTAAATGTTTACTCGGCTCCCGATCTTAGCGCAAAGGTCGTCAAAAGTCTGCCTTCCAATTCCGAGTTTAAAATTTTAGAGCATAAAATTGTAAATCCAGCCTTCGAAAAAATTAGGTGGTATAAAATTTCTTTAGAAAATGAAATCGCTTTTCTAAGTGAACAAGTAGAAGAAAAAAAAGAAATATCTAGTTTTCAGGAACTTTCAAAGCCAGAAGAAGCTTTTGTATTTGCCTCCTCTCTTCGAGTTCGAAAAAATCCAAGTCTCACTGGAGAGGTAATTACCTCTTTGCCGCGAAACACTAAGATAGAAATTTTAGCAAATGGAATTCAATCAGAAGAAATTGATGGCAAAAATGATAAATGGGTAAAAATAAAAACAAATGATGGAAAAATAGGATTTTGTTTTAGAGGATATTTGTTGTTTAGCTTAAATCCTGAATGGAAAGAAGAAGCTTATCCAGGCTATATAAAAATAAAAAATAGTAACGTTCTACAATTTCCAACAGGTGAAAAATTTAACGATAAAGAAAAAAGTGAAACTATTAATTTCCATTTTTCGGTAGCGGAAAATTTTATTTATCCCGTAAAGACAAAAGCAACAGTCAATGGAAAAACATTTTATTCCGTTGAGGAAAGTTTTAGCAATTGTGGTCAATTTGATTGCGAAGGAAACGGAATCGTTTACTTTTGGATTGCGGAAGAAGATGTAGATTACTTTAATTCGAGTATTTCAGAATATACATTCAAAGAATTTGGATTTGAAAATGAAGATTTATTTAAATATGTAGTTTCCAAAATTGGAAAAACCGTTGATGTAAGAAATATAAAAGTAGAGCCAGTTGGTGAAAATGCAGAAGGAACTTCTTTTTGGAAATTGTCTTTAGATTTAGATACACCCTATTATAAAAACGGGCAGGATGAATACCAGGGCATAGTTCAAAAAAGCAACGGACAATACTCAGAAGTTTACACAGAAAAAAATGGTTCTTATATTTCTATGCATGACTTTGATAAAGATGGAGTTTCCGAAATTCAAATTAGTTCCGGTGGAAGGATGAATAGCGATACAACCTTCTATGCAATCAAAAATAAAAGACTTGTAAAACTTTTAGAATTAGAAAGCGGCGAATATTATATAGACAATGGAAATTCTTATAATGCTAATTTCGAAATCAAAGATGATCGCATTCTTTTTTCAAAAACACAAAATGAAAAAACGAATAATATAGTTTATCTTTATCAAAACGGAAAGTTTGTAAAAGAAAAATAGAAATTTTACAAACTAAAAGCTTAAAACAAAACTGGTCTCCTCTTTTTTCAGGATGAATCTTTCGCTTAATTGGAACCAGTTATTGCAATTGTATTTGCACCTGAACCACCTGTAGAGCCACTTGCAATAGAAGTCAGGGTTCCATCTATTGCACTTACTCGGAGAACCTGGTAAAGATTCGAACCAAAATTTGAAACGACTAAAAAATTTTCAGAAGAATCAATTACCATATCCGAGACATTGTTTGTTGCAGTGAAATCGATTACGAATGTAAGCGCACCCGTTGCCTGATTGATATTATAAAGTCTGATGGTGGTTGATGATTGCCCGGCAACATATAAGTATTTTCCAGAAGGCGATATAACTAAATGTTCTGGTCCAAAAGGTAAAGCACTAGTAACCACTTCACCAGAGAGAACTCCCGTTGTAGAATTTAGATCGAATTTTCTGAACTTAGAAGCAGTTCGATCAGAGGAATATAAAAAATTACCATTTGGATGGATGACAAGTTGTTCCGGGGTTCCAGCTGCAGTTAGATTGTATTGAGAACTAACGGTTAAACTTCCCGTTGAAGAATTGATACTATAAACTCTGACGCACTCAGATCCAGTGGTTCCATCCATTACATAAGCAAAGTTAGCATATGGATGGACACGGATCCATCTACTCGTTAGTCCTGTTGCAACGCTGTTGACAAAGGTTAATACACCGGTAGTTTGATTCACAGTATACGAGGCAACAAAGCTCCCAGTAGTTCCTACTGAATAAACAAATTTTCCAGTTGGATCTACTGTAATGGACTCAGAATTATTTGCCTGAGCAACGAGCGATCGTGTAGAAAGGGTTCCAGTTGCTTGTATCGGTTGAGAACCAACGTCGCCTCCGTCAAAAGTAGCACTAAATAAAAATCTTCCTAATGGATCAGGAGATAAATCCCTACCTTTTCTTGCTCCGCCTAACGCACTATTTGCGCCAAGGCTAGTCAATGCGCCGGTTGCTACATTGATGGAAAATTGTGAGATATCATTACTTGTAAAATTCCCAAAATAAACAAATTTTGGTCCAGAAAAATCAACTTTAAAAGTAGTGGTACCCGTAACGGAACTTAAAGCGTTAGATGCTGTAATGGTATAGGTGCTGAGGCTTGTGCCAACAATTGGCGTGCCGGAAATTACACAGGTAGATTGGTTTAAACTGAGACCAGTGGGAAGTGCTGGACTTGAAATACAAGTAGTAGGTGTCCCTCCAACAATCACAGGTGTAATGTCAGCAATTGTAGTACTTTGTTTAAAATACGAGATGCCAGTTGGATAAGTCAGTGAAGTGAGCGATGTCTGGGGAGTGGAAGTGATTGAGTTATTTAGTTTAGAGGAAGAGCGAAAACCGCAAAAGTCTGACTTGTCGCCTATCAGAGTTCTTACAATTGCGGACTTTTCAAAGCTTTTCGATGAAGTGTCACAGAGACCTTCTAGTTCTGGAGGCTTACAATTATTATTCCAAATGGAGATAATGGCCAGAATTATAAAATATTTTAAAGCATGAATTCTGTATCCGGCGACTAACGCAAAAATAGAATGAAACATTTTACCCTCATTAATATATACTAGAAAAAAGTTAACGGGGATTGTCATTTTTTTTTCTGTTAGAGTTAAAAAAAGAGGTGTTTCGTCATAATGAAATTGGCTTAAAAAAAAATAGCGCTTGGTAGAAGCAAATGCAGCATTTTCGATTTGCAAAATGTGTAATTTATTTTGACACTTAATATCATTTATCCGATGGTAATATGAAATTTTATTGATTGCAATAGAATTATAAACTCTAGTTAATTGTCTACCATGAGAACTTTTAAATACATTGCATTCGGCATATTTATTCTTTATTCAATTTCCATTTTTCCGGAAACAATTCTCTTAATAGGAAAAGAAACTATTAAAGGAAAAGTAAAAAATCAAAATGCAAATTCTGTAGAAGTTGACGTGGAAGATAAGATTGTTAAAATTTCTAAAGAAAGAATTTTGAAAATAGTTTATCGTGATTTAACAAAAGAAGAAGAAAAAAAAATTCGCGAAGAAGAAGAAAGAAAATTAGCCGAACGACAGAAAAAAAGTCTTCCCCAAAAAGAAGAATCTTCTTCTCAAAAAGAGGAAATCAAGTCTACCGGAAGTGAAGGGACAGAAGACTTAGATAAAAAGAAGAAAATGGATACAATACATAATAGACCAACACGTTTAGGGGTTACTGCTCGTTCTTCTCTACTACCGGGTTGGGGTCAGTATATCGAAAAAAGATTCTTTGCAGCCGGTAGTTTCGCATTTTTAATTATAGGAGGAAGTATTGTTTTATACAACGAAAATAAGCACTATCGAAATTCCTTAAACGATTACAATACAATGTCAAATCCCCCACTAACATCACAATTTTTTCTTTCAGCTTTAGGAGGCAAATTTTCATTCAATGAGTATAGCATCTTACTTCTAAACAATCAAAAACAAGCTGTCGTTAAAAATTACCAGGATACAGTCAAAATAAGTTATGCATTAGCCGCTGTTTATATTCTAAATATTATTGATGTATTTCTATTTTATAACTCTGATGCATTTACTGAAAATAAGGAGAGGGGATTTTTATTAGATTACCAAACCCAGGCTCTTTCAAGGGAAATACCGATTATCCCCAAATATACAGTGGACGGAATTTATAACTTCGGATACCAGTGGAAATTTTAGTTTGTCTTTCGAATAATCTGCATTCAACTTCTACTATAATTCTCTCTTAAAAATTAAAAGCATAGATACCACTTTTCGTAAATATACCAAATGACAAAAGGAATTTCCCACAAGACTTATAAATTTAACAGAGAATTCTTTGCATCAAAAATTACCAAACTTAAAGTTATTGGATACCATGCATTATCCGTTAAATATAAATTAGCCCAGCGGTGTTTTACAACTTACTTTTAATAGACAATTTCCTAACCATAAGTGATTTTCAATCCCCCAAAATATGATCGATAAAATTTGGATAGGAGAAGTTAAAAAATCTAAGCCAATGGAAATAGGATAAAAAACAGGATAAAAAGACCAAACACTTTTATCAATTTTTTCATCTAAAGCTCGATTATTAAAAACAAAAATGAGTCCCGGTTTTATTTTAGTATTTTTGAAATTTAGCTTAAATACTTTGCTTAGATGTTTAGGCTCAATAAGCTCATTTTCAATAGTCAGTAAACCAATAAAGTAACCATTTTCCAATTCAGGCATTTCTCTAAAAATAAGTTTTTCTTTTTTACTATCAGGAATTTTATAAAAATCATCCATGGTTACCCATTTTGGTTTTCCATTTACGGCTACTACTTTGTAACCGTGTGAACTTCTATACATTTGTAAAATTTTTTTTGAATCAAAAATTAACCAGATTTCATCAATTCCATTTATAGAATAAATCGATTCAATTTTTTGGTTTTTTAAAAATCCTCTTATTTGATTTTTACACTTAATAAAACTACTATTTTGACAGAATTGATCAGCTGGAGAAAAAGGATTATAGTATATGCTAAAATTTTTTTTCAAATCAATTGCGATATTTAATTCTTTTAACCAAATTTTATTTTCTAACTCTTCCACTTCCTCAAAAGAAACATTTTCTAAATTTTCCAAATCTGAATTACATTTATAAAGCGTATTTTTTTCATTTAATTCTAATTGAAAGTATTGTTCCACTAAATCCTTAGCTATACAATTTTGATTTTCTCTAACTTCTTTATTTTGATAATCTCCGATTAAATATACATTTGAAAACCAATTGATTTGGAAATTAGTTTTATTTTGAAAAATAGATTTAATTTTATAAGGAGAACTTTGAAAAGTATTTCTATTTGATTTTTTATGAGTTCTGTATTCATTATCTTTGGAGTATAACGCAATAGTAAAACAATTTTGAAATGAAAAAGTTAATAATAAAAATACAATTAATTTAAATTTATACGCGGATATTTTGAAATTTTCAAGAGCTATTAAAATTTGCATATATAGTTTCTACATAACTTTGATTTTATACGCTCTAAAACCTTAAACCTATAATTTTTACATTTATCAGTTTGAATTAAACGATGCAATGGAAATTTTATTCTATAATTCTTAATGTTATCGAAGCAGGGACTATTCATAAAATCAACTCCAAATTTATTACAAAAAAAGTTGTTTTTCTTTTTTCAAAATTGATTTTTTTATTGTAGTAATGTTTTTTATGGATTATCCTGAATTTCACTTTGTGTATTTTGAAATGTGTATTTTTTAAAAATAGTTTCAGCTCGTTGGTCATCAATTGAAATGATCTTATCTCCTTTTTTAAGTCCTGGTAATTCACCGGAACTCCCTTTCCTAAAATCAAAAATGGTCGGATTACTCGAATAATCCGCTGGATCAAACATAAGACTGAATGTAATAATTTTTCTTATAAAAAGATGTTTTGAACTAAACGGGGGGAATCAAGGAAATTAGGATTAGTAATACAAGCTTTCGAGTTAAATTAACGATCATTGTAATTTGCCGCTCACATAATTACAAATCGTCTTTCTAGTAAATTGCATTCAACTTCTCCCATTCTAATTCCACAAATTAAAAGCTTGAAGCAAAATTGGACTTTCGTTTCTTTCATAATGAAATGTTATGAATTGAACGTTGTAAAAATCGTATGCTTGCCTTCGCATAGGTTAATACCGTGTTGCCTTCCCCGTTGTATGTAATGGAGGTTGGTATGGGCGTTCGGCGAATCAGGTGGATAAGTGATATTATTCTTATTATATGCCATTAGCCGTTATTTTTAATTTGAGGTAATCCAAGTTGGTAGCATTTGTTCGGTAGATTCGATACATTCTTTATATTCATTCTGAAATATATATAGATAAAGCGGATAGTCCTGAACACTCCAATTCTTTTTTGTAGCATTAACTCTATAAATTAAAACTAGTTTACATCTTTCTTTGTCTCTCTTTGGATTATAATCTTTATCAACCACTTGACAATTTATAAGAAAAAACAGAGCTAGTATACATTTAAAGAATAATTTCAATTCGGTATATTTTTATTCATTTTTAATATTGACTGTAAGAATAAAACTCATAGTGGAAGTTGGAATCTTCCTGCTAGAATTCCTTCGACAGAAATATCTTCGTCTAACTTTTCCCAACGCAGCGCGAAGTTACCACGTAGCTTTACTTCCTTTAATTCTTCATCCGTAGCTTTTTTTAATAATTTAAAACGATTAGCAGGAAAAGCAATAACTCTTCCATCGTGTAATTCAATAAAAACCATTCTCTTTTCTACCCAGGTTCTTATTGCTATCGCTTCCGCAGTTTGTTTATTCTCGACCATGGTACTCATAATATTCCTTCTTAAGTAAGTCTAAATTATCATAAATAATTCTTTCAATTTCATTTAGATCGCTTCCTTTTATTCCCTTGTTCTTCGCTAGCATAACAGGCGTTAGCCAAAACTTACAATCCCCATCTGGACTCTCTATATGAACATGTCCGGGTTCATTTCCTTCATCAGAGAAAAAATAAAATCGAAATTGTCCTTTTCTTAAAACTGTTGGCATAATACTTTATTTATCACAGTAAACCTAATCTAATAAATGTCGTAATCCGAATGAAAGTCAAACAAATTTTTATTCTCAATGTACTTTTTTCTCAACCTTAGAGTTAAAAAAATCTCATATTTCTTGAATAGATATAGACTAATAATAAATCTCAATGTAGTTTTTTCGATATTACCGGCAAATGAGATGTAACCGTTTCGAATTCTTTTTGTCCACCTGTTACGGTTGGAAATTTATATAGAGTTAAAACTTTGCCGGAATGTATCCAACATTGTCTAGAAAAGATAATACTTATTAACCGCTACCTCTTTGCAATCTAACCTTTTCAAAATCCCCTATTCTTACCCTGATTAAAGTTTTTGGCAATGGCCACCATTCAGAACGATTATCGCATGTTTTCCTGTCTTGCTCTTGCAATAGGCAGTTAAGAATCATTGTATTTAGGCTATACGATGGAATTCTACTCACATCACCATTATAGTTATTAAATACAATAATGAAAGCCAATTCACAAGAAGGAGAACGTATTCTATTCGGCTCTGCATAACAAGCAGCACGCCCATCACCGCAATACATACAAAGAGATATTAAAAAAATTAGAAAATAAATAAATTTATTCATATTAAAAACTCCAAAAATTACAAGACCCAGTTTTAGCACATACTTTCGGAAGCCTAAATCTCTCAGGTCTAACACTGAATTGCCCTGGACGTGTATTCCCAGCTATAATAGTTACAGCAGCAATATAAGGATTTCCAAGTGTAAATAAATAAGAATCAAGAACTGTAACTCCAATATCGCTTTTCTTTCTAATAATCTACATCCAACTTCTCCCATAATTCTATCTTATTCTAATCCTACAAAGTTAAAAGCTTAACGCAAAATTGGACTTTCGTTTTTTTATAAAGAGATGTTATGAATTGAACGTTGTAAAATTTTATTTGATTCTGATTTATTTAATGCAACCCTATATTTGAATATTTAACATTACCGACTAAAACAAAGCAATCGTTTACTGATGTTGTAATTAATACACTATGAACAAAGACTCTTCTATGATAAACAGTTATATTTTCTAATTTATTAATTTCATTTTGATAATTAAAGAATATAAGTTGTAAATAGTTTTCTTTTTCTTTCCATCTTACAAAGTTTACGCAAGCCTGAATTTTTTTATACTTAATTCCATTGAGTTCATAACTGGAATCTCGGTAAGAATCTGTTATCCCCAAGCTGTTCAACCTGAAGAAATTAAATTCCTCATAAATGCAATAGAAAATATTATCGCAGTCCTCCTCGACCATTAAGAACTTATCCTTCTTTGAATCAGGGTTCAATTCTTCAAAATTCATTTGCTTTGATTTAACTAAAAATTCATAATCAATGGAACAATTTATTAATAAAAAAGTAACAATACTAGCACTGAGTAATTTCATTAAATCAAATCTTTTAGTGAAAGTATTTTTATGTCAGGGATATTTTTAAGTCTTTCATCGTTGGTTATAAAACAGTCACACTTTGACTCAATCGCTGTGCTAATTTGAATTGAGTCAATACCTTTCAGAAATTTATGGTAAGCTCTTAGTTCCGCAGCTTTAAATGCGATATTTTAATTTGTCTGGAGTAATACGACAATACTTTCCAAAGATAATTTTCTCTCTAGTGAATTAAACACACTAAGTCTTTACTTGTCATTAAGCTTTTCTTCCTTTTCATTATCGCACTGAGCCAGTAAGGTTCAAGTGCCTAACATTCTTAGTCGCCCTGCTAGTCCTGTTGGCGTGAACAGCAATGTCAGTTCGAGAAGCAGCTTCCAAACTTGCGCTAGTCGAGAACTACTAGTGGATAATGCCTGTTTTTCTTGCTGTTCTCGACTTAAGCCTGTATCGAGCGGAGTCGAGATGCTCGAACTGACAATTTCGTTATAACGCGATTTATTCGTATTAGCCATCAAAAACTCCTACTGCATTTGGTTTCACAGGTTTTAGTTGCACTTGAGCAGGACGAGATGAAAGAATAATCAGTTAGCGTTGATAGGGCAGAGATAGTACTACTCGTACCGCCTGCGGAAGCCGTCGCATCAATTTTAATTGAATAGGCAGTATTTGCCATGCCGTTACAAATAGTATAAACTACAGAACCTCCGCTAACATAGGAAAAAGAAAAAGACGGATTTAGTTTTCCTTGAAAAATATAATCGCTAGTTGGCGTACTAGTCGTGGTTTGTAATCTTGAGATATTATTTCTTTCTAAAGAATTATTTTTTAAGTAAATATTGCAGGTTACTTTGTCAAGATTATTGGTTTGAGTTATAGTTCTTGATCCCCCGCTACCGTTACTACTATCGAAAATATCAATGTCGGTATTGGAAGAAATCGTTGCACTTAAAATAAAACTGTTGCCATTGGAAACTCCAAGCCCGTTGTTATTAAATCCAGACGATGATGAAAGGGAAGATAAAAATGTGTCATTGGGTTCAACCTCGCTTCCAGTGGAAGTTGTTCCTGATGATGCACTAGATGATGAACCTCCAACAGCAGTTGTAATTGCTCTCGAAACCAATTGGTTTTTCAAAATACAATCTCTTGTTTTATTTTTGCATTGGTCTTTGCATCCTTTAATTTCGCTACACTGATTGAATAATAAGACTAGGATTGGAAGTAAGTAGAGGATAATAGTGTTTTGTCGTTTCATGTTGTCCTGATTTTTTTTGATAAAAGTAACCGTAATTGCTTTTCTTTGTATTTAGGATATTCCTATAGATTTCAAGAAAAGCCTGGTTTTAAAACCTGTCAACCTCTTTAAACAAATACATAAAGTAGATCAAATTCACTAAAGCCCCAACGGGGCGAAATACTCTCCGCATGGGGGTCAGTTCAACCCATGCAAAAATTCATAAATAAATTCATGCAAAACTTCTTACTAAAATCATTTTAAAAATCCAAATAAAGATTCATCCGAAATTTCGAATGGAATTTCTATAGAACGAATCAATTTCGAATAAAGATAACTACTCGTATCACTTCCCATAAGATCTCCTTTACTCAAGTCCGGTTCAGCTACGCTTATAGAGCCGCTCTATCACCGGTCATTGGGGCACTTTAGAGCGGACGTATACCGGTTCTATAAGCGGAGCTAGAGCGTAGATGCGTAAAAGTTAATAATAAAAAGGTATTGTAAAAAATCCTTATTCGATAAGAATAAAAAATAAAGTATGAATCAAAATCAATCTATCATGTCCATTCTAGAAGCAGAGATAACGGATATTAGCCTCATTCTTCCATTATTTAATAAGTATCGAAAATTTTATGGAGTAGAGGCTAGACCGGAAGATACAGAAGCATTTATTCGAGAACGAATGGAGAAAAAACAATCTAAGATTTTCCTGGTAATGCAAGGAGAAGAGGCAATCGGTTTTACCCAATTATATCCATCCTTTTCTTCCTTATCACTGAAGTCAGTTTGGATACTAAATGATTTGTATGTAGAGGAAACTTTTCGCAACCGGGGTGTAGGCAAAATGCTATTAGACGCAGCAAAAGATTTTGCCATAAAAACCAAAAGCAAAGGTCTTACCCTTTCTACTGGAATCGAAAACGAAACAGCCCAAAGCCTCTACGAAAAATACGGATTTATTCGCAATGAACATTTCTATGAATACTTTTTGTTCTTTTAAATAGAATAACACCAATGGCTTCACGGTAAATTTTGGGTTACAGTTTATTAGCCTGATAAAAAAGAAAAACGTTGTTAGTTTTTCTTTTTTTGTTTTTGGATAACAGAAGTTCCTTCGAATTCAATTCTTTCGTCATTCACTGAAACAAGCTCTGACAACTCATAAACATTTTTATACCCATACCCATAAAGATTTATATAAGTTGGAATGTTTAGCGCAAGCGTTAGCTGTTTGCCGTCATTTCTATTCACAGGAGGAGCTGCAATTTTAGTTGCAAAGTTTACCTGGTCGTCTTCAAAATTATTATTGCAATAAATTAATATCTTTGTATCAAATTTTGGAATTTTCCTGGCAAGATTATTTTGAGTAAAGTCAGAGAAGTTTAAATTAATCGCACCTTTTAAATGTTTACTTTTATACATTGCACTCGAGCGAGTATCAAGTATAATGATATTATCCTCTCTTGTCATAGATAAGAATTTATCAAGATTGACTAGTCTTTCTTTTCGATGAGCTTTGACTTCACTTACAAGTTTTTCAAATGCATCATAGTCTACTTTCGCAGGGTTACTTATTTGATCTTCTGCCTGAATAGATAATAGACTGAGGATAATGGCTAATAGTATATATTTCATGGCAATCTATAAATCCCAATCACCAAAAGCTTCGGGTTGGTATAAAATTTCATCTACCTGGAAAAACTTTGTTCCTTTTTCTCCGTCCCATTTTACTACATCCCCTCTACGAGATCCAAATACGGCTGTTCCGTATAATCCAAGGATTGAAATTTTATTTTCAGAATCAACTTCTTGAGGATACACAAGAGTATACTCAAATCGTTGTCCTGTTCCTAAATCCTTTAATCTAAATTTGGATCGCATTGTGATTACATCGGCGGGAATTTTTTCTGATTTTATAGCAGGAACTTTCTTTATTTCTTTTTCGAAAATTTGGCTGAGAGATTTGTTTGAACTTAAACAATACCCTTCTTTTAAAAGATTTAAAATTCGTTCTTTATCTAGTTTTGTTATTAAAATTCCATTTCTTAGCATCTTGCAAAAACTCCGAAAATTAAATAAGACTCTATCGAGCTAAGCCAGAGAATAGAATATTGCCAAATAGAAGTCAAGTTTTTTACAGAAATCTATTTCAAATAACTTACAATCTTTTCTGCAACGATTTCACATTGATCGGGATTGACGCAAAAATCATGTGTAACAATGATATTCAAATCCGAACTTGATTCATAACTTAAATACTCAGTGTATATTCCTGAAATGATTTCGTTCTTTGCAGTCAGCATAATAAATCCCTATTTCATCTGTCGCTTTTGAAATAATACAATTCCAATTCCACTGTATAGAATTGAAAGTAAAATCAGGGCTGTAATTTCAAAACCAATTTCATTTAAGTTAGCGCCAAAATTAAAAACTTTATTCATAGCATTCACAGCATGCGTCGGTGGCAAAAAATCATTCCAGGAAACTGGAAATTCTCCAATTCTAAATAATTCATTTTTAGGAAACGGATACATGGAGCCGGAGAACCACATCAAAATAAAAAGAGGAATATTTCCAATCGTCAAAACATCTTTTCCATTTCTACAAAAACTAGCTACGATCAAACTCGTTCCTTGAATCGAAAGTATACAAAGAACAATCGGAAGAAAAATACCGAGGCTACTTCCCTGAAATTTGAATCCAAATAAAATCGCAGTTCCCATTGTAAATCCAACAGAAACAACTCCAATTAAAAACTGTGCAAGTCCAATTCCAATAAAATATTCGAAAGTAGAAATGGGAGCCAATTGAATTCTTAATATTGTGCGCTCTTCTATTTCTCGAATAAACGCAATTGTAGAAGTAAATAAAAGCATGATGATCGAAAATACAATGAGTCCGGGAACAGCCATTTCAAAATCGTTCTTTGTTCCCGAACTTCCTGAAAATGTTTCGTTGTATTGAATGAATTTTTTTACTTTTGCAATCTTATAAGCGAAGGATTCAAGTTCGAGAATAACAAGCGTTACCCCGACAAGATACATCGGGTTTGTCATATCTCCGGTCATTTCGGCTTGGATTGTATTTTCTAATTTTCCTGACTTACTTTTTTCTAATATCTCTGAAAAGTCTTCTGGGAGAACAAAGCCTGCATGTATCTTTTTTTCTTTTAGAAGAATTTTTAATCCTTCTCTATCCTTCACATCTGTGATTTGAAATACATTGAATTCATTCTTCTTTTGTGTTTTTAAAATTTCAATCCATTCCCGGCTGTAAAATTTTTCTTGAAAGCCTCGGTCTAAATTTACAATCCCAATACTTAAAGAATTCATTCCACCGGAAAACATCATCCAGTATAAGAAGACAAAAAAAGGAGATGCGATAAGCGTAATAATCAAAGGCCAGAAGTCTCGAAATTGCTCCAATATATTTTTTTTAAATAGAATCCAGATTTTCATTCGCGTAGACTCCTTCCTGTCAGGCTAATAAAAATATCTTCTAGTGTATCCTGCCTGATTTTAAATTCTTTCGAGAGAATTCCTTCTCTTTCTAATCTACTTAAAATCTCAGGTAGTTTCTCTTTAATATTTTTTCCTGATATAAAAATTCTATCACCTGCTACCTTTACAGTTTGTTCGAGAGTTGCAAGACTCGTTTGTAGCTTATTTGCATTAACCGCAGTCTCCATTTCAAGTTCTAGAATTTCTCCTTTTCCATATTTTCTTTTTAGAAATTCAGGCTCGCCTTCTGCAATCAAAGTTCCTTTATCAATGATAGCAATCCTATCACAGATACGATCCGCCTCATCCATATTATGCGTTGTAAAAATAACTGTTTTTTTTCTGGCGAGAGATTTTATAAAGTCACGAACTAAAACTCGACTCTGTGGATCAAGCCCTGCTTCAGGCTCATCTAAAATTAAAATTTCCGGGTCATGCATAAGAGCGAGTAAAATATTGAGTCTTCTTTGCATCCCTCCTGATAAAGTCGAAGCGATTTCGTTTTTCTTTCCTTCAAGTCCTAATTGCTCTAAGAGAGCAAGACTTCTACTTTCAGAAGTATTTTTATCGAGACCATATAAATTTCCCATAAAAACCAATTGCTCTTTACAAGTAAGAAGTTTCCAATAGACAAGACTCTGTGGACAAATTCCAACTCGTTGTCTTGTTTTTTTATCTTCTGTTGCAACTTCCTTTCCATGAAAAAAGATTTTGCCATTATCCGCTCTTAGACTTCCGGCTATCATAGAAATAAGCGTGCTCTTTCCTGCTCCATTCGGACCGAGTAGTCCAAATAATTCACCAGAGAAAATTTCTAAGTTTATACTTTGAACAGCTTTTATATCACGAAAACTTTTCGATAAATTTTCTATTTTTAATACTGTTGTTTTAGAAATGCTCACGTAGAAAATCCCTCCTGAATTAAACAAATATATTTACATATTAGAAATTCCACTGTATTAGTCCCGTAAAATTTTCAGGGGAAATTAAAATCCATTTTGAATATATAAAAATTACTAAAAGTTTCATTTAAATTTACTCTACTTATAAAAAGTATCTTGTGAAAAAAAATATAGAAAATAATTTTAGTCATTTCGGAGGAAGAATGAGAATGAATCTTATTTCAATTTTTATTATGTTAGGGCTAATCATGATTAACTGTAAATCCATGCCTAGCCAGGGACCAGCAGCAAAAGACAGCGCTGTTTTAGGAGTAAAGGTAAAATTTAACGGAATGATCAGCGATACGCCAGCAGCCAGAGATTAAAATTAATCTCTAATTTTATTAGCAATCCATTCTCATTGGAGATTAATTTTATTACAGGAGAAATAATCAAATGGCAAAACTTAGTTCTTTCACTTTCATTTCACTTAACGGTTATTACAAAGGAAAAAACGAAGACATTAGTTGGCATAGACATGGAGCAGAAGAAAGTAAGTTTTCTGCAAAAAGTTTAAAAACAGAAAGCATACTTTTATTCGGAAGAGTTACTTTTGAAATGATGGAAGGTTTTTGGCAAACAGATATGGCTTACAAAATGGATCCTGCTACTGCAAAGGGAATGAACGAATCCGAAAAAATTGTTTTTTCTAAAACATTAAAAAGTTCTAACTGGAATAATACGAGAGTAATCAATAAAGATTTAATTTCTGAAATTAAAAAACTAAAAAAGACATCTAAGAAAGATTTAACAATTCTTGGAAGTGGAAGCCTTATTAAACAACTTTCAGAGCACAAACTTATAGATGAATATCAAATTATGCTTGATCCAACTGCGATTGGAGAAGGCGAAACTCTATTTAAAAATATTAAAAATAAGTTAGATTTAAAACTTCAAAAGTCAAAGGTATTTAAAAGTGGAGTCATACTTCTGATTTATTCAAATTAAAAATCAATCTTTCTGAATTTTCCAATCGGGAATATAAATCTCATGAATTTCTTTTAAAGGTTTCATTTTTTTTAAGACTTCTTTCTTTTCTTTCTCGGAAGGAAAGAGAAGAAAGAATTTTTTTCCTGTCGAATAGAAGTATTTTTTTCCTTTACTACTATCCATTCCTTCCCAATGCGGATACTCTAAATTATCCATTATAGTATTAGCAGTTTTTTCAGAAATTTCTTTTTTAAAAACAACAACTACCGCAATACTTTCTCTAACTTGAGGCAATTGATATTTTTCTAAAAAATACTGAGTGCCTTCTACGCCAGTGCTATACTCTCCTTTTTCATTTTTCAGTGGAGTTGTGAATTCTTCTGAGGATAATACTCCTTTAACGATGAGTCTCTTGCCTTCATATACTTTTTCCCATTCTGATTTTCCTTTTAGGAAATAAACCGCTCCCTCTTTTAAAACTAAGCCCGCTCCTTGCTTAGAGGTTTGAGCCTTACCAATATATTCTTTCAATTGAGTAGAATCATTTTGATTGGACTGAGAATTTATTGTCATAGAAATAAATAGAAAGAAGGGAATTATAGATATTTTGTTTTTTGGGAAATTCATATAATTTATTTTTATTTTAAAAATTCTTCTACCAGTCTTACAACTCTTTTTCCTTCTTCAATCCAATTAGGCATTTCCAATATACATATTCTAGAAAAGCGCCATTCAATGCTTTAAGAACATTTTATTTTTGCATTGGGCAATGTTTTAGCAAGAAAAATTCTAAATTATAAGAAAATAACTATAGGCCTGATAAATAATTTTGCTATTTGCCTTCAAAAAAAAGCAGAGAGTATTATGTAAATCAAAAGTGCTTTGAATTTTACCTTTCTGCGTAATTCTTAACAATTTCACAGGCATAAAGATATTACCCGCATTTCTTTTTTTTTAAAATAGAATTCATCCTTAGGGTAAAATTACTGTTAAATGACAGAATAATTTTCCATTGACTTTTTTAAAAAAAGGAATTTAATTGGATTTAGTATATTTATGACAGAAAAGAACGATGAATTTCAAGAATTAAAAAAATTACATTTTGATTTAGAACAATTTGCCAAGGAAACATTGGATGCAGTGACAGCACATATCTGCGTTTTAGATAAGAATGGAAATATCATTGCAGTAAACCAGGCATGGAAAGATTTTTATGATAAAAATTTTATCTTAGATCATAATACTAATTATTGCATTGGAATGAATTACCTCGGCATATGTCACACAGCTACTGGATTATATTCTGAGGAAGCTTTACCAATGGCAAAAGGAATCCTAAGTGTAATGAGAGGGGAATGCAAAGAGTTTACACTTGAGTATCCCTGTCATAGTCCAGTTGAAAAACGTTGGTTTCTTGCGAGGGTCACACAATTCAAAGATAAATCAAACAACATAGTAATTGCTCACGAAACTATTACAGATCGCAAACTAGCTGAAGAGAAAATTCAAAATTTACTAAACGCAAAATCAGAATTAGACCATCATGTAAAAAACGACATGAGCACAATTTTTAATTTGCTAATGATTCAATCGAATAAACAAAACACAGGCGAAGCAAAGTCTGTTCTTTTAGATGCAGCTGGATATATTAGAAGTATGATAGTTCTATATAATAAACTTTATCATACTGAAATGGATAAATCTATTTCTAATCAAGATTATTTTATTTCGCTAATCGAGGAAATAATCCAAGTTTTCCCACAGGGGAAAAATATTCGATTATCACTGCAAATAGAGGACGTTAGTATAAACCCTAAAAAGCTTTCGACTATTGGATTAATAATTAACGAGCTCATCACGAATGCGGTTAAGCATGCATTTACGAGTCATAGCGACCCAGAACTAACTATAACTATTTTTCAAGCCGATGAAATAGTTACAATTATATTTGCGGATAACGGTTCAACGATTCCAGAAACTATTTCTCTGGATAATTCACCCGGCTTTGGTTTAAAACTTATAGGGTTACTAGTCAAGCAAATTAAAGGCTCCATCTCTATAAGTAGAAGAAATGGAACACAATTCACTTTACAATTTCCATCTTAAAAAATATTCTATCAGTAAGTAAGGCAAATTATAATTATCCATTCATAGTATTGATCTAAATAAAAATCCATTTGATCGGCAGTTAAATTGTTGATTTATTTTTATTAGCAAAAAATTTTATATTTATGAATACTAAATATATAAAAGTAATACTCATAACCAATTTATTTTTTTTAACATTATCCTTTTGCAAACAATCCCAGGAAGAAATCACACAAGCAAAAGAGCAATGGGATTCTGCAGACTCAAAGAATTTTCTCACCTGGTCACAGGCTGTAGATTATTGCAAAAGTAAACAGGCAAGACTTCCAACAATTAAAGAATTAAAAGCTGCCGTTAAAATTGGAATAACAAAAGATTGGCAGGGAAGCAATTACTGGACTTCCGAAGAAATAAAAGATGCAGCTAGATATACTTATGTCTATTCTTTTACCAATAAAGATTATTTTGAAGCAGATAAATCTGGAATCAAAGACACTCGCTGTATTAAGTAAAAAAAGCGAAGCAAATAAGTAAGGATGTAAAGCTTTGAGTTATTCGCATTTTTTGTTCTGGGATGAGACACTCATTGATCCGATGAATTCAATTTATAATAGTGTCGAATCTTTCTATTCGAAGTCTACGTCTAAAAATGTAACTATTATAAGAGAAAACGATCGCATTGAAATACTTTTTCCGGTATACAAATTTATTTTTACTCTAAATAAAGAAGACTGGGTGCAAGAAGAATCAAAGGACATCGCTGAAACATTTGGAAAAAATAGAACAGATTATAATCGAATAAGTAATTCCCAAAAAAGAATTGAGTTTTATGGAGAGGAAGATTTTAATATGGATTATTTTAATGATTATCTTTTGATTTTAGAAAATATTCAAAGAGAAATGCACGTGACTATTTTCGATACAGATAATGGCAAATTCTTTTAAGAAAATGGAGAAAACATAATCATAGAAAGAATCAAAATAGAATTGACAAACGACCAATTAAAAATGTAACTAAGTAATAGAGCTGGAAAGAATTTATTGAGTATTGATTGCGGATAGGTATAACTACCTGCAAGGGACAGAGAGTATAAAAATGAAAAGTAAACTTCTATTGATTCCATTTCTAATTTTTTCAATTCAGTGCTATTTAAACCCGATTTTACAAAAAGAACTCAATTCAAATGAATCAAAAAATAATCCCAATTTAGGCCTACTTATTTTTGCACTTCCACGTTCAACAGCGGCTAATACCGATGCAACGCTACAGGTTGTCGGTCAGATAAAAAATCTCTCTTCTCAAAGCATTTCCTCTCCCATTTTAAAAGTTGCAAGCATAGCATCGTCTACACGCGTTGCAGTATCAGATTCTGTAACTGGAAATAGTAGCGGTAAGTTTTTAATGAAACTTCGAAGTGGAACTGTGACGATTTCTGTTTCAGATTCATCAGGAACTAATCTGGGAAGTTTTATTCTAAACATTGTATCACAAAATTCAATTACAACGACAACTGTATCTGGAGCAAATTTTTCTGTGACAGGAATTACTGCCTATGGTATAAATGAGACGGTAACTCTAACAGAGGATCCAGTTCCAACATATACGATAGGCGGAATGGTAAATACTGCTTGTTTTGTAACCGATTGCAATGGGGGCGGACAATTTACAATTACAAACCTGGTCAATTCAGATTCTTTAGTCGTAGTAGCAGGTGCTCCTCCTCAAGATGGAAAATTTACCATGCCTACAGCTTTAGTATCAGGAACAAGTTATAATTTATCGGTCACTGCAAATGCTCCCGCTTATACCTGTTCTGTGACAGCTAACGGTTCAGGAAATGTTGGATCAAGCAATGTTACAAATGTATCTGTAACATGCACCTTGAATTAATTTTATTCCAGGCTATAAAATTTATCAAATACTGGTTTATCGGATAATACTCGTATACCTTTTTTGTCAGGGATATATGAAATTGGAATTCTATTTAATTCTTTCAAAAGCTTAGTTTCTTTAAATAAGGAAAATCCATCAAATACAAGTTTATAATTTTTATAAACTAGTGGCACAGAGAATAATTCTAAAGGAGGCTCTTCAGATAAAACTTCCAAAAAAATAGAATCAAAAGAATCTCCTTCAAGCCTTGTAAATAAAAGACTTTTTATTATATAAAGAGATTCAGGCTTCATTTCAGCTGAGCTTGCAATCCATTTATTTTTAGCAGGATCATACACGATAGGTCCAATATTTAAAAGGGAAAAAACATTCTTGAACAAAAGATTTTTCTTCTTATGATCAAGCACGGCAACGATTTCTTCATTACCATTTCGTATAATATAAAAAAATTCTGTATCAGGAGTTAAATCCAGATTAACCTCTTTTTGAAATACAATCTTTGGAACTCGCTTTCCACCGTCAGCAAATAACATAGCAAATAATTCTTTCTCGTTGTCCTTAGAAAAGAAATTACAACTTAATATAAAAACAATAGACAATATATAATAATTTTTCATTGATTGTGACCTACTGGAAAGTTATTAACGTTACTTCTTTTCTTCACTGAGAGGAGTTTGAATTCCAAAATTTTTAAATATCTTTAAACAATAATAAGGGTAATCTTTAAATGGACATTTTTGTTGAAGAATCGTTAAGCTACATACCTGAACATCTTTCTTATCTGGTTTAGCAGAACCGCCAGCGATATAAAGCGGATAACTTGGATAATTCCCACATTCATTCATTTTAAAGGCTATTGCATATCCAAGATTAACATTGTCCTCAGATGCAGTTTTTTCTTCCGGCAAATCGCAAGCAAAAAGTAAGAGAACAAACAGAAGTGAAATTTTTGTAGTTAACATTTTGAACTTCATCATTTTACTCCTACATTGTAAACGTGAACTGAATTGGCATGAAGTAAACATCTCTTTGCCCCTTATCATAATTCGGATCTGCCTTGTATTGTGACATAGCTGCCAGGCTGATTAAGAAATTATTCCAAAAATGAACTGCGACTCCAGGACGAATATCATAGCCACTTTTATAATGCAGCCATCCCAGGTAAACACCAGCTAATAATCTTGCAGGTCTACCTTCTCTAGCATCAGAATTTCCTTCATGTGCTAACATAAACAATAAAGACGAAGTTCCAATCCCTGCAACAGGCCCGTAACTTGTGCTTAGGGAATGATTTAAATATCCGCGAAAAAATGCCTCTTCCCCAATCCCCGGCGACATTCCGTCTACAAATCCTTTTACATAGAGAGAACCATCGCGCTTAACGCTGGAAGGAACTAATATCGGATCACCGCTCTTCGAACCAACTGCAAATATAGCAGCTAAGATTGAAACCGGTATATATACTTCTGGTCTTTTAAGTATATCTGGATTAAAAGGGGAAAATGCCAATTGATTAATAGTTTCTGCTTTTTTATCTTCTCCAGTTCCACCTGCATCCCTGTAGGCAGAATAAATCGAATACATCATCGTGGAAAGTATCGGATTATTTAGCATATCCGCATTGACGGTATTTCTACTCGTGCGAGAATAATTTCCATACTTTACAAAAGTATTTTCCTCGGCTAATTGTCTTTCTTTCCAAAGTCGTAAATCACGATCAAACCTGGTTTCAGAAAATAACGTAAAGCCCAGGTTCTGATATGTTTCATTGCTTTGCACAGCAGCCTTTAGAGGCATATCGTTGTATACCCATCCATTTTTTTGAAATTGGTAGCCAACTAAAGCATCAGATAAATCAAACTTCACATCCCGTTCTTTATAAGATATATAATCCGGTTGACTACGGTAATGTCTTTCCAAATTGTAGAGCGTCACAAAAGAGCCAGCTTGAATACCCGCTGTATATATATTTCCTACATAAGCTTGACCAACTCCGGGAACAATTCCTAGAAGTGCCGCAATATGTGGATTCTTAGAAGGAGTCTCTTTTTTTTCAGGAAGAGGCTCCGGCTTATTTTCCTGATTATCTTGTGCGGATAAAGGTAAAAGGAAAAAGAAAGTTAAAAATAAAATTCTTTTACGAATAAGAAAATTGAACAGTCGTGGTTT